>MDTG01061968.1_pt1 | contig 44921 bp, 37 predicted proteins | sample 811421 | NCBI WGS metagenome assembly MDTG01 (sample SAMN05326645, study PRJNA326480) | marine metagenome | isolation source: seawater | place: Pacific Ocean: South East | collected 2011 | reverse complement strand
TAGGGGGATATTTGGAACATTATATTTAGTTACAAGAAGAAAAGTGCACCTAGGTATTTGTAGTTCTATATATAGTTATATATAACTAGCTGCAGAGTGGGTATAATTATTTATTTATGGACTTTTGGCTGTAGGGCTATGGATGCTTCCCTTGAGGGACTAAACGAGGCATTGCAGTAGGGTTTGTTTTAGGCTAAAGATTCGGAGATATATTTGCGCCTAACGTTCTCTCGATCTTTTTCTAAATCACTTTCGGATTATCGTTCTGCCGTTTCGTTAGGCTAGAGTTCATATTAGGAAGAAATAGATTGTCGTTTTCGCAAAGATCCCGATGATGGGGGGCCAGAGTGAATCGTCTACATCGCTACATTTTTAGAAGTGTTTTTATTGCAGCTTTGCTGTCTGTGGGGCTTTTTGTCTTCGTTCTTGTCACAGGAAATGCCATTCGAGACGTGATTGGCCTTTTAGCCGGTGGGCGCTTGAGTTTGGGGCTCTTCTTTAAGCTCCTTGGCCTCTTGATTCCTTATGTCATCGCCTATGCCTTGCCCCTTGGTTTGCTGACGGGGATCTTGATGGTCTTTGGGCGGCTCTCGGCCCAGCGCGAGATTACTGCCATGAAGGCAGCAGGCATCAGCCTTTACAGTATAGCAGCCCCTGTGTTTCTCGTCGCTTTTTTGGGGACGGTGCTCTGTGTTGCAATCAACTTCTACTATGCGCCGATGGCGAAGCTCACCTACCGGCAGAGTTTGAAGAACCTGCTCAAGGAGAACCCTTTGCAGTTTATTCAGCCACACACCTTTATTAAGGATTTCCCGGGCTATGTCCTCTATGTGGGTGATCGTGAAGCGGGTGCGCTGAGTGATTTTTGGATTTGGGAGCTCGATGACCAGGACCGGGTGAGTATCTTTTTGAAGGCCTCCAAGGGGCATTTTGCTTATGATGATGCCGAGGATGCCATTGTGTTAACGCTTCTTCAGGGCAGTGGTGAAAAGCGAGAAGATGTTAATCTGGAACATCTTGACAATGCAGCGAGCCTGCCGACACTCCTTTTTGACGAGCTTTCTATACGCCTTCCCCTGAGTCAGTTCTTTGGCCATGGAGGCATTCATAAGGGTTTATCAACCAGTACCTTTGGAGATCTCATGCTCCTCAGGAAAGAAGCTTTGATCCGGGAAAAAGCAGGGGACCCAGGTGCTTTCCGCGAGCGCATTAAGATCCAAACACAGATCCAAAAGAGCTTTGCGATGGCTTTTTCCATCTTTGCCCTGGCTTCGATTGCTATCCCCTTGGGTATCAAGGCAAGTCGCTCAGAAACCTATGCAAATCTTGCTATTGCCTTAATCCTCGCTTTATCCTACTACTTTTTCGTGATTTTAGCTACTTGGCTTGAAAGTGCACCACGAATGAGGCCAGATCTTTGGGTTTGGGCTCCCAATGTTGTTTTTCAATCCTTAGGCCTATATTTACTCTATCGCTCTAATAAGCACTAAATCAATGTTTCTCAAAGAAGTAGTCATAAATGGATTTAAAAGTTTCGCGGACCGTACGCGCGTCCACCTAAAGCCCGGTGTCACGTGTATTGTCGGCCCCAATGGGTGCGGGAAAAGTAATATCGTCGATGCGATTCGTTGGGTCCTGGGGGAGCAGAGTGCCAAGGCATTGCGTGGCGGCAAAATGCAGGACGTCATCTTTCAGGGGACCGATAAACGCAAGCCCCTTTCTCTGTGTGAGGTCTCACTTATTTTTTCAGACTGTGAGAAAGAGCTAGGTACGGCATTTAATGAAGTTTCTATCACGCGCCGCGTTACGCGCGATGGCGGGAGCGATTATTTCCTGAACGGCAAGCATTGCCGCCTGAAGGACATTCAGCAGCTCTTTATGGATACGGGAATCGGCCAGGTTTCCTATTCCTTCATGGTGCAAGGCCAGATCGATCAGATTTTGTCTTCAAACCCTGCAGAGCGGCGCACCATCTTTGAAGAGGCAGCGGGTATCACCAAGTATAAAACCCAGAGCCGCGAGGCCCTCAACAAGCTCGCTTTAGTCGATCAAAATCTCTCTCGGGTGACAGATGTCACCGAAGAAATCGGCCGCCAGATTACAACCCTGAAGCGCCAGGCAAGCAAGGCGCTCCGCTACAAACGCGTGAAGCATCGCTTGATGCACTTAGACCTTGCAAGCAATGCGTACCAATACCGTGAGCGCCACAAAACCATCCAGTCCCTTTCGGTTGAAGCAGCTCGCTTGAAAGCGTCTGTGGGGTCCGCCTCGAGTATTTTAGAAGAAAAAGAGGCCTCTTTAGAGTCTCTTCGCGCTGAACGCAACGCACGTCATGAGGATCTACGCTCTGTTCAGCAAGCGGTTTATGACCTGCGTGGTGAAAAAGAACAGGCTGAAAATCAGGCTGAACTTTGTGACATGCGCCTTCAAGATATTGCTGGCCGCACGGAGTCGATCGGGCAAGAGCTCACTTCGCTTAAAGAAGATCGTGCATCGATTGCAAGTAAGTTGCAAGAGGGTGTGCAGACGCGTGAGCAGCATGTAAGCCTCGTTGGGGCTTCTGATGTTATCTTCAAAGAAAAGAGTGAAGAGCTCGAAGCTGCTCAGCTCAATCTTCAACAAGCCGAACGTTCGCTTTCAGAAAAAAGGCAGGCACTCAACACCATTGAAGCTTCGATGGAGACTTTGCGCTCCAAAGCTACGGCTTGTGAGGTAGACCTTAAGACTTGCGAAGCGCAGACCCAAGACCTCGAGGGGCAATCCTCGGAGATCGAGCAGGAGCGTGCCCAAGCAGCTGAGGCACTCGCAACAGCTGAAAAAGAAATCGAGTCTCTGGAGGAGAAAAAGACGACGGCAGCCTCCCTTGTAGAGCAGGCTCGCAGTCGCGTTCAAGAGTCTCGCGAAACTTTTAAAGCCCATCAACAGACGATTCAAGATGCAGAGCGTGCTATTGCGCGCGACACTGCGCAGCTCCAAGCGCTTGAGGGGCTTCAAGAAAAACTCGAAGGCTTTAGTGAAGGTGCCAAAGCAATCCTTAAAGGCAAGTTAGGCGAAGTCCTCCCCAGAGAGGCTGCGATGCTCCTCTCAAAGCATTTCACAGTAGATCCTAAGCATGCTCCTGCGCTTGAGGCTATTTTAGGGACTGCTGTTGAGGCCATTGCCTTGGATGCTGCATCCAAGGCGGTTCCTACCATGGCGTTTCTTCGCGAAAAGAAACTTGGTAGAGCATGTGTCCAAGTGCCGTTGAGTCGTGCGTTTTCAGTGCCCTCTAGTCTTCCTAGCTTTTTAACACCTGCGCTGGATGCTGTTAAGGTCGACAGTGATGAAGCATCCGCTCGTGTGCGGGACCTTTTTACAGGGTGTTATTTTGCAGAGTCGCTCGAGGTGTTTTTAGACTTTTGGGCAAAGCAGCCTTCATTTGAATTTTTCTTAGTTGCCACGCAAGAAGGGGCTCTTGTTGATTGCCGTGGTCTTGTTTATGGAGGCGGGCAGGGGCATAAGAAGGGCTCGGGCCTGATTCAGCGAGAAGCGGAAATTCGCGACCTCAAAGCTTCTCTCAAAGAACAAAATAAAGCATCGAGTGCGCTTCACGAGAAAGCTAAGGAGCTTCAGGCGTTGTGTGATGAGGCAGAATCTTCGCTGGAAACCGCGCAAGGTGTTTTGCAGGAGGCAAACCATGCTTTTTCGGTGGCTCAGTCCCATGTGCGCTCAGCTCAGGAGCTTTCCCAAAAGATAGCGCACAGGTTTGATCGCTACGAAGCGCAATCTAAAGCTTTAAAAGATAAGCATGCTTCCGCTCAAAAGCGTCTTGAAGATGCTCAGCGTCTTCTCGAAGAAAGCCGTGGGCGAGCAGAATCGCACAAGTCGGCGATGGCTGAGCTTGAGTCGAGTCTTCAGCACCTGCGTGATATTTGCGAGCAAAAGCGAGAAGCTTTGGTCGACGTCCGTGTTGAGCTCACTGAAAAACGCCAGCGTTTGGAATCTTTAAGCAGTGGGGTGACTCAGCTTGAGAGCCAAGATCGTGAGCTCGCACGCCGTTTTGTCCAGTGTGAACAGGAGCTAGCATCCCTTGCCGAGCAAAAGGCTTCACTTGAAACAGAGTCTAAGGGTTACCGGGCGCAGTCACAGGCGCAGTCTGAAGAGCTCGACAAGAAGACGGCAGAGCTTAAGTCCGTTCAAGAGCGTGCCAGTGCTGCTGAAGCTGCCATTAATGAGCTCGAGGAAGGATTCTCCGGAGAGCGAAAGGCTCTGCACGAGCAGGAGGTTGCGCTCAATGGCCTCGAAGTGAAGCTTGCCGAGCATCGTTCCCAGGCACGGTTCTTAGAGGAAAAAGTCCAAAGTGAGTACGAGACGGATGTCACGGATGTTGACTGGAAATGGGAGCTTTGGACGGCTGACGAGCCTTTTGAAATTAAGGTGAACCTCGATGATATTTTAGAAGATCAAGATGAGCCACTCACAGAAAAGCGTGGGGATCCTACTGAGGAAGATTTTGCTCGCTTAGAGTCTACGGACTGGAAGCCGATTGAAGAGGAGATCCGGACACTTCGCTCAAAACTTAGCTCGATGGGCGCTGTAAATCTCGTTGCCATCGAGGAGTATGCCGAGCTACGGGAGCGTCATTCATTTTTGACGGCTCAATGCCAGGATTTAACAACATCTAAAGACGAGCTTCTAGCTGCCATTGATGATATCAATCACAAATCTCAGGCTTTGTTTCTCGAAACATTTGAGAAAGTTCGCGAAAACTTTAAGTTTACGTTTGATGCACTCTTTGGCGGTGGAGTTGCCGATCTTGAGCTCGTCAATAAAGAAGATGTCCTAGAAAGCGGGATTGATATTGTTGCTCGTCCTCCAGGCACTCGGTTGAGAAATCTTAGCCTTTTGAGTGGTGGCCAAAAGACGATGACTGCCGTTGCGCTGCTCTTTGCTATTTATAAGGTGAAACCGAGTCCGTTCTGTGTCTTGGATGAGCTTGATGCGCCCCTTGACGATGCTAATATCGGTCGCTTTACAGACATGCTGAAAACCTTTACTCAGTATTCGCAGTTCTTGGTGATTTCTCACAACAAGCGCACGATAGCCGCAGCAGACATCCTTTATGGTGTGACTATGCAAGAGCGCGGGGTGACAGAGCTCGTTTCCTTGCTCTTCAATCACAAAACAGGCAAAGCTGAAACCGTTGCGGCAGCCCAGCCTGAGGCTGTTCGAGAAGATCCTGCTGATGAAGCCCTGCCCGAGCTTGTTGAAGTGTAGCTTCAAGCAGGCACTTCTGGCTGGATAAAGAGAGCATCTGTCCAGCTTGCGTATGTTTGCTTGTACATTCTGAAGTCATACATTGATATGAGCTTGAAGCCGTGCTTCGTTAGATAGGCATAGAGTTCCTCAAAAGAACTATGTCCTTCATACATGTTAACAAAAATAACTTCTGTAAATACAAGCCTTACGCGTTTTTCTTGGAATAATCTTTTTGCACCCTTGAGGACTTGTAGGTCATAGCCTTGAGTATCAGTTTTGATAAGGTCGATGAAATTAATCCCATGTTCTTCAGTATAATCATCTAAAGTAATGATGGGAGCCTCAATGCTGTTGATCGCCTTGCCGGACCCGAAGTTTTCATTGCCTTCTAAGAAGGAACTCATCTCTGAATATTCGTGTTGGAAGAACTTTTTTGTTTCGGCTTTATCTCCTAAGCCCGCTTGGTTGGGGAAAACATCGTCCCAACGGGCTGTATTTGCCTGAAGGTTTTTAAAACTTTCTGGCCCTGGCTCAAAAGAGTGAATGATAGCGCTTGGGTAAATGTTTTTAAACTCTTCGACCGTTTGGCCTACGTTGGCACCGGCATCAATAATGATGGGGTTTTTTTTGTGCCCAATCAGTGATTGGATGTCGTTATCTGGGGTGACGCCAAGAGAGGTTATACCCGGTTTGTAGATGCGGAAGGAGCCTTCAATCCTTTCGGCATTATAGCCGAAACAGCGTATTAATTTTTTCAGTAAGGCTTTGAGGGTAATCATGGGTAGGCTTCAAGAATAGCTGAATTCTTCTTTGAAATCAACGGATAAGCACGAAAAAGCCCTCGAGCTGAATAGCTCAAGGGCTAAAGTTATTTGAGTGGCAACGTATCCTTATTGATCGAGCCAGCGAGTGATGGTTTTGACTGTCCAAGATTCTTGGGTACCATCGATATCGAGCATGACTGTGCTATCAACTTTCTGGCCAAGGAGAGATTGTGCCAGCGGTGTTTGGTAGGAGAGGATATTTTTTTCTGGATTGCTGTCCCAGGCACCTAAAATGGCATAACGATGGAGTTCTCCAGAGGAGTCTTCAATGACTTCCACTACAGAGCCAATGCTGATGACATCGTTGGTTGCTTCTTTAAAGTCGGTGACGGTGGCTTTAGCCAGCTCAATTTCAAGCTGCGATTTCCGAGCAAGAAGCATGTCTTGGTCTTGGCGTGCCATTTTGTACTCGGAGTTTTCCTTGAGGTCTCCGTGCTCCCGGGCAACGGCAATGGCTTCCTTGTTTTCCGGAATCTTGACGTTGATGAGCTCTTCGTACTCTTTCTTGCGATATTCCAGACTTTCTTTTGAGACGATAAGTTTTTCGTCTTCTTTTTGTTGGGTGTTGCTTTCAAGTAGGCTTTGAATGTTGGAGAAGCACTTGATGAAGCGGGCCATGAGAGACTTCTTTGTGAGTTCCTCGAAGCCTTGGTTGAGCATTAATGTTTGAGCAAGGTCACGTGCTGTTTCGTTGGAGGCCCCTTCGAGAAGTTCTGCAATCAGGCCAGCATCGTCGCTGAGGAAGTCAGCAAGGGGGATGCGCCTTGAGCCTACCATGTGAAGGGCTTCATAGTCGATGGCGTACAGTGCAAGGCTAAGAAGGCGAGGGCTGATGAGGCTTTCAACAAGGCCTTTAAATTTTTTGGAGTTTCTGTTTTTGAGTATCCAATGGATGACAGGTCCTTTGAGAGACTGCTCGTCTAGCCATTGTTCTAGGGTCTTTTTGAGGCGTGGCTCACTATCGCGATCGATAAGAAAACTCATGCTTTCGCTCACAAATTTCCCGGAACTGTTTTTGAGGAGGTCAAGGACGACTTCTTCCCAGTCATTAGTGTATGTCCGTGCAATGAGATCGAGGAAGCGCTTGTGATAGGCTGATGGCAGCTCTTCAGCGAGTAGGGCGAGATTTTCTGTTTCTTCGACGATGGAGCGCGAGGTGGGGATAAGGGTTTCGACATCTTCGTGCAGATGCCTCCCGAGGTCATTGCGTACCCACACACCATGGAGACGGTCGGCTTGGTTTAGGCGTTGTGTGTTTTGGATCGCCTCTGTAAGCGTTTCGAGGATTTTAGGGAGCTCTTCGCGGATCTCCTCTGCATTTTCTGAGAGTTGATAGAGCTTTTCTGCAAGGAGGATTTTCTCTTTGGGTTTTTTGGTTTCGTAAAATTCTTCTAAGATTTCCTCTTCGGGCTTAAGGGGTTCTTCACGGAGGAGGTAAGGGTCTGTTTTTTTGATGGGTGTTGCAACGCGTGGGTCTTTGATGAGGAGCTTTTTGGTGGCTGTCCACCAGCGTTTATACTTCGTTGGGCCTAAGAGCTTGGCTAGGGCTCGCTCGATTTCGCCTGTGGTTGCGGCTTTGTCGGGTGCATGGGTTAACATTTCGACAATGAGGTCTGCAGGCTTGTTTTTAATAAGGTCTTTAATGTGGTCGGCCTCTGTGTATTGGCGAACGAGCACATTGGTCGGGGCGAGGACTTCGAGCTTATCCACGCAAAAAATAGGGTCCATAGCGTGGTCTTTACGGTCTTCATCAAAGTCGATGATGAGCTTATTGTCGCTTTGGCGGTAATCCTTGATTTGCCCAAATCCCCAGCTTCGGTGGATGCAGTAAGCGCCTGGCTGCATGGCTTCTAGCTTATGGCGGGCGCCGCGGAGCCGTGGGTTGCTTTCAATAATGGAGTCAATAGCCTCTTCGTTCATAATATCCTTTTTTGGAGTATTTTATTCACAAATGCAAGGGAGAAGGCGATATTTATAGAAGGATTTCCTTAGTTGTGAGCTATAGGGTATAGATCATTCTAACGCACAAGCCCCGTATCGAGGGTCTTTTGGGTTTTTGTGATTAAGAGGGTCTTTTGTCATATTATATTACTATTTGTTGATATTTTAGTATTATTAATAAATTTTGAGGTTCATTGTAATATTTCTAAGCTTTTGTTTATTAACTATATAAATATTTTTTAGGTACTTCACCTTATTATTTGAAAAAATAGTCCTTATGCTGTATCTTATAGAGTATAGCATTTATAAAGCATGTGCGGTGTAGCGCACCTTTTAAAGCAACTAAAATAGAGGAAGGATCAGTACCATGTTCAAGAAAATCATCACCACGCTGACAGTATCATGTATCAGCTCAATGCTTTTGGCAGGCACCCTTTACTGGACAGACGATGCTGCGGGCGTCATTCAATCTGCCGATCCCGCCGTAGGAACGCCCACCACCATTCTCTCAGGCTTGAGTACACCTCGAGGCATTGCTGTAGATAATGCTAATAGTAAGATATACTATACGCAAGATGGCACTTCGACGGTTAGTAGTGTCAATATCAATGGCACAGCAAATACCACCCTCGTTACTTCAGCTGGCTCAGGCACCCGGGGTATTAGTTTAGATCTTGTTAGTAACGAGATGTACTGGGTTTCGTTCAATGCGGGTACCATTCGTAAAGAGGTTTTAACGGGAGGCACGGGTCTTCCAGCTATCCTTTCAGGTCGAGATGTACCCGGAGATATTGAGATCGATGTATCCGGGGGCAAGATGTACTGGGGTGAGGTTGGTTCAACGTTAAGTATTTTTCGTGCAAATCTCGATGGTACGAGCATTGAGACACTCGCGACCGCAGCCAGCCCTAATTTTCTTTCCTTAGATCTGACGAACAATAAAGTCTATTGGACCAATTTTGCAGCTAACTCTATTGAGCGCATGAATCTCGATGGTACGAGCCGAGAAACTGTCTTTACCTTGGGGTCTGGCAGTGTGGAAGGCATTGCCCTGGATGTTGACAATAGCCTTGTTTACTTTGGTGATAGTGGAAATAGCAATATCCGCCGTGTAGATTTCAACGGTAACAATGAGACGACGATCGTCACGGGACTGAATGCACCTCATGAGCTCCGCTTCATTCCTGAGCCAAGCACCTACGCGCTGATTTTCGGGATCGCAACAATCATTCTCGTCCCTCTTAGCCGGAAGTTTTTACAAAAAAAGACCCCTAAGCAAATGAATGCCTAGGGGCTCCCTGTATCTTACGAGGGAATGTGTGTGCTTTTAGACTTCCTGGCTGAAAGCCGCCCCCTGTAAGGGAAAGAGGGCAGCCGTTCTTGCATCCAGCCAGAGGATGACTCGCCGTTTTGCGGCGAGTAGAGCATTGCATTCCGAGAGTGCTTGGGCATCGTCCAGGATCCCAAAGGTCTCCCTGCAAGTGCCTTGCTCTCCAAGAAAAGTGTCTGCTTTGCTCTGGGTTCTCGAGAGAGCCCAAAAGTGTGTATCTAGTAAATTTTTGCTGATAAAATTCATACCCCGATATCTTTTTAAGAAAATATGTGCTTTTTGCTACCAAGCAGCAGTAACTCTGCAGCTTGAGGCTGTATTGTGACTTAATCTTGCTAATGACTTTGTTCCAGTAACCAATTTCAATAACTACATGCGTAGAATAAATTGGTTATCAACAGGCTGGGTCAAGTTCCCTAAAAAATCAATATTTTTGTTTTTTTTGAGAAAAAAGAAGTTTTTTGTTATAAGTGATTAGTGATTAATGAGTTGTTTATCTGAAAAATTCCTGGTTTCATGGATGAAGTTACGAAATCTTTATAAGCACAAATATTTCTTGGGGGCCTCTCTATCTGCTTGATGCATTGGGTCGCGTCTGTATAATCACCCTTCCATGAGTACCCTAACCCCCTTGTGTAAAGTTGTTTTGGCAACTATGCTTGTCGTTTGCCTAAAGTCTCACGCGTTCACTCCATCAACTTCAACAAACATTTTTCAGAGTTCTTCCTCTAGTGGAGATGTTCAGCCTTTGGGAAGTGAAAACGGAGATGAGTTGTATAATCTAGGCTTGATGGCGCCAGCGTTGACAAACTATGTCAATCAAAACGGAGGCATCCTCCCTGATTTAAAAAACTCAACGACCACAAATACGATTCTTAATGGTTATTTAGAGCGCACATTTGAACCCAATGCGTATGGGGTTCCAGCAGGTCGTGCTTATGATATTATTGTTAACAGTATCTATGGGCAGTTTCTCAAGAACGCACCTCAATCTAAAATCTTCAGTACGGCAGTCCCTGGCAACCTTCCTGACCCTTCGCTCCTCTACGACTCAGCTCAATTTAGCCAAGTCGTAGGCTATTATCAAACCTTGGTACGGCTTATTTTAAAAACAACCGATGACCTTAATGCACTTGTTGAAGGTGTTTTTGAGCTGCTAAATGCTAATTATGGCAATGTTTCTGGAGATATTGTTTTGTTTAGTAAAACAGAAGGTTTTGGATCCGTTGTTTATGTCGATGGCAACGACGGGCAAAATATTGGCATTCGTACTTATAGTGGCGGTGTTGCAACAAACTCTACTGTAGTTTTAGACTCTGATGAGAGTATTGCCGGTTTTGACACGAGCTCGCCTCAGGTAAAAGTTGAAATACTCCTCGATCGTGGAGCACTCAATGATGCAGGTCTCTACGATAATGGCTTGCTGAAGCTTCGCATTACGATCGTACCTCCTGATTTGAGTGGTATTACCTTCGGAGATAGCTTTGTCGCCCTAACGATGGAGGCTCCAGTCGGCTTCTCCATGGGCCTTGCAACGATCCGGTACTTGATTGCCATATCTACTCGAGGGCAGAGCCAGTTTACTTTCTACCCTGAAGGTCAAGGTCCGGGAGAGACAGGGTTTGGTGCTTACGACCCTTTCGAGGTTTATGCGCTTCTTCGTGCTATTCTTGCTAACGACAACCCTTAGTTCTTGAAATAAATATCTGCTATGAAAGTTTTACAAACCTTTATCTTTTTGAGTATTTTCCTCACGGCTTCCTTGCCCTCTCTGCTAGTAGCCGAAACGACAAATTCAATCGATACCTCAATAGATCCTGGCACGGCAGCAACAGGCTCTAGCTCAGCTTCCTATACCAGTATTCAGAGACGCCTCTACACAAGTATATCAGGTGGCTATGTCTACAGCGGTAGTGACTTTGCTGGATTTGGCCTCAGTGTTTTAGGTGGCTTTAATATCACCGAAAATAAGGTTCACAACCTTGAGTTTGAGTATATCCATGTTGAGCTTGATGGCGATAGCACAACCCTACGAGGTAGCTTAGGTGTTGCCCCTATTATGGGTCTTCCTCCGCTGGTAACAGGGACTTACAATAGTACTATCGACCAGGCTACGATCAAGGAGAATATGATCCTTTGTAATTACCGTTATATTACGCCTCCTGTTACTTGGGTAAACTTCTCGGATGGTGCCAAACTCTATTTTGACTTTGGTGGAGGCATTGGCGCGAGTTTTGCTGAACGCGATGTCACAGGCATCACAACAGCTACAGCTTCAGTCATGGGGATGACACTCTCTTCAACAGAGACAACAAAGACAACCGACACGAGTACGGAGTTTGTCGGGCAAGTTTTTGGAGCTTTAAATATCCTCTTAACAGAGAATGTCTCCTTGAAGTTCGGTATACGGTCTCTCTTTACGCGAGATTTTGATTTAAAAGTCAAACGAGCCGAAATAAGCAACGAAGTCTATCAGCTCATGATCGAAGCTGGTATTCGCATTGCTTTTTAAGAATTAAAGAAAATTAATTTCGACCTGGGTAGCCAGACTCGTTAGCGACGGGTCTGGCTTTTTTTGCGGCTTGGGATAAAATGCCCATGTAAAATTAACTGCAATTTTGAAGAGGGTGCAAAGGTGTGTCCCCTTTTTTGTTTAATTTTAGCGAGGGTAGCTTTATAGTGTGCTGATGGCTGCGTTATTCATATTATTCAGGTTTACTTTTATCCAGGAGGTCTTTCCAGAGGGCCCAGCCACGACTGCGTGCCCAAGTGGCTGCGTCCACTTTCAGTGAGTTGCGAAAGATATTTCTTTCGTTATCATTGAAAAATCTCCACGCAATCGCAAAGTCACAAGCAGGGTCGCCTATGGCAAGTTGGCCAAAGTCAATGACTGCAGCGAGCTTGCCTTCCTTGATGAGTAGATTGCCCACGGCAATGTCTCCGTGAACCCAGACAGGAGGACGATCCCAACGCGAGTCCAGCGCCTGCTCCCAAATGTTTGTAGCCACCTTTGCCTCTGCTGGGTCATCCATGGCAGCGATCATCTCTCTTGTTTCTGTATCGTAAATAGCAAGGTCCCCTCCGCGGTGAAAGTTTTCCGCCCCTCCCTTAGGCGCCCCTGCAGTATCACAGTTTTGCAAGGCGAGTAGGAAGGCAGCAAGATCCTGTGCAAGTTGAGGTATCGTTGGAGCGTGCTTTTTCGAGACAGGTTCGCCCTCAATCCACGAATAAATAGACCAATGCCACGGGTAGCCTTCACCGGGTTCACCTTGAGCCAGTGGGGTGGAGATTTTGAGGGGTAAGTGAGGGGCCAGCTTCGGCAGCCAGTAATGCTCTTTAGCTACTTGGTTGACATAACGTTCTGCACTCGGCAGTCGGACCGTCATGGTATTCCCTAGATGAAAGGTTCGGTTATCCCATCCATTGGGTTCAACGGGCTTGATGGACAGCCCAGCCCATTGTGGAAATTGGGTTGCAACGAGTTGCTGTACAAGATGGGTGTCAATGTGAATGGGCGTGTGCTTGGGCATTAGGATTTACTGGAGATATTGAAATTATAGCCTAAATGTGAAGTTTTTATCAAAAACTTTCGCTATGCCTATTGACAATTTATCGTTTTATGATAGTGTGAGTCTCACTTTATCAATAAAGCACTCCATTCTTAAAAAATACATAAAACTATCTATTTTCGCATCACCATGGAATTTCTTGTGCCAGCATCTATTTTCAGTGCAGTAGTCGCCCAGCCAAAAAGCTTGGGTGTGTCCTACCACAGTACGTGCACAGGGCTCAAAAGTGTGGTAGGACACAGTACGGACACCGCACGGACCGTGGTCGACCATATTAAGGATTTAATAAATTATGTTGATAGTCAAATGCTTCCAATTTTCTTCGGTGTGTTCTACCACATTGGGCGCTGCGTGGTCGACCACACTATAGGCTTGTGGTATAGGTCATCGGTGCCTTTAAAGGAGGGCGCATGAAGGAGCAAACTCAGGCAAATTTTCGCGCTTATGGAGAAGCCCAAAAGCTGTGTGCTCAATTTTGGCAAAAGCCCGTTAAGGTCGAAACCCTTCTTGAAAAGGCCTCTACAACGATTCGAGCTCAGGTGCAGCCCCTTGTCTTGGGGGCTATTCGTCATAAGCGTTTAATAGACTGGGTTTTAGATGAGCTTCTTCGCCGAGCACCAAAGCGCGAAGCCCGCTCACTTCTCATTGTTGCTTTGGGGGAGTATCTTTCTGAGACTCCTGCCCATGCTGTGGTAGACCACGCTGTGAAGCTCGCCAAAGCTCGCTTGAGTGCTGCTGAAGCGCATATGGTCAATGCCGTTCTGCGCAAAGGAGTTACGTTGCTCGAGGGGGCTCACAACTGGGAGGACTCGCAGCAATGGGGGGTGCGCTACAGCCACCCCGATGATCTCGTTGCTCGTTGGCTTGATGCTTTTGGTGAGGCGTCAACACGGGCCCTTCTCAAGTGGAATCAATTGCCATCGCCTGTTTATATTAATATAGAGCAAGGTGTTGATTTAGAGCCTATTAAGGGGTTTTTAGAGTCTAGCAAGTGGCCGCACTTTTATCGTTTAAAACCAGGGGCTTGGCCGCATGTACAACCTTTACTTCAATCGGGACAAGCCTATATTCAAGATCCCTCGACGCGCATCCCCATTGAGCTAGGTGCCCCCAAGCCAGGCGAAAAGGTCCTCGATCTCTGTGCTGCCCCTGGTGGTAAAAGCCGCCAGATCGCTCACGCCCTTGCGGGCGATTCGCAGAGTTTGCTCGTGGCACTTGACCTCCCGGGCAAGCGTATCGAGCGTTTGAAAGAGAATTTAGCCAAAGTCCAAAATATTGCCATTAGCGTGGTCGACCACGATTTGAGGACGCTTACAAGCGATATTTTTGAAGACCAGCATTTACCTGCAGCCTATAATGCTGTTTTCCTTGATGCTCCTTGTTCTAATACGGGTGTTCTGCGCCGAAGGCCCGATGCCAAAGAGCGCTTAAGTAGCTCGGTTATTGCTGAAGTCGCTAAGTTTCAAGAGGAACTGCTCATCGCCGCCTCTGCTTGGGTTCGCCCTGGAGGCCGCCTTGTCTATAGTACCTGCAGTATCGAAGCTTCTGAAAATCAGGACCAAATTGACCGTTTCTTAAGTAAGCATCCCAGTTTTCAATTAGAAAAAAGCCATCTATCCTTTCCCTGGCGTGAGGGGTATGATGGGGGTGGGGCCTTTTTACTCCAGCGGCTCGGGAGCTAATTCTTGATTTTTGATGTCGATATGGAGCTTCGGCCTAGGAAGGGAGAAGACCATCGAAAATGGGATGAGCAGGAAGCACCCTCCAAAGACATAGGCGCTGTGGGAACCAAAATAAAAATAGGCAAGTGCACCGATTGTCGGCCCAAAGGCTCGGGCAAGCGAACCCGTTGATCGAAAAATCCCAAGGTATTCACCTTGCTTTTCCGGTGTTGTGTAGAGGGATGCAAGAGCTGTCATGCAGGGGCTTGTGAGGCCTGCGCCCATGGCTAAAAAGGTGAGGCCGACACCAAAAAAGAGCAGCTCACTAGCCTGGGAGAGGGTGAAGAAAGCAGTAAGGCTGCATGATAGGCCAATCACAACGAGGAACTTTTCGGGAATGTAGGCACTGAGCCTTCGCACAAAAACGCCTTGGGCGAGGATCATGATCACTCCCATGTAAAAGAACATCATGCCATTTTCTGCGGGGGTAAAGCCAAGTCGTTCTACGGCGAGGAAGGTGACGCTAAATTCCATCCCGCTTGAGGAGAGGATGTATAGAAAATTGATGCAGCCGGTGAAGCGCACTTGGGCATTTGGGATGCTGAAGATCCCAAAGAAGCGACTGAAAATAGAGCGCTCTTCACTCGTTTGGTTGCGGTGCTCAGGATCGAGTGTTTCGCGAAAGCGTTTGAAGACCCAAAATAAGTTGCAGCAGGCTAGGGCACAAGCAACCATCGCTGGGACTGAAAATGGATTGATGCCATATTGGGCCCATTCGGGATGTTCAGCAAGAAGGTTGATTTTGCCAGAGAACCCGCCAATTGCGGGCCCGAGGATGAAGCCAAGTCCAAAGGCAACGCCGACCAGAGCAATGCCCTTTGTGCGGGTTTTCGTTGTAGTGACATCTGCAATCGAGGCGGTTGCAACGGAGAGATTTCCGCCTGTGATGCCTGTGATGATCCTTGAAAGTAAAAGGACAGCGAATGCATCAGCAAAAATCCATAAGCCGTACCCGAAGATGGTGCCCATCAAGGTGCCGATCAGGACAGGGCGCCGGCCGATACGGTCTGAAAGGCGCCCCCAGATGGGTGCAAAAATAAATTGCAGAAGCGAGTATATGGAAGCGAGAGTGCCACCGAAGAGGACTGTGGAGAGAAAGTCTGCAGATTCTTCCGAGGGCGCTAGTGATCTTAAAAAAGAGAGTAAAGCCCCTAAGAGGGTGCCTTCGCCTGCGCCCTTGGAAATGTAAAAATCCAGCATAGCTGGATAGAGCGGGAAGCTGATCGAGAAGCCGATCAGATCAATGAAAAGGGTTAAAAAAACGATTATGAGTAAACCGCTTTTTTTGTTTGGTTGAGCGTCTGTCATGCTTTGGCAGATTGAAGTGCTTTGAGGCGTTCAAGGACGTTTTGAGGTGCGAATGACTCGATGCGGCTTATTGTAAAATTAGAGACTTGCTTGACTAACTGTGAACTTGTGTAGAAGTGCTCTTGGCTTGGCATGAGGAAGATGGTTTCAATGTCTCCATCGAGGTGGCGATTCATTTGTGCCATTTGAAATTCGTGCTCAAAATCGGATAAGGCGCGCAGTCCACGAATGATTGCAACAGCGCCGACTTCTTTAGCGAAGTCTACCGTGAGGCCTTGGAATGCAGTCACGCGGGCGCTTGATAAGTGGGTGATGTTCTCTTTGATGAGATCAACGCGTTCCTCTTGGGAAAAGATAGGGCCTTTGGTTTTGTTGGGAGCCACGGCCATGATGACCTCATCGAAGATGTGGGTTGCTCGCTCGAGTACATCGAGGTGGCCAAAGGTGACTGGGTCAAACGTCCCAGGATAGATTGCGATCCTCATATAGGTGTTGTATGTTGATGGCCTTTAGGGCGCAAGCAAGATCATGGAAGATGTTCTACGATAATGGGTTTTAGAGGTGTACTTCATTTTGATGGGAAATGTCATCATCGAGCTTGCGGCCATCGTAAGAAAAAGGGAAGTAGATCTTAAAGGTGACCCACTTGTCGCGGGGTTTTGATGTGAGGCGGATACCCGCACGCATGCCTTCGAGCATTTTCTTGCAGTAAGCAAGGCCCAGGCCCAGGCTGCTTTTGGTCGTGTAGCCAAGGTCAAAGATGTAGGGAACATCAATGGGTTTGACAATGGGCCCGTCGTTAGAAATTGAAAAAATTCGGTGCTCGGCATCGATGGTGCAGGTGACTTGAGTTGCCTTGCCTTTTCCTAGATAATAGGTGGCATTGTCGAGAAGGTGGTAGAGAATGTTTTCAAAGACATCCCGATTGCCCATGACTTTGAAGTCTTTGTCGCAGTTGATTTGAACGTTTGCGTTTTTGAGCGGAATCCTGCTTAAGGCGTGATTGAGACTCTCTTCAACGGAGAGTTCGAGTTGGCCATCTTCAGGGTCTGTGTCTGTGGCCCCCGTTAAAGCATCGATGGCATTGGCTATATCATTTGCTGTGTGCGTGAGCCTGCTGACATCTTGCATGTTTATTTGGCGGCCTGATTGACTCAGGTCAATTGAGTGGCGCATTGTAAGATCTCCCACGTGTTTTAAAATGTGGTGAACTTTTTCGAGGGCGCGTTCTTCAGCGCTTTTTGCCTTGGCCGCATCCATGGCATAAAAAACAAAGATGCCCAGGGTGCCTAAAGAGAGGGTGATCCAGTTGTCAGGGACTGCAGCATCAGGGGAAATGGCAAGGGCTGCTAAGCTTGCGATGGCTGTGCTTACCATGGTGCTTAGGCTCAGCATTGTCCACCCGACCATGGTCCCTAGGCCCATCACGCTGGCTAAAAAGAGATAGCCGTATTTGGGTGTGTCTGGGTGGGCGAACATCGTCATAGAAGTGACCAAAGGAAGCGCTATTGTAAGGAGGGCTAGGTTGCACGTGAGGTATCGCTTACTTGTGAAATTGCGAACCATGTGTGGCCCAATGATAGCGAGGATTAAGGCGAGAGCTGATATGAGCAGGAGGCGTGGTTCGACTGCCGAAAAACCCATTCTTTGATCATCGTAGGCGATCATGAAGACGCCTGCTAGGGCGATGCCTGCGTAGACTTGGTAAAAGCTTTTGGGGCGCAGTGAGTCTGCAAAGATGTTTTTCTTGGCGCGCTTGCGCTTCCGAGCAATGGATTGCCGGGCTTCTTCGCTGTAGACCAAGGGGTCTTGGGATTCTCCAACCGTTTCGTCTACAAAGCAGGTGACGATAAGGCCAACGGTAATCATAATCAAAATCCCAACGGGGAGACCCATCATGTAGTGAAAAGGTGATGCAAGAGGATGGTCTAAATCACTCGTTAAGGTGGCCCAGGTGATGAATGCCATGCCTACGATAAGGGCTGTAATGCCTGACTTTTTGCCGGCCTTTTTATTGATGCGCATTAAGAGGAAGAGGCCTAAGAGACTGTTTAGAAAGAGGGCACCTACTTTCCACCAAATGTTTATGATGCTGCTTGAACTTTGGTAGATGAGGTAAGCAGCAATGATGACAAGCATCCCAAAAATGAGGGAGCAATTGCGCATGACAGACATATTGCGCAAAGTTTTAGAATCCATCTTTTGAGTGAAAGGCTCCCAGAAATTGCAGTAGAATACCGTAGAGGTGCTGTTGATCCCCGTATCGATGGTGCTCATGGCGGCAGCCAAAATACCGATAATGGTGAGCCCTAAGAGCCCATTAGGGATGTTGTTGGCAATGAAGTAGGCGAAAATGCCATCTTTGTCTGCTAGGATTTCTGGAGAGGCAAGCTGAGGGTTGACTGAGTAAAATAAATAAAGGCCAATGCCAATTGCGATAAAAATACCTATGATGAGGGGTGTTAGCAGGGCGGCTACCATGAGGCCGCCTTTAGCGTGCTTATCTGAGCGGGCAACGAGATAACGCTGAGCGATCGTTTGATCGGATATGAAAAATGAAATACCTCGTGTGATGAAAAAGAAGAGGGTCAACGTAAAGGAAGTTCCAAAGAAGCTCTCGCCCTCGGTGCCTTTTTTAAGGATAGTTTTTGCTTCAGACCAGCCAAGATTGAGTGCTGTGAAACTATCGATGGTATTGCTTGCAATAAAAGTAAGGGCTAAAATGCCTGCGGTGAGCAGGAGTATGGTTTGAAAAAAGTCCGTCCACATGACGCCCTCGATCCCTGTCATGTAGGTGTAGAAGATAACGAGTAGACCTGATACGAGAATAATGCTGCCGACATCAACGCCGATGATGAAGTGAAGGGCTTTGCCAACAAGGCATAAAATGATGCCCGCGTAGAAAAGCTTATAAATGATGAAAGCTGCAGATGCATACCAGGAGACGCCCATCCCAAAGCGATCTCTTAATAGTGTGTAGATGGAGGCATCGCGTGTTTTCCTGAGAAAGGGTATAAAAAAGAAGCATGCAAGTAGGCCTGCCACGACAGGGTCGACAAAATGCCCCAGGATGACTGGAATGCCTAAGGTGAACCCAATAGCTGGGATAGCAAGAAAACCCGCGCTGCTGAGCGTCGTTCCGATGATGGATGCGGTGACAAGCCACCATGGCATGTTGCGCCCTCCCAGCATTGGGTCTGGGTCGCGAGAGCGTAAGGTGATGACAGAGGTGACAACAATGAGTAGGGCTGCATAGGAAAGCACAATCGTTAGATTGAGCATTGCAGGGATGTTTTCAGTGAGAAGGCCAAAGGCTGGAATCGCTTGCATTGTGTTCATTGTTTTAGAAATGGTTTAGCCTCTAGGATAAATAAACAACCTTAAAGTGCGCTCTGAGCTATTATAGGAGGCATAACACACCCCGTGCTTAGATGAAATTCAGCACGAGGTGTGTTTGTGAAAAGGGCGAGAATGTTTGTATTAAAGTTGAACTTCGTTTTGACGAGTGACATCGTCGTTTAGCTTGCGGCCATCGTAAGAAAAAGGGAAGTAGATCTTAAAGGTGACCCACTTGTCTTGAGGCTTAGATGTGAGGCGGATCCCCGCACGCATCCCTTCGAGCATTTTCTTGCAGTAGGTGAGGCCAAGGCCAAGGTCACCCTTAGTGGTGTAACCAAGATCGAAAATGTAGGGAACATTGGCAGGTTTTACCGGAGGACCGTCATTAGAGATGGTAAAGATGCGTTTTTTGGCATCTAGGCTACATACAACTTTGTTGGCTTCGCCGCGTTCGAGATAGTAGAACGCATTCTCGAGTAGGTGGTAGAGGATGTTTTCAAAGACATCGCGATTACCCATAACTTTGAAGTCTTGATCGCCGAGGATTTCGATAGCGTTTTTGCTATGTTTACGGTCGTTGGCGGGAATTCGGTTTAGGGCATGCTGAAGGCTTTCCTTGACGGAGAGCTCAAGCTGGCCATCTTCAGGATCCGTATTGGTGGCCCCTTTTAGGGCGTCGATCATGGTGGCAATGTCGTTGGCTGTATGGGTGAGCCTGCTGATGTCTTGCATATTGAGCTGACGACCTGATTGGCTCAAGTCAATCGAATGGCGCATGGTGACCTTGCTGACACGGCGAAGAATGTTGTGTACTTTGCCAAGGGCACGCTCTTCAGATAGACGTTCTTTAGCAGCATCCATGGCATAGAAAATGAAAATGGCAAAGGTGCCTAGAGAGAGTATCATCCAGTTTTCAGGAATGCCTGCATTTTCGGAAATGCCCATGGCAATGAGGGTTGCTAAGGCTGTGCTCAGCATCGTGCCCAGGCCAAGCATCGTCCACCCAATCATGGTTCCCATGCCTAAGACGCTCCCTAGGTAGAGATAGCCGTATTTAGCATTCATGGGGTTTAGGAACATGGTGACGGCTGCCCCTAAGGGGAGTGCAATCGTGAGTAAAGTGAGGTTAAGCGCTAGGTAGTATTTGCTTGTGAAGTTTTTAATGATGAAGGGACCTGCAATGACGCCTACCAAGCAGAGCAAAGAGGCGACTAAAAAGCGTGGGTCAATAGCGCTGAATCCCATGCGGTGAGTGTCGTACAGGAACATACATACGGGAAGCAGGGCGATGCTTGCGTAGACTTGATAGAAATTTTTCGGGCGCAGCGAATCTGCAAAGATGTTTTTCTTGGCGCGCTTGCGCTTGCGAGCAATGGACTTGCGCGCGGCTTCATTGTAGATGGTGGGCCCTTCATTTTCTTGGATGTTTTCTTCGACAAAGCAAGATACGATAAGCCCAACAGTAACCATGATGAGTGTGCCTACAGGAAGGCCCCACATATAGTGGAATGGAGCTGCAAGGGGGTGATCTAGCCCGCTGGTGAGCGTCGCCCAGCTTGTGAAGAGCGTACCACTGACAAGGGCCGTAATGCCCGCTTTTTTGCCTACTTTTTGGCTGATGCGCATTAGGATGAAGAGGCCGAATACACCGTCTAAAATGAAGGCACCTCCCTTCCAGAGGACGTTGAGCGCACTGTCAGAATTTGTGTAGATGAGGTATGCAGAGAGAATGGCTAGAACACCAAAGACAAGCGAGCTGTGACGCATGACGGACATGTTGCGCAGGGTCTTCGATTCGGTGCTTTGAGTGAAGGGCTCCCAGAAATTGCAGTAAAAGACCGTTGAACTACTGTTGATCGCTGTGTCCATTGTGCTCATTGCAGCGGCGAGAATGCCAACAATGGCAAGGCCTAAGAAGCCATTGGGTAGACTGTGTGCAATGAAGTAGGCAAAGATACCGTCTTTATCGGCGAGAATTTCAGGGGAGGCGAGGGTGGGATTGAGTGCGTAAAATAGGTAGAGACCAAGGCCAATGAAAATGAAAATGATGGCAAAAAAAGGCATGCAAAGACTTGCGGCGATCAGGCCTTTTTTGGCATGGCTGTCTGAGCGGGCAACAAGATAGCGTTGCGCGATCGTTTGGTCAGAAACAAAGTAAGAGGATGCACTCGTAATAAAGAAGAGTACAGTGACGAGCAGAGAGTCTCCACTGAAGACGTTTTCTCCTTGCATACCCTCTGCGAAGATGCCTTTCGCGTCTGACCAGTGCATGCCAAGTTCCGAGAAGTTGCCAAGGATGTTTTGCCCAATGAAGAAGAGTGCTAGGAGACCTGCAAAAATGAGCAAGAGGGTTTGGAAAAAGTCCGTCCAGATGACCCCTTCGATCCCCGTCATGTAGGTGTAAAAAATGACGAGTATACCGCAGATGAAAATGATGTTTTCTACATCAGCGCCCGTGATGAAATGTAGGGCCTTGCCAACAAGGTAAAGAACGATGCCTGCATAGAGAACCTTAAAGACGATGAAGGCTCCTGATATGTAAAGGGAGACGCTTGTGCCAAAACGGTCTTTAAGGAGGGTGTAAATAGAAGCATTTCGTGTTTTTCTAAGAAATACGACGAAAAAGAAACAAGCAATGATAGCTCCAACGGCATCGAGGAGATCACTTACCATGACGTTGACATCCAGTGTGAAGCCAATGGATGGTATGAGCAGAAAAGAAATACTGCTGATGTTCGTCCCGACGATGGAGGCGCCTACAAGCCACCATGGCATATTGCGGCCGCCGAGCATCGGGTCTGGATCACGGGAGCGAAGTGTGATGACTGAGGTGATGATGACTAGGAGGGTTGCATAGAGGAGGACAACCGTTAAATTGAGCATAGGAGGGACGGCTCCATCAGCGAATTTTGATAAGAATGTTTCTAGCATAAATAAGTAAATGTATGGATTTTAGAGTAAAAAAGACGGTAGGAAAAATTCGTTCTTAATCAATGCAAGAGATGGTACTTAGATGAATAAGTCTTGAGAGGCTGCCTTAACAGCTTGAGATAGGGGAGGCTTTGGTTTTTAGGCTGGTCATTTCAATGCCCGGGCCTTACCTTAGGCTTCTGTGCCTGTGAATGTACCAAATATTATTACGCTGACACGGATTCCGGCGCTCTTTTTGATTGTGGGATGTCTCTATTTGCCTGGTCAGTTTGCCGCGTTTTTGGCTTTTCTTTTCTTTGTTTTAGGCAGTCTGAGTGATTGGCTGGATGGATTCTTGGCGCGTCGCTACAATATGATGTCTAATTTTGGTAAGTTGATGGATGCCTTGACGGACAAGGTCTTTGTTGTTGGGATCTGTGTTGCTTTGCTACCAACGAAGGTCCTCCCGGCTTGGGGTATTGTGCTTGTGTTGTTGATTATTACGCGCGAATTTTTCGTTACAGGGCTACGCCTTGTTGCGGCAAGTCGCGGGCGAGTGCTTGCTGCTGAGCGTATGGGTAAAATTAAAACTGCAACCCAGATGGTCAGTATTGGGATTTTGCTCTTTGTTCGCATTTTCGAAGCACCCGGGTCGATGCTTCTATCTTTAGGGGTTTTAGGACTTAGCTTGTTTGTCGTCGCAGCCATACTCACTGTTTACTCGGGCTTTGGGTACTTGGTGAAATATGGCGATTTCCTAAAGGAGGATTGATCTATGAATCCTGGATTTCAATGGGCGCGCATTCTTTCTACGCCTTGGGTTACTGGGCTGGCAACGCTTGGGCCTATCGGATATTGGGGGCGTGCCCCAGGGACTTTGGGTTCCGTTGCCGGGCTCGTCCTTTATATGCTTATTTTTTACGGGCTATCCTTGCTTTTCTTTGCCTTGCTCCTTGCCTTTTTGATTTATTTTGCAGTGGGTATTTGTGGGGAAGCTGAAGTACGTCTCTCTAAGCGCGATCCCTCTGAGGTGATTCTCGATGAGTTTGTCGCGATGCCGCTTGTTTTTTGGGGTATGGATATTTATATGGGACAGTCCTGGTCGTGGCTTATTATGCTGTTTGGTTTTGGGTTGTTTCGAATATTTGATATACTCAAGCCTCTGGGCATTGCTAGACTGCAAAGCCTTAAAGGAGGTTGGGGCGTTGTGATGGATGACATTGCAGCTGCGGTGGCTGCTTGTGCTGTTTTGCACATGGGGCTTTGGGTCTGGAGTTGTTGGTTTGCCACTTAAGAAGTCTTGTTGACAGGCAATGGCTGCGCTTTTAGGCTCTTTAGGCTATGGGTTTAGACCTAGTTCAACTCCTGTTTAAGCAGTTAGGTGAATCGATGCAGATGCCAGGTCTTGCACTAGATGGTGAGGCGTATTGCTGCATTGCATTTGACGATCAAGTGCTTGTCGAATTTCAATGGGTTGAAAAGACGCAGCGTTTGATTTTATTTACGCGCCTAGGTACTTTTGATATGAATGAAGAGCTTCGCATTTTGCGTCTCTTGCTTCGGGCGAATTGTTTTTGGAGAGCTACAGGAGGTGGGACACTAGGCATGGATGGGGATTATGTTTATTTAAGCTACGCATTCATGCCTGCAGGGGCGACGTATCAGCAGTTCCATAATGATATTGAGCGCTTTGTCCATGTGGCTGAATTTTGGGAGCAAAACTTGCATGAAGGTATTGAAGGTTTTGAGACGGAGGTGGGTGGAGCTTTGCCCCAGAATCTGTCTTGGCATATTTGAGGCTGGGCTTTAATTTGCTTGGACTTTAGCTGTGCGCCTGTTAGCCAATAAGAGGTGTTCATGCAAAAGAGGCAGCAGGGGTTTGTTCTTATTCTAACTTTGGCTCTTGTGGGGATTTTGTGTCTCGGGGTGACCTCTTTGGTGCAGGATTTGCGTTTTTCCTTAAAAAAATTGGAAGAAGATAGGCAGCATGCTCGAGCTCGCGATTTAGTGTGTTATGCTCTGAATCAGGCTAAAGCGGACATTCGGGGAGCGATGGGGAGCTTTGCTGAGGAATTAGGGCCTGTTGCAATCTTGTATGATGAAGCGGGTATGGCTGAAGGCTTTCGTGCATGGAAGCAAACAGGGAAAGGTTTGCTGCAAAGTGATGTGGGTGCTTTTGAAAAGATATTGAACGGGGAAAACAAAAGCCTTTGGGGTGGACGTTATCGTTACCAAATAAAGCCTTATGAAGGCAGCAGTGAGAAGTTGCCACCTACCGGTGTTGTTTTGGCAAACGTTGCTGCTGGAGGTTTGAGGGTAAACCTTCAAGATCGCTATAGTTCTTTGAGTGAAATTTCTCCTCATTGCTTGTGGGAGGGTAATGATGATTACGGTCCCCTTGGGTCTGTCTTGGCCTCCTATGTTGAGCTAGTGAATGGTTTAAATAAGCAAGAGAAGAGTCAGCAGAGGGCCTTGTTGATGCCTTGTGGCCATGGGGTTCAGAGTGACGATGGTGATTATTTTTTGCCATCCAAGTCCTATCGAAGCGCGTCGCAGTTTTTTAGGAGAAACCCTTTTGAACATAGGATGTCTGTGCCGACTTCGCGCAGAGACCCTGCACGCTTTGCGGTTTACCCTTGGGTTCTTGAAGCAAGTGTGCTCTATGCAATTAAGGTAGAACGTCATCCGCAAGAAGATCTTTACGATGTGCATTTTTATGCCAAACCGAGGTTAGTTCTTTATAACCCTTACAATGTTGATTTGAGTGAAGTGCGCTATGATCTGCGCTCTGAAGGTAATGTTTTTATTATGAATGCTATGGCTTCGTCTCGGCACGGAGGGGGTGTGAATGATTCTTCCAGGTCCTTAAGTTGGACATTATTGACTCAGTTAAAAGCAGGTGAACGCAAAGAGGTGATTCTTGATCAGTCAACCGAAATCTGGAATTCGATGGGGAAGGGCGTTGATGTATTACACGTTTCTATAGAACCTGCTTCGGGATCAAGTGTTCATCGTTCAGGGAATGTTTCTTTACTTTTTTCTGGTGATACAGGGTCGCGTTTCCAAAGTCTATTTCAACGCATAATATCTCCTCAGTGGCAGGTTCAAGATTTTGTGAAAGGTGAGGAAAGTATTTTAAGTGAAACAAAGGCTTTTATTCCGAATGATTCATTCGAAGTTTTGTCGAAAATAGAAAGACCTATAGAGCTCTTTGAAATTCGATATAGGCCTAATATTTTTATGGAAGACTGGGGCGCTCCTTTCGTTATAAGGCATGAGCCAGCCCCCATGGCTTTAGTTGTTCCTGAAGCATTACCCATAGAGCTTCCAAGGTCAATAGAGTCTGTGGTGGATTTAATGCCTGGTTTACAACGTTACTTTGATGGCTTTGCGCTTACGCCTTTAGCTGTACGAGACGGAATGAACCAGGTTGCAGATCAATGGGTGCATTCTGCTAATACCTTTCTTTGGGATGCAGCTTACTACCCTGGAGAGGCATCTCCTGTGGTTCCTTATTCTTTTTTGGGAAAAGTCTATGGGTCTGAGGGTGCATTGCTTGCTGAAGCTATTAACATTAATGAGGTATCGCCACTTCGATGGGCTAAGTTTCTGAAGCATCATGCAGCGAGTGCTATGCCTTGGGTAGAAACAGAGGACTGGGAGCGTTTAGCTAAAATCATTGCTGATATTGCAAGTGAGCGCATAGGGCCGCAAACTGTGGCAGATTTTGTAACTTCAAAAGATGGGCGAATGGATGTCTTGTCTCTTGCTTTAGAGCGTGCAGGTCTTAAGGATCCTATTGCTCGTGATTCTTTACTTAAAGCTATTGGAGGAAGGCTTGTTGCTCGAGTTGATACGTTTAAGGTGCTGCTTGATGCTCACACACTTCATGTGGATGCTTATGCTGAGGCTTTACTGCAAGGGGTGCTCAAAGAAAGTAAGGATGCTGGAGGCCAGGTACGATTTTGCTATGATCTTGATGTTATAGCTTTCCGGTGGCTAAACAAAAGCAGCCTCCTTCATCAGAAAGAGGCTGCTTATTAGAAAGTTGTAAAGGATTTAAGCTTCAGGCTTTGTCTTGGGGAGGCTGAATACGCGGTCCCCTTCGGCCCATTTTTTGCGTTTTTTGAGGAGTTCTACCCGCTCAAAACGCTTAAGAACGTTGCGTTTTTTGAGGGCGGCTGCAGTGCCGCGTTTGAAGCTATTGTGTTGAGACATGATAGTTAAAAAGGTTTTCTTACAGAAGGAAGCGAGTAAAGGTATTTACAAGTAAAGCGCAACCTTAAAATTTAGTCTACGGGGTAATTAGGCTAATCGCAGCAGTCATGAGCCCACTTAAGGTATTTATTATCAGTATCATCTGCGCGCACAGCAATCCACTGGGGTGTTGTATAGGGATGGTGTTTTGAGAGCCAGCTTTTGAGGGCTAAAGCTTTGTTTTCGAGGAACTTAATGCTGACTCGATACTCCTTGGCCTCCTCGGTTTTGCCTTGCCAAGAATAGATCGAGCGGATGGGCCCGCTTACTTGGATGCAGGCTGCGAGTTTCTCTTTGAGTAAGGCCTGTGCTAGTTGAGTTGCTTCCGCTTCGGAAGAGACAGTTGTCCAGCCAATCATTAGGGTTTCCATAATGTCTCCTACGATGTACGTGTACAAGTTGCAAGCAAGGTATTTTTTTGCACTTTTTTCTTGAATGTGGGCGAGTCATGAGCACGATAGGCCTACTCCTTAAGGGGACGGCTAGCTCAGTTGGTTAGAGCAACTGGTTTACACCCAGTAGGTCGCAGGTTCGAGTCCTGCGCCGTCCACCATTTTAAAATACTTTCAAGATTGTCTTTGCATTCAGTCCTGTTTTGGATGCTCTTCAGTCATGGCTGTTTCGAAAAAAAGATTAAGCTCAAAAGTGGGTTCTAAAAGCCGCACTGTTCTTGTTCCTTGGGTAGGTAGAGAGCCTTCATTTCTGAATGGGGTAGCTATAAATAGTGAGGTTCATTTCGTAGGTGTTCCTCTTTGTTCTTACGATCGAGGCCATTCTGCAGAGAGAGAACGGGATGTTTTTGCTGAAATTGCTCAATATGAATGGGCTATTTTTCTTGATGATGAGAGTGTGCATGCTTTCTTTGAGTCTTTTTTTAAAAATTTTTCCGATGCTCGCTGTTTAGGGCCTATGCGCGTTGCTTGCCTGAGTCAGACGGCTGTCAATACTGTGAAGGGTTATCGTTATGCAGTGGATCTAGTAGAAGCAGAAAATCTCGGCAAAGAACTTTTAGATACTCATAGCTTGGATAGTTCCAAGGTCCTGATTGTTGGGCCTGAAGGAGAGGGCGATGCTTTGATTAAATTTTTAGAGACCGAAGGGCATGCTATTGTCGATCATCTTCCTATTTATAAGAGAGTATGGATGGATGGTGAATTAAAAGGCTCCCAAAATGAAGCTGTTGCTATTGTGTTAAGTAGTGAGGCTGTTTTTTATGGGTTTTTAAAGTGTGCTGATGTTTTTGCATCCTGTCGGCAGCGTTTGTTAGCTTTGGCTGCCAATGAAACAGTCGCTGCTTTAATGAAGGCTAAAAAATTGCCAGTAGATGCTGTTTTGGAAGAAGATGTGAGTGAGGCTTCCGTTCAAAAGGCCTTAGATGCTTTAGGTTAGTCTATTTTGTAGTCATGGCTATACGCATTAAAGTTTGTGGAATTGCCACGTTTCAGAGTGCAAGTCATGCTTTAAAAGTGGGTGCTGATTTCTTGGGGATTAATCGTTACCAAGGTTCTCCTCGCTGTGTCAGTCAATCAGCTGCGCGCGAGTTAATGCAAAATATTCCTCAAGGAAAACGCGTTGTTGTGGATGTTGCTCCATCGCTTGATACTTTAAAGGAGCATCTGGAGGAAGGGTTTGATTATTTTCAGCTTCATTTTGACTACATTGATGCGCAATCACTTTTGCCCAAGTGGCGTCGTTTAATTGGAAAAGAACGGTTGTGGCTTGCTCCACGGTTGAATAAGGGGGATGCCTTTCCGAGTGCTCTGTTGGAGTACGCAGATACGTTGCTCCTCGATGCATGTGACGCTGAAGGCTACGGGGGCAGTGGTCTGTTGGCGGATTGGCCTCTATTCCGAGATCTCCAAGATGCCCATCCCGAAAAAGTGTGGATTCTTGCCGGTGGGCTTGGGCCTGGTAATGTGAAGCGAGCAATCGCGGAATCAGGGGCTCGCTTTATTGATGTTAACAGCAGAGTAGAGACTTCTCCTGGGGTGAAGGACCTTTCTTTGCTGAAGACCGTTTTTGAGAGTGTCCGCTCAATTGATGATTAGTTAGTTGATTTAAAGGAACATATCGCTCTTGCCTCTTGTCTAAAAATATAAGGAAACCTCTTTGCCTAATGATAAAATTGGCAAAAAATTGATTTTTAGAGGGTTATTGTATATATTAAAGGATGGCTGTAGAGGCTATAAGAGGAGAAAGGAGCTAATGAAATGGGTACCGCTGATGGACCAGTTAATTTGATTCGAAGTGATTCCTTGCTTCAGTGGGGTAATGTTGATGGGTATGACCCAAAGGCTTTGAGCGATGATGTGCCCAGGCCAATGCTTGTTTTTCAAGAAGAACAAGATAATCCGGTGGATTCTGTTAATGCTCGGTCTAATCCGCCTGTATCATCACCATCAAAGCATTTAGCTGCAGCGAATCCACCACGTAGTGATCTTCGGAAATTAAGCCAGTCTGAATATGATCGCTCCAAAGAGATCTATCAAGGTTCTGATGCGGAGCCTTCACTTTGCGAGCGTGGGATGAAGTGGTTTAGTCGAATGAAGGATTGGATGCAAGGCAAGGAGCTTGATCTCGTGATTAAAGGTGTTGATGAAACTTTTGGAGACTTTGCTAAAGACGTTCTTCTGGAGGGATGGCAATTTGTTTATGATCAACTTAAGGGTATCCAGGTTATTGGGTGTAACTTTTTAGGGATGCATTCTGAGCTTTCAAAAATGAAGTCCGGTGAAGAACAATTAGAGGCTTTGGCTGCTTATGATAAATTAGGAGAAGACTTTTTGAAAATTATTGAAGAAGAGGGTCTTAAAATCGAGGCCGAAAAGCAAGAAGCTCTTGAAGGCGTTGAGGATATTGAAGAACGAAATAAAATTGAGCAAACATATCAAGAAAAGCAAAGGGCCTTAACACATGGTGCTGTTGACCAACTCAATAAACTTGCGGTCCAGATGAGCCCAGAGCTGCGTAAAGAGGGGGATAAGTTGGGGAAAATCATGGAGCGACTATTTAATTGTCAAGCTGCCTTACTTATTGCTAAAGATAAAGAAAAAGCTGCCGAGGCTCTTTACGATGCAGCTTTGCTAGAGTATCAAGAGGCTGGAGACTCTGAAGATTTAAGTCGGTATAAAAAAGCAAGCCAAGCAGTGGATAAAGCAGAAGTTGCTTACCATAAGGCCAAAGATCACCGAGAAAAAGTGCAGGCAAAGATGGAGCCCTTGATCAATCAAGAGTATGTAGCTAGTAATAATTACAATGCTAAGCGTAAGGAGATTGAGGAAAATATTGGCCAGGCTACCATAGGGTTGAGAGCAGATGCTAAGCTGGGGCAAATTTTGCAAAAAGAAGGGGCAGATGCTGCAGGGAAAAAGTGGACGTGGATTATCGGTGATGCCCTTTGGACACTCCAAGAAGGATGCTCTGTGGTTGGTTATCTGGGTATACCTGTAGTTAGTCTTATTGCCTTAGGAATCTCTTTAGTTGTAAAAGGGTTTCGTTCGGCAATGTACATGGATAGCACACTTGACCGTAGCAAAGAGGCGATGCGTGCAGGCAAGATAGGGAAGGCTTTGGATAAAATGGGTGACTCGGATGATGCGACTTTGGGCGCTATTAGTAAGCTTATTAAGCGGAATCTTGCCTTTAAAGAAAAGTCGATCAAGGCCTTTGTTGTGTCGTTGAGTCTAGTTTCAACAGCTGCGTGGACATTCGCAGCTCTAATTAAAGCTGGGGCTGTTTTTGGGTTTACAGCGGGTATTGTCGTCAATCTTGCAAACCCTATTGCTTGGGGAATTGGAGGCATTGTTCTTGCTGTAGGATGTGCCTTTAGTGCTTACCAACTTGCGAAATATTTACACGGGCGTTACAAGCAGCGTAAAATAGAAAAAGTACTCGATGATGCTTTAGCTGGGCCTCAAGGCGATAAGTGTGATGACTATAATAAGCTCTTTATAAAGTATTTTGAAAAAGTTTCTTTGGAAGATTTTACTCCACAAGAGATTCAGGAGTTTATTGCAATAGCTAATGAACAAGTAGATGATGTTTGTAGGGACAAGCTTGAGGTCGTTCGAGCCGTTCGTGAAGAAGCTAGGGCAATAGCTTTAGATAGAAATAAACTTAGGGAAGGGCAGTCTGAAGCGTATAATAATCTATTTAAAGAATACTTGAATGGCTTAGTGCCTGAGGGCATGGAGCTGTCTCATCAAGCTCCAGAGGAAGCCAATGCTTTTATTGATGCAGCCAATGCGAAGATCATTGAGTACTGTGATCGAAAGGAGAGAGAGCTTGAAGCTGTTATTGCTGAAGCTTCTCAGGGGGTTGAGGGACGGAAGTCTGATCTTTATAGCAATATTTTCCGTCAGGAGTTGGGTGATGTTATGGCTAGAGAGAATGTTGCTCGTGTTCATGAAAGAATAGATCGTGTCAATAAGCTAATTATTGAAGAATCCATGTATGAACTCATGAAGCTAAAGCCTGACTATGGTCTTCGAGTTTTGTTAGACCGCATCAAGTCTGGCGATGAAAAGGTAATTAAGTTTGTTGAAGACCTGGGCGTCTTTGATAAAGATGAAGTTTACATTATGCGCAATTGCTCGAAAGCTACTGAACCGCTTGTTTTAGAGCGGATGAGTAAACGCTTAGGGTTCTCTTAAAGCACCTTCTCAAGGAAGCGTTGGGCACGCTTGCTCTGAGGCTCGGTAAAAAACTTATCTGGGGTTGCATCCTCGATGATATTGCCTGCGTCCATGAAGAGAATGCGATCGGCGAGCTCTTTTGCGAAGTTCATTTCGTGGGTGACAATGAGCAGAGTGATTCCCGTGTGCGCTAAGTTGCGAATGACTGCTAGGACTTCTTTTACCATCTCAGGGTCTAATGCTGATGTAGGCTCATCAAAGAGAATAGCTTCTGGGTTCATGGCAAGTGTTCGTGCGATAGCAACGCGCTGCTTTTGACCTCCAGACAGAGCGTTCGGGTAGCTGTTTGCTTTCTCTGTAAGGCCGACTTGGTCAAGCAACTGATAGGCTCGTTTTTCTGCCTCATCTTTGTTGAGTCCTAATACTTGCGTTGGGGCATAAGTGATATTGTTTAGGACATTAAAATGAGGAAATAGGTGGAAGTGCTGAAAAACCATCCCTATTTTTTTTCGTAGCTCAGATGCATTCGTTAGGTTGAGTATGGTGCCACCTATGCTGACGGTTCCTGCATCGGGCACTTCCATGAAGTTAATGCAGCGAAGTAAGGTTGATTTTCCGCTTCCCGATGGGCCAATGACGGCAATTGTTTCCCCTTGTTTGGCTGTGAGTGAAATGTCTTTTAAGATGCATTTTCCGCTGAAGCTTTTGCTTATTTTTTTTAGTTCGATCATGTTATGCGGTTGCTGTATTGAGTTTATTTTCGACGAGCTTCGCGCAAGAGCTAAGAATAAGGACGAGGGTGTAGTAGCAGATGCCTGCAATAATGAGTGGGCCAAAGTAGGTATATTCATCTGCAGCGACGAGCTGCGCTCTGCGCATGAGGTCTGCCCCTCCAATAGTGGATATGATGGCAGATTCTTTGAGTAGATTGACCATTTCGTTAACCAGGGCAGGTAGGATATTTTTAAGTGATTGTGGTAAGATAATATCTCGCATCATCTGGAGGTAGGAAAGTCCTAGGGATTGAGCTGCTTCAAACTGTCCTTTGTCGATAGCCTGAATGCCTGCACGGATGATTTCAGAGATATAGGCACCTGAATTGAGTGAAAATGCAGCAATGCCGGCCTCGAACGCAGTGATTTCATAGCCAATCAGTGCGGGGATTGCGAAGTAGATGAAGCTGAGCTGCAATAGAAGTGGAGTACCTCGAAATATAGACGTGTAAGCTCGTGCTAAATACTCTAAAGGTCGAAGGTGACTGAGCTTAAATAGTGAAAGAATGATGCCTAGTATAAAGCCAAGCAGGGTAGAGGCTCCAGCGTACTGGAGGGTTACCCAGGCTCCTTGAATGATATACCAAGCAGAGCTATTGCTTTCAAATAAATTATGCATCATCGTCATCTATGTGTAACCACTGCTCTTGAAGCTCTTGAAGTTTTCCGGATGCTTTTAAGGATTTAATCGCCTTATTAAAGGGTTCTTGAAGAGGGGAATCTTTAGCAAATGCAATAGAAAATCCAAATTCTCCTTGAGGAAGTATCGCAGTTTCTAGTGATGGATTTTTCTTTGTGAATGCTTGCGCTTGCATGTCTTCTAAAATGACCCCATCGAGTCTCCCGACTTTGAGCTCTTGAATGAGTTGAGGGTTTCGGCCAAGGGCAACAATGGTAATGCCAGGAAGTTCTTGAGCTTCTTCTTTGATGAAGCTTTCCATTGTGCTGCCTAGCTGTACTCCAATTTTTTTGTTGGCAAGATCTTCCAGGTTTTTAATAGGAGCTTTTTTAGGTGAAACAACTGCAAATCTAGGGCTGAAGTAACTGGTTGAAAAGTCAACGCTTTGACTCCGTTCAGGTGTGGCTGTGATGCTTGCCATGGCGAAATCAATCCTTCCGCTTTTCAAGGCAGGGATGATGCCGCTAAAGTCCATATCTTGAATACGCAACTTATAGCCAAGCTCTTGTGTGATCGCTTTGGCGACATCAATGTCAAAGCCTTGAATCTCTCCTTGGTGTTGAAATTCAAATGGGGGGTAATCGGCAGAGGTTCCCATGGTAAGTGTGTGCTCTGCGCTCTCGCTGGAGGGCTTGCATGCAGTGAGCAATCCTACAAGGCAGGCAGCTCCCAGCATTAAAAGTGTATATTTTTGCTTTACAATATGCATAAAAAGGGGATATATTTGCATGATAATGCATAAAAATTGCATTTATGCTGAAAGTCAAGCATCTTTTATGAATACAACAGACACCATTAACGCCCTGATTATTGAAATCTTAGCCCGCGAAGCGATTGTTGATCAGCAGGTACTGCTCGAAAGAATTCGTAGTCAGGGTGTTGAGATAACACAGTCTACACTATCTCGCCGCCTTAAAAAGCTTCAAGTTGTCAAGCGTGATGGGTGTTACCAATTGATGGATGCTGCTCGGGCGGGTAGCATGATTGCCTTAGAGCGTATCGAGCTCGCACCTCCCGTATTTCTTGTGATTCATACATTGCCAGGGTATGCCAATGCCGTTGCCGTTCAGTTAGATCGTCAAGTTCCTGCTAAGCAGCGTACGATAAGCAATGGTGACTTTTCTGAGCTTCTTGGAACCATTGCTGGGGATGACACCCTCCTTGTTATTGCAAAAGAGGGGACGTCTCTTGAGCTTCTAAGGCAAAAGATTGAGGATTTTTTTGCTCGTTAGGACCGATCAGATGAAGGCTCGCTTCCAAGAGATGGATTCATAGGTATCAACGCCGTCTTTTTTCTTTAAATAGCTGGATAGCCAATAGGTGCAGGGGAGTAGGACTATTTCACAAGTCATCTTGATGGCCATGCCAAGAGCTATAAATCGGAAGGCTTCTTGGTGGGGTAATGATCCAAGGAATCCAAGGTAAAAGAGTAGCGTTGTGTCTACAAGAGACCCTAAAAATGTACTGGTTGTTGCTCGAAACCAAAGATGTTTTCCCTGTGTAAGGACTTTAAGCCGTGCAAGGAGCATTGAATTAAGGAATTCACCACAAAGATAGGCAATGCACGAGGCAGCGAAGATTCGCCAGGATGCTCCCAGGACGGTTGCATAGGCTTCTTGGTGTTGCCAGAAGGGTGAAGCAGGGAGGTGGAGAGCTATTTCAATGGAAATGGTTGCAACTAGCAGTGCCCCGAGCCCTCCCCAGATGACGAGTCTAGTTGTCCTGAATCCGTAAACTTCGGTGAGTACATCGTTGATAAAAAAGGTTAATGGAAAAATGAAAAATCCACAATCTGATTGAAAGCTTAGGTTGAATGTTAATGACCCTAAAGGAAGGATTCCGAGATTGATCCATGTTAGCTTGAAGGCCAATACATTGGCTATAAGCAGTACAGCAACAAAGGCCATTCCAAGTATGACGACGCTGTGGGTTGCTGCTGACTGCGCTCTTGTTAAATTGTGCACCCTTGTTTTATTGGTTTCTTTTTGGGCAGAGATAAGGTTGCCCATACGGGTAACATCTTGTGGTGAAAAGTGGGGGAGCCATTTTTCTGTGTACACTTCATCGAGGTGTTTGCTGAAGGTTGCTCGTGTACCCTTTACTTGGATACGTAGTTCAATGGCATCCGGGTTGCGATGGCATGCTTGAACTGAGGCGATGCTGTAGCGTAGATCTCCTTTCATTAGAACATCTTTTTTTGATGGCTTAGTCCGAGTATCGATTTCAGGTGTTTCTTGAAGGGCTGTTGAGATGTTCATGGTGAAGATTGTTTTGCCTCTGGATGCTTACGCCGCGGGTTGTGATAATAAATCTATGGATAGTGCTTAAGGCATCTGATTAATAGCTATAAGTGCTTGTCGTAAAGTCTCTTAATTTAGACCTGAGGGTAAATTTATTTATTTGTCGTTAGGTCGAATCTTATGAGCTTATTTTTGAGAAGTTCAATAAATAATTATTGAATACATAATTTTACAATAGCCCATACATGATATTGTCTATTTCTGTTCTTTCCTTTCTTTTCGAAGCGACTTGATAAAAAGATGTTGCCAAACTCCAAAGGGCTTTCCATCATGGCCGTTCACTTTTGAGAATGCTGTTATGAGATGCATTCTGTTCATTTTAAGTGGAGGTATACCTTGAGAAACGATTATTTATCTAAAGCACGTAAGATTATCAAAGATCCCAATGTTCTCGTTAACTTGGTGTCTCGTCGTACTAAGCAGCTTCGTCAAGGAGCAAAGCCTACGGTGGAGTCTCTGGAGCGTCTGGATGCGGAAGATATCGCTCTTAAAGAAATTATTGAAGGCAAGCTTGCTTTCGACCTTTGGGACGTTTCTTCTGAACAAGCTTAAGGGTAGCGCTATACTCGTTGCTCTTTTATTAGTCTGTGTCTGCAAAGAAGAGTCTTTCGAGTTCTCGTGTTACAGAAATTCGTAACAAGAAAGCTTCGCACAAGTATTTCCTCGAGGATAAGGTTGAGGCTGGTGTCGTCTTAACCGGTACGGAAGTTAAATCTATAAGAGCAGGCAAGGCCCAGATTAACGAGGCGTTTGTCCGCTTTGATAAAAACTATCCTATACTCTACAATGCTCATATTGAGGAGTACGCTTTTGGCAATTTAAACAACCATGAGCCTCGTCGGCCGAGGCGTTTGCTCCTTCATAAGAAAGAAATCCGTAAGCTACAGGCAGCCCTTGAAGCTAAAGGTTATTCGATTGTTCCTGTCCGGATGTACTTTAAAGGGTCATTGGTTAAGGTTGAGATTGCCTTGGGCAAAGGTAAAAAATTGCACGATAAGCGTGATGACTTAAAGAAGAGAACAGCCTTACGTGAGGCTGAGCAGTCATTTAAGCAAAAGTATCATATTCGGTAGAGTTATGGAGGAAGATGTAGGTTCATCTGGGCTGCACATAGTACTTTTTAGGCCTGAAATCCCTCAAAATACGGGTAATATTGGCCGTTTGTGCGCCGTTACTCAGTCAACATTGCATTTAATTCATCCTTTAGGCTTTAAGATTGAGGATAAACATCTGCGTCGCAGTGGGATGGATTATTGGTATGAGCTCAATCTCTTTGAGCATGCAAGTTGGGAGGATTTTATAGAGCACCCCAATGCGCCACAACGTTTATGGCTTTTTACAACGAAGGCTAAGCAATCTTTTTGGGATGTTCCCTTTGAGTCAGGAGATGGCCTTGTTTTTGGCAACGAAAGTTCGGGTGCGCCTGAATGGTTGCATGAAGCGATAGGGGATTCGGCACGTGTAACGATTCCTCAATACAATGAAGTCCTTCGCTCAATTAACCTCTCCACGAGTGTTGGTATAGCTGCTTATGAAGTGCTTCGTCAGTGGCGTTCTTTTTAGAGAAAAACTTTTTTTAAATATCCTCGAAAGTCATCCAATGATGGTGGTATTGCACGGTAACCAATGTATCCATCAGGCCGGATGAGGTAAAGTGCGCTATGTTTCTTTGTCCCATACGTTGCATGAATTTTGCTGCGAGCATCAAGAAACTTTTGTGCAGGAGTTGCTTCTAGGGCTTTAGGTATTTGTCGATTACCAATAATAACTGTTTGAATGACATCCTCATAGCGTTGAGCAATATGTTTATCAATATAGTTAATTTCTTGATAGACGTCTTCTGTGTCCTGTGCGTTGGTGTAGACAAGCAAGGTATGCTTTCGTGTTTCTGAAAAAATACTAAATAGTCGTTTAGCGCTTCCTGTGTTTGCGTCTGTTACGGTTCCATCAGGCGCACGAGATCCAGCCTTTAGCTCGGGGCTATGCTCGTGAACGCTTTCTTCGACAATTGGGCTGTGTCCATAGTGGATCGTTAATTCCTCGATGGTGTTGACCATTTTTTCGCGAAAAGGCTCGATCTGAATAAGCAAGGGCATGAGGTGATTTCTTATTTTCGTACCAACTTTGCTTTGCATCGTAATGACGCGTGTTAGCTTGTGTGTAAATTCAACAACGTCGTGCCCGATAGGTTCGCGTTCTTCGTGGTAGCTTTCGAGTAATTTGGGATGTGCCTTTTTGTTGAGTACGAGTGCTAGTTTCCATCCAAGATTAATGGCATCTTGCATACCCGTATTCATGCCTTGACCGCCTGCAGGACTGTGGATGTGCGCTGCATCACCGGCAAGAAATGCATGATCTTTTTGGTAATTTTCAACAATACGGTGGTGGATTTTAAAATCAGAAAGCCAACGTGGATCATGCAGTGTTGCTTGAGGGGCTTCACGTTGCCTCATAATGTCTTCAAAGAGCTCGATAGTGGCCTCTGTTTTTTTGTCAACCGAAGCAATTAACCTCCAGTAAGGGTTTTCCATGGGAAATACAGCGAGCACACCATCAGCATGGAAATAGATACGTGCTTTGTCATTTTCAAAAGGTCCATCGATGCAAACGTCAGCGAGGATAAAGTCTTCCTCGTACTCACTTCCTTGAAAACTAATATTTAAAAATTGCCTGACTGTACTATGGGCGCCATCACAACCCACAAGGTAATGGGCGTTTATTTTTTCTTGATTACCTGTTTCTGTATGTTGAATGGTCGCTTCAATCCCTTTTGAGTCTTGGGTAAGCTCTGTGCAAGTACATAGTCTCTCAACCTGATAGCCTTGCTCGTTAAGGTGTTCTTCGAGGATGCGCTCTGTTTCTGCTTGAGATAAATTAATGACATGTTGGAAAGGACTGTCGATGCCTTCAATCTTAAGAGAGAGTAACTTTTCGTTTCCTGCGTACATTTCAAATGCGCAAACTTTTTGACCGCATTCAAGAAATGCATCAATAACCCCTAGAGATTCGAGTATTTCCAAGGTGCGTGCGTGAATGACGATGGCTTTGGAGTGCACGGACCTTCCGGGCCCTTTGTCGATGATACGAAAATTAATTCCGTGACGGGCAAGGTCGCAGGCAAGAGTAAGGCCCACGGGACCTGCCCCGACAATAAGAATGTCTGTTTTGCTTGAGGGGTTCTGGGGCATAGTAATAGTATGAAAAAAAGGTGTCCTTAGAACAACTCTATTTCACATCGTTCTTCGGTGAATTGACCTTGCGCGCCAGGTGTTTTCTCCCTTAGCATGTTATTTTATGAATATCTGTATTGTAGGTGCAGGAGCTTGGGGAACATCGATGGCCATCCATCTTGTTCGCCAAAAACACACAGTCACGCTCGTCCCTCGACGGATGGAGCAGGCTATGGGTATGGCTAGTAGTCGTGAAAATAAAGACTATCTCCCAGGGGTGCCCTTAGATGCCAATCTCCAAATTGCCTCCGAGCTTAAGCCTGCTATTATGGAGGCTGAGGCTGTCTTGTTTGCTTGTCCCTCTCAAGGTATTCTCTATTGGTGCTCTCAGCTTAAGTCTGCGTTTTCCAGTGCTAAGCGCTTACGCTACCTTGTTACGCTTTGTAAGGGTCTTGAGCAGTCTACTTTGCAGTATCCTGTCGACCTCGTTCAAGAGCAGTTGCCAGGTTACCAATATGGGGTGCTTTCAGGTCCCAACTACGCCCGTGAAGTTGCTGAGGGTCAGCCCACGGCAACGGTTCTTGCCATGAATGCTCCTGAGGAGGAGGTCTTCCCTCTCCAACAAGCTATCAACGGTTCTAATCTCCGCGTTTACCGCTCTGAAGACGTTCGCGGGGTAGAGTTGGGGGGCTGCCTAAAGAACATTTATGCTATTGGTGCAGGTCTTTGCGATGGGCTCGAGTTGGGGGACAATGCTAAGGCTGCCTTCCTTACACGCTCTTTAAGGGAGATGGTTCGTGTTGGCATGCATTTAGGGGGTGAGCAGGAAACTTTCTATGGCCTCAGTGGTTTCGGGGATCTTATCGCCACTTGCGAGGGCTCTTGGAGCCGCAACCGCACTTTTGGTGAGGCCATCGCACGTGGCCGCTCAGCCAGTTCTTTGATCGCCCACAGGAAAACAGTGGTCGAGGGCTACTGGGCAACGGCATGTTTTTCAATCAAATGCCGCAAAGAAGGCATAGAAGCGCCCATCCTCAATGAGGTTTACAGTATTCTCTACGAGGCGAAAAACCCTATAGATGTCGTAAAGGCTTTGATGGCCCGTCCTCCCAAGCCTGAGAATGCTTAGTCTAGCGGGTTTTTTAATTATGCGTAATGCTCGTTTCGTTTTGACTTTTTAAGTACTTGTGCACCGCTTGCGGCGTAATGCCAAGTAGGCGAGCCGCTTTACTTTGATTACCGTCGCTTTGATCAAGGGCTTTTTGGATGATTCTTTGGCGCAGTGTGCTTAAGTAATTTTCTAAGGAAAAACCATCCTCAAATTTTGGGATGGATGTATCCATTTGTTCCGAGAAAAGAGACAGGCTGTGTAGCTCACTTGGGCTTAATTGCTTCGATGGGCTGAGCATAGCTGCCCGCTCAATGGCATTGCGCAGATCTCTTACATTGCCAGGCCATGCTTGCTTGCGAAGCATTTCAAGGGATGCTTGCGTGAGCTGTTTGGGTTCCTTGAGGCTTGGGTTAATTCTTTTTAAGTAGTGGAGCGCAATTTTGGGTATGTCGCTGGCACGTTCTCTTAAGGGGGGTAACCATATTTCCCCAATGCGCAGCCTGTAGTAGAGGTCTTCACGGAAGAGCCCCTGTTCGACGCGCTCTGTTAAGTTGCGATTGGTTGCTGTGATGAGGCGCACATTAATTTTGCGCGTTGTATTAGACCCAAGCGGTTCAATGATTCCATCTTCGATGATGCGCAATAGTTTGCTTTGATTGTTGGGTGAGAGTTCTCCAAGCTCATCGAGAAAGAGAGTGCCTCCATCAGCTTCTTCAAATTTCCCTTTGTGATTTTGAGTTGCACCTGTAAAGGCTCCTTTGACGTGACCGAAGAGAATGCTTTCTGCGAGCGCCTCGGGCAGCGTGGCACAGTTGACAATCATTAATGGCTTGCCATGTCGTGGGCTTAATCGATGGATGAGTTTTGCAAAGACGTCTTTGCCTGTTCCTGTTTCTCCTTGGATGAGAATAGGGGTATCGTGTTCAGCAAGTGCTGTTGCTGTCTGTACAGCCTTTTGAATAAGAGGGTGCTCTCCAATGAGCCCGACTTCCTCGAGTAAATCATCGATGAAAATACTTTTAGGCTCAGCAATGCTGTGTGTGTAGCTAGGCCCCCATGTCTCAAAAGCAGCTTCGGGTGTAGTGTCGATAGCTTTGAGAGCGTCCCACTGTTTTGCCGTTTTGTTTTCAAGGATGACAAGAGCTGCTCTTGTTTCAAGACTTGCTGAGTGCGGGTAGAGTACGATACGACTCTCAGGAAAAACGGTATGGGCATGGGCCATGCATTCGCTTAAGGCCTTATCAAGATGGGTTACCCCCTGAGAGAAATTACCAAGTTCAATGGGTTCGATTTCTTTAATGAAGGCCGATGTCTGCGGAAAGCGTTTTTTAATTTCCGTTAGCATTGCAGAAGCTTCCTTCTCAACGGTTTTGGACATGAACAAGTACACCTGCTTGTAAGAGCATCCTTGTAGTAATTTAAGAATAGGTCCGAGCGTTTCGGTATTTTGAATAAGACCTTCACTTAGCGGGTCTTCTGCGCACACAAAGGCAAAGAGCGTAGGCATGAATTTAACTTTAGTTGAAGTACTATTTAAACCTTGATTTAAATATCAAGGTGCATGGGAGTTAGCGCGAGCATGGGCTAATCGTCTTCAAAATCAAGCCTAGTCTGCCTTTAAAAACTTTTTTTGTTTTAAAAAAAATTGGCATGCAATGTGCATTACCTATCAGTGCCTTTGTTTAAATGTCATTATCTTCCGAGTCTTCGCCGACTCAATCTAGGGAGCTTGTTCGTGAACTGGCTACTTTGATTGAGGAGCAACAATCTATCATCAACCGCATGAATCAAGCATGTAAGTCCGCACTGTTGTGTTCCCAACTCGAACTCATGAAAGATATGGGAGGTATCGACCTCCATCTAGATCGAGAGTACCTTGCCTCTGTGGTTCGCCATGAGAGCAGGAAGATTGCTCACCAGCACGATCGCGATGGTGACCTTTATTTTGATACAATGGTCGAGACTCCTTCAAGGGTCGATGAACACCATTTCGCCTGTCTCTTGCGCGAATTGGTGGATAATGCTTTTCGCTATTCCAGTCAAGGCTCACCGGTTCGAGTCGCCTGGTTAAACCTGGACAGTGGTCACCGCTTAATCATACGCGACGAGGGAAAAGGTATGAGCGATGCTTACGTCAATGCCTTAAATGTAGGCGGTCCACTGTCCAGGTTGTCCATTTCAGGTCTTCATATTGTAATGAAGATCATCGAGCTCTACGGTGCTAAGATCTCTGTCATGAGTGAGGCGAGTCAAGGCACTACTTTCGAGGTCGACTTCTCTGATTCCCCTAACAACTTCTACAATTAGACTATGCATCATAGTCTAAGCGTCTAAAGCAAACCCTACCTACACACATATCCCCACACTAGGAGATGTCTCCTCTATAACTCCGCCCGCCTGAGACATCCTATTAAACGCGGAGCTTAAGTTCTATCTTGGCTCCGCGTTTTCTTTGGCCTAACCTTGAATTTATGGGTAAAGCCAGTCCATCTCAGTCAAACGCAGCCTTAGGGGCCCTTACCTCTTCTTTGGGATCTTCAGTCATGCTAAAAAAAGAAGATCGCTACGCAGCTTCGATGGATAATCTCAGGCTTTCCGTTATGCCGGATGCTGTCGTGCGTCCTGCTGATGAGGTAGAGCTCAAAGAAATGCTTCGTCTTGCTAATAAGTATGGTGTTCCTGTCACTACGCGTGGAGGAGGCTCTGCAGCGACAGGGGCGACAACACCCCTTCATGGTGGTTGGGTGTTAGATTTAAGTCATTGGCAGTCTATCGATATCGATACAACACTGGGCCTTGCAAAAGTGCACCCAGGTGTTCGGACAGCAGCGCTCCAGCGTGCCGCTGAGGCAGAAGGGCTTTTCTACCCTCCGGATCCTTCGTCTGCTGAGTTTTGTACGATCGGTGGCAATATTGCCACGAACGCTGGGGGCTTGCGTGCTGCCAAGTACGGCACTACTCGGGATTACGTCGTTGCCTTACGAGGCTTCCTTCCTACAGGGGAGCCCGTGCGCTGGGGAGCCCCCCTCAAAAAATGCGCAACAGGTTTTAACCTCCGAGATCTTTGGATCGGTTCCGAGGGGATGCTCGGAATTATTACAGAAGCAACGCTCAAGCTCATTCCAAAGCCCAAAGCGCGCTATACGTTTCTTGTTGCCTTTAAGGATGAAATTGCTGCGCTCAGTGCCATACGCCGCTTGATGGAGTCACGCCTTCTCCCTGCAGCCCTGGAGTTTATGGACAGGCAAACCGTTGCCTGCGCGGAGCGCTATTCAAAGGAGGAAGCTTTTCCATCTTTGCCGGGTCAAGCGCTTGTTTTAATTGAGCTTGATGGGCATCCTTCGGCCATTGACGATGAGCGAAAGCAGTTGTCTGCATGGGCTAAGTCCGAGGCCATTGCCTTTGAAGAGGCAGACGCTGGCGGAGCAGAGCGCCTTTGGCGTATACGTCGTATTTGTTCTCAAGCCATGTTTGAGCTTGGGGATGCTAAGCTCAACGAAGATATTGTCATTCCTCCTCAAAGCTACGAGGCACTCCTTATATTTACCCAAGAGTTGGGGGCTTCTTTTAATCTTCCAACACCTACCTTTGGCCACGCTGCAGACGGTAATTTCCACGTTCACATCATGTATCATCGGTCGAATGAGGATGCTTGCAAACGTGCTGAAGAAGCCCTTCAAGTCCTCATGGAGAAAGTTATCGCTCTGGGCGGTGTTATTTCAGGAGAGCACGGTATTGGTCTTGCTAAGTCTTCTTTTTTTACTCTTCAGCACAGCACTGCAGAAATTGAAGCAATGCAATCTATCAAGCGCGCTTTAGACCCAAAGAACATCCTCAACCCCGGCAAGATGTTCACGCCAACGCGCGTTTGGGATTACCGTGCAGAGTCTTTCAGGCTCCCTTGGGACCATGCTTGACGGTTTAGCTTACAGTCTCGCCTGATTTGTTTCCCATCGACTTATAATGCTTGGTGCGTTTGCATCGACTGCATGGCCTAAGATCGTAATGCCTGCAGCATCTGGTTGTAGATCTCCTAAACTCGCCGCTTGTCCAGCTGTGAAGAGACGCTGAAAAATCCCAAGATCACGGCGATGTACGGTGTGATGTATAGCAAGGAACCCTTGATGATCATAGGCATTAACAGGCGTCCCAAGGCCGCGTGAGCAGATCGATCCGTTATCAGCAGCTAGAAAATGCGTTTAAACGCTGGGCCAAAGACTATAACGAAGACTTCCCTCATTCATCTATAGACTACCTAACACCGACGCAATACGAGCAGGAATACTTAACCCAAAACAAACCCAATTACTCTCAAACTTTTGCTTGAATTATTGGGGCGAGCTACGCAACCTCTTTTGACGACTTTTACTAACTTGTCGCAAAGCATGCTTAGAGCAGCAATGAACTAAGTACATTTATCAGCCAAAACAGCTGCCATGATTTTTTTTTCATAACTTCTCCTGGGATAGCATTCCCTCTATATTCAATTTAAGCATTCTCTTGATTTATCTGGGTGTTCTTATTGTTGTCACCTCGGTGCTCAGTCTCCGCACTCGAGACCCAGACCCGATGCTCGGTGGGCGCAACATGCCTTGGTGGCTTGTTGGCGCATCTCTCACAGGCACTTACTTAAGCAGTGTAGCTTTTTTAATCATTCCTGTCCTCGGCTACACCATAGATATTTCTGCCATCATTGCAAAGCTCTCAACCCATCTAGTGGCAGCTATTATCGTCACTCTATGTTTCGTCAAATTCCTAAGAAAGACACGCGATGCATCCATATACACTCTACTGAATGACCGCTTTGGCCGCGGTATCTCTCTTTATGCTTCGGGGTGCTACATTGCCTACCAAGTTTTGCGCGGCGGGCTCATCTTGTTTTTAGTCGGTCAAGCGCTCCATTACATCACCCAGGCTGATGTTAGCGGCATCATTCTTGTGTGTGGGTTCATTGTTATTTTTTACACCTACATGACCGGCATCGAAGGCGTCATATGGACGGATTTTTTTCAAACGATCCTCTTAGCCACTGCAGGTGTTTTAGCCCTCATCTATATAGGGGAAAGCATTTTTGAAGCTCCCTCACAATCCAATCTCAACTGGGCCGACATAAAGTCAATCATCGACGTTGGCATGCACGATGACGCCTTCATCACGCAGTCGTTAGGCATTGCATTCATGTTTTTCCTATTTGTAGAACTCGCAGACTTCAGCTCTAGCCAAAGTTTTGGACAACGTTACCTAGTCGCACGGACAGATAAACACGCTCAGGGTGGTCTCTTGTTTGCAGGAACGTGTATTCCAGTTATCTCCGGCATGTTCATGCTCATTGGAGTTGGCTTATTTGTTTTTTATCAATTAAATCCTGAACTCCTGCAAACAGGTATCGATAACGACGAAGTATTTAGTTATTTCATTGCAAACCAGTTCCCCAATGGCCTGCTTGGTTTAGCCATTGTGGGCATTTTAGCTGCAGCCATGAGCTCCATTGACACTGGCATCAACAGTGGCTCCACCGTTTTTTACTGTAACTTTTGGGAACCCTTCGCAAGGCAAACAAGCTCGAAAATCCTCCAGAATATGAATGTCATGCGCAACTGCTCATTCATTTTCGGCCTGCTCACGATACTTGCAGGTTTATTTGTCTACAAATACTCAGAAAGCATCATCGATTTCTGGCTTAAAAGCGGGTCCCTTGTGATTAATGGCTTGCTTGGCCTATTCATTCTCATGCGCGTCAGCAAGCGCGCAGGCCGCAAGTCCGCCTGGGTCGCACTTATCTGCGGGATGAGTTTTCTTTTCTGGGCAACCCTCTCC
>MDTG01343969.1_pt1 | contig 44923 bp, 49 predicted proteins | sample 811421 | NCBI WGS metagenome assembly MDTG01 (sample SAMN05326645, study PRJNA326480) | marine metagenome | isolation source: seawater | place: Pacific Ocean: South East | collected 2011 | reverse complement strand
TTTTGAATCTGCCGTGTATACCAATTCCACCACTTCGCCATCAAGATTAATTGTAACAAATTAAAAGTTTACAGCCAATTATGCTATAATATTGCTATGAATATAGAATTATTTTATATAATCTTGATAATTTTTTTATTTCTTTTAATCCTCTATATTATCAAACAGATTAAATTGGCTAGAGAAATATCACTTAAGGATACTACATTAGAAAATATTGAAGAAAAACTCAAAAAACATAAGTTAATCGGCGGCAGACATAAAAGAACAAATAAAAAAAATCCACCAATTGTTTAATTATATGTTTTCTTCTTTAGCTGAAATTGCTTTTTTAGCCATTTCGGCACTATAAGCTTCCCCTTGCCAGAGCATGCTATAGACGATTTCTTCATTACCGTTTTCGCAGACATCGATGACTTTTTGGAATAATGGTTGAAATGTCTCACTTTTATGAGAGTTTTCATGATCGTCATAAGATTTCCAGAAAGTTATAATCAAGGCTTCCCTGTCTTTTAATTCAGAATCTAATGCTTTACCCATATTACTTCCTTCATTAGAAATCTGTCCACTATTTAAAACTACCATCCCACCAATAAAACCTGTTTCAGAGTGATATGTTTTAACATTCTCACACATCATAGCCACTCTCTCTTGCAAATCATCAAGAGTATATTCTTTTTTAAGGATAACTCTATTAATTGTTACTATTCCGTCGTATGGAAAATTATTTATTAATGACATACTTTATTAAAACAGGAAAATGTATTAAAATCAATATAAGTATTTACTAATATACAATTAGATTGACATAAACCTTATACATATTATTATCTGTCTGTGGGTAAAATTCTTAATTCTATAAGTAACTTCGATTATAATCTTCCTGGTGTATTAATTGCAGACACACCAGCAGAATCAAGAGATACATCAAAGCTTCTAGTCTACAAGAGTATTAATAATGTCCTTAGTAATCATAAATTTCTTGATTTAGAGAATATTCTTGATCCCGGAGATGTTTTAATCTTAAATGATACTAAGGTAATTCCTGCACGAATGAATTTAGTCAAAGAAACTACTGGGGCAATTGAAATATTATTTCACAAAAAAATTAGCAGGCATACTGTTGAAGTTATATATAAATCTTCTAGATCACCGATTATTGGATCATTTTTATTATTATCACAAAAAAAGATTTTTAAGGTTACTAAAATAGTTAATAATATTTTAGTTTTAGATTCACTTATGAATTATGATGTTATGGATATTTTTGATAAATATGGAGAAGTACCTCTACCTAAATACATTAAGAGACCACATGAAGATAATGATAAAGATAGATATCAAACAATTTATGCAACTCATAGTGGTTCTGTGGCAGCTCCAACAGCTGGCCTGCATTTTACTAGAAACTTATTAGACAGACTATTAAATAAAGGTATACATATTGAGTACTTAACTCTCCATATAAGTTACAATACTTTTAGACCTATTAAAAATGATAATTATTTGAACCATGATATTGGTTCAGAGTTATTTGATATTAAGTCTTCAGTTTTTTCATCAATTGAAAAAGCTAGGTCTTTAAATAAGAGAATAATCTCTGTTGGTACCACGACGACTAGAGTTCTTGAATATTGCTATTCAAATGGTATTGAATCTACATTTTCAGGGATGACAGATTTATTTATCCATCCTGGTTATAATTTCAAAGCTATAAATTGTCTTATAACTAATTTTCATTTACCTAAATCAACTTTATTATTATTAGTTTCAGCTTTTGTAGGTAGAGAAAATATTTTAAATATCTATAAATATGCTATTGAAAAGAAATATATGTTCTATAGTTATGGCGATAGTATGTTATTGGAGAATAAATTATGAAGTTTACGATACATAAAAGATCAAACAAGTCTCGTAAAGGTAAAATAGAGCTTCCGCATGGTTCGTTTGAAACTCCTGCTTTTATGACTGTTGGAACCTATGGTTCTGTTAAATCATTGAGTAACAAAGATCTTTATGACTGTAATGTTGATATAATACTTTGTAATGCATATCATTTGATGTTAAGACCAGACAGTAACACTTTAGAGAAATCTGCTGGCTTACATGGATTCATGAATTGGAACAAACCGATATTAACTGATTCAGGTGGTTACCAAGTATTTAGTTTATCTGATAATACGATAGTAAAAGAGGATGGTGTGCATTTTAAATCACCCATTAATGGAGAAAAAATTTTTCTTTCTCCTGAAAAATCAATTGAAATTCAAATGAGACTTGGCAGCGACATTATGATGATTTTTGATGAGTGTACTACTTATCCATGCAATAAGGACGATGCTTATAAATCTCTTGAATTATCACTGCATTGGGCGGATCTTTCACATAAAGCCAATACATCCAGTAATGCTTTATTTGGGATTGTACAGGGCGGTGTCTTTAATGATTTGAGAGAAATATCATTAACTACGCTTAAAAAGTATAATTTTGATGGATATGCCCTAGGCGGTTTATCTGTTGGGGAACCTATAGAGCTGAGAAATGAAGTAATCGCACACATGGGTGACAAACTTCCCGAGACAAAACCCAGATATTTGATGGGTGTTGGCAAGCCCTTAGATATAATTTATGCAGTAATGCATGGTATAGATATGTTTGATTGCGTCATACCAACAAGAAATGCTCGAAATGGCCAATTATTTGTTAATAATGGTGTTATTAATATTAGAAATGAGCAGTATAAATCTGATATGAGGCCTATTGATTCGTCCTGTAATTGTTTTACATGTCAGAATTATTCTAGAGCCTATATTAGACATTTAGATAGATGTAATGATATATTAGCCCAAAGACTTATGAGTATTCATAATGTATACTTTTATCAAGATTTGATGAGAAAGATAAGAGTCGCCATAGAGAATGATAATCTTATAGATTTGTTCAATGAGCAAACAAATTTAAATAAATGAGGATAATATGAACTTTATAGATTTTGCATACGCTTCAACTCAGAATCAAGAACCTTCAGCGCTAGGATTTCTCCTACCTATTTTTATATTAATTTTAATGTACTTTATATTGATTAGGCCGCAATCAAAAAAACTTAAAGAACATAAGCAAATGTTAACTGAGCTTAAAATAGGGGATGAAGTAGCTACCGCCGGAGGGTTATTAGGGATTGTCATTAAAATTGGAGAGTCATTTGTATTACTAAAAATTGCTAACAATGTAGAAATTAAATTGCAAAAAACATCTGTAAGCAAAATATTACCTAAAAATTCTCTGGAAGCTATCAAATGATGACTGTATATGCTCGGTGGAAATATCTTTTAGTTTTTTTGATTCTAGTATTATCAACTATCTATGCTCTCCCTAACTTTTATGCTTCAAAACCAGCAATTGAGATTAATTCAATTAACCAAAGTGAATTGAACAAAATTTTTGATGTAAACTCAAAAAAAAATAATTATAAAGTAATACAAAAAAATGATAAATCTATTATTACTTTTTCTTCGATAGAAGACCAACTAGATGCTTATAAAAAACTAGCTTCCTCTAGCTACAATTTAGAAAATCAATACCAATATACATTAACTAGTTATATTAATCTCCCAGACTGGCTTACTTATATTAACGCTAATCCTATGTTTTTGGGTCTTGATTTGAAAGGAGGCGTGCATTTTCTTTTACAAGTAGACAAAGAAAATATTAAAACTAATTTACTAAGAGAAATTGAAACTGAGATAAAAAAACAACTTATTAGGGATAAGTATAGGTTCCAATCACTATATAAAACAAAAAATGAAATTATAGTTGAATTCAGTAAAAATGTACCATTAGATCAAATATCTGAATCAATAATTAATGAAAACCCGGATGTTGAAATTAATACTGATAAAAATGATACTAATGTTATATTACAGATTATTCCATCGCAAACACTTATAGAGAGAGATATAAAAAGCGCTTTAGCTAAAAACTTGACAATATTAAGGACAAGAGTTGATGAGCTTGGCGTTGCCCAACCTATTGTACAGAAACAAGGTAAAGATAGGATAATAGTACAACTACCTGGCCTGCAAGACTCTACGCGCGCAAAAAGTATTCTTGGTTCTACTGCTACTCTAGAATTTAGATTAACAAAAGGTAACCAGCAAGATTGGTATAACTCAGGTATTAATGGTATCCCCACTATAAATTCTTCGACTCTTTATCGTACAAGGGACGGAGGACCCATATTATTATCAAGAAAGGTTATCGTTGCAGGTGAGGATATCAAGGGAGCTAACTCTGGCTTTGATGGTCAAACAAATAGTCCTGCTGTATTTGTAAACCTCAGTGACTATGGGGCTTCAATGATGTTAGAAACAACTAACAAAAATATAGGCAAAAAAATGGCAGTTATTTTTGTTGAAAAAAACAAAAAAGAGGTAATTAATGTAGCTACGATAAGAGAAGCTTTTAGCAAGCGCTTTCAAATCACAGGTCTTGACATGACTGAAGCACAAGACTTAGCAATCTTATTGAGATCGGGAGCTCTTAGCGCTCCAATGGAAATTGTTGAGGAGAGAACAGTTGGTCCTAGCTTAGGAAAGTATAATATTCTAGCTGGTAAAAATTCCATGTATTTTGGGTTATTTCTTGTTGGCATATTTATGATTATTTATTACAGGCTGTTTGGTTTGGTAGCAAATATAGCTCTAGTAGCAAATATAATTATTATTATAGCAGTGCTATCAATCTTTCAGGCCACACTTACACTATCCGGTATAGCAGGCATTGTTTTAACTGTAGGCATGGCAGTTGATGCTAATGTTTTAATATTTGAGCGTATTAGGGAAGAGATAAATAACGGTAGCAGTCCTAATGCAAGTATTTATTCTGGATATCAAAAAGCATTTTCTACTATTTCTGATGCTAACATAACTACGTTAATAGCTGCCATATCATTACTGACAATAGGCACTGGAGCTGTAAAAGGGTTTGCTATTACACTTGTTATTGGTATTTTATCATCTATGTTTACATCAATTGTTGGCACTAGAGTGCTAGTGAATTTAATATATGAAAGAAGAAGCACTAAAGGCTTATCAATATAATGTTTAAACTAATCAAAAATAATTTAAATTTAAATTTTCTAGGTAAGAGAAATATAGCAATTACATTATCGTCATTTCTTATTATTATTAGTTTGTTTAGTTTCATATTCAAGGGTCTAAACTGGGGTATTGATTTTTCTAGTGGTTATATTGTTCAAATTCAGTTTGAGCAGGATGTCAAGGTAAGTGAGATTAGAGACAACTTTATCAAGTCTGGAATTGATGATGCTCTGATTCAATATTATGGATCTAGTAATGAAATACTTGTAAAGCTTAAGGAAAATAGTAATTTTGAACGAAACAACATCAATGAGTTTCTTAATAAATCATTATCAAAGGATTATCAGTTTAAGATTATGAAACTTGAATTTGTAGGATCCCAAATTGGTAGCGAATTAAGAGAGAAGGGTGAATGGGCAATGTTAGTGGCATTACTTAGTATTCTTGTATATATTGGTTTTAGATTCGAATTTCTTTTTGGTATTGGAGCAATCTTTGCACTGATACACGATGTTATAATTACTCTGGGATTCTTTTCTTTACTACAAATAGAATTTAACCTAAGTGTGCTCTCAGCAATTCTTGCAGTAATTGGCTACTCTTTAAATGATACAATTGTTGTATATGATCGTATAAGGGAAAATATAAGAACAATTAAAAGTGACTCGTATATAAATATATTAAATAAGTCAATAAATCAAACTCTCTCTAGGACCATCATAACATCTTTCACCACGCTTTTCGTATTGTTTTCATTATTGATTCTAGGTGGATCAGCAGTTTATTATTTTGCATTAGCAATGATAATTGGTATTCTAGTTGGGACTTATTCTTCTATATATATAGCAGGAACCAGTTTATATTTGCTAGATGCTAAGTTAGAAGATGATTCTAATTAAGTAACTTTAATATTTTTGAATGTAGCCAGCTCTTTGCAGCTATTATAGATGTAGAATTATATATATCATCATTACCCTCAATATCACTAATCAGTATTCCAGATTCTTTGCATAAAAGTATGCCAGCTGCCGAATCCAAGAGATCAATAGAAGGGTATATAATCAAATCTAAACTTCCGGATGCTAGATATGCAAATTCTGTAGATGGTGAACCTATGTTTCTAGATTCTCCATCTATATATGCCCTTAATTTATCTTCTATAACACTAGATTTAATAGAATATAATAATCTTTTTTCGTGATTTTTAGTATGTCTAATTTTTTTATTTTCCTGCATTGCTCCGTTTCCTTTGATTGCTGTAGTCATCTCATCTTTAATAGGATTAAATATTACAGTAGCATAAGCGCACCTTTTATGAAAAATTGTTATTGATACATTAAATAGAGGCAATTTATTAATAAAATTCTCATAGCAGTCAATAGGATTTATAACCCAAATATACTTTTCCTTATAATCAAAAATGTTATTAACCTTACAGGTATTTTTATTTTTGATGCTATCGGGAATAAAGTTTAATGGCGAAGGACCTAAAATATCTGTTTCTCCAAATGGATATGCATCCATGATTATATTTACTATATGACTATAAAGATATTCATTTATCCCTTTAGATAGTATTAATTCATCTTGATTCTTTGTTAGGTATAGCTGTACTATTAGTTCAGATACTGACCTACATGCTTTAATTGCTATATTTAATCTTGGTTGCATATTGTTTTATGTAGTAAATTAATCATAATATTACATTATGTTTTCGAATATTAATATTATTTTAGTAAATACTTCTCATTCTGGTAATATCGGATCATCCGCCCGTGCTATGAAAACGATGGGTTTTGAAAACCTTATTTTAGTCAACCCTAACGATTTCCCATCATCACATGCCAATGCCCTCGCTGTTGGATGTAAAGATGTATTGGATAAAGCTAAAGTTTTTAATGAATTCAATGAAGCTATATCAATTGGTAATATCAATATAGGACTAACTGCCCGATCTAGGCGAGCATCAATACCAACATTAGAGATAGATGACTTCATTGATATGTTATTACTTAATTCTGAAAATAAATTTAATGTAATTTTCGGTAATGAAAAATCAGGATTATCAAACCAAGAACTACTTAAATGTGATTATGTTATGACTTTGCCAACTTCAAGTAAATACAAATCATTAAATTTAGCATTTGCTGTGCAAATTGTTGTTTATGAACTATTTAAAAAATCAAAGTATAAATTATTTAAATCAAAAAAACTTCCTAATCTTGCATCATCTAAAGAAAAAAATTTTTTCATTGAAACTCTTATATCTCTGTTAAAAACCACAAAATTTATAACGGAAAAAAACCATCAGTCTTTAACTAAGAAAATACATATTATCTTTAATAAAGCAAACTTGGAGACAGATGAGGTCAACACATTGCATGGAATATTAAGCTCTCTTACTAAATATTCAAAGAAATAGTTGATAAGATTACTAGGTTATAGGATAATTACTTCATGAAACTTACTACTAAAGGGCGGTATGCAATAATAGCAATGGTTGATTTGGCCATGAACAGTGAGCATGACCCAGTGTCACTCAAGGATGTGTCTGCTAGACAAAATATATCGTTATCTTATTTAGAGCAACTATTTGCAAGATTGAGGGCCGCAGGACTTGTTAAAAGTTATAGAGGTCCAGGCGGAGGTTACAGTTTAAACAAAGAAGCGACTTCGATTAATTTGTTAGATGTAATTACAGCAGTCGACGAGAATATGGATCAAACACAATGTAGTGGTGCCATGAACTGTATTGATGAAAAACCATGCTTAACGCATTACATATGGATTGGACTAAATAATACGATTAATCAATATATGAAAGGAATCAATTTAAATGATGTTGCATTAAGAGAGGATGTTAAAAATATCATTTTTTTACGGGAGAAAGGAAATGTCAACAGTAATCAAAGACAAAAAAAATAAAATTAGTATACCCATCTACTTGGATTATTCCTCAACTACACCAGTTGACGATAGAGTTGCAAAAAAGATGTCCGAGTGTCTAACAAGAGACGGAGCTTTTGGAAACCCAGCTTCAAGGTCTCATCCTTATGGATGGGATAGTGAAAAACTTATTGATGAATCAAGGCAACATGTAGCTAACTTGCTAGGAGCTGATAAAAGAGAGATTATATGGACTAGTGGTGCGACAGAGTCAGATAATCTAGCTATTAAAGGAGCTGCGTATTTCTACAAAGATAAGGGCAATCATCTAATAACTTTATCTACTGAACATAAAGCGGTTTTAGACACAATGAGATTTCTTGAGTCCGAAGGCTTTGATGTAACTTATTTGGACCCAAAGGATAATGGACTGCTCGATATCAATGATCTTAAAAAAGCTATCAAGGACACTACTATACTAGTGTCAATTATGCATGTGAATAATGAAATCGGTGTAATACAAGACTTAGAGTCTATAGGTAAAATATGCAGAGACAATAAAATTATTTTTCATGTTGATGCAGCTCAGAGTCCTGGAAAAGTCGAAATAGATGTCAATAAATATAATATTGATTTGTGCGCGCTTTCTGCCCATAAAGCGTATGGGCCTAAAGGAATAGGTGCGTTATATGTAAGAAGAAAACCAAGAGTACGTATACAACCACAAATTCATGGAGGTGGACATGAGCGCGGGTTCAGATCAGGAACTTTACCGACACATCAAATAGTAGGAATGGGTGAAGCATTCAGAATAGCAAAAGAAGAAATGAAAGAAGATAATAAACGAATACGTAAATTAAGAGATATTCTATGGAATGGTATAAAAGATATTGAAGAAATTTATCTTAATGGTGATCTAGAGAATCGCATATCAGGAAATTTAAATGTTAGTTTTAATTTTGTTGAAGGGGAAAGTTTGATAATGGCTATAAAAGACATAGCTGTATCATCCGGATCTGCCTGTACATCAGCAAGTTTAGAGCCTAGTTATGTACTTAGAGCCTTGGGAAGGGAAGATGAATTGGCTCATAGCTCCATAAGATTAACGATAGGTAAATATACTACTGAAGATGAAGTTCAACATGCAATCACCTTGTTAAAAACATCAGTGGCTAAACTTAGAGATTTGTCGCCTTTATGGGATATGTATAAAGAAGGTATTGATTTAAAAACTGTTAAATGGACAGCGCACTAACATGTCAATAACCATAACAAAAAAAGCAGCAAATCATGTGAATCAACATCTACAGAGTCGAGGAAAAGGAATTGGTCTTAGATTAGGGGTTAAAACCACAGGGTGTTCAGGTTTGGCGTATGTAATTGAGTTTGCAGATAAGATAGAAAAAGAAGACAAAGTATTTAAAGATAATGGTATTACATTAATAATTAATCCTAAAAGTTATGTTTACCTTAAAGGAACAGAGCTAGATTTTGCTCGAGAGGGTTTAAACGAAGGTTTCAAATTCAATAATCCTAATGTAAAAGATAAATGTGGATGTGGCGAGAGCTTTAATGTTTAATGGACATATTAAATAAGAACTATTTTGAACTATTTGATATCAATGTTTCTATTGACCTTAATAAATCAATTTTGGATGAAAAAGTTAAGAAACTACAATTAACGTTCCATCCAGATAAGTTTGCTAATTCTACAGCTCGTGAAAGAAAAATAGCATTAATGATATCGTCGCATATAAATGATGGTTACAAGATATTATCTGATATTGTTCTTAGGGTTGAATATATATTAAAAATAAATAACTATGAAATTGATGATTCAAAAACAATAAATGATGAAAACTTTCTGCAGTTACAAATTAAATATAGTGAAATTATAGATTCACTCAATATAACTAAGAATCAAGATTCAATAAAGAGTAATATTCAAGATTTAAAGATAGAAACTAGAGATATAGTATCTGAAATTAAAGACTGCTATGAAAAATCTAATTTCCATGGAATGTGGCTAGCATTATCTAGATTACGTTTTTTTAAAAAAAATATAAAACAACTTGGAAGTTTATTAACAATATGAGTTTATTAAAAATATCTGATCCTCTGAATGATCAACAAAAAATAACTAAATTAGTGGTAGGTATTGATCTGGGTACTACTAATTCATTAGTAGCAACCTATGATACTAATTATAAAATCTATACTGATTCTGGTCATGATTTGATCCCCTCTATTGTTGCTTTTTCCCCTGAACATGAGACATCAGTTGGTATAGGTGCAATAAAATCAGTAGATGATACGGAAATCAAGACAGTATCCTCAATCAAGCGGATAATGGGCTTATCATATGATCAAATTGACGAAGCATCGTTACCTTTTGACTATCCTATTATAGAGCTCAATAATATGCCTTCTATATCAATACATAACAAAAACTATAGTCCTATAGATATATCATCTCTGATTTTAAAACATTTAAGAAATATTGTTGAAAAAACAGAAAATAGTACATTAGATGGTGCTGTTATTACAGTGCCAGCATATTTTGATGATATCCAAAGACAAGCAACAAAAAATGCTGCAAAGTTAGCCGGTGTGAATACTTTAAGATTATTAAATGAGCCTACAGCAGCAGCATTAGCATATGGGTTAGATTCACAAGATCAAGGATCATTTATTATCTACGATTTAGGCGGTGGTACTTTTGATGTTTCTGTTCTAACACTTGATAACGGAGTATTTAAAGTTTTATCAACTAATGGAGATACAATGTTAGGTGGTGATGATATTGATATTATTCTATCTAATTGGCTCAAGAATAAATATGAATTTCTTTCTGATGTACCATTACTAACCTTAAGAGGTATTGCGAAAATAATGAAAGAGTCACTTAGTATTAATGACTCTATTGAGCACACCTTCAACAATTGTTTACTTAAGATTACAAGAAAAGAGCTTGATGAACTTATTATGCCTTTAATAACTAAAACTATACAAATTGTAAAAGATGCAGTTAAGGAATCAGAGAAAAATATTAATGATATAAATAAAATTGTATTAGTAGGTGGTAGTACAAGACTATTATTAGTGAGAGAATTACTACATAACGAATTGAATTGTGAAGTTCTGAGTAATATAGACCCTGACAAAGTAGTAGCTTATGGTGCTGCTATTCAAGCTTCTATCATAGCGGGGCAAAATCAAGATGATGTATTATTGCTTGATGTCCTACCATTATCGCTTGGTATCGAAACATATGGAGGGTTGGTGGAAAAAATAATTACTCGTAATACACCAATACCTATTACATCTACAAAAACATTTACTACATTTAAAGACGGGCAGACAAAACTTCTGGTTCATATTCTCCAGGGAGAAAGAGAATTAGTAAATGATTGTAAGTCATTAGGTCAATTCATTTTGACTGATATTCCACCTATGGTATCTGGTGCTGCAAGAATAGATGTTGAGTTTCAAATAGATGTGGATGGACTTTTGTCTGTTACTGCCATAGAAAAAAATTCCGGCGTGATGTCATCAATAGATGTTAAACCATCTTATGGGCTTACTGAAGTTGAAATAACAAAAATGATTGAGGAATCAAACTCTCATGCTAATAGTGATATGATTGCAAGAAAACTTAATGAATCAAAAGTTGAAGCTAAGCGTGTTATTTATGCTCTGGAACAAGCATTAATAAAAGATGGTAATGAATTATTATCAGATAGTGAGGTATCTACTATAAAGCAATCATTATCAGAATTAAAGTCATCACTAGATAAAAATGACCCAGATATAATTAATCATAATATTAAAGAAACAGAAAAAATATCTGAATTTTATGTTGATAGAAGAATGAATAGAAGTATCAACTCCTTCATTGCAGGAAAAGGTGTTGATGATATACTGTAAACGAAATGCCTAAGATTACTTTTTTACCTAATGATGATATATGTCCGGAAGGAGCTGTTATTGAGGTACCTAAGGGTACAAGTATATGCAAAGCTGCACTTGACAATGGTATTCCGTTAGAACATGCTTGTGAGCTATCCTGTGCTTGCACAACATGCCATGTATATGTCATAGATGGTATTGATTCACTTGACGATGCAACTGATGATGAAGATGATTATTTAGACAAAGCTTGGGGGCTTAAGTCAAATTCTAGATTAAGTTGCCAGGCGATTGTTCAGGATAAAGATTTAATAATTGAAATTCCAAAATATACAATTAATCATGCATCAGAAAGGCATTCATCATGAAACTTACGTGGCTTGATACATATGAGATAGCGTTAATGCTAGATGAAAAATATCCAGATATAGACCCTAGAGTACTAAGATTTACTGATTTACATAAATGGATCACTAACCTAGAAGACTTTGATGATGATCCAGATAAATCGAATGAGAAAATTCTTGAAGATATTCAAATGAAGTGGATAGAAGAAAAATAATGATTATTGAACAAACCCTTGCCATAATAAAACCAGATGCGATAAATAGAAATTTGATAGGTTCTATCATTAATTTGATAGAACTAAACAACTTAAATATAAAAAATATTTTGATGAGGCGAATCTCTACCAAAGAAGCTAAGGAGTTTTACAAAATACATACTGATAGAGAGTTCTTTTCAAGACTCATTGAATATATGACATCTGGACCCATAGTTGTTATGCTCCTTGAAGGAGATGATGTTGTCAATAGATATAGAAAAATAATGGGTTCTACGAATCCAGATACCGCAGAAAGTGGTACTATTAGAAAATTATATGGCTTAAATACAACAGAAAATTCTGTTCATGGTTCTGATAGTATCGATAATGCAGATATTGAGATTAAATTTTTTTTTAAGTAATAGTTAATATGGCAAAAGATAAAATTAAATCAATTAAAGGCTTCAAAGATATCCTATCTGATGAGGCGAGATATTACAGGTATTTAGAATCTCTACTTTTACAAAAAACATTGCAACATCATATAGAGGAAATAAGATTTCCCATATTAGAAAAATCTGAACTTTTTAATAGAACCATAGGCGAATCATCTGACATTATTACTAAAGAAATGTATGATTTTATAGATAAAAATGGAGACTCTATTTGTTTGAGACCAGAAGGCACGGCGTCCTTAGTAAGAACTGCTATAGAGCATAATTTAATTTATGACCGTGGTATTAAAAAGCAAAAGTATTGGTATTATGGACCTATGTTTCGTCATGAGAAACCTCAACGAGGCAGGTATAGACAGTTTAATCAATTTGGCATAGAATTTTTTGGATATTCAGATACGAATAGTGATTTGGAAGTAATCTCATTCGGAGATAAATTGTTTAAAGAACTATCTTTAGAGAATATAACTCTATATCTTAATTCACTTGGAAGCTATGATGATAGAGTCAAGTATAAGAAAGTTATCCTAGATTATTTAAGTAAATCTATTGATGTGTTGACAGATGAACAGAAAAACACGCTTTCTAAAAACCCATTACGTTTACTCGATAATAAAAGTGAAAATATACAAAAATTACTTAAAGGCATACCTAAATTATATGATAATTTATCTAAATCATCTAAAAAGAGATATGACAGATTGCTTGATAAACTTAGTAAGTTAGGTATCACATTTATCAATGATAATTCAATTGTAAGAGGATTGGATTATTATAATGATACAGTATTTGAGTGGCGTCATAATAATTTAGGTAGCCATGGTGCCATTTGCGCAGGAGGTCGGTACGATAATTTAGTCAACTCTATTGGCGGATGTAATGTGCCAGCTATTGGTTTTGCTATAGGAGTTGAGAGAGTTGTTGATTTACTTAAAAATGTACCAAATAAAATCATTACATCATTTACAATACCGATTATTAATTTATGCTCAGAAGATTCAATAAATTCTATAGAAATATCCGATAAACTCAGATCTAAATATCCTACAATAGGATTTATTAATACTGATTCATCTTCAAGCTTTTCTTCTCAAGTAAAACATTCATTGAAGATTAATGATGAATTTATTATTATAATTACTGATAAAAATGTTGAAGAAAATAAAGTTACAGTACGACATAAATCAACTAACATGTCTGATATGAATTTATCAATAAATGAACTATATGATTTAATTGGCAAGAGTTATGAATAATCAGTATTCAGAAGAGGAATATAAACTAATAGATTGGTTTAAGTCCAATCTGTTTAATTTATTAGCCGGAATATTTTTAGGATTCATTCTTATATTTAGTTATAAATACTATAATGATTCTATAGAGAATGAGCAGTACACTATATCACAAAGATATCAAGCTGCTATTTCAAAATCTAATGAACAAGATACTGTTGCAATATTGACACTTTCTGACGAACTAGAAAAATCTAATCCAAATAATATATATACAGCTATGACTAACCTATATGCATCAAAAATATTGGTTGAAAGTAATAATCAAAGTGATGCACAGCAGAAATTGAATTTTATTATTGAAAATTCTGATGTAGATGAGATTAAGACTATAGCGAAACTTAGATTAGCACGACTATATATACATCAGAAATATTTTAAAAAGGCTAAAACTCTAGTTTTATCAGTTCCACAATATGAAGATAATCCTCTGTTTAATGAGATATTAGGAGATATTGAATATGCTAATAACAATATCCCTTCTGCAAGAAGGTATTATGAATTAAGTCTTAATGGTGATTTAGTACCCAATAAAAGAAAGATTATTGAAAACAAACTTAACTCAATAAATTGATACATATGAAAAATATAGTTAAATCATTTATTCTTTTATTTATTTCTAGCTGTTCTTATATTGATGGTTTTAATATATTTACTTCTGGCTCATCCAGTACTCAGGTTGAAAGTGTCAAAGTCGAGAGATTATGGTCCAAATCTATTGGTCAGTCAAAAAATTCAAAAACTGGTTTCTTACAACCTTTTTTATTTGAGGATACAATTTATACTATAGATACAGATGGTCTTGTTACAGCAACAAATGTCCTAAATGCTGATAAAGATTGGACATATAATCTTGATATTAATGTTTCCTCTGGCCTTCTTTTCCATAATAATATTTTTTATTTCGGCACACCAGATGGAAAGCTCTATGGCTATCATATCGATAAAATTTCGTCTGGCAATAGTTTCAAGGATGCCTTAGATTTTATTGGAGTTTTCGAAACAAGTGCGATCATTCCAGATATAAGCATACAACTTAATAGTGAAATAGCCTCAGCAGCTACAGGAGTTGACGACTTGGTTTTTGTCAAACTCGATGATGGTGATACTGTCGCGGTAAATACTTTATCAAGTGATGTTGCATGGGTTTATAAAGGTAAAAATGTTCCATTAAGCATGAAAGGGTCGGGATCAATAGCTCATAATCAATCTAATATATATGTTGCAAGAGATGATGGAAATATAGTTTCATTAACTTCAGATACTGGTAAGCTTAATTGGCTAATTTCTGTTTCACCAAGATCAGGTCGTAATGAACTAGAATCGCTAAGGGATATGGAAATGACACCATTAGTTACATCTGGAGAAGTATTCACTGGAAATTATCAAGGAAATTTGGTCTCTATTGACTTATTCACTGGTAATATAATCTGGTCAAACCCTATGTCAGTAATTTCTAATGTCAGTATAGATTATGACAATCTATATGTATCTGATAATTCAGGAAATATTTACTCAATAGATAGGTATGATGGAACTATAAAATGGAAAATGAGTAACCCTGATAATCTAATTTCTACACAAACATATGTTTACAATGATTATCTAATATCTTTTAGCATAAATGGACATATTATTATATTAGATAAAGATACAGGCAAATTACTATCATTTAAGAAAATTATTGACTCTGTAGAACCGCAATCCAGTGGCTACATAATAGATAAAGTGCTTTATATAGTTAGTAAAAATGGTAGACTCAACGCAATTCAAATTAATTAATAATTGCGATGGAAAATTTTATATCGATAGTTGGCAGAACTAATGTTGGGAAATCCCTTCTGTTTAATAAACTTACAAAATCAAGAAAATCTCTTGTACTAGATCACGATGGGTTAACGAGAGATATCAATATTGGATCTATGAAATTAGGTAATGGTATTATTCATGTTCAAGATACCGGGGGGATACCTTTGGTTGAAGATAAAATTAATAATATGGTTGCTGAAAAATCATATTCATCAGTACATATGTCAAAAATCATCTTATTCGTTGTGTCCGCAAGTGATGGTTTATTAAATCAAGACTATGATATTTGCAAAAAACTTCAAAAACTTAGATGTAAAATCATATTAATTGTGAATAAATGCGATATAACAAAAAAAAAATATAATATAAATGATTTTTATAAATTAGGCATCAATGAAGTATTTCATATCTCAGCAAAAGACAATACAGGATTATCTGAATTGCAACAAAGATTATCTGATATTGCTAAAAACGAATCATCACAGGATATATTTAGACGGATATCAATAATAGGTAAACCAAATGCCGGGAAATCTACACTAATAAATACCATATTAAAGGATAGCAGGATGATTACTTCTGATATCGCAGGGACTACTATTGATTCAATTGAAGTACCATTTATTTATAAAGAAAATCAATTCTTATTATATGATACCGCTGGAATTATAAGAAAATCTAAAGCAATTTCTTTAGTACAAAAATATAGTATTAGCGCCACCCTTAAAACTATTAAAACTACAGATATATGTGTTTTTATATTGGATGCAGAACAAGGTATAACTAAACAAGACAAAAATATTCTAAATCTTATACAAGATTCTAATAAAGCATTTCTTATTGTAGTTAACAAAATTGATAAATTATCAAAATCATTGTTATTAGAATTAAAAAGAGAACTTCATTATTTTTCTAATATTACTGACAATGCTGAAATAATTTATATTTCTGCTTTAAAAAATCAAAATATTAAAAAATTTCTAAAAACAATATGCGATATATCTTATTCTATTTTTAAGAGGTATAAATCTTCAGATTTGACTAAAATCTTAGAACAAGCTGTATCAGAACATCCTCCGCCAATGATAAAAAATAAAAGAATTAAGTTAAAATTTGTTCAACAATCAAAAACTGATTCTCTTAAATTAATAATTTATGGCAATCAGACCGACAAACTACCACTTACCTATGAAAAGTACTTGAAGAATTATTTTATAGAGAAACTCCAATTAGTTGGTATACCGATAAAGATTAAACTATCCAAAGAAAAAAACCCATTTAAATAAATGGGTTTTTTATTTAATCAACTAATTATTACTCAGCTGTTTTTGGACTGATTACATTTTTTACTTCTGAAATACTGTTTGCTGGAAAACCTCCAGTTGAAGCATGTTGTTTGATTAACTCTTCATTATCAGCATTGTATACACAGTAAACTTTGTCACCAGTTACGTAACTATGAACCCATTCTATGCCAGTGCCCATATCTTTTAATATTCCACAAGATTTTTGTGATATACCCTTTAGATCATCTTGTTTTAATTCACCAGCGCCTGGGATTTCTCTTTCTATTACATATTGCGGCATTTTACCCCTCCTATATTCAATATATCTATTCTGCTATTAATTTACTCAAGCTTCAAGTGGAAATAATGACTAATTGTTCCATCTATAAATAATTTTGGGTCAATATATGTCTTATTCATGATTAAAGACCAATGAAGATGTGGGCCGGCAGAGGCGCCGGTATTTCCAACTTTACCTATAATTTGCCCCTTTTCAACAAATTCATTTTTATCTACAAGCACATCACTTAAGTGAATAAATAAGCTTTTTAAACCTCTACCATGATCCAAAAAGACAAATTTACCATTATAATAATAATCTCCAGTCAGAATAATTTTTCCAGACGAGGGCGCACTGATATATGTGCCTTCTGGACCCGCTATATCTAGCCCATTATGATATCTTCCTTTTTTTCCATTATAATATCTTTCTGTGCCAAAAAAACCCGTATAAATACCATCCAGTGGTTTGATAAAATCAATATCTGGATTTACATCAATCCAAACCTGCCTTGCTTTATTAAGAGTTTCTTTTTCATGTTTAATTCTATTTAAATCTTTAATAGATGGCTGAATATATTTATTCTTAATCGTAATATACTGTTTAGTAAAATCTTTTGGAGTCAGATTTATGTCAACAGACAAATACAAATCATCATGACTTAAAGTCAATGGATATATATCCGTTTTATTATTATATGATATTCCATACATCAAAAAATACCTATCATTACGATTTATAGTAAGAATCTGATTTTTTTTATATGCAATTTTATTATCATAGTCATTTTTAGAGATTTCATGTATGTAAACATCACCTCGAGATATAGGTATATCATTTGCAGATAAATTATTAGGCAGTATTGATAGGATTGTTGTAGATAGAACTAATATAAAGTTTTGCATATAAATACATTAATTTAGAATATGACCAGGATCCTTCCACCCTTTTTTGGTATATTTGGTTGTAATCGTAGTAATAATACCACCCCTAACTTTCCAATATCCTATAACAGACATATATCGTGGTTTAATTAATTGAGTTAAATCACGTAGAATATTATTAGTATTATCTTCATGGAATGCTCCTACATCTCTATATGATGCCATATATAGTTTGAGTGACTTAAGCTCTACGCATAATTTGTCTGGCACAATGTTTATGACAAATTCAGCAAAATCAGGCTGTCCAGTGAGTGGGCATAGACATGTAAATTCCGGGATATCCATAGTAATGAGATAGTCTGTATTAGGGTGTGGATTTTTAAATGTATCTAGTAATATAGTTTTAGTTTTCACAATAAACCTCCTGATAGTAGTATTATACCTAAGATTTTATTATAATCTATTTAAGGGTTTTCTATGCGTCTTACTAAAATCAAATTGGCAGGTTTTAAAACTTTTGTTGATCCAACAACTTTGTCATTTCCAAGCAATCTTACAGGTATAATAGGTCCAAATGGCTGTGGTAAATCAAATATTATCGATGCGATAAGATGGGTTATGGGCGAATCCTCAGCAAGAAACTTGAGGGGCGATTCAATGGAAGATGTGATATTTTCTGGGTCATCATCTCGATCTGAAGTTAGCAAGGCTTTTATCGAACTATATTTTGATAATGAAACTAATACATTAGATACAAAATTCGCAAGATATAGTGAAATTGTCATTAGAAGAGAAGTTTCAAGAGATGGAAGCTCTAATTACTACCTCAATAGTTCAAAATGTAGGCGAAAAGATATTAGAGAGGTTTTTTTAGGTACAGGCTTGGGACCAAGAAGTTATGCGATAATTGAACAGGGTATGATATCAAGGCTAGTTGAATCTAAACCCGAAGATTTAAGAACATATCTCGAGGAAGCAGCTGGTATTAGCAAATATAAAGAAAAAAGAAGAGAAACTGAGTTACGTTTAAAACATACTAAAGAAAATTTAAATAGATTAAATGATGTAATGAAAGAAATTACATCCCAACTTAACAAACTTGAACGGCAAGCAAAAGCAGCAAAAGATTACAAAGAATTAAAAAACTCTGAGAGAGATCTTAAGGTAGAATTATTAGCTATTAAATGGAACAATTATGATCAAGATATTGAAGACATAGATAAGAAAATAAGCAAAGACAATATTGAAAGTGAAAAACAAAAATCATTGCTAACAAATAAAGATAAACTTATTGAAGAAACAAGAGCGAGTATAACTAACCAGCAAGATAAATTTAATTCGATGCAATCTGATTTTTATCAAGTAGGAAGTGAAATTGCGAAATGTGAAAAGGATATTGAGCATTCTCAAGAATCTGAGTCTTCAAGAAAGAAATCTATCGATGAGATTAATAGTAATATATTAAATATTAAAGAAAATACGACAAAAGAAAAAAATAGATTAGATAGTATTAAAAAAAATTCCTCAAATAATCAAGATGAACTCAAAGCTGTTAATAAAGAATTAGAAACCTTGGATAAACAAAAAAAAGAATCAAATTTTGCACTTCAGAACTGGCAGAGCAGATATAATGAGTTTATATCACAACAACTAGAAACAAAAAATAAACAGGAAATAGAAAAAACAAAAATAACTGCATCAGAAAAGTCAATTGAGTTATTATCTAAAAGACTTAGGATACTCGAGTCATATACAATTAAAGAAGATAGAAATTTGTCTGACAAAGGTGATATTCTAGAGAATACTAAGACCCTTCAAGAGAAAATTTCTTCACTTTTGATAGATATCCAGCGCTCAGAATCATATAAACAAAAAAAAGATAAACTTCTTCAGTTATTGCCCAAAACAATTAGAGATATTACAGATAACATAAAATATATTTTGAAAAAAATAAAACTTTTGGTTAGATCACAAGAGGATGAAATAACTGATATCAAAGTTAAAATGGATGATTATAAATATAGCATCAAAACAGCCTATAATATCGTTGATACTCTCCAAAAAGATATAGATTCGAATGATCATAAACAAGTTATTTTAGAAAAAGAGAAAATTGAATTTAAGCAGATTATTGATCAAGTTAGCTGGAAAACTGATGAACTAAGGAGTCGGCAAAATGATATAAATATAGTCATGTCTTCTTTAGCATCTGAGGAGACTGCTGTTTTAAAGAATATTGATAGACTCATTGAAGAAAAAAATCAATTAGAGGATAGAAAATTAACCTTATTATCGAGTGATAGTACTCCAAAAAAACCGTCGACTGATATGCAGAATCAGCTTAAAAATCTTCTTAATGATAAAAAAACTAAAGAAAAGAAATTATCTGTTTTACGCGAATCATTAGAGTCATTAGATGGAAAAATCAAATTATATGAAACAGATAAGTCTAGAATAAATGCAGAACTATCCTCACTCATCGACAACATTCAAGCTATGAAAATATCTTTGACACAAAAAACTGCTGAGAGAGATTCTTTAAAAATTAATTCAGAGCTCCCTGAGGAAGATATTAATGAAGCTATAGCAAATAATAGTAGCAATAAGAACATTGATACCTTAAGTAAAGACATAGAAAAAATACAAAATAAAGTCAATCACTTAGGAGCTATTAATTTGGCTGCTATTGATGAATTGAATGAACAAAAAGAAAGAAAATCATACTTAGACATGCAATATGAAGATTTGTCTAAGTCCGTATCTACTCTTGAAAGTGCTATTAAGAAAATTGATAATGAAACAAAATCAAAATTTAAAGAAATATTTGATAACATTAATAGTAATCTTAATTTATTTTTTACTAAAATATTTGGTGGAGGTAAAGCATATCTAGAATTAACTGATAATGATTTACTGAATACTGGCGTAATGATAAAGGCTAGACCTCCGGGTAAACTCGTAAAAAATATTAATTTATTATCTGGTGGTGAGAAAGCTGGTACAGGTATAGCTTTTGTGTTTTCAATCTTTACTATTAACCCTGCACCATTTTGTTTGCTTGATGAAGTTGATGCTCCTTTAGATGAAGCTAATAATAATAGGTTCTGTCAAGTTGTCAAAGAGATGTCTGAAAATGTTCAGTTTATCTTCATTACTCATAATAAATCAACTATGGAACTTGCAGATATTCTTTCTGGTGTAACAATGAAAGAGGCTGGTGTTTCTAAATTAGTATCAGTTAACGTTAATGAGGCTGTTGATTTATCAATGAATAAAAATACACTAGATGCAACACCTACTAGCCCAAACTAAATATGCCTATTGACAAAAATAGAATTAGAAAGAAAATAGTTTCACTTATAGAGAAGATTAATCAACATAATTATTATTATCATACATTAGACCAGCCTAAAATATCAGATAACGAATATGATAATATATATCTTCAACTCAAATCGCTAGAATCTAAATATCCAGATTTAGTAGAATCTCATTCTCCTACACAACGCGTGGGTAGTAAGTTATTAAAGATGTTTAATAAAGTACATCACGAACATCCTATGCTTTCTCTAGCTAATGCATCTAATGTTATAGAATTTGAAAATTTCTATACAAAATTATTTGATGAAATTGAAAGTGACCAAATAGCTCTTTATGCAGAACCTAAATTTGATGGATTAGCTATTAGTATTACTTATTTAGACGGTATATACTCATCAGCAGTTACACGCGGAGACGGACAAACTGGTGAAGATGTGACAGCAAATATACGTACAATAAAAACCCTTCCATTAAAACTAAAATCTAAAAACCCGCCAAAAAAACTGATACTAAGAGCTGAGGTTTTTATGAATATTTCTGATTTTGAATCACTTAATAGACAATTATTAAAAAATAATGAAAAAACATTTGCTAATCCAAGAAATGTAGCAGCTGGTTCTATCAGACAACTTGATCCTAAAATAACATCTAGCAGAAATCTTCAAATAATCTTCCATGGCGTTGTTAGCACTAGTATTAATGATTATGCTTGTCATTCTGAATCTCTTAATTATATTAAAGGTTTAGGGTTACCTATCTCAAGCCTTAATGATATTGTCATGAGTCTTACTCAAGCTAAAAAATATATTACCTATATTAATAATTTACGTGACAACCTCCCATATGAAATAGATGGAATTGTATTTAAGATAGATGATTATAGTTATCGTATTAGAATAGGTTCGACATCTAAGGCACCAAAATGGGCTATAGCTTATAAATTTATCTCAGCAGAAGCAAAAACTAAGCTTGAAAATGTAATATTTCAAGTTGGAAGAACAGGAACAATAACACCTGTTGCAGTTTTAAGCTCAATTAATATTGGTGGCGTTACAGTTTCTAGGGCAAGCTTACATAACATGGATGAAATTCAAAAAAAAGATATTAGAATTAACGATATAGTTTATGTGAAAAGGGCAGGGGATGTAATCCCAGAAATTGATAGAGTATGTTTTGAGGAAAGACATAATTCAAAACAAATAGTTCCTCCAAAAATATGTCCAGCATGCAAAACTCCATTACTAAAAGTATCACAACAATCAATATATAGATGTCCCAATAGAATAGGTTGTAAACCTCAAATAATTCAAACAATTGAACACTTCACATCTCGTAAAGCTATGAATATTTCAGGTCTTGGTGAGAGTATAATTGAATCACTTGTTAATAACTCATATGTAAAAAATTACTCAGATTTATATAAATTGAATCAAGTAGATATGATGAAACTAGACAGGCTAGCAGAAAAATCATCAAAAAACATTATTGATTCCATTAATAGCTCTAAAATAGTAGATTTTGATCGTTTTATTTATGCTCTTGGAATAAAAGAGGTTGGAACGACAACAGCTAAAATATTATCTAAAAAATATAATTCCTTAAATAAATTAATGTCTGCTGATAAGCAAAGCCTTGAATGTATTAATGATATCGGGCCTATTGTTGGCGATAACATATTTAATTTTTTTCAGTTAAAAAGAAATATAGCAATCATTGAATCTCTATTGTCTAGTGGTGTAACTATCAAATATCATCAAACGAAAAAAAATAAAAATATTATCAATAAGAAGTTTGTTATAACAGGTTCTTTTGCTAACTATACGAGATTAGAGCTTGAAAAAATTATTGATAATTATGGCGGTAATATATCTAATTCTATATCTAAAAAAACTAATGTGCTTATAGCTGGTAATAATCCTGGTTCAAAATATCAAAAAGCATTAGATTTGGGTATTAAAATTATAAACGAAAAAGAGCTTTCTAAGATTCTCTAAGTAACTCGTTAATACTTACTTTTGATCGAGTTTTTTCATCAACCTTTTTAACTATAACTGCACAATACAAACTGTACTTCCCGTTTTTTGAGGGAATCGAACCTGAAACAACTACTGAACCTTCGGGTATTACCCCATATGATACTGTATCATTTTCTCTATCATATATTTTTGTACTCTGACCGATATACACACCCATAGATATAACTGAGTTTTTTTTAACTATAACCCCCTCAACGATTTCAGACCTAGCACCTATAAAACAATTATCTTCTATGATTGTTGGATTAGCCTGCAAAGGTTCCAAGACGCCTCCAATACCAACACCACCTGATAGATGAACATTTTTACCTATTTGAGCGCATGACCCAACAGTTGCCCACGTATCTACCATTGTCCCATCATCCACATAGGCACCAATATTAATAAATGAAGGCATTAAAACTACGTTTTTTCCTTGATATGTTCCCTCTCTTGCTATCGCTTGAGGCACAATTCTTATATTATTTTTTTTCAAATAAGATTCATCAATATCTTTGAATCTTGAACCTAATTTATCATAAAACTTAGTATAATTAGTCTCTATGATAGAATTGCTTCTTATCTTAAAAGAAACTAAAATAGCTTTCTTTATCCATTGATGAACTACCCAGTCACCATTAATATATTCTGCAACCCTTAGTTTTCCATCATTCAAAGACATAAGAGTATCTTCAACAGCATTCGTAACATCAGCAATGTTTATATTCGTCATATTTGAATCAAATGCTTTTTCAATAATCTCTTTATTTATGCTCATAATGTATTAGGAATAATTTCATTGCTATTATCTTCTAAAATCTCATCTTGAGAATCTAAGAATACAAGTATATCATAATATTGTCTAATATTTTGAACATACTTAACTGTTTCCCATCCTCTAGCATATCCGTATTTAGTTTTTTTATAAAACTTAGACTGACTTAATTTTAATAAGTATGGTTCTATCTCAGACCAATTTTTTATTATAATATTATCTTGATTAGCTAATATAATGGCATCATTGATATGCCCAAGGCCAATATTATATGCGCCTATTGCAAACCATATTTTCTCTTTAGGATTTATATTATCAGGTATTTTTTTTAATAGTTTATTTAGATATTTAGCACCACCATTAATACTCTGAATAGGATTAGTTCTATCTTCTATACCTAGTTCTCGAGATGTGTCTTTTGTTAACATCATAAGGCCACGGACTCCCGTATATGAAACAGCATCTTTATTCCATCTTGATTCCTGATATCCTATGCTAGCAAGTAGTCTCCAATCATGGTTATATTGTTTTGAATATTTTTTAAAATAAAATTCATATAAAGGAAATATATTAACTAAATCATTGATAAAACTTTTTGAGCCTACAAAAGAATAATTTAATTTATCACTAAAATGGTTTCTATGAATTAAACTAATTTTATTAGTCTTTAACATTTCTGTAAAAAACTCAGATATTTTATTCTTTATACCTGAGCCTGAATCTCTAGGTAATGCCCATGTTATAGGAGAATCTGTTTTGATTTGAAATGCAATTTTTATTTCTGGGAAGTATTTTTGATATATCATAAGTTCATCTGAATTAAGGATTGTATATTTAACTTCATCTACTCTGAGAGCATTGATGATTGCATCAATATTTTTCTCATAATTAATATTAATCTTTGTTGATGCTATGTCATGTTCTAATAAAGACTTTGTTATGATGGGCGAATTAATTATTTCTATAGAATTATCTTTTATGTTTTCTTTGTTAGCTGGTTTATTACTATATATAGAATTATATACAATATAAAGATTTACTTTGTTATAAACATAAGATAAATTTACATTCTCGTAAACACCATAATCTGCAAGTATGTCAACTTTTCTTGTATTTAAATATAATAAAGCTTTTTCAGTGTTATCTATAGGATGAATTATCAGATCTACTCCTAAATATTTAGCAAACTCTTTTGTTATATTGTAGGTATAGCCAATATTTTTATTTTTAATCTGATAATAGCTTGTTGGTCCGAATCTAATAGCTATATTAATTTGGTCATTTTTTTTTATTCGTTTTAAATCATTTTGATAAAACGGATGATAGTTGTTGATTATATACAAAAATGCACTGACTACAATAGCAATTATAAAAATTCTAATAACAAACTTTATCATTATCCATTTGTATTAATATTATTAGAATTCTTTTTATTATTACTATTGCGATTTGAGTAATTTTTCTTTTTATTAAAAGACTTATACTTATTATATTTATAGTTTCCCTTGCTATATCTTCTATTATTATTTTTAGTATATTTCTTTTTTTGTTTACTCCCAAATATATTCTTGATTATATCAAAAAGACGTTTTACAACTGACTTATTACTTTTCTTATAATTATCTCTTGGATTTGAGACAGGTTTAGGAGGTACTGATTTTGGAGTAACAGCTTTAACAATAGCTTCTTCAAAATGTGAGCTAGTTTCATTAAGTGTCTTTGTATCTTTTTGATTATTTTTATTTAATGAAGCCTTAAATTCATTTGCATCTAAATTTGCTTTGTCAATATGATAGTTTGCACCTTCTATAGAATTATCTGGCACTATTTTGATATTAATTTTTTGTCTTTCTTCTATACCCCGAATCAGATCTTTTTTTTCATTCAACAAGTATGTAGCTAGCCTTACTGGTAAGTATACCGTTAATGCTTTTTCAGTTTTCATTGCTTGCTCTTCAAGTATTCTCACTAGATTTATCGATAATGTTGAAAGTGATTTAATTTCACCTGAGCCACCACAAGTTGGACAAACTTGACTTGTGTTATCTACAATTGATGATTTAAGTTTTTGACGTGATATTTCCATAAGTCCAAACTTTGATATTCTGCTAAATTGAATCTTAGCTTTATCAATTTTTGCCATTTCTGCCATCTTCTTACTAACTTGCTTTTGTGAATTAATCGACAACATATCTATAAAATCAACTACTATTAGTCCGCCAATATCACGCAGTCTTAATTGAGTAGCTAAAGAAACAGCAGCTTCAATATTTGTATTTAGAGCAGTTTCTTCAATATCTCCTCCTTTTGTTGCTTTAGCTGAGTTCACATCTATGCTCGTTAACGCCTCAGTAGTATCGAATATAATGTTCCCTCCAGATGGCAATGTAATTTTCCTTCTGTAAACACTTTGTACTTGTGTCTCAATACCAAAATTGCTGAATATTGGCACAGGTTTGCTATGCCTAAGAGTTTTTACATCTGAATGAGGTATAAAATGTTTCTTCGCATTAACAAAATCATCATGAAACTTCTCATCATCAATAATAATCTCATTGATAGTTTCATCTATATAATCTCGAACCACCCTCGCCAACATACTACTTTCCTCATATATCAAGAAAGGTGATTTTTTTAAAACAGAACTCTCTAGTATAGATTCATAAATTTGTACAAGATAATTCATATCCCATTCTAATGTTTCTTTATTTATATCTAATGCAGATGTCCTTAATATAATGCTCATGCCATCAGGTATTCTTAAACTACTAATTAGTTTTTTAGCGGCAATTCTGTCATTACCCTCTAGTCTTCTGGAGACTCCGCCAGTATTGGGATTTTTTGGTAACAAAACAAGATATTTACCAGCAAGACTTAAGTATGTGGATAGAGCAGCTCCTTTTGTGCCTCGCTCTTCTTTATCTACCTGAACAACTACTTCTTTACCAAATTCAATACAGTCTCTTGAGGTTTTAGGTTTACCTTGTGTGAATATTTCATGGGAAATTTCCTTAAAAGGCAGGAATCCATGTCTGGACCGCCCAAAGTTTACAAATGCCGCTTCTAAACTAGGTTCTACCCTAGATATTGTCCCCTTGTATATATTTGATTTTATGTTTTTTGATGGAAGATCTATGTCTAATTCCAAAAGCTTGTTGTTTTCCACAATAGCAAGCCTGACCTCTTCTCTCTGAGAGGCGTTTATTAATATTTGCTTCATTATAAATCCTGTAATTCATTCGCTTTTATCGATTTTTCTCTTATTTTGTAAAAATACTTATTATATTCGTCTTACTTTTTTTAATTGTTACTGTTTAAGTTCATTTTCTTAATCCACTGCTTAGTGGGGTATTTGTTTTTTATCAACACTTTAGCCATATTATTGACTAATTTCATTAAACAATATAAAAATCTTTGAATTAATATATCAATGATTTACACTATCTTCAAATACTATCGTGTCAAATTCTAATAAAATCAGTGTGCGAAAAATTAAAATATTGTCTGATCAGCAAGGACAAAGGTTAGATAATTACCTTCGTAAACTCCTCACAGGTGTCCCTAATAGCCTAATCTATAAGATTATAAGGGATGGTCAAGTCAGGGTAAATAGTTCTAGAGTTAAGCCACTTTATCGACTACAACAAAATGATTTATTACGTATACCCCCTGTATCAGTTGACTTAAAACAAAAATCAGTTTCAAGGTTTCTTGTTAAAGACTTAAAAAAATTTATCTTAGTAGAAAATGATGATCTTATAATTATAAATAAACCACCGGGTATATCAGTGCATTCTGGCACAAACATAAAGAATGATATTATATCTACTCTTAAAACTTTAGAAGAATATAAGTCTGTAACATTGGTTCATAGGCTAGATAAAAATACTAGCGGATGTCTTATATTGGCAAAACACTATCGAGCGGCATCTGATTTAGGCAAGATTTTTCAATCAGGCAATGTAGAAAAAAACTATTTATCATTGTTATCTGGTGAACTCAGTGGGGATAAAATTGCAGTAGACCACTTACTAATCAGGAACAAACTTAATAAGGCACCTTCTGTGAGTGTATCAAGTTCAGGTAAACATGCTTTATCTTATATAACTCTGCTTAAACAATTTAAACAGTGTTGTCTAGTAGATATAAAAATTGAGACAGGGAGAATGCATCAAATAAGAGTTCATGCATTAAGCATAAGTCAACCAGTATGTGGGGATACAAAATATGGAAATATTGAAATTAATGAAGAAATGAGAAAAAAGGGATTAAAAAGGATTTTTTTACATGCTAAAAAATTGTCTTTTTTTTATAAAAAACAATATATTGTTGAATCTCCTACACCCGAAGACTTAAGCTTGGTTATTGATAATCTTAAGAATGAAATATAATATGATACTAAATGATAAGGATTGCAAATGGATGAAAACAAGATACTGCAGGATTTAATAAATACGCTTATTGAGGATAAAAGATCTGAGAGAAGATATAAGCTTATTGGTAGGATATTATTCTTATCTATTGTATTACTCTTTATATACTTTGCTTCAATATCAAGCTCTAAATTAACTACACCGCATACAGCCATTATTGAAATTAATGGAGTAATTGCAGCAGGTGGACCAGTTAACGTAAAGAAAATTCTTCCATTAATTGAAAATGCTGTTGATAATGATTTATGCAATGGGGTCATTTTAAAAATAAATAGTCCTGGAGGTAGTGCAACACAATCTAAAATTATATATGATGAAATAGTTAAAATTAGGAATACAACCTCTAAAAAAATTATTTCAGTCATTGAAGATGTAGGAGCGTCTGGCGGATATTATATCGCAGCCAGCAGTGAAGAGATATTTTCTAGTCCTTCTAGTATAGTTGGATCTATCGGCGTAAGGATTGACAGTTTTAATATACAATCTCTGATGTCGAAACTTGGAATAGAGCCACAAATATTATCTTCTGGTAAAGACAAAACAATTTTAGACCCATTTACTAGACTATCAGACGAGCATAGAAAACATCTCCAGGTTTTATTACAGGATATACATACTCAATTTATATCGGATATTGAAATATCACGAAAAGGCAAAATCACTACCAATGTATATACAGGTCTTTTTTGGACAGGAAATGAGGCATTGAAAATTGGTCTCATAGATAAAATTGGTTCAATATACGATGCTAATAAAGAAATATTTAACGACAACCCAATGGTTACATATAATAGAAAAGAGAATTTATTAACTGATATTTTTAATACATCTCTATTTAATTCTGATTACACTAATAATATATCCATAAGATATTAAAAAATGTCTTACAAACTATTTACTAAAAAGAAGATTAATCAACATCTTGTTAAATTCAAGGTAATAAATCTATCTAATCAGTATAGTGAGCATATTATCAATATAATAGAAGACTCGCATACACACAAATACTCATATGGTAAATCATTAATTATTGGTGGGGCTGAAGGATACTTTGGCGCAATTATTATAGCTGGTAGGGCAGCATTGTCATCAGGTTCACGTTATATTGAAGTGATGTCTACGCAATCACATGCAACAAGTCTAGCTATACACCAGCCAGAATTAATTTCATCATATAAATTAGAATCTATTAATTTAGAAAAATATAAAAATATTTTAATTGGTCCAGGCTTATCACAGAATGCTTGGTCTGAGAATGTATCAGAAAGTTTCTTCAATTATATTCCTAAGGCCAACAATGATATTAACATTATTTTAGATGCTGGAATGTTACATTATCTTTCATTAAATAATATGCGAAATGATAGATGGATTTTAACTCCTCACACTGGTGAGGCAGCAAAACTTTTAGGTATATCCTCTAAAGAAATAGAGTCTAATAGGCAAAAAGCTATTATTCAAATTCAGGAAAAATATGGTGGTATAATTATTTTAAAAGGGCATGAAACTTTAGTGAGAACAGATACTACAACTTACATGTGCAAGCACGGTAATAGTAGTATGGGAACTGCTGGAATGGGAGATTGCTTAGCTGGCATAATTCTTTCGTTGACAAGTATGGCGATAAAAGAGGATTATATAAATGCAGTATTATTTGCAGTAGGTGCCCACTCTTTTATCGGTGATGTGATTAGAGAAAAATTAGGCGGGGTTGGTCTTCTAGCATCAAATGTGATTGATGAGACAAAAATTTTTATGAACAAAAATCGATCGTAATGACAAAATGCATAATAAGAAGATAAAACACTATAATATTTCTGATATATCATTATACCGTAAGATTTTTCCTGTTATAGAGAATCATAATTTATCTCAAAATATTATTTTTTTAAGAGGAAATATTGGAGCTGGTAAAACCTCATTTGTTAGGGAGTTTGTCGCTAATCTGAATGTTAGATGTGATATAACAAGCCCTACATTCACACTAATAAATGAATACAAAAATGATGATATAAATATCTATCATTATGATTTATATAGAGTGGAGAATAATCATGAATTATTTGAAATTGGAATTGATTATTATTTTTCTCAAGATGGATATCATTTTATTGAATGGCCTGAAAAATTTATCGCATTTTTACCAAGACCACATATTGAAATAAATTTTAAAATTGTGGAAGATTCTAGATTACTGAGCATATACACATAATGTCACTAAATCGAACATTAATAGCTCTTATTGGCCCAACAGCGACAGGTAAATCTCAACTTGCCCTAGAATTATATAATAAATATCCAGTAGAAATTGTTAGCGTAGATTCTGCGATGATATATAGAGGACTCAATATCGGAACAGATAAACCAGACAACAAAGTTCTGACTAATATTAAACACCATCTCATTAATATTAGAGACCCTTATGAGACATATAATATAGGTGATTTTTTTTCTGATATTAAATCTGTTCTTTCAACTATTCATAGTAAAAAAAAGATACCTTTACTTGTTGGTGGTTCCTTAATGTATTTTAATCAGCTTTTTACTGGCATATCATCACTTCCAGAGAAAAGTATATCTGATAGAAAGTTGATAAATAAATTATTAGAAAATTATGATTGTAATCAGCTACATTCATGTTTGCAAAATATAGATATTGAATCATTTAAACGTATTGATAAAAATGATCGTCAGAGAATAGAGCGTGCATTAGAAGTCTATATGATTACTGGTATGCCAATGTCAAAATTACTTAATCAAAAAACTAACATTCTCGAGAATTATAATATTTTACTTATAAAACTTTTTTCTAATGATAGGTCGATAATTCATCAGAAAATAGAAAAAAGGGTAGAAAAAATGTTAGCAAATGGACTTGTTGATGAAGTTAAGGCACTAATTGACAAGTTTTCTCTAAATGATCAAATGCAGTCAATGAAATGTATTGGTTATAGACATGTATTTGAATATTTATCACAAAAACAAAAATCAGAGGAATTAAGAGATAAATGTATTTTTTCTACTAGACAACTAGCAAAAAGACAGATTACTTGGCTGAAACAATTTAATCATGGTTATCCAGTTGACATTTCTACAAATACATTACAAAAATCATGCCAATTTATCGACAAGAATTTGCATTTTGGTTAAATAGTGTCAATATTACATAACTAGGATGAATTCGAATCAGGTTTTTTTATGCAAGACAATCTTCAGGATAAATTTTTAAACAAATTAAGAAAAGAAAAAATTATGATATCTGTTTTTTTGATAAATGGTATTAAATTAGATGGTATTGTTGAGGCATTTGACCCTTATACAATCCTTTTAAAGAGCAAGACCACACAAAGTATTTATAAGCATGCAATATCAACTATAGTACCTCACCAACATGTTAAATTAGAAATTGATGACTAAAGTACTTTATAATACTATAATGTTCTAGGAGCATAAAAATGGCATGGAATGAACCTGGTGGTAATAAGGACCCTTGGGGAAGAAAACCACAAACAAATAATGAGTTAGATAATCTTCTTAAAGATTTCAATAAGTTCTTCAGGAAGGTGCTAGGTGGCGGGTCAAGTGGAGATGGCACTGGGCCTACTAAGCGTAATACCTCTATTTTGGCAGCCTCAATACTTGTGATATATTTTCTAAGTGGAATCTATATCGTAAATGATGGCGAAAGAGGAGTAGTTCTCCAGTTTGGAGAGTTCCATTCGATCACAACTCCTGGCCCTCATTGGGTGCCCAGAATTGTACGCAGTTATGAGATCGTTGATGTCTCGAAAATTAGATCTGTACAACAAAAGGCAGTAATGCTGACAGAAGATGAAAATATTGTAAGCGTAAACTTTGCTGTTCAATATGATGTTAAAGATGCCAGTAATTTTATTTTTAACTTACGAGACCCTGATGAAACGCTAAGTGCTGCTGCTGAAAGCGCAATAAGAGAGGTTCTGGGTAAAAATAAAATGGATTTTGTTATCACTGAAGGGAGAGAATCTATAGCCCAATCTACCCAAATTTTACTTCAGACTGTATTAGATAGTTATCAATCAGGCATAAATGTCCAAACTGTCAATATTTTGGAAGCACAACCACCTGAACAAGTGCAAGATGCCTTCTCCGATGCAATTAGAGCTAGAGAAGACGAACAGAGATACATTAACGAAGCTGAAGCTTATAGGAATGAAATTATACCTCTAGCTCGTGGTAAGGCTAAACAAATCATAGAAGAAGCCAAAGCCTATCAAGTTAAACTAATAAAGTCTGCTGAAGGCGAAGCATTACGATTTACAAAACTTTATGAAGAATATCAAAAAGCACCAGAAGTGACAAGAGAGAGATTATATTTAGAATCTGTTGAATCTGTTTTGGGTAGTTCTACTAAAGTCATGATTGACCTCGACGGAGGAAATAATTTACTTTATCTTCCATTAGATAAAATATTAGAGCCAAGATTATCTGAGAAGAGCACAAATCAATCTGCTAGAACTGATGATGATTCTACAAATACTCTCGCTGATAAAATAAGACAATCCAGAGATAGCTTTAATTCTAGAAAGAGGAGCCTCTACAATGAATAATAGAAACATTCTAACAGTAATATTAGTTACAATAATACTTATCTCATCTGCAACATTTATAGTAGATGAAAGAGAGGTTGCAATTAAATTTAGATTGGGTGAAATTGTCAGAGCATATCAAGATCCAGGATTATATTTTATGATACCGTTTATTAATAATATAAAAAAATATGACTCGAGATTACTCACTATGGACTCTAAACCAGAACAATTTTTAACTAGTGAGAAAAAAAATGTGATTGTTGATTCATTCGTAAAATGGAAAATAACTGGTCCAGAAAACTTTTATAGATCATCTAAGGGTGATGAGAGAATAGGTATTAATCGTTTATCTCAAATTATTAATGATTTAACTAAGAGTGAATTTAGTAAACGAACTATTAATGAAGTTGTTTCAGGAGATAGATTAGCATTAATGAATACTGTCAAGATTGAAGCAAATAAAGCTGCATCTGCATTAGGAATAACTGTTATGGATGTAAGAGTTAAAAAAGTAGATTTACCCGACGAGGTAAGTAATTCTGTATACGCAAGAATGGTTAAAGAGAGGGCAACTGTTGCAAAAGCATTTAGATCTAAAGGTAAGGAGGAAGCTCAAGGTATTTCAGCTTCAGCTGAGAGAGAATCTGCGACTATTATTGCGGAAGCTTATAAAGAATCACAAGCTATTAAAGGCGAAGGAGATGCAATTTCGACAGAAACTTATGCTCGCGCATATAACCTTAGTCCAGAATTTTATTCTTTTTATAGAAGCTTATCTGCCTATAAAGAGACATTCAGCGCAAAACAGGATGTCTTAGTTATACAACCAGACTCTGATTTCTTTAAATATTTCAATAATCCTCTTGGTAAAAAATAATAGATCCCTGGTTATTATTAATTTTAGCTGTCTCACTTTCTATTTTACTAGAAGGCATGCTCTTGTTTTTGTCTCCAAGTCTATTTAGAGATCTATTAAAATATTTTAATGATCTAAGTAATAATTCTTTGAGAATAATTGGTCTTGTCTGTATGATAATGGGGTTAACTTTGTTTTTAATAGTAATATAATGAGCGGTTTTAAATCTAAAAATTTTAATATTCCTGAGGGCATTGAATACTATATGGTAGAAGAAGCCAAAATATTTGAAAAACTCAAGAGAAACATTTCAAGTATTTACACTAAATCTAAATATTCATATGTAATTACGCCGATTTTTGATAATCTGGATAACCTTTTAAGTCTTAAATCTACAGATTTAGACAATCAGACAACTTTTGTGTTAGATAAAATTAATAGCACTGAAGTAGGCATTAGAGCAGATATTACTCCTCAAATAGCTAAAGTTGATTATCAACTTACCGGTGGAAAAGGAAAATCTAAATATTGTTACATGGGAGACATCTTGAGGCTGTCGCCAGGACCTTTTGATCGCATAAATCCGTTTCAAACAGGAGTAGAATATTTTGGAATTAAAAATAAATCTGCCGATATAGAAATTATTAAACTTATGATTGATATTATATCTTTGTCTAAGAAGCAAAGAATTATAATAGAGCTAGGCGATCTTTGTTTTTTGAATAATTTAATTAATGAATTAAATCTTGATGCAGAAAAAAAATTACGGCTTGTTAGCTTAATTAATTTGAAATCTATAGATGAAATAAAAAACTTTTTCAACGAAAACAATTTATCAAAAAATAAGAAAAAATTCCTTCTTGACTTAATTGGTCTGTCTGGTGATATATCTGTTATGAAGGAGCTTAAAAAAGTAATGAAATATAATAAAGTAAAAAATTCTACTGCTTTAAATGATCTTGAATCTATAGCTGAGATTATACAAAAATATAAATCAAATTGTGATATTCAAATTGATCTCTGTGAATTGCATGGATTAAATTATCAATCTAGTTTAGCTTATACAGCCTACATACCTAATCTCAGAAAAGAAATAGCCAGAGGTGGTCGGTATTTAGCATATGATGCTTATTCAAGTAATCCTAGGACTGCAACAGGGTTTAGTCTTGATATAAAAGACCTTCTAGATATATTGCTTCAAAAGAGGCCTTACAATGCCTAATGTATTTTTAGTTGGAACTCATTGGGGAGACGAAGGAAAAGGTAAGGTTGTTGACGTGTTGTCTGAGAATGTTGCAGGTTGTGTAAGATTTCAAGGTGGTCACAATGCTGGACATACGCTAGTAATAAATAATGAAAAAACTATTCTTCATTTAATACCATCTGGCATCTTAAGAGATAATGTAAAATCAATAATAGGTAACGGAGTCGTTGTATCCTTAGAAGCACTAGATAAGGAGCTCACTCATCTTGAAGAAAAAGGGGTTTCAATTAATAACAAATTATATATCAGTGAGTTATGCCATGTTATTTTGCCAACGCACATTGCTCTTGATTTAGCTCATGAGAAGTCTCTTGGTAAAGAGTCTATTGGAACTACAGGTAGAGGGATAGGTCCTACCTATGAAGATAAGGTTGCACGCAGAGGAATAAGACTTATTGATTTTTTTGATAAGACTAATTTTGAGAACAAAATTAAAAAATCTATTGATTATCATAATTTCCTTCTTAAGAATTATTATAATGATAGTGAGGTAGCACTAGATGATGTAATGTCATCGATTATGCCTATATTTGATAAAATTAAAAAATATATATGTGATGTCACTCCTTTAATTTTGGATTTAAACACATCATCAAATATCATTTTTGAAGGAGCACAGGGCACTCTGTTAGATATTGATCATGGAACCTACCCATATGTCACATCCTCTAATACAACCCTAGCTGGTTTAATATCGGGTACAGGTATAGGAGTTGATAAGGTAAATTACTCATTAGGTATAACCAAGGCATATACAACAAGAGTAGGTCATGGCCCATTTCCTTCTGAGTTAACAAATAAACTTGGTGAAGATATTGCTAAATGGGGAGGGGAAGTTGGAGCTACAACTGGTAGAGCAAGAAGATGTGGATGGCTTGATATTAAAATTCTAAAAAAATCTATCGAGCTAAATAGAATAAATGGTATTGCTCTTACAAAACTCGATGTATTAGATAAGTTAGATAAGATAAAAATATGTACTAGTTATAAATTAGACTTAAAACATAATGCAAATGATATTGAATATATTGAAATAGATGGATGGAAAACTTCAACAGTAGGAGTAACGTCTTTTGATGAATTACCAGAAAATGCTAAAGTCTATATTAAAAAAATTGAAGAGCTCGCAAATATTGAAGTTGTTATGATATCAACTGGTCCGGCAAGAGATCAGATTATAATAATGAAAGATATTTTTTTATAAATGTCAAAATCGGAAACTAATAATATTATTTATGGTATACATACATGTACCGCACAACTTAATCATGATAAAACTAACATTACTAAAGTTTATGTAAAGAAATCACATAAATCTAAGCAAGTTGATAACATCATTCAGAATTTGAATGATTTATCGATTGAAGTTATCGAAACAACTAAAGACTATCTTACAATGATATGTTTATCTTCAAAACATCAGGGAATTGTTTTCGAAATAAGAAATACTACAGAAACATATGATTTAGATCACTATCTTCAAACAATTAGCAAACCTTTCATAGCTATATTTGATAATATTCAAGATCCAAGAAATTTAGGTTCTCTAATCCGTACTTCTAATGGAGCTGGTGTCAACTTAATTATTAAAAAAAAATCAGGTTCTTGTGATATATCACCACTGGTACATAAAACAGCATCCGGAGGATTACAAGGTATTGGTTTAATTGAAACTAATAATCTTACTGAAATAGTTAAAAAAATTAAAAATCATAACATAATGGTTGTTGGTACATCAGACTCCGCATCTTTGTCAATTTATGATATGAAACCTATAATATCAGGAGTAGCTATTATATTTGGGTCAGAGGGTGCAGGTATGAGTAAATCCCTTTTCCATTTATGTGACAGTGTATATAGCATACCTATACATGGTTCTATAGAATGCTTAAATGTAGCTGTTGCAGCAGGAATTGTACTTTATCATACTCAACAGATAATTAAAAATTCTAAATGATGATTGAAATATGGCTGATACTCAAGTAGTATTCGCATATTGGATAAAACAATGAAAAATTACGAATTATTACTAATGTTTAATATAAATCAAGATGAATCTACATCTAAAACTGTAGATAAATATAAAGATATTATTACGTCAAAAAATGGCATTATTGATAGATATGAAGACTGGGGAATAATAAAATTGGCTTACAGTATTGAAAAGAACAATAAAGCAAGATATATTCTCCTTAATTTTCAAGCAGATAAAGAAGTTTTGTCGGAATTATCTGGTTTAATAAAATTCAATGACAGTATAATAAGGCATATGTTTATCTCTAAAAATAAAAGGATAACAGAGCCATCGATTATGATGCAACAAAGAGAAAGGGCATAGTTATGGCAGAAGATTCAAACCCAAAAAAAACTAATATTTTAGACGAGATAGATTATAAAAATCTTGGTTTTCTCAAGAAATTTCTTACAGAATCAGGTAAAATCTCACCACGAAGGGTTGCTGGCACAACAGCTAAACAACAAAGAAAGGTTAACAAGGCAATTAAGATTGCGAGACATCTTGCACTACTTCCATTTTGCGATAACCATAAACAATAATGGATGTACTACTTCTTAAAAATATAAAGAACTTAGGTGACATTGGCAGCAAAGTCTCAGTAAAATCAGGTTATGCTAGAAATTACCTTCTACCTAATAACCTTGCAGTACTCTCTTCAAAAGAAAATCTAGCTATAGTAGAAGAAAAGAAGCAGTTATTACTAAAGCAAGAAGAAGAACTAAGAAATCAAGCTATAATCATTAAAGAAAAATTTAACGACTACATCCTTACCTTTGATGTGCATGTACAGGAAGATGATGATAAGCTATTTGGCTCTATCAACTTACAAAATATAGTCGAAAAACTTAATAATGATGGCTATGAATTGGAAAAAAAGCAAGTTAATCTTCCTTCTGGACCCATAAAAATATTTGCAGATGATTATATAGCGACCGTAAGTCTATATGCTGACGTTTCTGTTACTATTCCAATTAAATTAACTAAAATTGTCAAGCCATCGCCTGAAAATACTTCAGAAAACCCATCTTCAGAATCTCCTGAATAAATCTGATCTATTCTACAAAAAATAGTTTTTTTCAGTTAGAATGAACTATGGATTTGAGAATACCTTCTACACCAAAATCACTTGAAGCAGAGCAAGCTTTCTTAGGCTCTTTGATTATGGACTCGTCTTCTTGGGACCAAGTATCGCATATGGTAGAATCTAAAGACTTTATCGATACTAAAAACAGAGAAATATTTAATCAAATTTATAATTTAGCTTCATCTGGCCAAGTCATAGACGTAATAGTACTTGGTGATGCTCTTAAAACCAGTGGTTTGTTAGATAAAGTTGGCGGACTAGTATATCTTGGAGAGTTAGCGAAAAAAGTTCCAACATCAGCACATATCAAAGCATATGCTGATATTATAAAAGAAAATTCTATAAAACGTGAATTAATCAATATAAGTACTCGCACAATACAAAATGTTCACCAAAGTGATCAGGGTAATATCAAGGATATCTTAGATAAAGCGGAATCCGAAATATTTGGAATTACGGCTGACTCCACTATAGATAATGGATTAGCCAAGATAGGTCCAGTAGTAAATAAATATATAGAGAATGTTTACAATAAAAAAAATAGTGATGAGGTTGATTATTTATTAACTGGATATAAAGAATTTGATAAACTTGTTTCAGGGCTTCAGAAATCAGATTTAATAATAATTGCAGGTAGGCCGTCAATGGGTAAAACTGCTTTTGCAATGAATATAGCGCAAGATATAGTTTTTAAACAAAAGAAGAAAGTGGGTTTTTTTAGTTTAGAAATGTCAGCTCAATCAATTGCATTAAGAATGCTTTCATCATTAAGCTTTGTCTCTCAACAAAAAATTAGAACAGGTGATTACGAGGCGAGCAACAAAGATACAAAAGCTGTCACCTCAGCAATAGAACAGATGCAAGATTGCGATTTTTATATTGATGATACAGCTGCTATATCACCAATGGAACTAAGATCCAAAGCTAGACGTATGAAAAGGGATTCTGGAATAGATATGATTGTAGTTGATTATTTACAACTAATGTCTATACCTAGATATTCAGAGAATAGGGTGAATGAGATTGCTGAAGTTACTCGTGCCCTTAAAGCTATAGCTAAAGAGCTAGATATACCTGTAGTAGCTTTATCTCAGTTAAATAGAGGAGTTGAGACAAGGAATGACAAAAGACCTTTTCTATCGGACCTAAGAGAGTCAGGATCAATTGAACAAGACGCAGATTTAATTATCTTTTTGTATAGAGATGAAGTTTATGACTCAAATACAGCGCAGAAAAATATTGCAGAAATAAGAGTAGAGAAGCATAGAAATGGACCTACAGGAGTGGTTAAGCTTACATGGGTCCCTCACTGTACTAGGTTCGAAGATTATTTTCCACAAGTCTATGATGGTGTCGGCGAGTATTAATTTACTCTTCTAATAATTTTATCTTACCTTCTTTTCCTTCCCACTCCTTTGCATCGGCTGGAGGGGCTTTGATTTCAGTTAGTATTGGCCATTTCTTAGATAGTCTTTCATTAATCTCAAGAAACTCTCTATTGTCATCTGTTATATCCTCATCAGAGATGATTGCATTGATCGGACATTCAGGCTCGCACAGACTACAATCAATACATTCATCAGGATTAATTACTAAAAAGTTAGGGCCTTCATGGAAACAGTCTACTGGGCAAACTTCTACACAATCAGTATATTTACACTTTATACAGTTTTCTGTGATAACATATGTCATTAGATATATTATTTTGCACTAAATAACTAGATATTGCACATGAAAAAAATAAAAAAAGCCGTTTTTCCAGTTGCCGGTTTGGGAACAAGGTTCTTGCCCGCTACTAAAGCAAGCCCCAAAGAAATGCTTCCAATAGTTGATAAACCACTTATTCAGTATGCAGCTGAGGAAGCAGTTGATGCCGGTATTAAGCAGTTAATATTTGTTATTGGCAGGACTAAGAATGCTATCATTGATCACTTTGATTCTTGCCCAGAACTTGAGAGAGAATTAATTGATAAAAAAAAGAATAATCTTTTGAGTTCCGTCAAGAGTATCGTACCAAATAATGTGGATTGTGTATTTGTCAGACAAAATATTCCAGCTGGACTTGGTCATGCAGTGCATTGTGCTAGACATATTGTTAATGATGAACCATTTGCAGTTATTTTGGCCGACGATTTGATAAAATCAAAAAAATCATGTCTTAAACAACTGACAGATGTATATTTTAGAGAACAGAGCCCCTTGATAGCTATTCAAAAAATTAATAAAAAAGATACTGATAAATATGGGATTATCGAATACTCTGATAAACACAATAACTTATATGATATAAAATCAATTATTGAGAAACCTAAACCAGCCAAGGCTAAGTCTAATCTTGGTGTTGTTGGAAGATATGTCCTACCTCCTTCCATTTTTACGAAAATTGCATCATCTAAGCCTGGTGTAGGCAAAGAAATACAGCTAACTGACGCAATAGAGAAGTTAATTTTAGAGCAGCGTGTTTTAGGCTATGAATTTGAAGGCACTAGATTTGACTGTGGAAGTAAAATTGGCTATTTACAAGCTACAACAGAATATGCGCTTGAACATAATGAAGTGAGAAAACAATTCAAAAGCTATTTAAAAAAATTGAAAATATAAAATTAATGTTGATGGTAATCTAAAATTGAATTATCATTCGATAACTTATTCCTCGGTAGCTCAGTTGGTAGAGCGAGTGACTGTTAATCACCAGGTCGGCGGTTCGAGTCCGTCCCGAGGAGTTTTTAAATAACTATGTCCATATAAAGATTAATTAATTATGGTAGTCAATATACCCTTAATATGTTAGATTGTAATCACTATTGTGACTATAATAAAAAAAATAATAAAATCATTTTTTAATCTATTCGGTCTACGTATCAGCCGTTCAGATCATTTTAGAGTTTTGATTGATAGATCACAATGGACACCGTTTAAAGACAATAATCATAGATGCCAGCTTTATCAATCTGCTATTAAAAAAGCTGAATCTGAACATACCGATGAATTTTATAAACAACTTAGATTTTACTCTATGATACAAATTGTAGAAAAAATATTATCGAATGATAAAGTCTATGATTTCGTTGAATGTGGTTGCTGGAAAGGTCATTCATCATTCATGATATCACAGCTAATTAAGGAATCTAATAAAGATATACAATTTCATATATTTGATAGTTTTGAAGGAGGATTATCTACTTCTACACCAGAAGATAGTGATTTTTACAATAAAGATGAAGCACATAAAAAGTATGTTACTGAATTTTTTTACTCTACTGAAAATTTTGTAAGAGATACTGTATTAAAGCAATTTAATTTTGTTAAGACGTATTCAGGCTGGATACCAGATCGTTTTCATGAAATTAAAGATAAAAAGTTTTCTTTTGTACACCTTGATGTTGACTTATATAACCCAACATATGATAGCTTAGATTATTTTTTTCCAAAATTAGAGCCTGGTGGAGCAATTGTTTGTGATGATTATAATATGTCACAATTTCCTGGCGCAAAAGATGCCTGGGATAAGTATTTTCAAAACAAAAAATATAACTTTTTCTATGAAAGCCCTTTCGGAGGATGTTTTATAATTAAATAAAATATTTTACTGTTTACTTATGTTAAAAATTATTAAAAAAATTATTAAAAAAATTCTTCATTTGATTAGATCGCTTTTAAGTAAGATTATTATAAATACTATCCCATTAGATTTACTATCAACTAAAGATAATAAAAAAACATCTTATGAATACTTCTACAATGAAGAAGTCAAAAAATCTTATGAGCATTTTAAAGATTGGTACTTGCAAACTGTACATTTGAGTGGAGATGATATACTCCATTATGCTATAACTCATGTTGAGTATGAACCAAAAAACTTATACCTAGAGTTCGGTGTTTGGGAAGGCCGTACAATCAATCTATTTTCTAACCATATTCAGCCAAATAAAATTCATGGTTTTGATACATTCGAGGGTATTAATGAAGATTGGGCTGGTACTGATAAACCCAAAGGTTATTATACCGCAAATAATAATTTACCCAAAGTAAATGATAATTGTGTACTTATCAAAGGTTTAATTCAAGATACATTACCAATTTTTCTAAAAGAAAAAGACAATGATGAAATTGCTTTTGTACATATGGATATTAATACGTATGAGTCGTCTAAGTTCGTATTAGAATTAATTAAACCTCGCCTTAAGATTAATGCGATAATTTTGTTAAGGGGATGTCACAATTATCCTGGATGGTCAGTAGGTGAATACAGGGCATTTCAAGAAATATTCAATAAGGATGAGTATCAATTCCTTGCATTTTCTAAAGATGGCAGTCCTGCTGTACTGAGATATATTTCGTCAAAAATTTAATGAAAATTTGTTTTTTTACAGAAAATTCTTACAAGGGCGGTATGGATAAATTTGTTTATACATTAGCTAATAATTGGCCTAATAAAGAAGATGAAATAACGATACTCTGCAATAGTTCTCACCCAGGCTATGAAGATATTAATAATCAATTAAACCCTAAAAATGTTATTAAACCTTCTAATATAGTGCTTTCATGGGAATTAAAAAGTACTATTGCTAATTATTTACCTAGAAATATCATTTCAATAATATCTTTTGTTTTGAAATATCTTTTATTTCCATATCAAATCTTTAAATTATATATCTATTTTAGAAACTCTAACTTTAAAAAGCTATTCACCATTAATGGTGGTTATCCTGGTGGATATTCATGTAGAGCAGCACCTATTGCATGGTATTTAGCAAAAAAGCAGAAATCTAAAATGGCATGTTTGAGTGCCATTAAAAAAACAATTTGGTATGCAGCACCTTTTGAATATCTCTTAGACAAAATATTATCATTTTCTTTGGATGAATTGATATTTCCTTCTCAGTATGTCAAAGATACACAGTCACTAAGATCTTCACTAAAAAATATACCATCCACTGTTATATATAATGGTATTGATAAATATCCTATAGATTTTCACTCTGTTAAAGACAATAAAATAATTAAATTTTTAATGCTAGCAACATATGAAAAACATAAAGGGCATAGCCTTTTACTTGAATCTTTTAAAAAAGTCATAGAGAACTTTAACTGTACAAATTTTCAATTAACTATTGCTGGTTATGGTACTAATGAACAAAGGAGAAATATAATTGATGAGATCAAATTAAAAAATCTTAATGAGTTTGTAAATCTATTAGATTTCCAAGAGAATGTACTAGAATTATATCAAGCTACACATGCCGTTATTATCCCCTCTATTAAGTACGAGGCATTGCCACTTACAGCTATAGAAGCAATGTCACTTCAAATACCAATCATCACAAGTGATACTGGAGGTCTAAAAGAAATATTTAGCTTAAACAAGGATATAGGGCTTATTTCTAGTCCCTCATCTTCCTCCATGTCAAAGAATATTTATATGTTCATTCAAAACCCTGATAAACATAAAATGTATGGTCAGCATGGAATAGATACTTTTACAAAATATTTTACTAGTGAAGTTTGTGCAGCTAAGTATTATAGCAGTCTAATTAACCATTAATTTCTGATATAATCTATATTATATTTAATGTTTGTGTTTTAATTACAGATATAATTTATGTTTAGGAATCTAATTAAATTTATACTTTCACGAATCAGTTATGATTACTATGTCAGAGGTATGACTTTAAATTTACAGCATACTGTTTTTAATAAAGCAAGATTATCTCAAAAATATAATAAAAGAGAGTTACTATGGAAATCACTTTTAGAAGAATTAGATGATAGAGAGATATTATATTTAGAATTTGGTGTTTGGAAAGGATACTCCATAGAATACTTTGCAAGAAATATACAATCTTTATCATCTAAATTTATAGGCTTTGATAGTTTTGAAGGATTGCCAGAAAACTGGTATACAAATCCAAAAGGTACTTTTAGCTTAGATGGTAAACCACCTAATGTTCATGATAATAGAGTTAGTTATATCAAAGGATGGTTTTATGATACAGTACCGCCTTTTATTGATAGGCAGTTGCAGGCTCGAAACCATAATGAACTTATAGTTCATTATGATGCTGACCTATATAGCTCTACTCTTTTTTGTCTATCACAGATGGATCGTTTAAAGAAACCATACTATGCCATATTTGATGAGT
>MDTG01093306.1_pt1 | contig 44981 bp, 39 predicted proteins | sample 811421 | NCBI WGS metagenome assembly MDTG01 (sample SAMN05326645, study PRJNA326480) | marine metagenome | isolation source: seawater | place: Pacific Ocean: South East | collected 2011 | reverse complement strand
TGTTGAGATGTTCCGTAAAATCTTGGATAGAGGTGAAGCAGGTGATAATGTAGGAATCTTACTACGTGGTATTGAGAAATCAGATATCAAAAGAGGTATGGTAATCTGCAAGCCAGGTTCAGTAACTCCTCACACTAAGTTTAAAGCTGAGGTTTATATCCTTAAGAAAGAAGAGGGTGGACGTCATACTCCATTCCACAATAAGTATCGTCCGCAGTTCTACTTAAGAACGACTGACGTAACAGGAGAAATTCAATTACCTGATGGAACTGAAATGGTTATGCCAGGTGATAACTTAACAATTACAGTTGAACTAATCAACAAAGTAGCTATGAGCGTAGGTCTACGTTTTGCAATCCGTGAGGGTGGTAGAACAGTAGGTGCAGGTCAGATTACTGAGATTGTAAACTAGTAATTATTAATTATTTGTAGCAATAGGGTAAAGTCTTTAATTAGGCTTTACTCATTGTTATTTTACGGGTGTAGCTCAATTGGTAGAGTAGTGGTCTCCAAAACCATTGGTTGGGAGTTCGAGTCTCTCCACCCGTGCAAAAAGAAAAAGAAATGGCAAGATTTGTCGAGTATATAAAAGAGTCAGCAGACGATCTAATGAATAAGGTCTCTTGGCCAACTTGGAAAGAGTTGCAGAGTAGTTCTATTGTGGTTGCGGTTGCATCACTAATAATTGCATTGATTGTTTATGTAATGGATTTAAGTTTTCGAAATACTTTAGAAATCTTTTATGACTTATTTTAATAAAAAAAATGGCAAATAAAAATTGGTACGTAGTTAGAGCTATAGGCGGACAAGAGAAAAAAGTATCCGCATATATTGAAAATGAAATTTCAAGATTAAATCTTAGTGATTTTGTTTCTCAAATATTAGTTCCTACTGAAAAAGTATTTCAAATTAGAAATGGTAAGAAAGTCAGTAAAGAGAGAAATTTCTTTCCTGGTTACATACTAGTTGAAGCCAATCTGGTTGGAGAAGTACCTCATATTATTAGGTCAATACCTGGAGTTATTGGATTTTTAGGAGCTACTAAAGGTGGTGACCCTGTTCCAATGAGAACATCTGAAGTTAACAGAATACTAGGAAAGGTTGATGAGTTAGCAATTACTGATGAGGAAATCGTTATACCTTATGTATTAGGCGAATCTGTTAAGGTTATTGATGGACCTTTCAATTCTTTTAGCGGATTAATTGAAGAAATTGACGAGCAGAAGAAAAAATTAAAAGTTACAGTAAAAATATTTGGTCGTAAAACTCCAGTCGAATTGAGTTTTATGCAAGTAGAAAAAGAATAATTTATGTTAACCGATTTTATGTTTCAGAAACATTTTGCTTCCAGTTACTGACACAGAAAAATCAAAAATAAATCAAAAGCAATGGCTAAAGAAATTAGTAAAGTTGTCAAATTACAGGTCAGAGGAGGCACAGCAAATCCGTCACCGCCAGTAGGTCCAGCACTTGGTGCTGCAGGAGTCAATATCATGGAGTTCTGTAAGCAGTTCAATGCTAGAACCCAGGATAAACAGGGAAAAGTTTTACCGGTTGTTATATCCGTATATGTTGATAAATCCTTTGAATTTGTTATCAAAACTGCACCAGCAGCTGTACAATTATTGGAAGCATCCAAAAAGAAAAAAGGTTCAGGGGAGCCAAATAGAAATAAAGTGGGTTCTGTTACATGGGATCAGGTTAAATCTATTGCAGAAGATAAAATGGTTGATTTAAATGCCTTTTCAATTGACTCAGCAATGATGATGATTGCCGGTACAGCCAGAAGTATGGGATTAACTGTTAAAGGTGGATCTGCTCCACAAAAAAAATAACATTATGGCTAGACTAAGTAAAAATATGAAAGAAGCGACTGCTCAGATAGATAAGTCTGTAGCATATTCTCTTACTGACGCTGCTGCTTTAATGAGGTCTATTTCGAAAACTAAATTTGATGCATCAGTTGATATCGCAGTCAAATTAGGTGTTGACCCTAGACAAGCAAACCAGATGGTTAGAGGAGTAGTTACTCTTCCTCATGGAACTGGAAAAAAAGTAAAAGTACTTGCATTAGTTACTGCAGATAAAGAAGCAGAAGCAAAAGAAGCAGGTGCTGATTACGTAGGTTTAGAAGATTATATAGCTAAACTTAAAGACGGATGGACAGATATTGACGTTATCATTACCATGCCTTCAGTTATGGGTAAACTTGGTTCTTTAGGACGTATACTAGGGCCAAGAGGTCTTATGCCAAATCCAAAAACTGGTACAGTAACAATGGAAGTTGGCAAAGCAGTTTCCGATGTTAAAAAAGGTAAAATAGATTTCAAAGTTGATAAGTTCGGTATTATTCATTGTGCTATTGGAAAGTCTTCTTTCGAAACATCGAAAATTGTAGACAATGCAAGTGAATTACTACAAACTATTTTGAAGTTAAAACCATCAGCTTCAAAAGGGATATACATGCAAAGTGTTTATATGTCAAGCACAATGAGTCCGAGTATTCGTATTGATGAAAAATCAATCTAAATCATAAATAGTTATGACAAGAGAAGAAAAAAATAAAGCTATAGACGCCTTGAGCGTTAAGTTAGTTGACAATAAGAATTTTTACCTGACTGATATTTCAGGTTTAAATGCTGAGAGTAGTAGCAACTTAAGACGTTTGTGCTACAAAGGTGATGTTCAGATTCAAGTAATCAAGAATACACTTTTAAAGAAGGCGATGGAGAAAAACGAAATCGATTTCGAACAAATGTATGATTCTTTAAAAGGAAATACAGCTGTTATGTTTGCAGAATCTTCGAATGCTCCTGCAAAAATTATAAAAGAATTCAGAAAGAAACAAGAAAAGCCAATTTTAAAGTCGGCTTTCATTGAAGAGAGTTTCTACTTTGGAGATGATCAAGTAGAAGTATTATGCTCGTTAAAGTCGAAAGACGAATTAATTGGCGAGATTATTACACTATTACAATCTCCTCCTAAAACCGTTATTTCTTCTTTGCAATCAGCACGAGGTACGCTTTCTGGAATTATAAAAACATTATCTGAGCGATCAGAATAAAAATCTTAGTGATTACGCACCACTAATTTTAATGCTTCCACATTAAATAGAATTTATAACAAATTAAACTAAATTAAAATGGCAGATTTAAAAGCTTTCGCAGAACAGTTAGTAAACTTAACTGTTAAAGAAGTAAGTGAATTAGCTGATATCTTAAAAGACGAGTATGGTATTGAACCTGCAGCTGCAGCTGTAGCTGTAGCAGGACCTGCTGCTGGAGGTGGCGGTGACGCTGCTGTAGAGAAATCAGAATTTGATGTAATCTTAACAGCCGCTGGAGGTTCTAAGTTAGCAGTTGTAAAACTTGTAAAAGAGTTGACTGGTCTTGGACTAAAAGAAGCTAAAGATATTGTAGACAGTGCACCAGCTCCAATTAAGGAGGGTGTAGCTAAAGACGAAGCCGAAGCATTGAAAACTCAATTAGAGGGTGCAGGTGCTGAAGTTGAGCTTAAATAAGTTTACATCATCATCAACAAAGGTTTAGGCTTTAAACATACGTTTAAAGCTTAGACCCTTTTGTGTTTACAAACAATTCATTTTATAACAAAAAAACATACTAAATTGACTTCAAATAAAACTACCAATAGAATCAATTTTGCTTCAACTAAAAATCAACTTGATTACCCAGATTTTTTGGATATTCAAATTGGTGCATTTAGGGATTTCTTTCAAATAGGAGCATCATCTGATAGAAGAAAAGAAGAAGGATTATGTAAAGTGTTCAATGATCACTTTCCTATTTCCGATTCAAGAAATAATTTTGTTTTAGAGTTTATTGACTACGCTATTGACCCGCCAAGATATTCCATTGAGGAATGTATTGAAAGAGGTTTGACGTACAAAGTGCCTTTGAAAGCAAAACTTAAATTGTATTGTACTGACCCTGATCATGAGGATTTTGAAACCATAGAACAAGAAGTATTTTTGGGTTCTGTACCTTATGTGACCCCAAAAGGATCATTTGTAGTTAACGGTGCTGAGCGTGTGGTAGTTTCACAATTGCATCGTTCTCCAGGTGTTTTCTTTGGACATAGTTTTCATGCTAATGGAGCAAAACTTTACTCAGCTAGAGTTATTCCATTCAAAGGTTCATGGATAGAATTTGCTACGGATATTCACAACGTGATGTATGCCTATATTGATAGGAAGAAAAAGTTACCTGTAACAACATTATTGAGGTCAATTGGTTTTGAAAATGATAAGGATATTTTAGAAATATTTAATCTTGCTGATGAAGTAAGAGTAAGCAAAGCTTCATTAAAAAGAGTTGTTGGCCGAAAGTTAGCAGCAAGAATATTGAAAACTTGGATTGAAGACTTCGTTGATGAAGATACTGGTGAGGTTGTTTCAATCGAAAGAAACGAGGTAATTGTTGATAGAGAGACAATAATTGAGAAAGCTCACATTGATGATATAATTGATTCAGGCTCAAAAACTGTACTTCTTCACAAAGAAGACATTAGTACATCAGAGTATGCAATAATTTATAATACATTACAAAAAGACCCTACTAATTCAGAAAAGGAAGCTGTAATATACATATACAGACAACTTCGTAATGCTGAGCCACCTGATGAAGAAACAGCAAGAGGTATTATTGACAAGTTGTTTTTCTCTGACCAAAGATATAGCCTTGGTGAAGTAGGTCGTTTTAGAATTAACAAAAAATTAGGATTAAATGTTGATTCTGATATTCAAATTCTAACAAAAGAAGATATTATTTCAATTATCAAAAACTTAGTTGAATTAGCTAACTCTAAAACTAATGTTGACGATATTGACCACTTAAGTAATAGAAGAGTTAGAACTGTTGGTGAGCAGTTATCAAATCAGTTTAGTTTAGGTCTTTCAAGAATGGCTAGAACTATTAGAGAAAGAATGAACGTTAGAGATAACGAAGTATTTACACCAGTTGATTTAATTAACGCAAAAACATTATCTTCTGTAATTAATTCATTCTTTGGAACTAATCAGCTGTCTCAGTTCATGGATCAAACGAATCCATTAGCAGAGGTAACTCATAAACGTAGAATGTCAGCTCTTGGACCAGGTGGTCTTTCAAGAGAAAGAGCTGGTTTTGAGGTGCGTGATGTTCACTATACTCACTACGGCAGATTATGTCCAATTGAAACACCTGAAGGACCAAATATTGGTCTTATTTCTTCACTTTGTGTTTATGCAAAAGTGAATAATCTTGGATTTATTGAAACACCTTACAGAAAAGTTGAAGAGGGTGTTGTTCAACTGAAAGAAGCCCCAATTTACTTAACTGCTGAGGAAGAAAATGATATGACAATTGCTCAGGCTAACGCTCCTGTAGCTGATTCCGGAAATTTTGAAATCGATCGTGTAAAAGCCAGATTTGAAGGTGATTATCCAGTAACAGAACCATTAAACATTAGTTTGATGGACGTTGCTCCTAACCAAATTGCATCAATTGCGGCATCTCTTATTCCATTTTTGGAGCATGATGATGCTAACCGTGCTTTGATGGGATCAAACATGATGCGTCAGGCAGTTCCATTATTACAAGCTGAAGCACCAATTGTTGGAACAGGACTAGAGCCACAAGTAGCTCGTGATTCGCGTGTACTTGTTAATGCCAAAGGTGATGGTATTGTTGAATATGTTGACGCCAATGAAATACATATTCGTTACGATAAAACGGATGAAGAACGTTTACTTTCATTTGATGATGATGTTAAGGTTTACAGTCTTACGAAGTTTAAAAAGACTAACCAAAATACCTGTATAAACTTAAAACCTATTGTTGTAAAAGGCGACAAGGTCATAAAAGGCCAGGTATTATGCGAAGGTTATGCTACTCAAAACGGTGAATTAGCTATTGGTAGAAACTTGAAAGTGGCATTTATGCCTTGGAAAGGATATAACTTTGAGGATGCAATCGTTCTTTCGGAAAGAGTTGTTCGTGAAGACTTATTTACATCTATTCACATCGAAGAGATGTTAGTAAATGTAAGAGATACCAAGAGAGGACCAGAAGAGCTAACTGCAGACATTCCAAATGTTTCAGAAGAAGCTACTAAAGATCTTGACGAAAATGGTATGATTCGAGTAGGTGCTGATATTAAAGCTGGTGATATAATCATCGGTAAAATTACACCCAAAGGAGAGTCTGATCCTACGCCAGAAGAAAAGCTTCTTAAAGCAATCTTTGGTGATAAGGCTGGTGACGTTAAAGATGCATCACTTAAAGCAAGACCTTCTTTTAAAGGTGTTGTTATTGATAAAAAATTGTTCTCGAAATCTATCAAAGATAAAAGAACACGAGCAATCGATAAAGAAACCGTTGCTGAGCTTGAAAAGGATTATAACAAATTATCAGCTGACTTAAAAAGTGTGTTAGTTAATAAACTATTCACATTATTAAGTGGTAAAACTTCTCAAGGAATTGTTAGTTTACTTAGCGATGATTTGATTCCCAAAGGAGTTAAATATACTCTCAAAGCTTTACAATCAATCGATTATGAAACATTCAATGTTAGAGCCTCTAAGTGGGTTGTTGATAAAGAATTAAATGCTAAAGTTCAATTATTAATGAACAACTATCTTCTTAAGAATAGCGAGTTGTTAAGTGATTTCCGCAGAAAGAAATTTGCAGTAACAGTTGGAGATGAGTTGCCAGCAGGTGTACTTAAATTAGCTAAAGTTTACGTCGCTAAAAAACGTAAAGTTCAAGTTGGTGATAAATTAGCTGGTAGACACGGTAACAAAGGTATCGTAGCGAAAATAGTACGTGATGAAGACATGCCATTTTTAGAAGATGGTTCTACGGTTGATATTGTACTTAACCCATTAGGCGTACCATCACGTATGAACCTTGGACAGATTTATGAAACTGTACTAGGATGGGCTGGGCAAAAACTTGATAGAAAATATTTCACACCTGTTTTTGATGGAGCTTCTATTGATGATATCAATAAGCAAACAGATGAAGCAGGTCTTCCAAGATTTGGACAAACCTATCTTTACGACGGTGGTACTGGAGAACGATTTGATCAGCCAGCAACAGTTGGCATCATATATATGCTTAAACTAGGTCACATGGTTGACGATAAGATGCATGCTCGTTCAATTGGACCATATTCATTAATTACACAACAACCATTGGGTGGTAAAGCTCAGTTTGGTGGTCAGAGACTTGGTGAAATGGAAGTGTGGGCACTTGAAGGATATGGAGCGTCCAACATCCTACAAGAAATGCTTACTGTAAAATCAGATGATGTTGTTGGACGTGCAAAAGCTTATGAAGCAATTGTGAAAGGAAGTCCAATGCCAACTCCTGGTATTCCAGAATCATTTAACGTACTAATGCACGAGTTACTAGGTCTTGGACTAAAAGTAACCCTCGACTAATTAATATAATTCTTAATAATCTACACATACAGATATGGCAGTAAGAAAAGGTAAAAAAGAAGTTAATATAAGTTTTAATAATATTACAATTAGTCTTGCATCACCAGAAGACATACTTTCAAAGTCGAGCGGTGAGGTTACTAAACCAGAGACAATTAACTACAGGACATATAAACCAGAAAGAGATGGTTTGTTTTGTGAAAGAATTTTCGGACCTACTAAAGACTTCGAATGTCATTGTGGTAAGTACAAAAGAATCCGATACAGAGGAATCGTTTGTGACCGTTGTGGTGTTGAAGTAACAGAGAAAAAAGTAAGAAGAGAAAGAACAGGTCACATTCAATTAGTTGTACCTGTAGCTCATATTTGGTATTCTAAATCTAACCCTAATAAAATCGGTTATTTACTTGGATTGCCAAGTAAGAAACTTGACATGATTATCTATTACGAAAGATATGTAGTTGTTCAGGCAGGATTAGCAAAAAATGCAGAGGGAGAGCCATTAAATTATATGGACTTTTTAACTGAAGATGAATACTTAGACGCTTTAGAGCAATTACAACCAGATAATCGTTACTTAGACGATGAAGACCCAAATAAGTTTATTGCTAAAATGGGTGCAGAGGCTTTAGTTGAGTTACTACGTCGTTTAGACTTAGATCAATTATCGTTTGATTTAAGACACAAAGCAAATACAGAAACATCTCAACAGAGAAAAGCTGAGGCTTTAAAGCGATTACAAGTAATCGAGTCTTTTAGAGATGCAAACTCTCGTATAGAAAACAAGCCAGAGTGGATGATTGTCAAAGTAATTCCGGTTATTCCACCAGAATTAAGACCGTTAGTTCCACTTGATGGAGGTCGTTTTGCTACTTCTGATTTAAATGACTTATATAGAAGAGTTATTATCAGAAACAACAGACTTAAGCGATTAATTGAAATTAAAGCACCAGAAGTAATTCTTAGAAATGAAAAGAGAATGCTTCAAGAATCTGTAGATTCGTTATTTGATAATTCTAGAAAATCAAGTGCTGTAAAAACAGAATCTAACCGTGCATTAAAATCATTATCTGACAGTTTAAAAGGTAAACAAGGACGTTTTCGTCAAAACTTATTAGGTAAGCGTGTGGATTATTCTGCTCGTTCAGTGATTGTTGTTGGACCAGAATTAAAAATGCACGAATGTGGATTACCAAAGAATATGGCTGCTGAATTGTTTAAGCCATTTATTATCCGCAAGATGATAGATAGAGGCATTGTAAAGACAGTAAAATCTGCTAAGAAAATTATAGATAAAAGAGAGCCAGTTGTTTGGGATATTCTTGAAAACGTAATGAAAGGACATCCGGTTCTTTTAAATCGTGCACCTACTCTGCACAGATTAGGTATTCAAGCCTTCCAACCAGTAATGATTGAAGGTAAAGCTATTCGTCTTCACCCATTAGTATGTACGGCATTTAACGCCGACTTTGATGGTGATCAGATGGCGGTACACCTTCCTCTAGGAGAAGCTGCAGTTTTAGAAGCCCAGTTACTTATGTTAGCATCTCACAATATACTTAATCCTGCCAATGGTGCACCTGTTACGGTTCCATCACAGGATATGGTATTAGGATTATATTATATGACTAAATCTCTAAAAGGTGCTAAAGGAGAAGGCTTATCTTTCTACTCTGAAGAAGAAGTAAAAATCGCATTCAATGAATCTATTTTAGATTTACATTCAATTATTAAGGTTAGAACTTCAGTCAAAGAAGGTGAGGAGTTCACTACTAAACTTATAGAAACAACAGTAGGAAGAGTGTTATTTAACGAATACGTTCCATCTGAAGTAGGATATATTGACCAATTATTAACCAAGAAAGCATTAAGAGACATCATTGGCGATGTATTAAGCGTTTCAGGAATTGCTAAAACAGCAGAATTCTTGGATGCTATTAAGGGTATTGGTTATCATTTTGCATTTAAAGGTGGTTTATCATTTAATTTAGGTGATGTTATTATTCCTGATGAAAAGGACACGATGATAACAGACGCTTATAATCAGGTTGATGAAGTAACCTCAAATTATAATATGGGATTCATTACAAATAATGAAAGATATAACCAGGTTATTGATATTTGGTCTAACACCAATGCACATTTGACAGAAAAAGTAATGAAGCAATTGAGTTCTGATAAAGAAGGATTCAACTCTGTTTATATGATGCTTGATTCTGGTGCAAGGGGATCAAAAGAACAGATTAAGCAGTTAGGTGGTATGCGAGGCCTTATGGCCAAGCCACAAAAATCTGGTGATAAGAGTGGAGCAGCAATTATTGAAAATCCAATTATTGCAAACTTCAAAGAAGGTCTTTCAATCCTTGAGTACTTTATTTCTACTCACGGTGCTCGTAAAGGTCTTGCAGATACAGCTCTTAAAACTGCAGATGCTGGTTACCTAACTCGTCGTTTAGTCGATGCCTCTCAAGATGTCGTCGTAAAAATTGAAGATTGCGGTACATTAAGAGGTTTAGAGATTTCAGCTTACAAGAAAAACGATGAAGTTGTAGAATCTTTAGAAGATAGAATTGTTGGGCGTGTTTCACTTCACAATATTTATGATCAGAATGGTAACATTATTGTTTCGTCTGATGAAATGATTGTTGAAAAAACAGCTCAAGCAATTGAAAATGCTCAGATAGAATCTGTCGAAGTACGTTCGGTACTTACATGTGAAGCTAAGAAAGGTGTATGTGCCAAGTGTTATGGAAGAAATCTTTCAACTGGTAATATGGCTGTTTCTGGTGATACAGTTGGTGTTGTAGCTGCTCAATCAATTGGCGAGCCTGGTACACAGCTTACACTAAGAACCTTCCACTTTGGTGGTACAGCTTCTAAAATAGCATCAGAATCTAGTATTGTTACTAAGTATGATGGTAAGCTAGAGATTGACGACTTAAAAACTATTGAAACAATAAACGAAGAAGGTGATAAGGTACAAATGGTTATTAGTAGAACATCTGAAGTTAGAATTATTGATGATAAGTTAGGAATAGTTTTATCGTCAAGTAATATTCCTTATGGTTCTAGTTTATATATAGAACCTGGTAAGAAAGTAAAGAAAGGAGCTAAAATTTGTGATTGGGATCCATATAATGCAATTATCGTATCTGAGTTCGAAGGAAAAGTTGTTTTCAAGGACATTGTTGAAGGGCTATCTTTTCGAGTAGAATCTGATGAGCAAACAGGCTTTGAAGAGAAGGTAATGATCGAGAGAAAAGATAAAACGCTTAATCCTACAGTTAGTATTATAAGTAAGAAAGACGAAAATTCACGATCATACAGTATTCCAGTAAAAGCTCACTTATCAGTAGACGATAATCAAAAAATTAAGCCAGGTCAAATTATTGCTAAGATACCACGACTTGCATCTTCACTAGGTGATATTACAGGTGGTTTACCTCGTGTAACTGAATTATTCGAAGCACGTAATCCATCTAATCCTGCTGTAGTAACTGAGATTGATGGTATTGTATCTTTTGGCCCAAAAATCAAGAGAGGTAATAAAGAGGTAATAATCACTTCAAAAACAGGAGAGATTTCAAAATATCTTATTCCGTTATCTAAGCATATCTTAGTTCAGGAAAACGATTTCGTGAAGTCTGGAATGCCCTTATGTGATGGAGCTATTACACCATCAGATATTTTAAGAATTAAAGGACCAACAGCAGTTCAAGAATATATTGTTAACGAAATTCAAGAAGTTTATAGACTTCAGGGAATGAAAATTAACGACAAGCACTTTGAAGTTGTTGTAAGACAAATGATGAGAAAAATGTCAATTGTTGATGCAGGTGATACTAGATTCCTTGACGGACAGATTGTAACTAAACTAGAATTCTTAGAGGAAAATGACAGAATCTTTGGAATGAAAGTGGTTGAGGAAAGTGGTGACTCTCAAGTTCTTAAGCTAGGTCAAATTATTTCTGCAAGAAAACTAAGAGAAGAAAACTCAAGCTTAAAGCGTAAAGATTTGAAAACAGTTGAGGTAAGAGATGCCGTTCCTGCAACAAGTGAACAGAAAATCCAAGGAATTACCCGTGCTGCATTACAAACTAACAGTTGGGTTTCAGCAGCATCATTCCAGGAAACGACTAAAGTATTGAATGCCGCTGCTATTAACGGGAAACGTGATACTTTAGAGGGCTTGAAAGAAAATGTTATTGTAGGTCATAAGATTCCTGCTGGAACAGGTCTTCGTATCTTTGATGATATCGTAGTTGGTTCTCAAGAAGAATTCGATGAGTTGATGTCAGCTAAAGAAAAAGAAGAATAGAAACAATAGGTATAACTATTAGTAAATTTATTATGTCAGAAGATAAAAAGAAAGGTCTTAATATTGAGTTATCAGAAGAAGTAGCTGAAGGTACTTATAGTAATTTGGCTATTATTAATCATTCACCATCTGAATTTGTTCTTGACTTTATTAAAATTATGCCTGGCGTACCAAAGGCTAAGGTTAAATCTCGTGTATTATTAACTCCCCAACATGCTAAACGCTTATTAAAAGCATTAAGAGATAATATCTCAAAGTATGAGTCACAGCATGGGGAAATTAAGAACATGGATACTTTGAATAATATTCCATTAAGTTTTAGTGGACCAACTGCTGAGGCGTAAAATAATCGATTATTTACAAACTAAAAAAAGACCATATTTATGGTTTTTTTTAGTATATGAATTAATAATATTTTATGCAGCTTTGCCTAATGATTTAAGCATCTTAGTATGTTCTACTAAAGCTGATAAATAGTTTTTCTGAGTATAGTAAGGTAGATTATATTTCTCAGCTATTCTCTTTACAATGTGAGAAATATTTTTGTAATGTACATGGCAAATATTTGGAAACAAATGGTGCTCAACTTGGTAATTTAGTCCACCAACAAACCATGAGAAAATTATACTTTTAGGAGCATAGTTTGAAGTTGTTTGTAATTGGTGAATCGCCCAATTATTTTCAACTGTTCCATTTTCGTTAGCATGCGGATAATCACACTCAGGCATAATGTGAGCTGTTTGGAATATTGTTGCTAATATGAATCCGGCAACGAAGTGTAGTGTGACAAAGCATAATAACCAAAATCCGAAAGAAATATTTCCGAAAAAGTATGGAATAGCAAACATGTATGCATAATATATCACTTTCCAACTTACCATTTCAAACATTAAACTTCTATATTCTTTTTTATCAATGACACCGTCTCTTTTAAACTCATTAAGCTGTTTAAACTCTTTATCTGTTGCCCAAGAAAATGTCATAAGTCCATATAAGAACCAAGCATAAAAATGCTGTAATCTATGTATCTTTTTTAAGGGCGCGTCTGGAGAAAATCTCAATAATCCCATAGGACTTACATCAGGATCCATTTCATGAATATTAGTATAGGTATGGTGAAGTCTATTATGTTGAATTTTCCAGTTTTTTGCACTTCCACCTAAAAAATTCAACGATAAGCCTAATAATTTATTAACCAGTTTGTTTTTCGAATACGCACCATGATTTGCATCGTGCATAACAGATAGTCCAATACCTGCCATCCCAACACCCATAATTGCCCACATGAGCCAATAAATCCAATTATTTGTTATAACACCGGAAACGACAACAAAATAGGGGATATAGTACAATGAAAACATAAAGATTGTCTTGAATACCATATTGGCATTTCCAAATCTTGATATTTTGTTTTTTTTAAAGTAATCATCAATAGAAAGTCTTAGTTCTTTGATGAATTCGTTAGAGTGATTCTTATCGAATTTTACAGTTCTCATAAATGTCATTTGTGAGTAACAAATATACTCATTAAAGCGTGAAAGGTCGTTATAAATATATTAAATAAAACCTTGTTCTTTCATCCAATCGTCATTAAATATTTTGGCAACATATCTGCTACCATGGTCATGCAGTAGTACAACTACAACATCTTCATCTGAAAGTTTATCTTTTAGTTGATTTAAACCAGCAATAGCACTACCGCAAGAATAACCTGAAAATATACCCTCTTCTTTTGCTAAACGACGAGCATAGATTGCTCCGTCTTTATCGGTTACCTTTTCAAAATGATCTATGAGATCAAAATCTACATTCTTTGGTAAAATATCTTCACCAATTCCTTCAGTAATATAGGAATAGATTTCGTTTTCATCAAAAATTCCAGTTTCGTGGTATTTTTTATAAACTGAGCCGTATGAATCTACACCCCATATTTTAATGTCAGAATTTTTTTCTTTAAGGAATTTTGCAATACCTGAAATAGTTCCGCCAGTTCCAACGCCAACAATAAAATGTGTGATTTTTCCATCGGTTTGTTCCCATATCTCAGGACCAGTGGACTCATAGTGAGCTAAGCGATTTGATAAATTATCGTATTGGTTTGGGTAAAAAGAATTTGGAATTTCTTGATTAAGTCGTTTTGCTACAGAATAATAAGATTCTGGATGCTCTGGAGCAACGTTAGTTGGGCAAACGTATACTTTAGCACCCATAGCCTTGAGGATATCCATTTTTTCTTTTGACTGTTTATCAGAAATGGTACAGATTAATTTATAACCCTTTTGAATACACGCTAAGGCAAGACCCATTCCAGTGTTTCCTGATGTTCCTTCAATAATAGTGCCACCTTCTTTTATTAAGCCTGCTTTTTCAGCATCTTCAATCATTTTAATTGCCATTCTATCTTTTGTAGAATGTCCTGGATTAAAGCTTTCTACTTTGGCTAAAACAAGAGCATCAGTATCAACTACCTTGTTAAGTTTTACCATTGGTGTGTTTCCAATTGTGTCTATGATGTGATTGTAATAATTCATTGGTACAAATTTACTCAAAACGGATGGCACTCACAGGATTTATTCTGCTTATTAAATACGAAGGAATAATGAGAATAGTTAAGCATATTACTAATGTGCCAATATTTAGTATTAAAAAATTAAGCCAGTTTAAATCAATTGGAATAAATGACATATAATAAGTATCTGGGTTTAATGTTATTAGTTGAAATTTCTTTTGAATGAGTGCTAATGAAACACCTACTATATTACCCAATAATAATCCCTTTGAAATGAGGTATGCTGAATGATAAAGGAATATTTTTCTAATAGCCCAATTTGAACTACCAAGAGACTTTAAGGTTCCAATCAATGGTGTTTGCTCAAGAATAAGTATAAATAGAGCAGTAATCATATTAATGGCACCAACTACCAACATGAGTATAAGAATTACTTTAACATTTAAGTTTTGTAAGTCTAGCCAATCAAAAAGTTGGGGATTAGAGTCGATAACATTTTTGGCATTCAGAGCATAGCCAATTTTTGAATAAACCACTTGTGTCATTTTTTCTAAATCATCAAAATTATCAATTTGAATTTCTAGAGCCCCAACATCTTGTATAGTCCATTTGTTGAGTTTTTGAATGTGTCCTACATCGCCGATAACCAACATATTATCATATTCGGCCACACCAGTTTCATAAATTCCTGAAACAGAAAATTTTCTAACCCTTACTGGCTGTTGAATAAAATACATTTGAACATCGTCTTCAAGCTTAAGATTCAGCTTTTTGGCAATAGTATTAGACAGCACAATACTATTGGATTTTTTATCACCGCCATAGGATGGAATTTGCCCTGCGATTAGTTTACTTTCTAAAAAATTAGGGTCGAAGTCTTCGCTAACGCCTTTGAGAACGACTCCTTGGATTTCCTCTTTTGTTTTTATAATTCCTGCCTTAGTAGCGTATGACTGTACATGAGCAATGCCCTCAACATTTTGAAGGATTTGCTTTAATGAGTCACTATTTGATAAAAGTGTAGACTCATAAGAGTTGCCGTCAGAAAAATCAGTGACTTGAATATGCGAACTTAAACCTATAACTTTGTCTCTTATTTCATTTTGAAAACCTTTTATGATAGCAAGAGATAATAACATGACTGATACACTCAAAGCAATAGCTGTAATGGCAATGCGTATGACGGGTCTGGAAAAACGGTATTCGTTTTTGCCAATCAATCGTTTTGCTATGAAAAGGGCTATATTCATAAAATACTAATGGCTAAAATTAATCATTTATTCCTTTGTCTTTTGTGTTTTTTGCAATGGTCTTGTGCACAAGGCACTTTTCAAGTCGGTGCTGAACGAACGGCTATTTATTTCCCGCTTTTGGAAGGAAAATCGATTGCTATAGTTGGTAACCAAAGTTCATTGATAGCTTCGACTCATTTGGTGGATAGTCTGGTTAATAGTAGGCTTGATGTTGTTAAAGTATTTAGTCCAGAACACGGTTTTAGAGGAACTGCTGATGCTGGTGCTTACATAGAAAATGGTGTCGATGAACGTACAGGCTTACCCATCGTTTCTCTTTATGGAAGTAATAAGAAGCCAAAGGCTGAGCAGTTGGCAGGAATAGATGTTTTATTATTTGACATTCAGGATGTTGGAGCTCGTTTTTACACTTATATATCGACTTTGCACTATGTTATGGAAGCTGCTGCTGAACATAATATTTCAGTGATGGTGCTAGACAGACCTAACCCCAACGGACATTATATAGATGGTCCGGCTTTAGATACCGCTTTCCGTTCGTTTGTAGGAATGCATCCTATTCCAATAGTTCATGGAATGACCATTGCCGAATATGCCCAAATGATTAATGGTGAAAAATGGCTCAAAGAGGGTGTGGAATGTGATTTAAATGTTATTCCAATGACAGCTTATGAAAGATTTAAGCCTTATGATTTACCAGTAAAGCCATCGCCAAACTTACCCAATGCTCAGTCAGTAAATTTATACCCTTCTCTGTGCTTGTTTGAAGGTACTAATGTTAGTGTTGGTCGTGGAACGCCTTTGCCTTTCCAACACTATGGGGCACCCTATTTGAAAAGCGATTATTATTTCATTCCTAAAATTAGAGAAGGAGCTAAGTACCCTAAACATGAAGGTCAAAAATGCTTTGGTATAGACCTCAGTAAACATAAAAAACTTGAGCAAATAGATTTATCATTTCTAATGAATGCCTACGAACAGTCTGAAGATAAAAGTACTTTTTTCAATGCTTTCTTTGATAAATTAGCTGGAGGAAATTCCTTAAGGATATCTATTATCGAAGGAAAATCAGAAGAAGAAATTAGAAAATCTTGGTCTGATGAACTTGAGGCATTTGAGAAAATAAGGAGTACTTATCTTATTTATGAATAGTATCTTTCATCCTCTCCACGATTTCATAAACTGCTGGACATACGGCCACATTTTTTTGAGTTAAGTTTAGTATTTGATGTTGTTTATCTCTATCGGTATGCGGAAATTCTATACACGCTTTAGGTCGAACATCATAAATACTACACCTGTTGTCATCAACTAAAAAAGTACAAGGTACAGACTGCAATACATAGTCATTATCTTCATCAATACGTAAGTATTTTTCAGTGAATTCTGATGGTCTTAGTCGTAGGTGTTTGGAAATTCGGTTTATATCTTTATCAGTAAACAGCGGTCCTGTGGTGGTACAGCAGTTGGCACATTTTAGGCAGTCGGTGCATGCGAACACCTCTTCGTGAAGTTGGTGTATCTGTTGGTCTATGACTTTTGGTTTGAGACGCTTGACTTGCTGAAAGAAGGCTTTATTTTCTTTAGCCTTCTGTTTCACCAATGTTTTGTGTCTCTCTAAATCCATCTAGCGTATTGTGCCAGGATAAATTTCAAGAGCTTTCTCCAAACATTCTACAGCTTGAGTCAGTGCTTCTTGATTGAGGACATAGGCTATTCTAACTTGATTAGTGCCAGTGTTGGGCGTAGAGTAAAAACCAGCAGCAGGAGCTACCATAAGTGTTTTACCATTGTAGTCAAAGTCTTCCAAAAGCCATTGAGCAAATTTATCAGCATCATCAACAGGTAGTTGTGCAATGCAATAAAATGCTCCTTTGGGTTTGGGACAAATTACGCCGTCAATTTTACTCAAGCCCTCAATGAGCAAGTCTCTACGAGCAACATATTCTTCACTAACTTCATCAAAATATTTTTTTGGAGTGCTTAAGGCTGCCTCGCCAGCTACTTGACCAAAAGTAGGAGGAGACAAACGAGCCTGAGCAAATTTTAAGGCAGTTGCCATAACGTCCTTATTTTTCGAAATCACACAACCAACACGAATACCGCACATGCTATATCGTTTTGAGGTAGAGTCAATCACAACTGCGTGTTGTTCCATTCCTTCAATATTCAATACAGAATGGTGTGTGTTGCCATCGTAGCAAAACTCTCTATATACTTCGTCAGCAAATAGGAATAAATCGTGTTTGATAACGATATCCCTAAGGGTTTCTAATTCTTCTTTTGAGTATAAGTAGCCAGTTGGGTTACCCGGATTGCAAATTAGTATAGCCTTAGTATTTGGTGTAATGAGTTTTTCAAATTCTTCAATAGCGGGTAGAGCGAATCCATCGTTTATAGAAGTTGTTATTGGTTTTACTTGAACACCTGCAGAAATGGAAAATCCATTGTAGTTGGCATAAAAGGGTTCTGGAATAATTATTTCATCGCCATTATCCAAACATGTATTTAGAGCAAATAAAAGAGCTTCGGAACCGCCAGTAGTTACCATTACATCAGAATAGTCAATATTTATTCCAATATTTTGGTAATAATTGGCTAGGCCTTTTCGGTAGCTTTCAAATCCAGCGGAGTGGCTATATTCTACTACTTTATCACTAAAATTATGAATAGCATCCAAAGCTACTTCTGGTGATTTGATATCAGGCTGACCAATGTTGAGGTGAAAAACAGTTTTCCCTTTTCGTTTAGCTCCTTCAGCAAAAGGAACTAACTTACGGATTGGTGATTCGGGCATTTTGATTCCCTTAGTTGAAATTTTTGGCATTGCTCTTGGATAAAAAAACACCCCCGATATTATTAAAAGGGGGTGTCTATTAAACTGAAATTAATTAAAACTTAAATTATTTTACTTCTAAAACCGATGCTTTGGGCTTTGTAGGTGCAGTAGGTGCTTGTACAGGCTTTTTAACCTCACCTTTTACTGTCAAAACTTTAGTTTTTTCAGCAGAGTTAGTAGTTAGAGTAATGGTCTTAGTAAACTTACCTATTCTATTTGTAGAGTACTTTACACCAATTGAAGCCGACTCACCTGGTGCAATAGGTGCTTTTGGCCATGTAGGAACAGTACAACCACAACTTCCTTTAGCATTTGAAATAATTAATGGTGCATTTCCAGTATTAGTAAGAACAAACTCTCTTTTGCCATCAGCATTATGCTCAATTAATCCATAATCAATGACAGTAGATTCAAACTCCATTTTTGGACCAGTTTTAACCTCTTTTGCAGCAGGAGATGAACTTTGGGCTTGTAGTGATACAGTTGCTCCAATTAAAGCGATAGCTAAAAATATTTTTTTCATTTTAAATGTATTTTTTTGGTTCTTAATCTTTAGAACAACAAATGTACTAAAATATTGTGTTGTATTAATCTAAAATTCACCCCCAATTTATGGTCTAAAGTATTATTTTTGGAACTTATTAAAGTGTGTAATGAGTATATCTAAAACATATAAGCCTGCTAGTGCTGAAGAAAAATGGTATCCCCATTGGATATCCAAAGGTTATTTTAATTCTAAGCCTGATGATAGAGAGGCGTATACTATTGTAATTCCACCTCCAAATGTAACTGGGGTATTGCATATGGGACATATGTTAAACAATACTTTGCAAGATGTACTCATTCGTAAAGCAAGAATGCAAGGCTTTAATGCTTGTTGGGTACCTGGAACTGACCATGCATCTATTGCCACCGAAGCCAAAGTAGTACAAAAACTGGCTAAAGAAGGCATAGATAAATCAGACCTAAGTCGTGAAGAGTTTTTAGAGCATGCTTGGGAATGGAAAGAAAAACATGGCGGCATCATTCTTGAGCAACTAAAGAAGTTAGGAGCATCATGCGATTGGGACCGTACTAAATTCACTATGGACGATGACATGAGTGAATCCGTGATTAAGGTATTCGTAGACTTACACCAAAAAGGACTCATTTACAGAGGCGTTAGAATGGTAAATTGGGATCCTAGTGCACAAACGGCTTTATCTGATGAAGAGGTAATACACAAAGAAGTTAATTCTAAATTATACCATATTCGTTATCAGATTGAAGGCAGCGATGACTATTTAATTGTAGCTACTACACGACCAGAGACAATCCTTGGAGATAGTGCTATTTGCGTTAACCCAAATGATGAACGCTATACACATTTAAAGGGTAAAAAAGCCATTGTCCCTTTAATTGATCGTTCTGTACCAATCATCTTCGATGAGTATGTCGATATGGAATTTGGAACAGGAGCTTTGAAAGTTACTCCAGCTCATGATATTAATGATTACCAGCTTGGTGATAAATATGGTCTTGAAGTCATAGATATTTTAAACGATGACGGTACTTTAAATGAATCTGCACAATTGTATGTAGCTAAAGATAGATTTGATGTTCGTAAAGAGATTGCCAAAGACTTAGAAGAAAAATCACATTTAGTAAAGACTGAAGACTTGCTCAATAAAGTCGGTTTTTCAGAACGTACTAATGCTGTAATTGAGCCAAAGCTTTCTATGCAATGGTTTTTTAAGATGGACAAATTTTCTAAACCTGCTTTAGAAAATGTAATGAACGATACCATAAAATTTCATCCTGAGAAGTTTAAAAACACCTATAGACATTGGATGGAAAACATAAAAGATTGGTGTGTTTCTAGACAATTGTGGTGGGGACAGCAAATACCAGCTTACTTTTTTGAGGGAAATAATTATGTCGTTGCAGAATCAAAAGAATTAGCGTTAGCAGAAGCTCAAAAAATAAATCCAAATATTACGCTTTCAGATTTAAGACAAGATGAAGATGTTTTGGATACTTGGTTTTCTTCATGGTTGTGGCCAATTTCCGTTTTTGATGGAATTCGAAATCCTGACAATAAAGAGATTAATTATTATTACCCTACCAATGATCTCGTTACTGCCCCTGAAATTTTATTTTTCTGGGTAGCTAGAATGATAATGGCAGGTTATGAGTATAAAGGTGAATTACCATTCAAAAATGTATATCTAACAGGTATAGTGAGGGATAAATTAGGACAAAAAATGTCTAAGTCACTTGGTAACTCGCCTGACCCAATAGAATTAATTAATAAGCATGGTGCTGATGGTGTAAGGGTTGGAATGCTATTATCTTCTCCAGCTGGAAATGATTTACCATTTGACGAATCTCTTTGCGAACAAGGACGAAACTTCTCCAATAAAATATGGAACGCAACTCGATTGATAAAAGGTTGGGAGGTAGCTGATATTAATCAACCAGAATCATCTGCAATAGCTATTGATTGGTTTGAAAATAAATTTCAGAGTACACTTGAGTCTATAAATCAGGCTTTTGAAAAATACAGAATCTCGGAAGCTTTGATGCTAACATACCGTTTAGTTTGGGACGATTTTTGCTCTTGGTATTTAGAATCTATTAAACCTGATTATCAAAAGCCTATTGATTCAAAAACACAAGATGCTACCACACTGTTTTTAGAAAATTTACTGAAATTATTACATCCTTTTATGCCGTTTTTGACAGAAGAAATATGGCATTTAATAGCTGAGAGAGATGAAGATATTATCGTTTCATCTTGGCCAAAATCTAAGGAAGTAAATCAGTCTATTATAAACGATTTTGACTACGCTACGGAGATTGTATCAGCTATCCGAACCATCAGAAAAGAGAAGCAAATACCTAATAAAGATGCTTTAAAATTATTCGTAAAGACTAATGAAGATACTTCAAGCTCAATGGACTCTTTAGTATGCAGATTGGTGAATTTATCTGAACTTTCATATACCGAAGATGCTGTTGATGGAGCTTTTTCTTTTAGAGTGAAATCCAATGAATTCTTTGTGCCTTTATCAGATAATATTGATGTGGGTGCTGAATTAGAAAAGTTACACTCAGAATTAGACTATACGCATGGGTTTTTGAAATCCGTTGAGGGTAAACTTTCTAACGAACGATTTGTAAATAATGCTCCAGAGCAAGTAGTAGCAATTGAAAGAAAAAAGCAATCTGACGCCTTAGCGAAGATTGCTGTTTTAGAGGATCAAATAAAAGCGTTATCCTAGTTTAGGATTAACTTCTTACTTTCTTTTTTCTGTTCACCAATTAGGTTTATGAAGTAAACCCCTCTGTCTAATTCAGACGTATTTAATGTGATGGAATTAGAAGTGATATTTTTATCAATTACTACTTTTCCACTAACATCAATAAGTTGTAATTTGTCCCATTCTTTATTTTCTACTAAGTCTATATTTATCACATTGTTAGCAGGATTCGGATAGATAGAAAATGGAGTTTTATCAGCTTCATTTATACTCACCAAGTCTGGGAACACATCGTAAATAGAGGTGATGTTTGTGGAATACACTCCAGTACCATGTGTTCCTACTACAAGCTTACCATCACTATCTCTAAAACGAATATTTTCAATTACTACATTTCCTATGGTATTTGTTCCAATTTGTCGCCATTCAGTATCTAAACCTTCAAGTTTGTCTGTACCGTAAAGACCAGTACTTCCTCCAACTAAATATATAGTGTCGCTTCCAAGGACTGCGATTTCGGCAGTTCGCATAGATGGACCATTTCCACCACCTGAAAAGGAATCTTCTAGGTTCCCTCCAACTTTTTTCCACGTTTGTCCACCATCATCAGTAAATAGGAAACTATAGGTAGAATAGTTTGAAATGAGCACCAATACCCGTTCAGCATTTGTTGGGTCAATCTCAACTGCCGAGACGTTTTTATTACCAAAGCCTATTGGTAAAGTATTTAGCAGAATCATATCAGGATCACCTTCGTGAGCATTGTCAATTCTATAAATATAATTGTCGCTCGTACCAATGTAAACCGTATTTGGTGGGTTAGTCGAAACGTCCATACATGAAATAGTCCTGTTTGTAGTGTCAGAGAAAACCTCCCAGCCTATATTGGTCCTAGTTTGTGAATTATTGTAAGGATAGTTACTAGCATCGTTATTTCTCCACAGATGATAAGAGTTATTCATATAGATAATATCGTCATCATTAGGGTCCATAGCTAGGTAGTTAATGAAGTCGTACATCACGGTATCAGCACCTAGTGGATCCATTCTGTTGTATGCCATTACTTCTCCTTGTTCATTCAGTTTCATTTTGAATAAAACACCCCTTTGAATTTGTAAATAAAAGTCTTCTTCATTATCAGCAACTGCACTGTAGCATCCATCTCCGTTGAATGGCATTACCCAATCGTCCGTTTCATCATCACTAATTGTTACAAAGTTTCCGTTGTCTTGAAAACCACCGACTATCAAATCACTATTTCCTTTGCCCATCGTCACGGAGTAAAGTTGAGTTGTCTGGTAGCCATTATTAAGCCTTGTCCAAAGATGAGGTGTAGCTAAACAGTTTGTTGATTTGTAGATTCCTCCATCATTTGCACTAAGAATAGTATTTGGGTCTGACGGTAAAAATAGAAGATCGTGTTGGTCAGGGTGGTGTCTGTCATAGATGTCCCAATTATCATATCCATGATCTGAGCCTTCATAATAACCACCAATTTGTGAGGTATTAGTGTCAGATGTAAAGCCGTCTGTAGAACGCCATAAGTTAGTACCCCCAATGAAAACAATATTTGGTTCATCAGGTTTAACTTTTACTAATAAATCATAACCACCTTGTGCGTTGAAGTTATCAAAGGTAGTTGGTCTATTAGCTGGAATGTTTTGGGAAAGATTAACCCATGTGCCACAGCTGTCTGTTCCATCGCCACATAGATAGTTGTATTTCCATAATGAAGTCCAGGTTTCTCCGTTGAAGAATGTGTTGGTGAACTGACCAGAATTTGTTGTTTCAGCAGTTAAGAAATAGATTTCATTTTCGTCAGATGGATTTATTCCAATGGCAGTTCTTCCATATGTATTACCAAAGCTATCAGGTATAATATTTGCCCATTCCATACCGTCAGCAGAACGCCAAAAGCCCTTACCTGCCCCATCTGAACTAAGGGAAGCATAAACTACCCCTGTTGAGGTAATTTCTACATTATTGTAGTAAGCATCTCCACCGCCAACTTCTTCATTCCAAGATTCACCGCCATCCACTGAACGATAAATACCACCGTATGTCGCCAAATACATTTCGTCTTCATCAAGGTTTGTAGGGTCTAGAACAATGTTCCAAGCAAAGTCAAAAACATTGAAACTTCCAGCCGGACTGTTATCAGCAGTAGAGCTAATAGAATCCCAAGTAAGACCGTTATCAATAGATTTATAAATACCATTGCCGTCGAAATAAGCACCGCCACCACTAGCAGAATTACCTGCTAATTCACCTGTTCCATAGTACCATATGTTTTCTTTTCCTGGCCTAGTGTCTTGTGTTAGGCAGGTTACGTTGTGTAATTGGAATGGTTTTGTCATTTTACTCCAACTTTGCCCCAAATTTGTTGATCGCCAAATACCACCAGAAACACCACCAGCAATTAAGGTATTTTCGTCGGTAACATCATAAGCTAGAGCTCGAGTACGTCCTCCAACATTGTAAGGTCCTTCAGCAGTCCAAACGAGATTAGAATTATTTAAATCATTTGGTAAAGATTGTGCAAATTTTAACTCTTTTCTCCTAATACTTTGTGGAATATTACCATTGGCATCTAGTAAACGTTTTGCATCCCATTTCTTTCTAGAATATGGAGATTCGGAGGGTGCTTTATAAATAGAATTAAAATCAATGGGTTGCTCAGGTCTTATCATTACAAAGACAAACCCAATTAGAGTCAATATGGATAAAATTTTAAATAATTTCATTTAGTTGTTGTTAAAGTGTATGTTTTCAATGAGTTCTTCAGATTTTTTAACACAATCGCTGACAGAAACTCCATTAAAATAATTCCCTAAAATATGAAAGTTCGGAAAATTGTTTTCAAATTTACCTATTTCCAATATAAGTTGGTCAAGTTCAAGATTATATTGAGGTATACCTTTGATGTATGACGTGTGATTTTTGAAGGATGGGGCTTTTTGGCATTGTATTAACTCCATTAACTCCTCTAAAATTATTTTTTCCAGTTCACCTTTTTCTAGTGAACATAGTTCAGACTGTCTACTACCACCCACAATTACAGTAAATAACTCTTTATTTTTTGGTGATACATGAGGGAAAATTCTTGAATTAAATAGTATCCCTAGAAAATGTTTATTATCAGAAGGCTTGCTAAGTACTCCAAAACCTTGTGCTTGATTTTTAACATCTTTTTTATCGAATCCAAAGTGAAACACATCAACAGGCACATATTCAACCGCATTCAGATGTGCTATAATATTAAAATCATCAATGATTTTTGAAAGTGCATGAGCAGGAATAGTAGAAATGATTTTTTGACAGTAAATTGTGTTATTTTCTGAGTCAATTATTTGATAACTATCCTCAGTTTTACTTATACGAGTAATTTCGGTATTGCATTGGATTTTATCCTCTAATATTCTGCTAATTTTATCGGTTAACTCAGAAAGACCTTTCGGGAAATTAAACATCTGTGCTTTTGGTGTTTTCTCTTTCTTCATTAAGCCTTTTATTACACTTCCGTGTTTTTGTTCTGCTTCCCACACCATTTTGAGAGTATGCTTTGCACTCATTTTCTTTGGGTTTCCTGAATAGATGCCAGTTACAAAAGGTTCAACAAATTGAGTTAAAATGGCTTTACCAAATCGTTTGCTTATGAAGTTAGCCAAGGAAGTATCGCCTTTGTGCGGTTTAACAAAAGGCTCTTTTAGTAACCTCAGTTTTTCGTGCCATTTCAATAATGGTGATTTTATAAACTCGATTGGGTTTCTAGGTAGTAATTGTAATTTATTTTGGTGTAAAACGTAGCGGTTATTTTCAGCTGTTTTTAAGGGAGTAGACATTTTATCCCATAAGCCGACCTCTTTGATGAGTGATTTTATAGATTCATTATTGAGTAATACGGTATTAGGTCCGTTTTCAACTACGTAACCATCAATTACTTTAGAATGTATATTCCCGCCAGTTTTTCCACTTTTTTCGAGGACAATAAAATCATCGGTTTTCTTTGAAAGAAAGTGTGCAACACTCAGTCCAGAAATACCACATCCAAGTACAACGGTATGTTTTTTTATAGAAGCGATACGCAAATTTAGCCAAAATAAGCGCGTAAAATATATATTTGCATACCCAAGTTAGTTGAAAATGCAAGAACCAAAACCGTATCAACCCAAAAATAATATTAGAATAGTTACGGCTGCCAGTCTCTTTGACGGACATGATGCCGCTATCAATATTATGCGTAGAATTATACAAGCTACCGGATGTGAAGTTATTCATCTCGGTCATGACCGTTCAGTTGAGGAAGTGGTTAATTGTGCTATTGAAGAGGATGCCAATGCAATTGCAATGACTTCATACCAAGGCGGACATACAGAGTACTTAAAATACATGTATGATCTATTACGAGAAAAGGGTGCTAGTCAGATTCAGATTTTTGCTGGTGGTGGTGGCACAATTTTACCTGAAGAAATAAAAGAACTGCATGAGTATGGAATAAGTCGTATTTATCATCCTGACGATGGAAGAGCTATGGGACTTCAAGGAATGATAAACGACTTGGTTGAGAAATCAGACTTTCCTACTGGTAAAGACGTTGGAGATTGTGCCAAAGATTTATCGAATGTTCAAAACATTGCTCGTTTGATTTCCGCTGCTGAAAACTTTCCTGAGGAATCTAAAAACGAATTGGAAGAAATTAAAAAGTTGGCCAAAGAGTCTAAGACTCCTGTACTAGGTATTACCGGTACGGGTGGAGCTGGCAAATCCTCTTTAGTAGATGAATTAGTAAGACGTTTTCTAATAGACTTTTCCGAAAAACGTTTAGCCATTATTTCTGTTGACCCTTCGAAACGTAAAACTGGTGGTGCATTGTTAGGTGATAGGATTCGAATGAATTCCATTAAAAATGAGCGTGTGTATATGCGTTCTTTAGCCACTAGACAAGCTAATTTAGCCTTATCTGCACATGTTAACAAGGCTTTAGATATTTTAAAGGTGGCCGATTTTGATTTGATAATTCTTGAAACATCTGGAATTGGTCAGTCAGACACTGAAATTTTAGAACATTCTGATGCTTCTTTGTATGTCATGACTCCTGAATATGGTGCAGCTACTCAGCTAGAAAAAATTGATATGCTCGATTTTGCTGATTTAATAGCTATCAACAAGTTTGATAAACGAGGCTCATTGGATGCCTTAAGAGATGTTAAAAAACAATATCAGCGTAATCATAAGTTGTTTGAGAAAGATACTGAGAGTATGCCTGTATTCGGTACTATTGCTTCTCAATTTAATGACCCAGGTGCTAATACTTTATACAAAGCTTTAATTGAAAAAATAGTTGAAAAAACAGGAGTAGACTTAGATTCTACTTTCGAGATAAGTAGAGAAATGTCCGAAAAAATATTTGTTATACCTCCCAAAAGAAGCCGTTATCTTTCAGAAATAGCTGATGCCAACAGAAATTATAATGAATGGGTAAATCAGCAAAAAGAGGTTGCTCAAGAGCTTTATGCCCTACAAACATCTATTAATTCTATAGAGCGAACTAATGTTGAAGATAAAGACCGTTTAATAAAGCAGCTTCAAGAGGTATATAATGAGAAAGTTTTTGATATTGACCCTAAAAATATGCTCTTATTAGAAGCTTGGGAAGATGTCAAAAATGATTATCAAAAAGAACTCTTTACATTTAAGGTTAGGAATAAAGAGCTAAAGATAAAAACACATACCGAATCACTTTCAGGTTCGCAGATACCTAAAATATCGGTGCCAAAATATTCTGGATGGGGCGATATTTTACAATGGCAATTACAAGAAAACTTTCCAGGTAAATTCCCATATACTTCTGGAATTTTTCCTTTCAAAAGAGAAGGGGAAGATCCAACTCGAATGTTTGCTGGTGAAGGTGGTCCTGAGCGAACCAACAAACGTTTCCATTATGTGAGTTTAGGAATGCCAGCAAAACGATTGTCCACAGCATTTGATTCTGTAACTCTTTATGGAAATGACCCTGATTATAGACCAGATATTTATGGTAAAATAGGTAATGCTGGGGTTTCTATTTGTTGTTTGGACGATGCAAAAAAATTATACTCTGGTTTTGACTTATGTAATTCTTCCACCTCTGTGTCCATGACTATTAACGGACCTGCTCCAATGTTATTGGCATTTTATATGAATGCGGCTATAGACCAACAATGTGAATTGTACATTAAAGAAAATGGTCTTGAAAAAGAGGTTCAAAAAAAAATAGATGAATTATATAAAGGCAAGAAACGTCCAAAATACCAAGGTGATTTACCAGAAGGTAATGACGGCTTAGGCTTAATGTTACTCGGTGTTACAGGTAATCAAGTGTTACCAGCTGATGTTTATGAGAAAATAAAGCATAATACACTTAAAGTAGTTAGGGGAACTGTACAAGCAGATATTTTAAAAGAAGACCAAGCACAAAACACTTGTATATTCTCAACTGAGTTTGCCTTGAGAATGATGGGTGATGTACAGCAGTATTTCATTGAGAAAGAAATACGAAATTTTTATTCCGTATCTATCTCAGGATATCATATCGCTGAAGCAGGTGCAAATCCTATATCACAATTAGCATTTACTTTAGCAAACGGCTTTACTTATGTGGAGTATTATTTAAGTAGAGGGATGGATATTAATAAGTTTGGCCCTAATTTATCGTTTTTCTTCTCAAATGGTATTGACCCAGAATATGCAGTAATAGGCAGGGTAGCTAGAAGAATTTGGGCAAAGGCGATGAAACAACGTTATGGAGCAAATGAACGTTCTCAAATGCTTAAATATCACATCCAAACTTCGGGTCGTTCTTTACATGCTCAAGAGATAGACTTTAATGATATTAGAACGACTTTGCAAGCTTTGTATGCTATCTATGATAATTGTAATTCGCTACATACCAACGCTTATGATGAAGCTATTACGACACCAACTGAAGACTCTGTACGCAGAGCAATGGCGATACAGTTAATCATAAACAAGGAACTCGGTTTAGCTAAAAATGAAAACCCTCTTCAAGGGTCATTTATTATTGAGGAACTTACAGATCTAGTTGAAGAAGCTGTCTTGGTAGAGTTTGATAGAATCACAGAAAGAGGTGGTGTTTTAGGAGCAATGGAAACTATGTATCAACGTTCAAAGATTCAAGAAGAATCAATGCACTACGAGATGCTAAAGCACACTGGTGAGTTCCCAATTATTGGGGTAAATACTTTCTTGAATTCAAAAGGTTCACCGACTATAATTCCTTTAGAGGTTATTCGTGCTACCAAAGAAGAAAAGGAATATCAAATAGAAATGCTTCTTGACTTAATAGAAAATAATAGCAATGCTTCAAAGCAAATGATTGAAGAGTTACAACAATCGGCTATTCAAAATCAAAACATTTTTGAAGTAATTATGGAAGCTGCAAAAATATGTTCGCTTGGACAGATAACCAATTCTCTTTTTGAAGTGGGTGGCCAGTACCGAAGAAATATGTAGTTATTCAAATATTTTTCTTAGGTTTTTAGTTTCTTTTAATTTGTTTTCGTCTTTTTGAGGTTTTTCTCAACCTCTTTTTGCTCATGCTCAGTATCTTCAATTGTACAAACTTTAGCTTTGTAGTCATTAAATATTATTTTTAATATCTTTTCTACATTATCCTTTGACACATTATCAAATTGAGTTTTAATAAATGGTAAACCCCACTAATAAAATTAAATTCAGTGCTTCTTACTTCGTTGAAGTTTTGGGAATATATGCTTAGTGTTATGTAATTGATAATGGTGAATGTGCTGATTAGTTTTTTTATGTTTTGAGTTTTTATTAAGTTATTATTCTAGTTCATATACCACCAAAGTTTCCCAATTTGATGAATTTGTTGTGATTTGTGGATCTGTAAGGTAAATTTCATAAGGTTGAGGTTTGAAAGAATAGCTATTTTCTTCGCAAAACGCTCTAATTTTCTCATGAGTTTTGAAAATAGTTCTATAATCGCCCTTGTGTATAGCTTGAGCACTTAAAGATGCTGGTTTTTGAGTGTATTCAATATTTGCTGGTAAGTTAGTAGAAACAGGCACTTCGATAAACGTTCCAGATTTTATAATGACTTTATTTTCTTCGCCGGGTGTACTTGGGAATTCAACATATTGAGAAAAAGGTGAACTCGTTGGCATTATTCCATTTTCAGCAAGAAAAATAAAAATGGAATTATAACTTTCAGAAAGTGTTGAGCTGATACCTTCCAACGAACATGTTTTAGTAATGGAAATTACATTTTGACTATCCCAGCCCTTCATGCTTACCTCACCGCTTGATGATGGTATAAACTCACAATAATTTTTAAGAAATTTTAGTCCTTGTTCATGGTCGACCTTCATCATTTTAGTCATTAAAGGTCCGAATATTCGAGCTAAGAAGGGTAGTTCACCATAATTTTTCCAGCTGACTTTAACGCCATTATCAATGGGCAAAATATTGAAGCTAGCATGAAAGGGAGAATTATCTTTAATTGTAATTCTGTATTCTAATGATTTTAAAAAGATATTATCAATCAATTCAATTATTCCTTCACCAGAGTTTTCACTTTTCCATTGTCTGAATGCACCGACATCATAGGATTTTGGCGAAAGAGTCGTTTCTATAGTAGTGTCAGTACGTAACCACGGATCCCAATTTTTCCAATTAGAAAAGTCGCTTATTTGATTGTATACTATAAAAGGACTGCTATCAATTTCAACTGATGTTTCCACTTCAAATTTTCTATCAAAGAAGAAATTTGCAATAAGGTAAATAGTGAGTATTCCTAAAAGTGAGTATAAAATTGATTTGATGAATTTCATATCAAAAATTTAAATCATATAGCCTCTAAATACATAGGCTAGAAAAGCAAATATAACTATAGAAAAAACAAATAGGATACTTCCTTTGTAGTGTATCCTATTTACTTTAAAATCTTTCACATAAGACCATATTAAGTAGCTAACGAAAGCTATTGCAAAACATATTGCAAAAACCCAGTGGCCTGAAGTAATATTTTCCATTACTTATATAATACGATATTGAAGTCCATTACAACATCATCGTTGATAGCTTTATCTCCTAAGTTTTCGAAGAAAGAACCAGAATCATATTTTATATCAAATTTTGTTCTGTCAAAAGAAAAAGTACCTGAAACTTCTAATTCAGATTTTGATTCTTTCAGCGTCATTGTAAAAGCTATTACACCCTTAATACCTTTGATTGTAATATTTCCAAATACATCAAATTTTCCATTGCCAACAGGTGTAGCTTTAATCATATCAAAGCTAACTTCTGGGTATTTTTTAACGTCAAAAAAGTCTTCGCTTTTTAGATGTTCAACAAGTTTATTGTTATATTTTTCTGATTTTATATCTTCGTTAGTAATGGTATTCATGTCAACTATAAAACTTGCTTTAGCAATTTTTCCATGATCCATAAATACGCTTCCACTTTTGAATGAAACATGACCATTGTGACCACCAGTAACTTTTTCAGCTTTCCAAACTAGTTTGCTTTTTGTTACATCAACAGTATACTTATCAACGTGAGTAGTAAATGCACTTAAAACAAACAATGCACTTAAAACAATTGCTATTTTTTTCATAATTATAGTTTTGAATTTGTTATTTACTGCACAAAATTAACTTATTTTGAAATAAATTAGTATTAGAATGGAAGATAAGATAAATAAGGTTAAAAAATTTCATGAAGTTTTTTTAATTGGTAATGAAGAGCAGCTCAAAACGGATGTTGATGAGTCTATATTTCTTCTACGTCATAGACTGATGCATGAAGAAAATGAAGAGTATTTGGAAGCGTGTAGAAACGAGGATGTGGTGGAAATTGCAGATGCACTTGGAGATATGCTTTACATTTGGTGTGGAACGGTACTAAAACACGGTATGCAAGATGTTATTTCAGATATTTTTGATGAGATTCAAAGAAGTAATATGTCTAAATTAGATGAATCAGGTCAACCTATTTTTAGAAAAGATGGTAAAGTGTTGAAAGGAGCCAATTACTTCAAACCAAATATTAAAAAAATAATAGAAAAACATGTTGGAAGTATTTAAGGTAAACTTTTTTGATAGTTTATTTTCAGATGTTAGAGCAATCAGAAAAAGTGTTTTCATTGAAGAACAAGGAGTAAATAGTTCAAAAGAACAAGATGAGTTTGAAGAGGAAGCGGTTCATTATCTAATCAGACACAACAATAATAATATAGGTGCTGCTAGAAGAAGATTGACTGATAATGGTATTAAATTGGAACGGTTCGCAATTCTAAAAGAGTATAGAGGTATTGGAATGGGGAAAAAGCTTGTAGAGGAAGTGTTAAAGGATGTGAAGGATTCCAAAAAACAGATTTATTTACACGCACAAATTCAAGTTGTTGACTTTTATTCAAAATTAAATTTTGTGAAAGAAGGGGAGTTGTTTAAAGAGGCTGGAATTAGCCATTATAAAATGACTTTTAAATTTCCATAGTCCATCCAAAAATATCTTCAGTTTTTCCGAATTGAATACTTAATAATTCTTTTTTGAGTAATTGTCCATATGAATTCGGAGTTTGTTTTTCAATGTGAATGTCTAAATCTCTAAACGTAATTTTGTCAATTGGGTTTAGGGTAACTGCTGTTCCGACTCCAAAAGCTTCTTTTAAAGTATTATTTTTGTAGGCTTCTACAATTTCCTTCACGGAAATTTTTCTTTCTTCAACATCAATGCCTTTTTGTTTTGCAATAGCTATAACACTGTCTCTAGTAATTCCACCTAGAATACTCTCACTAAGCTTAGGAGTTATAAGGTTATCATTTATTCGAAACATAATATTCATAGTGCCAGACTCTTCAATGTATTCATGGTTTTTGGCATCTGTCCAAATGACTTGAGTAAAGCCATTATTTTGAGCATGTTTGGTTGGTGCAAAGGCAGCAGCATAATTTCCTGCAGCTTTAGCAAAACCAGTGCCACCTTCTACAGATCTTGCAAATTTCTCTTCTATTTTCAATTTGGTCTCACCTTTGTAATAACTGGCAGTTGGTGATGTAATAATCATAAATCTATAGCTTGTGGATGGTGTGGCACGAATAAACTCACTATCTGCTATCATAAAAGGCCTTATATAAAGAGACTTGCTTTCTGAATTAGGAATCCATTCACTATCAACTTTTAAAAGTTCAATTAAGCCGTTCATGAATAAATCATCATTAATCGTTGGCATACATAATCTTTCTGCTGAAGTATTAAATCTTTTTAAGTTGTCCAGAGGCCTGAATAAAAGTATTTTACCTTCTTTGTTTTTATAGGCTTTCATACCTTCAAAAATAGCTTGACCATAGTGAAACACATGAGTACTTGGATTTACGCTGATTGGTCCATAAGGGACAATTTCTTCATTGGTCCATTGACCATCTTTGAAGTTAGCGTTAAACATATGATCGCTAAAATTTTTACCGAAAGAAAGATTATTAAAATCGGTATAAGCTAATTTAGAATGAGTTGTTTTTGTGATTTTCATCAACAGATTTATTTTAAATATCTAAAATCGTGATTATCTTCTATCTTTAATAAAGCGTTATAGATTAGGGCAATTACATTTTCAACATCATCTTTATGAACACTTTCAACGGTAGTATGCATATACCTTAATGGTAAGGAAATTAGTGCTGAAGCTACACCACCTGTAGAGTATGCAAAAGCATCAGTATCTGTGCCTGTAGCTCTTGAAGCCGCAGCTCTCTGGAATGGGATATTATTTTTTTCAGCTACATCAATTATCAAGTTTAATAAATTATTTTGAACAGCAGGGCCATAAGTTAATACTGGCCCTTTTCTGCTGAACAAATCACCTTGTTTGATTTTATTAATCATTGGTGTTTGAGTATCATGACAAACATCGGTCACTATAGCAACGTCAGGATTAATTCTTTCAGTTATCATTTGCGCCCCTCGAAGTCCAACTTCTTCTTGAACGGAATTAGTTATGTATAGCCCAAATGGCAGTGACTTTTTATTTTCTTTTAAAAGTCTGGCTACTTCAGCAATCATAAAGCCCCCAATTCTATTATCAAGCGCTCTACCAACATAATAAGAGTTATTCAAAATCATAAACTCGTCTTTGTAGGTTACCACACAACCTACATGAACACCAAGTTTCTCTACTTCTTCTTTACTACTACATCCGCAGTCTAGAAAAATATTATCTAATTTTGGTGATTTTTCATCAGTACCGTGACGGGTGTGAATAGCTGGCCATCCAAAAATAGCATCAACTGTTCCGTTTTTAGTATGGATATTAACACGTTTTGAAGGAGCAATTTGATGGTCACTACCACCGTTTCTTCTTAGGTAAATAAATCCTTCTTTAGTGATGTAGTGAACGAACCACGATATTTCGTCGGCATGCGCTTCAATAACCACCTTGTATTTGGCTTCTGGATTTATGACTCCGACAACACTACCATAAGTGTCAACAAAATAATCATCAACGTAAGGTTTGATATAATCTAGCCATAATTTTTGTCCTTCGCTCTCAAAACCTGTAGGAGAAGCGTTGTTAAGATAATTTTCCAAAAATTTTATTGAATTTTTGTTAGTCAGAGTCTTTTTAGCCATAACAGTTGGGTTTGAATTTTGGAATGCAAATTTAAGAAAATATAGTTAATTTGTGGAATGAATGAAGTTAAAGTGATATTTACTAAGGATGGTAGTAAGACATTAAAAATTCCTGATCTAAATGAACAATATCACTCTATTCATGGCGCAATTAACGAAGCAGAATACGTTTTTATCAAAAATGGTTTTTTAGAATGTAAGCAAGATAAGATTACTATTTTTGAAATGGGTTTTGGAACGGCTTTAAACGCTTTTATGACCTATTTGGAGTCTAATAAAACGTCACAAAGTATTCGTTATTATACTATTGAAAATAATCCCTTGCCATTAAAACTTGTTGAATCTTTAGGTTATCCTGAAAGACTTAATGTAAGAAATGAAGAGTTTGTTTTTTCACTTCTACATACTTCAGAATGGAACGCCTTAACTACTATTACGCCTACTTTCGAATTATTTAAAATTAGCGATAATATCCAAAAATTGGCTTTAGATGATAAGGTTGATTTGGTGTATTATGATGCTTTTGGACCTAGAGTACAAGCTGATTTATGGAATGAAAAAATATTTAGTAAAATATCTAATGTAATGAAGCCCGAAAGCATTCTTGTTACCTACTGTGCAAAAGGCGAACTAAAAAGAATCCTAAAGCGATTAGGATTTATTGTTGAAACCTTACCTGGACCTCCTGGTAAAAGAGAAATGGTTAGAGCTAAAAAGATTAAATAATAAACAAATATTCTTTTTTGCACAAAAGAATTATTATTAGCAAATAAATTAATACATTTGCCCACCTGATTTTAACGAATAAAAAACAATAAATATGGCTAATCACAAGTCAGCAAAAAAGAGAATAAGACAAACTGCTAGAAAAAATGCTGCTAACAGTTATTTCCATAAAACTGCTAGAAACGCAGTTAAGAATCTTAGATCAGTTACTGACAAGAAAGAGGCATTGAAATTGCTTCCTTCAATTGAGTCTATGCTCGATAAACTCACGAAGAAGAATATCATTCACAAAAATAAAGCGGCTAACTTAAAGTCTAAGTTAGCGAAACACGTTAATAGTTTGTAAAAACAAACTATTTAGTATTAACAAAGGCTTCTCATTTAATGTGGAGTCTTTTTTTATATTTTAAAAATGAATCATGAAAAACTTAGTATCAAATCTTGATTCGAATATAATAAGCTGAGAGAAAAATTAGTGTTAAAAGGTTCCAAGACACTAAGTCATGAAGAATTACATGCTATTTTGATAGGTTCTTGAAATAGAACTGATTCAGCCGTTGAACTTTCCAAGAAAATTATGAACAGTTGCAATGGTAAAATAAAATCTCTTTCTATTATTTCAATCAAGGACTTAATTAGGTTTAATGGGATAAGTCAAGCAAAGCAGTTATTATAATTGCCGTACTTGAACTTACGAAGAAGAAAGCAAATGAAAATTCAGGAATAATTTTATTTCACAATCACTCTTCAGGTAATATTTCTACTAGTAAAAGTAATTTTGTAATGACATCAAAACTTAAAGAGTGAAGTGAATTGTTAGAAATTAACATTATTGACCATATTATTATTGCTCAAAACACTTATTTTAGCTTTGCAGATGAACAAATAATCTAGATGCTAATTTATACACCAAAAATAACAAGTAGAACTGAATATACTTTTAACCTAATTTTTGATACTATTTGGGATATTGAGCACAAGCTAACCGATGATGTTGAATTTTTCAAAGAGAATGAAGGTAATAAACTTAATTATTCTAGTAAAAAAATAGATGATGAGTTTTTTATCAAACGCTATGGATTGTTGGAGGAAGAAGGTGTATCAATTCAGGAGATTAACTTTAATGAATGGAATAGCTTACCTATTTTTTATCAAAATTCAGATGAGGTAATACCCTTTGATGTTTTTTCTGCGACATTTTTTTTAGTATCTCGCTATGAAGAATATCTACCACATATCAAAGATCATTATAATCGCTTTACTGCCAAAGAAAGTTTAGCTCATAAATACAATTTTTTAGACAGACCTTTAGTTAACCTTTGGTTATTAGAATTTAAAAAGGTATTACTTAATCATTTTCCGTCGTTAACCTTTTCAGATAAAAAATTCTCATATCAATCTACTATTGATATTGATAATGCCTATTGTTTTTTGGAGAAGGGCTTTGTTAGAACTACAGCTTCTTTTATCAAATCAGCTTTTGAAATGGATAAAGAATTAATAAAACAAAGAAAAGATGTTTTATTAGGTAGAGAGAAAGACCCTTATGATACATTTGAGCTTCAGTTATCATTAAATAAACGGTATGATGTAGACGTTGTTTATTTTATTCTTTTAGCGGATTATGGATTCAATGATAAAAACTGTTCTGTTTACAGTCGTAAATTTCAATTGCTCATCAAACATTTATCTGACCATGCTCAATTAGGAATACACCCCTCATTTGCTTCAAACGTATCTTTTGAAACCTTAACCATTGAGAAAAAACGTCTAGAAAATATCATAAAGAAAGAGGTTGAACTTTCTAGACAACATTTTCTGAAATTAGACTTGCCAAAGACATACAGAAACCTTATTAAATTATCAGTAAAGGACGACTATACCATGGGCTATGCCTCTTTACCAGGCTTTAGAGCAAGTATTTGTACACCTTTTTACTTTTACGATTTAGAGTTGGAAACAACAACTAATTTAAAAGTTCATCCCTTTGCTGTAATGGACGCGACTTTTAAATACTATTTGAGAACATCACCTGAGCAATCTCTTTCAATGATTAAAAAGATTATTGATGACATCAAATTAGTTAATGGACATTTCATTTCTTTGTGGCACAATGAAACTTGGTCTGAATACAAAGAGTGGAAGGGCTGGAGTAAGCTCTATGAAAAAATGCTTGAATACATATATAATTGATAAGATATATACGTCATAAAGAAATTGATTTCCAGAAATGGGATGCTTGTATTAGCCAAGCAGTTAACGAAAATATATATGCAACTAGTTGGTACCTTGATTTAGTGTGTAAAAATTGGGATGCTTTAATTCTTAATGACTACCAGGCTGTAATGCCTTTACCCTGGAGTAAAAAATGGGGGCTTAAATATATTGCTCAACCTCTTTTTTGTCAACAGTTAGGCGTATTTCATCATTCTAAAAACATAAACGTTGACGATTTTTTAACATCAATTCCTAAGTTATTCTTATACGTCAACCTTAACTTGAATGTATATAATGGTAAATCTAAATTCACTTTAAAAAAGAATACCAATTTTGAATTGTTTATTAATGAGCATCAGTATTTAAGAGAAAACTATTCACAAAGCCATTTGAAAAATATAAGTAAAGCTCATAATTATCCTGTTGAGATTTCAACTCAAGTAGATAGTCCAAGTGAGTATTTAGAGCGTAAGTCAATAGAGGCTAAAGGATTCATGACTAGAGAGCAATTATTAATGGAAAATAATATTATTAAAAAGGCTTTGGCAGAATCCAAGGGCGAAATGTTTTCAGCCTCAATAGGAGGTGAAAATGTTAGTTCTATTTTTTTATTAAAAGATTCTAAGAGATTAACTTTACTTACTTCATGTACAGACACCAAGGGTAAAAAAGCATCTGCATACTTCTTCCTTTTAGACTATATTTTATCTCTTGAAAAGTTTAAGGGATATATTTTTGATTTTGAGGGTTCTAATATTTCTGGAATAGCACAAAGAAATAAAGGCTTTGGTGCGGAGCTAACAAACTATTACACTGTTAAATTTAATTTTTTAGAAAGAATCTTTCGTTTTTAATCAGATCTTGAGCATCATACTTTTATTTGAAATGAAGTCAAAATCAATAAATGATACTTTTTTTATTCAAATCTATACTTACAATATTTTACGTAAGAAATACTTTTTTTTCATAAGATTTTAAGTTTCTACGAAGTTATTTTTTTGTTTAACAAAAAATACTTTTGAAAAAAAATTTTAAATTAATTAGAGAAAGAATATGTCAAATTTCATTGTATTTGGTAATATTTTAATGAATTTTGCGTTTTTTGTATATAATACAGAGCTATAAATGCATATTCTTGAAGCAATTTCCGTTTTCTTTATGAGTTTTGTTAAGTTTTTCTTGGCAATTCCATTAGCTTTTACATTTGACTTTTCCTTTTGGCAAACATTTCTTATTACTTGTTTTGGTGGGATATTAGGAGTTTTATTTTTTGCTCAGTTTCGAAAAGTGATTCTTAAAATATATTACAGATTATTTCCTTATGAGCCCAAAGTTCGTAAAAAACGAAGCTTAAAAAATGTATTAGCAATCAAAACAGCAAAAAAGTATGGATTATTTGGCATAGCATTTTTAACACCAATATTATTTTCAATTCCATTAGGAACTTTTTTAGCTCTTCATTTTTTTCCCAACAAGAAAAAGACTTTACCAATTCTTATTGCGTCTGTTCTTGGTTGGTCTTTTATTTTAACCTTAGCTTGGAATATTAATTAATGTATAAACACCTATTTTTTGATTTAGACCGCACTTTATGGGACTTTGAAAAAAACTCTCACGAGGTTCTTAATGACTTATTTTTTAAGTATGACCTTGCTAGAAAGGGAATTGTAAGTGTTGATGAGTTTATTTACAGATATAGAATAAATAATGAAAAACTTTGGGATTTGTACCGTCAAAATAAGATAGAAAAGAAAAAGCTTAGAGGCGAGAGGTTTAAACTTACTTTAGAAGAATATAATATTTTTGATGGTGACTTCGCTAATCAAATTGGCTTAGATTATGTTGAGTTATGTCCAATGAAAACTCATCTTTTCCCATTTGTACATTCTACATTATCGTTTTTGAAAAATAGGTATGAATTACATATCATAACCAATGGTTTTGAGGAAGTTCAGTTTAAAAAATTAAAAAACAATAATCTTTTAGATTATTTTAGTCAAATTATAACCTCTGAACAAGTTGGTTATAAAAAACCTAGTAAGGAGATATTTAGCTATTCTTTAAAAAAGACATTTTCAAAACCTTCTGACTGTCTTATGATAGGCGATGATTTACTAGCAGATATTCATGGTTCCAGAGAAGCTGGCATGGATCAAATTTATTTTAACCCACATTCCTTACCTCATAATGACACTAATATCACGCATGAGATTAAGTGCCTTAGTGAGTTAGAACAGATACTGTAAAACCCATTTTTTTTAAATCCTCCCAAAATGTAGGGTACGATTTAGTCACCACTTCAGCGTCATTAATTTTTATATCGAAAAGTATTGCCAAAGGAGCTAAGCACATTGCCATTCGATGGTCGTTATGCGTATCAAGACTTTGTGTTGGCATACTTATTTCTGATTCCTTGAGAATAAATTGAGAGTCTGTATATTCTGATTTTTGTTTAAACTTTTCTAGCTCAGACTTTAAGGCAAAAAGACGGTGACTTTCTTTGTACTTTAGATTTTGTAAACCTTTTAAAGTCGCAGTTTTTTTAAGTCCAGCAAGAGCACAGCAGTAAGCTTGAGCCAAGTCAGGGTAATCAATAAAGTTAAAGTCTAGAGATTGATTTATGCTTGAGTTTTCTTTTTTTGAAAGGAGAAGAGAGGAATCAATCAAATTACTTTCAACTCCCAACTTTTGAAACATATCGACTAATTTAAAGTCACCTTGCCAACTATTTTCAAATAAGCCATTGATTTTGAGCGTACCGCTTCTTGATAGAGATATGCTTTCTAGCAAAAAAGCCACAGCACTCCAGTCTCCTTCTATTAAAATATCTTTTGCTTTGTATTCTTGTTTTTTGATATAAATTGTTTTTCCATTCCATTCAGTTTCAACACCAAAATAGGACATTATTTTACTAGTCATTTTGATATAAGGTGCCGAAAGAATATCACCTTCTAAAGTAATTGTTAAGCCCTGTTTTAAAGATGGAGCTATCAATAATAGTGCTGAAATAAATTGACTACTGATACTAGCATCTACTGATACTTTACCTCCTTTGATAGATTTTCCTTTAATTTTTAATGGTGGATAGCCATTCTTTTCTAAATATTTTATATCGGCTCCTAGTTCTTTTAATGTATTAACCAATTCTTTGATAGGACGTTCTTTCATTCGATCGCTACCAGTTAAATTATAATCACCTTCTTTGCAAGCTAAAAAAGCGGTTAAAAAACGAAAGGCGGTGCCACTGTCACCAACATCGATCTTATCAGATTTAGTTTGCAATGCCTCATTTAAAAGTTGAGTATCCTTAGAAGTGGATAAATTATGAATTTTGAATGGGGTAGAAGATAATGCTTGAATTATCAAAGCTCTGTTGCTCAAACTCTTGGACGCGGTCAAGTTAATTTCAGCGTTAATTATTTTTGTTTTATGTGAAATGTGGTAATTCATCAATTAAAACAAAGCTTTAATTTTTGGAATATCGACTTTACAATCGAAATTACATTTTCCAATTTTAGAAAGCAATGAAAAATTCAATTCGTTTTTTTCATTTTTTTTATCATTTTCTAAAAAAGGTAATAAATCTTCAAAATATGGAAGATTAATTATATCAAAAGTGGATTGCAAGAACCTATTAATTTCATCTTTTTCTTCAACAGAGAGACGTGATAGTTTACTTTCCAATAGTATGCCTGTAGCAACTGCCTGGCCATGTAGTATCTCTTTGCCAACGGATAAAAAATACCCTTCAATGGCGTGACCTATATTGTGTCCAAAATTCAAAATCTTTCTTAACCCATTTTCCATTGGGTCGGCACTTACTATTTGATTTTTAATACCAATACTTCTCTCAATAATCTCTTCCCAATTTAGTTCTTCTACGGATGTTGAAGTGAGATTTTTCCACATTTCAGCATCATAAATAAGTGCATGTTTTACTACTTCAGCATATCCAGAGTATAGCTGTGTTTGGTCTAAAGTGCCTATAAAAGATGGAAAAATATAAACGCCTATTGGATTCTTAAATAAGCCAATTTGATTTTTTAAGTTAGAAAAATCTATTGCTAGCTTTCCGCCAATAGATGCATCTACCATAGCCAAAAGGGTAGTAGGTACTTGAATGAAATCAATTCCTCTTTTGTAGCATGAGGCAGCAAATCCACCCATGTCGCCAATCACTCCACCGCCAAGATTAATTAATAGAGACTTTCTGTCAAATTTATGTTTAGTTAATTCTCCCCAGATATTTTGGCAAGTACTAATATTTTTATTTTTCTCTCCTGATGGAATACGTACTAAAACATAGTAAGAGATATTGCTTTCTTTTAAGAAGATGTCCAAACAATATCTTTCAGTATTTTCATCAACTAGAATAGCAATTTTTGAATAAGCAGACACATTAATATTTTTGAGGACAGTATCCCCAACATATATTGAATAGTTTTGACTTTGGACTACTCTCATTCAGTGATGCTTCGTATTGGATTTCCTGTACAGCCATTTGGAAAAGAAATTCCAAGTAATGTACTTACTGTTGGTGCGATATCGCAAATTGAAATGTATTCGTCTGTTAGACCATGTTTTATACCTTTACCCCAAAATAATAAGGGAACGTGTGTATCGTAACTAAAGCATGAGCCGTGCGTAGTACCTGTTGGTGAGTTCCACTCAATCCATCCAGAATTTAATGCAATTACTACATCGCCAGAGCGTTTTTGATTAAAGCCTTTTTGTATTAAGGAATGAAAACTATTTTGGTATTCGTTGTTGTGTAGCTGATGAGCAGTATATGTGTACTGAACACCGTCCACATTAAGCAAATAGTCGGCAGCTACTTGCTGCACTTCTTGATGGCTCAATTTATTATCCTCAATTAATTTTCGATTCAGAAAAAATTGTTGATTAGAGTATTTTAGCACCCAATTTCCTTCACCGAATCGATTTGAAAAATGAGTGTTTAATTGGGCAGTTAAGTCAGAAGCATTAAAGTATCCAGCTGGTATTTTTCTTTTCTTTAATTCATTAGGAACACTTACCACGCCATGGTCCGACGTCAAGAATACGAGCGCGTTTTCTTTTCCGATCGTAGAGTAAATATAGTTGAGTATCTCTGCAATTTCCTTATCAAGTTTAATATAGGTGTCAACTAATTCTTGAGCATGTGGTCCAAACTGATGTCCTATATAGTCAGTTGATGAAAAGCTAATTGTAAGTACATCTGTAACTTTATCTTTACCTAAATCTTCACCTTTCATAAGTTCAATAGCTAAATCTTTGAGATATGTATTTCCTTGAGGGGTACTTTTTACTGATGACGGACCTTTACTTGCCAGTAAACTGTCCATAGGGTAACCGAAGCCTTTACCTTTCCATGCTCCTTTGAAGTAGCTAGTTGCGGGTTTATCTTGTTGAAATTGTAATAACCATTCTGGAAGTTGCTCATAATAGTAGGAGCTTGAAATCCACTCCCCACTTCTACCCATCCAGAAAGCACCGTTAGCAGTATGTCCAGCAGGCAGTATAGCGCCTCTATCTTTTATAGAAATACCAAACACTTTAGATTCAGGGCTGAATAATTTTAGCTCATCAGAAAATGTAGTAGTCAGCATTCGGTGTGGTGACATCTTTCCAGCACTAGATTCTACATCAACGTGGTTATCACAATCACAAACAGTTGTTGAATTTCCATCCCCAGCACAATAGACTGAAAGTCCATCAGCTTTATTGTACCAATTATTACCTATGATGCCGTGAACTGAAGGGGTTGTACCTGTGAATAAACTGGCATGACCAGGTCCTGTGTAAGTAGGGGTATAATTGTAATGAGTATTTCGGCAAAAGAATCCTTCATTAACAAGTTTTTTGAAGCCATCATCTTGAAACTGATTCCAAAATCGATAGATGTAATCGTATCGCATTTGGTCAACAACAATACCTACTACGAGCTTGGGTTTTTCTTGTGCTTTTGCTATTCCACAAGATAGTATTAAAGTTATGATTAAGATTCTCTTCACTTTTTTAGTTTTAGGTTAATTTGATATGCAAAAATAGAAAGAATGACTGCAACAATAACATCAGCAAGCGGAGGTACTGTTTCCCAAATGTAATTCCAACAGATGACCAAAACGAGCCAAACAAACCATACTAGATTAAATTGCTTCATTTTTTTGTTAAATAAGCGTGTAACTTAACGGTTAACAAAGCTACAAAAGTTCCCCATAGCATTCCACCGATAATATCAAAAGGGTAGTGGACGCCAACATATACTCTACTGTAGGATACTAAAATCGCCCACAAAAAGAGCAGTAGAAATACACTTTTCTTTTCTAACAGTTTACTGATTACAATAGCTAATCCAAAAACATTGGATGCGTGTGAGGAAACAAAACCAAATTGACCTCCACAACCATCAGTTACTAAACGAATATTTTCTAATGCATGGCAAGGTCGTAATCGCTCAAAATTATTTTTGAAGAGGTGTACACTTCCCATATCACAAAGTAGAATAACGAAGCCGATAGCTGCAAAAATCCAAATACTATCTTTTTTCTTTTCTCTTATAATCAGTAGTACCAATAGTATATAGAGAGGAATCCAAGAAAGCTTGTGAGTTGTAAAGAGCATTAAAGAATCCCAACTTTCTCTGCCCGATTGATTAATCAGATAGAACCATTCTGTATCGAGTTCAATAAGCCATTCCATTTACGCGTTCAATTTTTTCCAAATTAGATCTTTGAGTTCTACTAATCCTTGTTGAGCGACTGAAGAAATAAAAATACTCTCAATATCTGTTGGTAGTTCTTTAGTTATTTCTTCTTTAAGCTCATCATCAAGCATATCAGATTTACTTATGGCAAGAATTTTATCTTTATCTAACAATTCAGGATTATATTTTTCAAGTTCACCCAGTAGAATGTGGTATTCTTTAGCAATATCGTTGCTGTCCGCTGGCACTAAAAATAGTAAGGTTGAGTTTCGTTCAATATGTCTTAGAAAGCGTAATCCTAAGCCTTTTCCTTCTGCTGCTCCTTCGATTATTCCAGGGATATCTGCCATAATAAAAGAGCGATCTTCTCGATAAGAAACAATTCCAAGATTTGGCACTAAAGTAGTGAATGGGTAATTAGCAATTTCAGGTTTTGCAGCAGACACAACGGATAAAAGGGTAGATTTTCCTGCATTAGGAAAGCCCACAAGTCCTACATCTGCTAAGACTTTAAGCTCTAGAATAAACCAATCTTCTTTTGAGTCAATACCTGGTTGAGCATAGCGTGGTGTTTGATTAGTGGATGATTTAAAATGTACATTTCCTTTACCGCCTTTTCCACCTTCAAGAAGTATTTTTTCTTCATTGTGCTCTGTTATTTCAAATAAGACTTCGCTAGTTTCGGCATGTTTGGCAACTGTTCCTAGAGGGACTTGAAGTATCTTGCTTTCTCCATCTTTACCAATTCGATTATTTCCACTACCAGAACCCCCATGTTCAGCAAAAAGATGCTTTTGATATTTCAAATGTAGCAATGTCCACATTTGGTCGTTTCCTTTAATGATAATGTGTCCACCACGACCACCATCGCCACCATCAGGTCCACCTTTAGCTGTGGTTCTATCTCTTAAAAAGTGAGTAGAACCAGCTCCTCCTTTACCTGAGCGGCAAAAGATTTTGACATAATCTACAAAGTTGGAGTTTTTTACTTTCATTATAAATTATCAATAACTGAATGAATGTTATTTTTAATGTAATCAATGGACCCAAGACCGTTTACTTCAAAAAGTTTATTTTGTTTA
>MDTG01076592.1_pt1 | contig 45000 bp, 34 predicted proteins | sample 811421 | NCBI WGS metagenome assembly MDTG01 (sample SAMN05326645, study PRJNA326480) | marine metagenome | isolation source: seawater | place: Pacific Ocean: South East | collected 2011 | reverse complement strand
GGAGGGCTTCTTCGTTCGTGAATAGCGGGGACAGGATTCGAACCTGCGACCTCCGGGTTATGAGCCCGACGAGCTACCAGACTGCTCTACCCCGCAATCTGTGGTCAGGAAGTATAGGAACCGTCGGGTCGGTGTCAAGATGATTCGCTCATTGTGGGGCCTGGGCCCCATGAGGGGGGGGCGGGGGGCCCGGCGTCGCTCATCCCTCCTCCGGATCCCCTTCGGATGCGGTCTCCGGTTCGTCGTCGTCAGCCTGCTGTTCGTCCAGGTCCTCCACGGCCTTCTCGAGGTGCTTCTGCAGCATGATCTGAAGCTCGGTGATCTGGGAGGCAAGGTCCTCCGTGGAGGTCTTCTGGATGCCACCCTGCGCCAGACGACGCAGCGGCTCCAGCAGGAAGCCCGCGAGACTGGCGAACACCCCGATGCCGCTGACCATGAGCAGGGCGGCGCAGATCCGCGCCCCGAGGGTCTCGGGTATGAATCCCCCGTAGCCCACCGTGGAGACCGTGACGAGTCCGAACCACAGGGCGTCCGCCCCGGAGTTGATGGAGGTGTGGTTGTGCTTGCCCTCGAAGTACAGCACCCCTGCGCAGCAGGAACTGTAGATGGTCAGGAGCACCAGGATCATGAGGTAGATCAGCGATGCGGTGGGCGCCCTCTGGATCGCTTCGTTGAGATCGCTCGGCTTGTGCGCGATCCTCAGCAGCCGGAGGACCCGGATCACCCGGATGAACCTCAGCAGCGGCATGCCCGGGATCGCGGAGGCCATGTCCAGGACCCCCCAGCTGACCAGGTACCGCCAGCGGTGCGGTTCGGTGAAGAAGTGGAAGAAGATCCCCATGATGAAGATCACGCAGGCCATCGTGTCGTAGTAGGTGAACAGCGCCCTCATCTGGGAGCCCTCGGGCAGCGAGAGCTGGACGATCACCACCACGATGCTGTACACCGAGACCCCGCCCATGAGGATCTCGAACGGCAGGAGCTTCTGCTTGGATTTCTGGTTGAGATGTCGCTTGAACATCCTGGAAAGCACCATTCGATTCTCCTGTCGCTGCCACGACCTCCGTCCGGTCCCGCTTCGCAGCACGAATACTCGTTAAGGTGTGTCATCCTCCGGGAAAAGCATGGAGACTACCTCATGAGCACCGACGACGAAAAGATCATCTTCTCGATGATGGGGATCTCGAAGACGATCAACAAGAAGTCCATCATCAAGGATATCTCGCTCTCATTCTATTACGGGGCCAAGATCGGCGTGCTCGGGCTCAATGGCGCCGGCAAGAGCACGGTACTGCGCATCATCGCGGGGGAGGACACCGACTACGAGGGCAAGGTCCAGATGGCGAAGGGCTTCTCCGTCGGTTATCTGGAACAGGAACCACTCCGGAACGAGACCCGGACCGTCATGGAGGTGGTCAGGGAAGGGGCAAGGCGCACCTTCGCGCTGCTGGAGGAGTACGAGGCCATCTCGGAGCGCTTCGCCGGGGAGATGACCCCGGACGAGATGGAGCAGCTGCTCGAGAAGCAGGGGGAGGTCCAGGAGGAGATCGAGCGACTGGGCGGCTGGGAGATCGAGTCCAGGCTGGAGCAGGCGATGGACGCCCTTCGGTGTCCGCCTCCCGAACAGAGCTGTTCCACGCTCTCCGGGGGGGAGAAGCGACGGGTGGCGCTCTGCCGCCTCCTGCTCAGCGAGCCCGACATCCTCCTGCTCGACGAACCGACCAACCACCTCGACGCGGAGAGCGTGCAGTGGCTCGAGCAGCATCTCGCGAGGTTTCCCGGCACGATCATCGCGGTCACCCACGACCGGTACTTCCTCGACAACGTCGCGGGCTGGATACTCGAGCTCGATCGCGGGGAGGGAATCCCCTGGAAGGGGAACTACTCCTCCTGGCTGGAGCAGAAGGAGGCACGCCTCGCGGTGGAGGCCAAGCAGGCCCACAAGCGAAGGCGCGCCCTCCAGCGTGAACTCGAGTGGGTGCGCCAGAACCCCCAGGGCCGCCAGACCAAGAACAAGGCGAGACTCGCGGCCTACGAGTCGATGGCCGCCGAGGAACAGTCAAAGCGCATGGACGACATCGAGCTCTACATCCCGCCCGGCCCGAGGCTGGGCAGCCAGGTGATCGAGGCCAGGGACATCGCGAAGGGATTCGGCGACAAGCTGCTCTACGAGGACCTCTCCTTCAGCATCCCCCCCAACGCGATCGTCGGCGTGGTCGGTCCCAACGGGGCCGGGAAGACCACGCTCTTCCGGATGGTGCTCGGGACGGAGGATCCCGATGCGGGATCCTTCCACGTGGGATCGACGGTCAAGCTCGGCTACGTCGAGCAGGGCCGTGACTCGATCCCCGAGGGCGCGTCGATCTGGGAGGCGATCTCGGACGGGGACGAGGAGATCAAGCTCGGCACGCTCAAGCTGAACTCCAGGGCCTACGTCGCCCGATTCGGGTTCTCCGGCACCGACCAGCAGAAGATCTGCGACGACCTCTCCGGCGGCGAGCGTAACCGGGTGCACCTCGCCCGCATGCTGCGTTCCGAGTCGAACGTGCTCCTCCTCGACGAGCCCACCAACGACCTCGACGTGAACATCATGCGCTCCCTCGAGGAGGCGATCCAGAACTTCGCGGGCTGTGCAATCGTGATCAGCCACGATCGTTGGTTCCTCGACCGGATCGCCACCCACATCCTCGCCTTCGAGGGCGACTCCCAGGTCACCTGGTTCCCGGGGAACTGGAGTGCCTACGAGGAGGACCGAAGGCGCCGGCTCGGGGAGTCCGCGAAGCAGCCCCACCGGATCAAGTACCGTAAACTCACCCGCAACTAGCCAGCCACCGGGTGGCCACACCCCGAACCACCAACCGAATCCAGGAGACGACCTTGCCAAAGGAATCACGAAGCGACGAGAGTCCCAGTTCGAGCCTGGTCCCCACCTACGCGGCCCGCGCCCTCGAGCACGAAGTGCCGAAGTACACCCTGCCCGAGCAGAGCATGCTGCCGGCGACCGCCTACCAGATCATCCACGACGAGCTCAGGCTCGACGGATACTCCATGTTGAACCTGGCGACCTTCGTCACCACCTGGATGGACGACGAGGCCAACAAGCTCATGGGCACCGCCCTCGACAAGAACATGGTCGATCGGGACGAGTATCCCCAGACCGCCCAGATCGAGCAGCGATGCATCAAGATGGTCGCGGAGCTCTGGAACGCCCCCGACCACGAGAACGCCGTCGGCACCTCCACCATCGGGTCCAGCGAGGCCTGCATGCTCGGCGGGATGGGCATGAAGTGGCGATGGAAGGCGCGCAGGGAGGCGGCGGGCAAGCCGACCGACAAGCCGAACCTGATCATGGGTGCGAACGTCCAGGTCTGCTGGCACAAGTTCTGTCGCTACTGGGAGGTCGAACCGCGGGAGGTCACCTGCGAGGGGGATCGCTACACCCTCGGTCCCGAAGAGGCGGTGAAGCTGGTCGACGAGAACACCATCGGGGTGGTCGGGATCATGGGCTCGACCTTCGACGGGCGCTACGAACCGATCGAGGAGCTGTCTAAGGCCCTGGACGAGCACGAGAAGCAGACCGGTATCGACGTCCCCATCCACGTCGACGGCGCCAGCGGTGGATTCGTCGCACCGTTCCTGCAGCCGGAGATCAAGTGGGACTTCAGGCTCCCCAGGGTCAGGTCCATCAACGCCTCCGGGCACAAGTACGGTCTCGTCTACCCCGGGGTGGGCTGGGTCATCTTCCGCGAGCCGGAGGACCTGCCCGAGGAACTGGTGTTCCACGTCAAGTACCTCGGGGGGGACATGCTCGACCTCTCGATCAACTTCTCCCGCCCGGGGAACCGGATCATCGGGCAGTACTACAACTTCCTCCGACTCGGCAAGTCCGGCTACCGGAAGGTGCACGAGGCGAGCCGCGCGGTCGCCCGGTCCCTCAGCAAGCGGATCGGCGAGCTTCCTGCCTTCGACCTGATCACCGACGGCAGCGACATCCCGGTCTTCTGCTGGAAGCTCGATGACGAGTACGCCAAGACCGCGAACTTCACCCTCTACGACGTGGCCGAGAAGCTCCGTGAGCGCGGCTGGCTGGTCCCGGCCTACCCGATGCCCAAGAACCGCTCCGACCTCGTGGTCCAGCGCGTCGTGGTCAAGGAGGACTTCAGCCTCGACATGGCCGACAACCTGTTCACCGACATCAAGCGCGTGGTGGACTTCTACGAGTCACATCCCGAGCAGGGACCGACCGCGGAGAACGCAGGGTTCCATCACTGACCGACCGGATCGGACCATGGTCCCGGCTCAGCGGTAGCGATCCAGCGTCATCGAATTCCCGCTGGTGGGGTCCGTGAAGACCAGCGCGCCATCCGTCCTGGTCAGCTGGTACGTCCGCTCCCCGAACGGCTCGCCGAAGAGCAGGATCCTGTCGCCGGTCACGGAGTAGGTCCCGGTGACCGCCCGGGTGGTGTCCCCGTACTTCGCTTCCGCGGTGTAGGTCCCGTCGGATGCGAAGGTCACCGCCCCGAAGCTGAACGGTCGCTCGGCCACGTCGGCCCGACCCTGCCAGGTACCGGATATGTTCGTCGCGCATCCTGCCAGCAGGCACAGGCCAAGGATGAGGGTGGGAACCAGTGGATTCTTCTTCATGGGTGTATCCTTTCGTCGAGCATCTTCCGAGCATACCGTGAGTTCATCATGACGAAAGCCAATCCCGCCCGATTAATCGCCGGAGTCCCGAGCGAGAACACCGCCCTCTTCCACCGGATCAGGTTCGCCGCGGGTGATCCCGCCGCGTGGATCATGCGACCCGACGGGCGGACCGTCCTGATCATCCGCGACATCGAGGCCGAGCGGGCTCGTTCGGAGGCGATCGCGGACCACGTCGAGGTGCCCGCGGACCACGCCCCACCGGGCGGACTCAGCGGCGATCGCGAGACCGCGACCGCCCAGGCCGTGGCGAGATGCCTCGAGGCCATGGCTCCTCCCGAGGTCCTCGTCGATCGATCCACGCCCTACGTCTTCGTGCACCAGCTCCTCGAAGCCGGACTGAACGTCTGCTACGACCCCGACCTCGGGGTGAGCGATCGTCGATCGAAGTCCGGGGACGAGCTCGAGGCCCTCCAGAAGGCCCAGTCCGACACCGAGCTGGTGATGCAGGAGGCCTGCGAGCTGATCGGCGGCGCGACACCCGACGCGGACGGGGTCCTCCAGCACGAGCACGCACCCCTCACCTCGGAACGAGTCCGCCAGCTGATCGATGCCCGCCTGCTGGCGATGGGTTACTCGAATCCGGTCTCGATCGTGGCGGGGGGGTGCCAGGGTGCGGATTGCCACGACCCCGGGACGGGCCCCCTGCGTACCGGGCAGCCGGTGATCGTCGACATCTTCCCGCGGAACAAGCGCACCCGCTACCACGGTGACTGCACCCGGACCGTGGTCAACGGGCCCGCTCCCGACCACGTGGTGTCGATGCATGCCGCGGTGGTCGAGGCAAAGGCCGCCGGCATCACCGCGATCCGGCCCGGGGCCACCGGTGAATCAGTGCACCAGGCGACCATCGAGGTGATCCGGGCACGAGGCTTCCACGCCGGTCTTCCCCCGCGGGAAGCCCCCGGGGACTGGTGTGGCATGGTCCACGGAACGGGGCACGGTGTCGGGCTGCAGGTCCACGAACCGCCTCTCCTCGACTTCAAGGGGCCGTCGCTCGTCGTCGGGGACGTGCTGACCGTCGAACCGGGACTCTATTCAACCGCCATCGGCGGCGTCCGGGTCGAGGACATGGTCTGCGTCACCGAGGACGGCTGCCGGAACTTCAATCGACTGCACGAGGGCCTGGCATGGACCTGAGTGGAAAGGTGTTCGTGACTTCCGACACCCACTTCGGTGAACCCGGGATCTGCCGGCGTTTCGGTCGGAACTACGATTCCCACGAGGAGATGGACACCGCACTCGTCGACTCCATCAACGCGGTGGTGGGACCGGACGACCTCCTGCTGCATCTCGGGGACTTCGTAGGTGACCTCAAGGAATCCCGGATCCGCTTCGCCCGTTCCATGCGGGAGCGGATCGCCTGCCGGCGAATCGTCCTGCTCCGCGGCAACCACGATCCCGTAGATGACGAATTCGACGGGCTGTTCTCGGCCGTCCACGACCTCCTGAGTCTCAGCACCACGAGCCTCCCCGGGCACCCCGATCCACTCAGGATCGTGCTCTGTCACTTCCCTCTCCGGGTCTGGCAGGGCCGCCACAACGGCGCCCTTCACCTGCACGGGCACGTCCACGGGACGATCATGGAATCCGGTCGTTCCACCGACGTCGGGCTCGATTCCTGGGGTGGCCGTCCCCAGCTCCTGGACGGAATCGCCGGGATGCTGCTGGCCAGGCCGATCGGCTTCGAGCGGATCCGGACTCGTGCCCAACCCCCGCGGGACCACGGCCGGGAAGCGATGCCCTAGCGACCGCCCCCGGGGGGGTTCGCCGCCATCCGGCAGGTCTCCTCCAGGGCGTCGTGCAGTCGGGCGTGCTCGGGAAGCGTCATCACCCGGTCCAGCAGTGAGTCCACCTGCTTCTCGAGATCGACCCCGGTGTCCACGGTCTCGATGGCATGTTCGCCCAGTTCGTCGAGTGCGTACCTGAACCATTCGAGGTCCGGGTGTTCGATTTCGGTGGGGGGGTCGACCTTGACCCGGATCGTGGTCTGGTCGATGCACACCACGGGCTGGAGTCCGAGCTGAGTCAGTGGTTCGCGGCACAGGACCGCCACCGGGACCTCCTGCTCGAGACCCGCCCAGCGCAGCTTCTTGGCATCGGCCCCGACCAGCGGCGGCTGCACCAGCCAGCAACCGGGGTCGATCCGCGGCTCCTCCTCGAGTTCCTCCTCGAGGAGCATGATGGACCCCTCGCCGAGCCTGAAGGCCTCCTCGAATCGGGCCTGTCGGGCGTCGCGCAGGGTGGGGATCACCGAGGCCATCGCCTCGAAGTCCGCCCGCCTGCGTGCCTCGCCCAGCAGGCTCGCGGTCTCGCGTTCGGCCTCGAACCACCTGCCCGAGTCCAGCGCATCCCTGGCCGCTTCGAGCCTGCGTGAATCATTCCTCGTCGTTCCACTCACGGCTGCCCCTCCTCGGTGCCCTTGCTGGTTCCATGCTTCTCGACCGAACGCATGCATTCCCCGAGGAACTCCGTCCAGGTCGCGGACGTCCGGGGGAACTCGTACATGAGTGCATCGCTGAGCGCGACGAGATCTCCCGTGCCCACCGCGGTGCTCATCGTCTCCAGCGCGGTCCTCAGTTCCGCGAGGTGCGTCCCGAGCCTCGCCTCCAGCGAGGCGAGCGGGACCCTGGGGACCGCATCCCGGAAGACGGTCTCCTCTATCGTCCGCCAGAGCTCGATCCCGTTCCCGAGTTCCACCAGCGCCGTGGCCTGGTCGCCGGCCTGGATGAGTTCCGCCGACCTCGTGAAATGACCCTGCGAGACCTCGATCGCGTTTCGTCCTAGCTCGAGCGCGGCAAGCAGCATCTCGCGCTCGGTGAGGCTGGTGACCTCGACCACCTCCGCACCTCCGGAGAGGAACCCCGCGTCGTGGAGCTGCTCCATCGCGAGGGTGCGTCCATCGACGTCGATCTGCACCACGACGCGTCCCTGGTCGCGTGCCTCGTCCATTCCAAGCTCCACCGCCGCTCCGACCGAATCGGCCGCACCGGCGCACTCTGTTCCGTCGAGTAGGATTCGCAACGTTCGCTCCTGCCGGGGCCTGCCCGTCTTCCTGATCCTGTATCGACCTCCTGCAGGCCGTTCTTGACCGCCGAGCGGACACTGGACAGGGTCCGAGCCCTCGAACCCGTTCGACCAGGCGGAAAAACCCCTTGAGGGCACGCCAGGGTGGTTATTCGGCCTCCGCGTCGACCATCATGAACTTGATCTGGGCTTCCGCCACGGTCTTGTCCCCGACCAGGGCATGGCACTTCACGTTGCCGGTCCGGGAGGTGGCACGAATCGACTCGGCCTCGAGCACCAGCTGATCCCCGGGTACCACCGGCTTCCGGAGCTTCACCCGGTCAAGGCTGAGCAGGACCGCGATCTTCCCGGTGTGTTCCAGCTTCCGACTCATCAGCAGCCCGCCCATCTGGGCCATGGCCTCGACGATCAGCACGCCGGGCATGATCGGGGTGCCGGGGTAGTGACCCTGGAAGAAGGGCTCGTTGATGGTGACGTTCTTCACCCCGATCGCCTTGCGATCCCCGTCGAGCTCGAGGAGTCGGTCCACCAGCAGCATCGGGAATCGGTGGGGCATGAGCTTCTGGATCGCCCGGGCATCCATCGCGCTTCCCTCGAGCAGCAGGTTCCTACGGTCCTCCCGGGCCATCTGTTCCCGTATCCGCATCACCAGGAGGCGGTTGAGGGCATGCCCCGACCGGTAGCCGAGGATCCGGCACTGCACCGGTCGCCCGGTCAGGTAGAGGTCCCCGAGGGCATCCAGCACCTTGTGGCGGGCGGGTTCATCGTTGAAACGGAGGCTGTTCTCGATGGGTCCGTCCTCGCCGATCACCAGCACCTCCTTGGGGGTCAGGTGACGGCACATGCCGCGCTCCCAGAGCGCTTCCGCCTCCTCCCGGAGGCTGTAGGTCCGGGCGGGCGCTATCTCCTGCGCGTAGGAGCCGTGGATCGGGTTGAAGCTGACGGTCTGGCGCGGGATGCGATCCGAGTTCTCCCCGTAATCGAGGTCGAACACGATCTTCGTGCCCGGGTCCTCGGAGGGCACCGCGGCGATCATCTTTCCGTCCTGCTCGATCACGATCGGTTCCCGGAGCCTGAAGATCCTCCGGGGTGCGGCCTGTTCCCGGATGCCCGCCTTGAGAATCGGCTCCACGAAGAGCTGGGCCGAGCCGTCCCCGCAGGGAAGTTCCGGTCCCGAGAGCTCGATGATCGCATTGTCGATCGCCAGTCCCGCGAGCGCTGACATGCAGTGCTCGACGGTCTCGATCGTGGTGTCCCCGGACTTCAGCGTGGTCCTCTGGGCCCGCTCGACGACGCGATCCCCGATGGCCGGGATCCGCACCGGGGGATCGAGGTCCACCCGTTCGAACACGATGCCGGTCTCCTCCGGGGCGGGCTGGATGGTCACGGTCGCAGGCTGGCCGAGCATGAGCCCGAAGCCCTCCACCTGGACGGCATCCGCCACCGTGTGCTGGCGGGGGAGTTCCTCGGTGGCCGTACTGTCCGTCTCGGTGGTCATCGTAGGTGCTGAATCCTCTGGTGGCGGCCCCGTCCGGGTCCGCATGGGGGCGATCCGATGATCATCCCTTGGCCTGGTTTGGCAGGAGCTTGCGCAGCTTCCTCGCCAACTCTGGAAGTCTACGGATCGCCGCATGCTCCCGCAAGATCCGAGAGCGTTCGCCCGCCGGGACCCCGTACCACACCTCCCCATCGGGGATGTCGTTCATCACCCCCGACCGGGCACCGATGGATACGCCGCTTCCGATCACCAGGTGGTCGCTCAGCCCGGACCCTCCCCCGATGCGGGTTCCGTCCCCGATCCTCGTGGTGCCGGCGATGCCGACCTGCCCGCAGATGATGCACATCCGGCCGATCTCGACGTTGTGTCCGATCTGGCAGAGGTTGTCGATCTTGGTCCCCGTCCCGATGACGGTCGATCCGAACTTGCCGCGGTCGATGCACGTGGCGGCCCCGATCTCGACCCGGTCCTCGATCCTGACGTTTCCGATGTGGGGAACCTTCACGAGTCGGGTCCCATCGGCTGCAGGTCGGTAGCCGAACCCGTCCGCTCCGATCACCGCGTTCGCGTGGATCGACACCTCGTTCCCGATGATGCACCCCGGGTAGATGCTGGACCCGGATTCAAGCACGCAGTCGGAACCGATCCGCACCCCGGCCTGGACGTCCACCCCGCCCTGAAGCCTGGTCCCGTCGCCGATCACGCAGTTCCGGCCGACCCGGCAGTGGGCGCCGATCCACACGTTCGTGCCGATCTCGGCGTCATCCGCCACGCATGCGGTGGGATCGATGTGCGCCGTGGGCGCCGTGACCTCCGGTGCGAAGAGCTCGAGGAGGCTGATCATCGCCAGGTCCGCGTCCTCGACCACGATCAGGTCGTCCGCCCCGGGCCGCTCGGGTCGGGGCAGGGCCGCGCTCACCACCAGGCCTCCTGCATTGGAAGACGGCCACCTGCGCGCATGTCGTTCATCCCCCGCGAAGGTCAGTTCCTCGGGCCCGGCCGCATCGATGGTGTTCAGGCCGGTGATCCGCCGTTCCTGGTCCCCCTGGGCCTCCGTGCCGAGGTGCTCGGCGAGCTGTGCGATCGTGAATGAGGGCATGGTGGTTGGATCCGTGGCGCGGTTCCCGGGGAGTCAGCTGCCGTTCATCTTCTCGAGCAGCTGGTCGGTGATGTCCAGCGTCGACTTGGCCCAGAGGATCCTCCGTGCCGAGATCTGCTGGAGGGTCCCTGCGGCATCCGACAGGTCGACCGTGGGGATCGAGTCGTTCAGCATGACGAGGTCGATGTCCATCCCGGTCGCCAGTTCCCCCGCCTGCTGCTTGATGGCCTCGTAGGTGGTGCGGAGTGCCGCGGCCTGCTCGCGTTCGATGATCAGCTGACCGTAGGTCTCGAACGCCCGCAGCTTGCCGCTGATCGAGATCGCCTGGTCGTTCATCTCGACCATCGTGGCCGAGCCTGCCTCCAGACTCTCCAGCTCCGCGCCGATCATCTCCAGCTCGTCCTTCATCACCTGCGCCTCCTCGACCATCCTGTCACGCATGGCGAGAATCTTCTGCTCGCTCACCTTGCGACTGTCCAGGTTGTTGAAGACCTTCTCCAGGTCGACCACGCCGACGACCGCGGGCTTGAGCTGGTTGCTGGCCGCGTAGCCGGCCATGAAGACGAACCCGGTGGCAAGGGTGACGATTGCTATCAAGTTGAAGTTGCTGCGTCTGGTCATGAAGGTGGATACCTGTTGCGAGTTGATGTTCCGTTGTCCGTCCCCGACCGTCCTTCGATCGCTGGGGCTAGTTCTTCAGGTTGTTGATCCGCACGATCAACTGCTCGGTGATGTCGGTGGTCTCGGAAGCGTAGAGCATCCGCCGGTTGAGGATCTGGGTCAGCACCTGCTGCTCGCGTGCGGCATTCACCTGGTCAGACATCTTGAGCTCTCCCAGGGAGTCGTTGACGAGGATGATGTCCCAGCCGTCCGCCACCGCAAGCGCCGTCGCCTGCTCCCGTATGGCACGGTACATCGACTTCCACATCAGGGCTCGTTCCCGGTCGACCTCGACCTGCTTCAGCTTGGCCCATTCGTCGAGTTCCAGCTTCATGAGCGCCGCCTCGTCGAGCAGTGCCTGCTTGGCCTCCTCGTCCTCGGTGGCTTCCGCGGTCTCGATCTTCCCGGCGAGGGCATCCTGCCTCGCGCTGGCCTCGGAATTGAGTCCGTCGGTCAACGTGCTGATCTGGATCTCCCACGAGCTGTTGATCTCGATCCGATCGAAGAGCCTGCTCAGGTCGACCGTCGCCACGTGGCTCGCCGGCGCCATTTCGGGCCGCCTGGCCGTGGCCTCATGGCCGACCAGGACCACAACGGCGGTGATGAGGAACGCGGTGGGAAGGACGATTTCTCTTCTGAGCTTGGTCATCTTGGTCTTTGCTCCGGATCCGAAGGGCGATGTCGGAAGGATTGTACGGGTTCGCCACCCAAAGGTGTGTCCCGGGGGGGTGAAACCATCCATTCGACGGTCGGTGTCAGAAGGGGAGGGCCATGGCGAAGCTGAAGAGCTGGTTCTCGTCCTCCGCCTCCTTCAGAACCGGGAATCCGAAGTCGAACGCCAGCGGCGCCTGCCCGAGCTGGGGAATGTAGAGCCTGATCCCGAACCCAACCGAGACCCGGTATCCCTCGAAGTCGACGTCGTTCTTGACCGTGCCGGAGTCGATGAACGCCACCGCCCCGAAGGCGTCCCCGACCACGGGGAACTGGTACTCCGTGCCTGCGAAGAAGAGGAAGTCGCCGCCCACCGGATCATCGGCCGGCACGTTCGGCTGGCCGATCGTCCCCCTGGCCTTGGGGCTGATGGTCCGGAACTGGAATCCTCTGAAGGTGAGGCCCCCCAGGTAGTACTTCTCCTCGACCGGGGCGGTGCCCCCGAATATGTAGCCGAACCTGCCGTTCAGCTTCAGGGTTGTCTTCCGCCCGAGGAAGTCCTCGTCGAGCGTGATGTAGGTCGTCAGGCCGAGGTCCGAATTCACGTAGAAGTTGCCGGTGGTGGTGATCCAGGAGGGGCTCAGCGACATGCTGAGCCTCGACCCCCGGGAGGGCCTGTAGAAGTTGTTGATCGTAGATCGAGTCAGCGAGGTCCGGAGTTTCATGATGTTGCTCGGACCGCGATCATCGAAGACCTCGATGGGGGTCTGTTCGCTGAAGTTCGTCAGGGTCACGTTCTCGTACCGCGGGGTCGTCGAGATCGTCCAGACGTCGCCGAGACGACGACCGAAGGTGAGGGCCGCACTGAGGCGGTCCTCCTTGTACTGGTTGTAGAAGCGGTTCCGGTAGGAACCGGTGAACGAAGCCGAGATGTCGGTGTTGAACAGGTGCGGCTCCGCGAGGGTGAATGCGTAGGTGCTGACCTCGTCACCGGGCGACACGCTGACCTGCATGGTCTGGCCCGCACCGCGAAAGGCCCTGCCCCGGACCAGTTCCCGCCAGGTGAGAGGCCAGTCCGCCACGTCGAAGTTCCGCTGGGTCAGGGAGATCTCGCCGAAGACGCCGGCGTCCGAACTCAGCCCCACCCCGAAGTTGAAGGAACCGGTGTTCTTCTCCGTCACCTCCACGAGCACGTCGCGTTCCCTTGGATTCAACCCCTCCGGATCCTGCACGGTCACCCGGACCTCCCCGAACAGGTTCGAGAACTCGACCCTCCGCCTGGACAGATCGATTTCCCGGCCGTCCAGGGGTCTTCCGGGCTCGATCCTGACCAGGCGCCGAATCACCTTGTCCTTGGTGATGAAGTTGCCCTGGACCTTGATCAGTCCCGCCTCCACGGGGACCCCCTCCGAGATTCCGATCAGCATGTCGACCTCGGGTTGCTCGCCGACCCTGACCTCTCGGCTGGTCACCATCGAGTCGACATACCCCATGAGCTGGTAGGCCTCCTCGATGCGTTCGACGGAACGCTCGATCAGCGGGGCGGTGTAGTTGTCGCCCGCCCGGATCGCCAGCAGGTCCCGGATCTGGGTGTCCGACAGTATGGGCTCGGGACCCCCCGCCCCTGAGTTCTGGACCAGGACGTCGCGAAGCCGGTACTGCCTCCCCTCGGAGATCACGAAGACGAGCTTGGCCTCGGTGTTGTCCGGCGAGAGGAGGATCCGGTCGTCGACCCGGACGTCGACGAATCCGTTGTCCTTGTAGAACTTGTCGAGGCTCGCGACGTCATCGATGATCTTCTCGGGTTCGAGCTGTCCCTTGCGGAACAGCGGTATGTAGGGCTTCGTCGATATCTGGACCGAGAGTTCCTTGGCCGGGAAGGAACGATTGCCGACGAACTCGATCTCCTTGATGCGGACCCTCGGACCCTCGACGATCCTGACGATCAGGATCCCGCTGTCCTTGAGCCTGCTCTCGTCCACCTCGACCTCCGCGAGGTAGTAGCCCTTGTTCCGGTAGATGTCCTTGATCCTGACCATGCCCTGTTCGAGGAGGAAGTCGTCCCGGGGACCGCCCGCGTACAGTGGGATCGCCCCCAGCAGTTCCTGGTCGCTCACCGAGCGGTTGCCCACGACCTGTATGGCCGCGATCAGGGGCTGCTCGGCCATGATGTAGATGACGTTGACCGTGCCGTCGGGATTGAGCTCCGCCTCGGCATCCACGGTGTCGAAGCGACCCAGCCGGTAGAGCGTCTCGACGTCTTCGCGGATGGCCGTCGCGTCGAAGGGCTGCCCGGCGGCGGTCCTCAGGTTGTTGCGAAGCAGCTGCTCGTTGGTCGTCTCGAGGCCCTCGATGGTCACCCGTGCGATCGGTCGATCGGCAAGCGCCTCGTCGTCGATGTCCTGGATCCGGGTCCCGGAACCCGGAATCTCCGGGGAAATCTCCGTCCCCGGACTCGATTGGGTGGCCAGCGCCGCGAGGAGGGAGCAGAACAGGACCACCAGAGATTTGATGGAACCTCCTGACGGGAAGTGAATTGCGCATTCCCGCGCGACCGCCACGCTCGTGCTTCGAAGTGACATGGACGCGGGAAGGATACCTCCACGCCAGTCACAGTGCCATCGCATCCGGCCCAGAACGCGGTTCTGCCGCCGGCTCGCGGAGTCAGACCGCCAACAGGGCCCCGAGGATCATCCCGACCGCCACCAGGGCGATGGCGCCCCTGACGAACGTCGTCTCCAGGTCCCCGTTCCCGCGGTCCCGTCGTGCGCTGCTTGTTCGAGTCATCTTCTTCCCCTCCTGAGTCTGGAAGCGTGGTTGGCCTCCAGCCAGCTGATCGGTCGACACGATCCCCGACTTGGGTGCTTCCTCGAACCCCGGGTCGGCCTGGTGGGGTTGTTCCGACTGGTGGGGGAGTGGAATATGCCCCATGGTCCGGATACCGTTGACTCATGGAAAGCACGACAGAAACCGGTCCGAGAAACACGCCGTTCGAGCGGCTTCACGAGCGCTTCGGCGGCCAGATGGTCGACTACGCCGGATGGAACCTGCCGCTCCGGTTCGGTTCCGTCATCGAGGAGCATCGAGCCGTCCGATCCTCGGGCGGTCTCTTCGATGTCTCGCACATGGGTCGTCTCCGCTTCATGGGCCCCGACGCGTGTCGGTTCCTCGATCATGTCTGCACCCGCCAGATCCACGGGATGAGCGAGGGCCAGTGCCGCTACTCGCTGGTCTGCAACGAACAGGGGGGCTGCCGCGACGACGTCCTGGTCTACCGGATGGAGGCCGAGTCCTACCTGATGGTCTGCAACGCAGCCAACCGGGAAAAGCTCATCGCGCACTTCGAGGAGCATGCCCGCGAGTTCGACCTCTCCATCGACGACCAGACCCTCGCCACCGCGATGTGCGCGATACAGGGACCCCGGGTCATGGACCTGATCGGGGGGGTCTCGAGGGAGATTCCCGCGCTCAAGCGCTTTCGCTTCACGATCAAGGACCTCATGGTGATCAAGGTGATCGTCTCCAGGACCGGGTACACCGGGGAGGACGGGGTGGAGGTGATTCTCGACGCGAAGATGGCGACGCCCGCCCTCGAGATGTTCCTCAAGGACTTCGGCGAGAACGATTCGATGGTCAGGCCCTGCGGCCTCGCCGCTCGAGACACTCTGCGACTCGAGGCCGCGATGCCCCTCTACGGTCACGAACTCACCGAGGAGATCGATCCGCTGTCCGCGGGGCTCGGGTTCGCGGTCAAGCTCGACAAGGGGGTCGAGCACCCCGAGGTCGGGGGGTTCATCGGGCAGCAGGCGCTCCAGGAGGTCGCCGCCCGCGGCCCGGCGCGAAGGCTCGTCGGGCTCCTGCCCGAGGGGCGTCGTTCGCCGCGCCAGCACATGCAGGTCCTCGATGGGGACCGGGTGGTGGGGGAGGTGACCAGTGGCTGCCTCAGTCCCACCCTGGATCGACCGATCGCGATGGCCTACGTGGACGCCGCCTGCTGCAGCCCGGGCACCAGTCTCCAGATCGACCTCGGACGCACCAAGGTGACCGCCGCGGCCTGCGAACTGCCGTTCTACAAGCGACCCTGAGCGGCTCGCGGTCCCCGGGCCCTCAGGACGCCCGGCGGGTCTCCACCATCGCCGGCTCCCCGAGGAAACGTCCCGGGTGATCATCGAGCAGCTGGCTCTGCAGCTTCTCGATCGCCTTGGTCTGGATCTGGCGGACCCGCTCCCGGGTCAGCCCGATCTCCTTGCCGATCTCCTTCAGCGTCAGCGGCTGCTTGCCGGTCAGTCCGAACCGGAGCCGGAGGATGTGCGCATCGCGCTGGTCGATCCTGTCCAGCATCTTCAGGAGGATCCTGAACTCCTCCCGGTCCTCCACCAGCTCCGATGGTTGTCGGCCGTCGTGGTCCGGGCAGAGTTCCGCGAAGTCCAGGACCTCCCCGTCCGCGCCGACCGGGGCAGAGTTCGGGGTCCTGAACGCCTTGATCGCCCGCTTGATGATGTCGATCTTCTTCTCGGGGATCCCCATCTCCAGCGCCGCTTCCTGGTTGGTGGGGGTGCGACCCAGCCGTTCCTCGAGCTTCCGGGTGGCCTCCCGCCATCGTCCGATCAGCTCCACCATGTAGGCGGGCACGTGGATCGGCTGCACCGCGTTGATCAGGGTCCGCTTGATGCCCTGCTTGATCCACCATGAGGCGTAGGTCGAGAACCGCGCGCCCTGCGCGGGATCGAATCCCTCGACCGCCCTGATCAGCCCGATGTTGCCCTCCTCGATCAGGTCCGACAGCAGCATGCCCCGCCGGAGGTAGTTCTTGCTGATCGCGATGACCAGCCTCAAGTTCGCCCGGATCATCAGCTCCTTCGCCTGCATGTCGTTGTCGTTGATGATCCGCCACCCCAGCTGGCGTTCCTCCTGTGCCGTCAGCAGGGGGATCCGGTCCACCTCCCGCATGTACAGCTGCAGTTCCGACTGCACACCCGTGTTCCTCGTCGTCTTCATCGGACCTCCCTTCGCACCCCGTGAGGGCCGGGGCTCCTGATCCCGGCCTGCACCGCTCCCGACGTCCGTTCGTGGCCTAGATACGCACCTCGACGGGCCTTGGATCGCCTCAAACGGACGGATTCCACTTCGACCGGTCGGACCCGGCGCTTTACCGCCCACGGCGGCAATCCCATGAATTCAGGCTGGAACCCGCCTGGCAGGACGTAAAATCGGATTCGAGGGACCGATACACTCCCCATGGTGAACGAACCCGACTACACGAGGATGCTGGCCGAATGGCCCCACGAGCCCGGGAGGCTGTCCGCGCGCCTCGTCCGGGATGCCGCCGGGATCGTCCGGATCCAGGTGCGGGTCGAGCTGGGCATCCTCCAGATGGAACTCACCGGTCGCCCCGACGGACGACCACCCATCTACGAGGGCCTCGGATCCCCCGGTGGCGCGAACGATCCCCCCGTGCTTCGACGCGAGGACTGTCGTGCGCTCCAGCACGAGGCCGCGATGTACGCCTATCGGGTGCTGGTGTGCTCCAGTCTCGAACTCCACGACCGGGTCGTGGCGGATTCGGTCCGGAACCTCGGCGTGATGGACTTCATCATCGCCTGCGCGAGCGCTCCCGAGGATCGAGAGGCCGCTCGGCAGCTCCGGGTGCAGCTGCTCGTGTTCCGCATCCGGGCCCAGGCCGCCGGGATCCCCCCGGAACGGCGTGTTCCCGACGCGAGGTCCCTGCTCGAGCAGGGCATCGAGGAGGTCAAGCGGGCCCTGAGCGACGCGGATCGGGGCGGGGACCTCGAGCGCACGCCCGAGGTGGGACTGCTGAGGAGCATGATCGACGTCATGGTCCCCAAGCTCCCCTCCAGCCAGCGGCACGAGATGGAGATGCGGCTCAAGGCCGCCCTCGAGGTCGAGAACTACGAGCTCGCCGCGATCCTCAGCCACGAACTCCGACAACTCTTCTAGGACCCCTCGTCGACGGAGGGCCCTTGCTGGAGTCGGTCTCCTCCAGGCCGGTGCCGGTCCTCATCGAGTCACCAGACAGTCGGGTGCGAACCAGGCCCGGGACGTCGGTGGTGCGTGCCGTCCGGACGAGCCTCTGGTGGGTCCGCTAGTGATCGTCCTCGTCGTCGTGCATCCGCGCCCTGCGCATCGCCCGGGTGCCCCCGAAGAGCAGGCGGTCCAGGCTGAACGCCCCGGCCCCGCAGAGCATCACCACGAGGGACGATCCGAAGAGGCCGAGCTCCGCCGCCGCCTGGGTCTGCAGCAGGGCGTCTCCGGTGGGGGAGAGGTACATCAGCGGCTTGGAGCACAGCACCGGCAGGCAGATGAACACGAAGTTGCCGGCGGCGATGACGCACAACCCGAGGGCCCACACCCTCGAGAGGAGGCCCAGCAACAGCAGGGAGCTTCCCACGATCTGCACCAGCACCACCAGCCATGCGAAGAGTACCGGCGACCCCATTCCGGAGTCCTCGATGAGCATCGCCTTCTTCATCAGGGCCCGGGCGGTCACCGGGGAGGTGTCTGGATCGGCCTGGACCGGCTCGGGCGCGGTCGCCTGCCGGAAGCTTGCCGGAGCGACGTCCTTCGCCGCCTCGGCGGGCGAGGTTTCCGGCTTTTCCGGGACCGGATTCAGCAGCCTTCGGACCTGCACGGCCTCGGCGCCGGCGTACTCCACCATGCCGAGGTCCCGGAGTCCGCTCGGCAGGAAGGCCGCGAAGAGCAGGATCCGCACCACCAGCAGTGCCGGACTCAGGGAATATGGTGCTCGTGTGCTCATGGGATCGACTGGCTCCGTGACCTGGTTCAGGCGTTTCCGGACCCATCCTAGCCGTCCCGGGATCCTCCGCCACCCCCGATCGCGGCTTCGCCGCTTGTGACCGAGGGAGACGCTGCGTAGCATCCTAGTGCAGGCGGGCGTGGCGGAATTGGCAGACGCGCGGGATTTAGGTTCCCGTGGGGGCGACCCCGTGCAGGTTCAAGTCCTGTCGCCCGCAGTCCCGGACTCCATTCTGGACGTCCCTTCCTCCCCGAGCCCCGAAAGCACCCCGTGGACCACCCACCCAAGACGCCACCCCAGGACGAGCCCGCGACCGACGCTTCCGGATGGACCCCGGAATCGTGGCGGGATCGCCCCACTCAGCAGCAGCCGGCGTACGGCGACCATCCCCGGGTCGAGGAGGTCTTCCGGGAGTTGCAGCGCCTGCCTCCCCTCGTCACCTCCTGGGAGATCGAGGCCCTGCGCGGGCAGCTGGCCCAGGCCGCACGCGGGGAGCGCTTCCTGCTCCAGGGCGGCGATTGCGCGGAGCGCTTCGACGAATGCAATCCCGAGTACATCACCGCCAAGCTCAAGATCCTGCTCCAGATGAGCCTGGTCCTGGTGCACGGCGGCGGCCGGAGGATCACCCGGGTGGGTCGCTTCGCGGGCCAGTACGCCAAGCCGCGCTCCTCGAACGACGAGGTCCGCGACGGGGTCTCCCTTCCCTCGTATCGCGGGGACAACGTCAACGACACCGAATTCACGGCGGAGGCGCGGGTGCCCGATCCGACCCGACTGCTCCGCGGCCACGAGCATTCCGCCCTGACGCTGAACTTCATCCGCGCTCTGATCGACGGAGGGTTCGCCGACCTCCACCACCCCGAGTACTGGGACCTCGACTTCGTCGCCCACTCGCCCCTGCGCGGCGAGTACGAGCGCATGGTCGAGGCCATCGGTGATTCGCTCCGCTTCATGGAGACGGTGGTCGGAGCTCAGGCGGGGCAGATCAACCGCGTCGATTTCTTCACCAGCCACGAGGCCCTGCTGCTGATGTACGAGTCCGCCATGACCCGGACCGTCCCGCGGAGGTCCGGCTGGTGGAACCTCGGCACCCACATGCCCTGGCTCGGGGTCCGCACCGGCGATCCCGACGGAGGCCACGTGGAGTTCCTCCGCGGCATCCGCAACCCGCTCGGGATCAAGGTGGGCCCCTCGTCGGACCTCGACCAGCTGGTCCGGGTCCTGGACGTCCTCGATCCCCACGACGAGCCCGGACGAATCACGTTGATCCACCGATTCGGTGCCTCCCAGGTATCGAGCTTCCTGCCCGGCCTGCTGGCGCGGATCAAGGACACCGGCCGAACCGTGCTCTACTCGTGTGATCCGATGCACGGCAACACCGAGACGGTGCAGCTGGCCAAGGGACCCAATGCCGGTCTCAGGATGAAGACCCGCAAGTTCTCACACATCCTCGCGGAGCTCGAGCAGTCCTTCGAGATCCACCGGCGGGCCGGCACCATCCTCGGGGGGGTCCATTTCGAGCTCACCGGTGATCGTGTCACCGAATGCACCGGCGGTGCCCGCGGGCTCTCCGACGAGGACCTGACCGAATCCTACCGCTCCCACGTCGATCCCCGTCTCAACTACGAGCAGAGCCTCGAGATGGCCATGCTGATCGCGGCGCGGATGGTCAGGAGCTAGGCCGGGGGCTCGATACCGCCCTCACGCCTCATCAGGTCGCCCCGGCCAGCAGACCCTCTCCTTCATGGGTACGATCCCGCTTCGATGAACCCGAACCGAAGCCATACCAGCCGGACCTCGCGACGCGTGCTCATCACCGGGTCGGGCCCGATCACGGCCTTCGGCCTCGGGATCGAGCCGCTCTGGGAAGCCGTCCTCGAGGGAAGGACCGGCATCCGCGCGATCGAGCGCTTCGATGCCTCAGACTTCGCGGTCCCCTTCGCCGGGGTCCTGGCCCCGGACGGCTTCGATGTCAGGAAGATCGTGCCCAAGAGCTACCGGAAGGCGACCAAGGTCATGGCCCGGGACACCGAGCTCGCGGTCGGGGCCGCGGCGGTCGCGGTGAGCGACGCCGGGCTCCTCACCCGCGCGAGCGAGCCCGAATCGGAGCCGACCTACCCGCCCTCGCGCACCGGCTGCCACATCGGGGCCGGGCTGATCGCCGCGGACGTGGACGAACTGACCCTCGCCACCTCGACCAGCACCACCGCGGATGGTGAGTTCGACATCGCCGACTGGGGCGAGAACGGGATGGGCAACCTGACTCCGCTCTGGCTGCTGAAGTACCTGCCGAACATGCTGGCCTGCCACGTGACCATCATCCACGACTGCCAGGGCCCCTCGAACACCATCACCTGCGCGGAGGCCTCCAGCGGCCTCAGCCTCGGCGAGTCGAGACGGGTCATCAGTCGCGGGCACGCGGACCTGTGCCTCAGCGGGGGGGCGGAGAGCAAGATCAATCCCATGGGCATGCTTCGCCAGCAGTTCGCCGGTCGACTCGCCGAAGTCGGCCCGGACGCCGATCCCTCGAGGATCGTCCGGCCCTTCGCAACCGACGCGGCGGGAGGGGTGCTGGGAGAAGGCGGGGGCATCCTCGTGCTCGAGGCGCTCGAATGCGCCCGTGACCGGGGGATCGAGCCGATCGCGGAGTTCGCGGGCTTCGGCTCCTCCCAGGCCATGGCCAGCGACTCGATGGGCCTGCTCTACGACGATCGGGATCGCTCGGTGATCGACGCGATCGGTGCGGCACTGCGTTCCGCCGGCTGCAGTCCTGACGACGTCGACGCGATCGTGCCGCTGGGTTCGGGGATTCCCGAGATGGACGAGGTCGATGCGCGTGCCATCAAGGCGGTCTTCGGTGACCGCGCCGCAACCATCCCCCTGATCACCCTCGTGCCCTACATCGGGCTCTGCGGGGCGGGGCTCGGGGCGATCACGGTGAGCCTCGCGGCGCAGTGCCTCCGGGAGCAGAGACTGCCCGCGAGAATCGGGGTCGAGGACGCCGGTGCGCACGGGCTGGACTCCGGACCCGCGGAGGCGAGAGACGCGGATCTCTCCCGGATCCTGGTGTTCACCACCAGTCTCGGGGGCCAGAACGTGGCGATCCTGCTGGAACGATGGAAGGGGGACTGGGACCGATGAACGACGTACCGCGAGTGGTGGTCACCGGCATGGGCTGGATCACGCCCCTGGGATTCTCCCTGGAGGAGGTCTGGTCGAAGCTCACCTCGGCGAGCAGCGGGATGCAGCCGATCACGAGATTCGATGCGAGCACCTTCCCCACGACCTTCGCCGCGGAAGTGAAGGACTACGACTTCTCCAGGTTCGTTCGGGACACCTCGATCCACGAGACGGCGGCATTGAACAGCCGCTTCGCGCTCGGGGCCGCACGCCAGGCCTGGGGCCAGGCGGGACTGGATGAGTGCGGAGACCTGGACCGCGCCCGCATCGGCATCTACCTCGGCGCGGGGGAGGGGGTGCTCGACACCGAGAACTACCTGCGGACCAACCTGAGCGCCTGGGACCCCGCTGCCCGAGCGGTCGACGGCTCGCGCTGGATCGCCTCCGCCCTCCAGCTGATGAACGCCTCGCGCGAGATCGAGCAGGAGCCCAACATGCCCATCGCGCACCTCGCCCGCGAGTTCGGGGTGACCGGACCGGCTTTCAACTGCCTCACCGCGTGCGCGGCGAGCACCCAGGCGATCGGCGAGGCGTGCGACATCATCACCCGCGGCGAGGCCGACGCCATGATCTCGGGCGGGACCCACACCATGATCCATCCCCTCGGCGTGACCGGATTCAACCGGTTGACCGCCCTGAGCACCTACGACGGCGATCCCGCCGAGGCCTCGCGCCCCTTCGACCGAACGCGTGGGGGATTCGTGATGGGGGAGGGTTCCGGCATCGTGATCCTGGAGAGCCTCGAGCACGCCCGCTCCCGCGGGGCGACGCCGCTCGCGGAGATCATCGGCTACGGCTCCAGCTGCGACGCCTTCCGGATCACCGACATCCAGCCCGACGGGCGGGGTGCCGCCGCCGCGATGGAGATGGCGCTCGCGCAGGCGGGGATCGACCCCCTCGACGCCGTGGACGGCCGCCCCCCCATCGACTATGTGAGTGCGCACGGGACCGGGACCCAGGAGAACGACTCCATCGAGACCCGCGCGATCAAGCGGGTCTTCGGCGAGCTGGCGCCCAGCATCCCGATGAGTTCGATCAAGAGCATGATGGGTCACCTGATCGCGGCCGCCGGATCGGTGGAGCTGATCACCTGCATCCTCGCGATCCGCAACGGGGAGCTGCCCCCCACGCGCAACCTGCACAATCCGGACGACGACCTCGATCTCGACTACGTTCCCAACGTCTCCCGCAAGGCGGCGGTGGACACCTGCCTCTCGAACAACTTCGGGTTCGGCGGGCAGAACGACACCCTCATCGTGACGAGATTCGTTGAATGACCCGCGACGCGGAACCAACGCGTCCCGCCCAGCCAACTTCGCGCCGTCTGCCGCTGATCGTCGGATTGGTGCTGCTCTGCGCGGGCGCGGCGCTGGTGGGCGGACTCGCCCTCCAGCGACCCCCGGCCTATGCGCCACCCGCGCCCGTGGAGGAGCCGGACCTCGACCGTCGTGCACGCGCGTTCGAACGATCCTTCGCCGCGCAGTTCACCCTGATCCGCGAATCCGACGATCCCTGGGCGATCCGGGTCCGCGAATCCGACCTCAACGCATGGATCTGGATCCGTCTGCCCCACTGGATCGCGCACGTGCACGGTTCCGGGGCACCGGGTTCCCTGCCCGGCCTCCAGGCCTCCCTCGACCCGGGGCGCATACGACTCATCAACGACAGCTTCGTCCTCGCCTTCAGCCCCGGGGTCGAGGACGGCTGGACTCGACTGCAGCCCGGTCCGGGTTCCTACCTCGGCCGGCTGCCCATCCCCGGGGGACTGCTCGAACTCCTCTCCAACTCCATGGACCTGGAGCTGATTGGTGCCGCGCTCACCGGCTCCTCGGGGGGTGACCGCATCGACGCGACGCGCGCCGGGAGGGGGGATCCCCCCGGGGGGATCTGCCTCGAGACGAGATTCCCGCTCGGCGACGGTCGAATCGTCGAGCTTCTCGAGGTACGGCCCGAGGAACGCCAGCTGGTCATGGTCTTCAGGACGGGCACCTGAGCGGCCCAAAAAAATGATCGGGCCAGCCCCCACTGCCGGCCCGATCAAAGTTCGGCCTCGACCGGAGTTATCCGGGAGCCCGACACGAGTTCATGGAGTCACCGTACCAGAGTGCCACCCGGGTGCAAGAAGTTGTTGATGGGAATTATCGGGATACGCTTGAAAATCCCTGAAACCCCGTCCTTCGGAGACCTCGCCGCGGCGACGGCGCGCTCGATTGCGTCCGCTACCCGGAGCCACCCCGAGGCGTGGAAGGACGAAAACGGGCGTCCGATCCCCCGGGCGGCCCACCGACCCCAGGAGGAAGTTCCGGCTGGGCAGCGGGTTCCCTCCGATCGCCCCTCCTTCCCGGCCCGCCCAGGTGGCCAGCCGTCCAATTACCCCCCGGTTCGCCGGGAATCTGGTCAGATCACCACTCCCGGACGGTTCCCTCCACGATGCCGTGGACATCGACCGGCCACTTCCCTGGAACTCCCCTGATGTCGCCAGAACCGAACCTGCAGATGCTCGACTGGGATCGACAACCAATCGACAGCGCGGCCGACCGGCTCCTCGACGAGCTCTCCCAACGTCCGGCGTCGCAGGTCGCGGTCCTGGTGCCCGGCCGCCGCGTCGGTCGCCTGCTGGAGCGAGCGTTGCTGCATCGCACGGCGTCCGAGGGCGGGGTGGCGGCGCTGGTTCCCCCGCGGATCCTGACCGAGTCCGGGTTGGTCGCGGCCTTCTTCGAACCGACCGACGGGGCCCGCGTGGTCGACGAGACCGTCGCCCTGGTCCACTGGCTGGAGGCGATGGAGGGCATGGGGCGGGACGCGCGGAGGCTGCTGGACTCCGATCCCGAGGACCGCGATCGCGACCGACGATTGCTCGACGTCGTCGGGCACCGGACCCTGTGCGACGAGCTTGACCAGATCGGGCTCGACCCCGCCGAGGTGCCCGCGAACCTCGGAGTCCGGTCCAACCCCGATCGCTGGCGCGCTCTCTCGTCGCTGAGGGATTCAGCGCACCGTCGGATGGCCGCGCAGGGCCTGGTCGAGCGTACCGCGCGCCTTCGTGCCATGGTCGAGGATGGTGCGCTGCTCGAGGAGGCTCCGTCCCGACTCCTCGCACTCGGCATCACCGACCCCGGCCCCCTGACGATGGCGGCCTACCGCAGGCTCGGGGATCGGCTCGAACTCCTCGTGGACGCGCCGGAATCCCGTCGCGCGGACTTCGACGAGCATGGCCGACCACTCCATCGTGTCTGGTGTTCCCTCGATTCCCCGATCGACCTCGCCTGCGCTCGCGTCGTCGATCGCCCTGCCGACGCAGCCCAGGTCCTTCTGGACGTACTGACCTCGGAGGCGGACCCCGAGGGGGTGCTCGATGGAGACCGGGTCACCGTCGGACTGTGCGATGAACGATGCGCGGAATTGATCTCCCGGGCGGGCCGTCGGGCGGGCCTGCCGATCCGCCCCCCGCAGGGTCCGTCGATTCGCCGGACCCAGTCGGTGCGGATGCTCGAACTCGTTCGTCGCCACCTCGCCGACCCCTCGCTCGAGCCATTCCTCGAGCTGCTGCGCCTCCCGATGTTCGAACGCCTGATCGCCCGCCGGATCGGGGCCCCCGCGGACCTCGACCTGCCCGCGGTCGCGGACGCCTGGTGTGCATGGAGGGTCGGCGGGGGGCTCGAGGAGCTGCGTTCCGCCGAGCCGGAATCGCACGGGATCCCGGGTCTGGCCCATCTCGTCGCGGGCCTCGTCCGGTTCCTGCGGGACCTCTCGCCGATCCAGTCCGGTGCCACCCTCGCGGAGCAGGGGGGAGCCCTCGCCGGGTTCCTCGACCACTTCGACGATGCATGCTGCCCGGGCGAGGAGCTCGACCTGCTCCGCGCACACCTCCAGTCGCTGCTCCAGTCCCTCGCCCGCGGACCGGGGCCCGAGCCGCTCGAACCCTCCACCCTCCTCGGCCTGCTCCTCCACTCGCTGTCCCGCGAGGTCCGTCCACCGGAGGCCCCTCCGGATGCGTCGGGCGTGGTGCCCATGGTCGGGTGGTTGGATGCGCGACTGGATCCCGCCTCCTGCCTCGTGCTCTTCGGGTTCAACGAGGCCGCGGAACTCGGCCCCAGGACCCCCGACGCCTGGCTGCCGGACTCCGTGCGATGCTCGCTGGGCCTCGCCTGCGAGCAGGCCCGGCAGGCCCGGGACGCCCACGCCATCCACGCGATGGCCGCTCGCTGCGCGCGACTGGAGGTGCTCATCACCCGGTACGACCTCAGTGGCGAGCCGGTCGCGCCCAGCCGGCTGTTCCTCGGACCCGGGGGGGAGGCATCCGCCCGGCGGATCCTCCACGCCATGGACACGGAGCCGGAGTCCCGGGAGGCCCACGAACATCGGGGCACCCCCCGACCCGCGGAACACGAATCGTTCGTCGCCCCGGCGCCGCCCCGGGAACTCGAGGTCACCAGGCTCAGCGTGACCGACTTCGGGGCGTGGATCCGGTCCCCGATGCGGTTCTGGCTGGAACGACGCGAGAAGCTCGAGGACGTCGACCCGGACCGCCTCGAACTCGACCGGCGTTCCTTCGGGATCCTCGCCCACGACGTGCTCGACGCCTTCGGTGGCAGCGACCTCCGCGACAGCACCGACCCCCGGACGATCGCCGACTTCCTCAGCGGCTGCCTCGCGGACCTGGTGCGCGAACGGTTCGGTCGCCACTGCCTGCCGGCGATCCGCCTCCAGGCCCGGATGCTCGACCAGCGCTTCACGCGGTTCGCGGAGCTGCAGGCGGACGAGGCCCGCTCGGGCTGGCGTTCGGTCGCGGTCGAGCGGGACGTCTCCGGGATGCTCGAGGTCCCCGACGGCGCACCGGTCGAACTCCATGGTCGCATCGACCGGATCGACCGCCATGAAAGCGGTCGATGGCGCCTGCTCGACTACAAGACCTCCGATGGCTCCTCCAAGCTCTCGAACAAGCTCACCCGGAGTGGTGAATGGAAGGACCTGCAGCTCCCGCTCTACGACCACCTCTGGCGCGCGGAGGAAGCCGGTCCGGAGGACATCATCGAGCTGGGCTACGTCGCGCTGCCGAGCGAGCTCTCGAAGGTCGAGTTCCGGCTCGCGGACTGGTCCGCGCTCCAGGTCTCCGACGGCCTGCGCCGGGCCGGGGAGATCGTGGTCGAGATGCGCGCCGGTCGCTTCGAGTCGGGCGAGCCGGAGGACTCATGGAACCGCTCGACCGACGGCATCGACCGGATCCTGCGTTCCGGCGCCCTCGAGTTCGCCGCCACTCCCGACGGGATGGAGGACGACTCGTGACGATCATCCCCCACGCGCGCGTGCTCGCCTCGGCGGGGACCGGCAAGACCCACCGACTCACCAATCGCTACCTCCAGCTGGTGCTGGACGGGGTCGACCCCCGGACCATCCTCGCCACCACCTTCACCCGCGCCGCCGCGGCCGAGATCCTCCAGCGGATCCTGGTCCGGACCGCCCACTCCATGGTGGACGAGGACCGCCGGTCCGCCCTCGCGCTCGAGCTCGGTGCAGGGGGACTCGCCCCGGACCGACTCTCGAACGCACTCTCCGCGATGCTGGCCAGGCTGCCCGAACTCCAGGTCTGCACCATCGACAGCTTCGTCTACCGACTCACCTCCGTGGGGTCCCGGGAGCTCGGGTTCGGCACCCCGCCGGAGGTGATCTACTCCGACCAGGACGGAGGACTGCAGGGTCGCATCCTGCGTCGGGTCTTCGACCAGCTGGACTCCGATTCCGAGTTCAACGCATTCGCCGAGTCCATCGAGGGGCTCTCGAAGGCCAAGCCCGGCCAGTCGATCATCGAGACCCTCGAGGGCATCGTCTCCAGCGGACTCCCCCTCTTCCACCAGTCCCATGCGGACCCCGACCGCTGGAGCTGGCCGGTGGATGCGGGCCTCGAGCGGATCGACCTGCGGCCGATCATCGAGGGGCTCGCGTCCGTGCGGGAGGGCCGGAGCAAGGCCATCGTCGGGGACCTCGAGCGGCTGGTCGACCTGCTGGAGGCGCTTCCCGAGGGGGAGCCGCGCTTCGAGCTCCTCCGGCAGGCGCTGGGCCGTGGGCTCCCCCTGAAGGTCCGGGATGGCAGCCCCACCTACGGGACCGGGAAGCAGAACCTCATCGACGGAGCCGTGCACGGGCAGATCGATCGACTCAACCGCTACTTCGACCAGCTGGTGGTCCGTGAATACGGGCGTCGCACCATGTCGACCTTCGACCTGCTTCGTCGCTACCACCAGGCTCGGGAGGAGGTGCGCCGGGAGGAGGGGGTCGCCGGCTTCGACGACCTGGTGCGGGCGCTGGTGGAAGCGGATCCCGATCTGCTCAGGGATGAACTGTGGATCCGACTCGACGCGCAGGTCGACCACCTCCTGCTCGACGAGTTCCAGGACACCTCGCTGTTCCAGTGGAGGGCCCTGCGCCCCCTCGCCGAGGAGATCGTCTCCGACGGGACCGGTGAACGCTCGTTCTTCGCGGTGGGTGACGTCAAGCAGTCGATCTACAGCTGGCGGGGGGGACTGCCCGGGATCCTCGAGCACCTGCCGACCATGATCCTTCCGGACGGGATTCCCGCCTCGCTCGTCGACGAGACCCTCTCGTTGAGCTGGCGTACCGGGCCCGAGATCCTCGAGGTCCTGAACCACCTCTTCTCCGGGCTGAGGGAGACCTCGTTCCCGGGACTGGGGGAGCATTTCGCGATGGCCGCCGCCCGTTTCGACCGGCTCTGGGATCCACATCACTCCGCTCCCTCGACCACTCCGGGGTGCTTCGAGCTCATCGAGGCCCCGGAAGGCCCTCCCTCACCCACCGCCGCCCAGCGGCTCGAGGCGACCACCGCCGCGACCGCCGACCTCGCGGAGGAACTCCACCGTCGGCACCCGGGGCTCTCGATCGGGATCCTGGCCCCCAAGAATCGCATCGCCGCCGACCTGGTGGCGCGCCTGCGCCGCCGTGGACTCGATGCCACCGGAGAGGGTGGGGGGTCCTTCATGGATTGCGGGGCCTCGATCGTGTTCCTCGACGCCCTGCGCTTCGCCGTCCATCCTGGCGATTCCGCGGCCGGATTCAACCTGCGCCACTCCCCGTTGGGCGAGCTGCTCGCCGCCGACCACCCCGATTCGGACCAGCCCGGGATCGCCCGGCACCTTCGGCTCGCCTTCTCGAACGCCGGCGTCTCCCGCACCTTCGAGTCGTGGTGCTCCCGGCTCGGGGGAACCCTGGATCGACGGGAGATCGGCCGGCTCGAACGCCTGGTCGTGGAGACCAACCGGCTCGAGATCGGGGGCCTCGTCGACCCGCTGGGCCTGCGGCAGCAGCTCGAATCGCTCCGGCTCGACGAGCCGGGATCCGACGCGATCCGGGTCATGACCGTGCACGGGAGCAAGGGGCTCGCCTTCGACCTCGTGATCCTCACCGGGCTGGACGGCAACCTGGTCAGGCCGGCGGAGCTGGTCCAGGAACGCGATCCCTCCACCCAGGAGCTTCTGAGGGTCGCCCGCTGGGTGACCAGGCAGCTGCTCCCTCCCGAGATCCTTCCCCTGCAGCGATCCACCCAGGCGGACATGGTCTTCGAGCGGCTCTGCCAGCTCTACGTCTCGATGACCCGGGCACGGCGCGGCCTCTTCGCGGTGGTCGCCGGGTCCGGATCGAATTCGAGCGCTCCCGCACGACTGCTGCGGGAAGCCCTGCTTCCCCGGTTCGCCACCGCCGATCCCGACCGCCCCGAGCTGATCGCCCGGTCCGGTGATCGTGCCTGCCTCCCGGAACGGCGGACCCGCCGCCCCGGTGCCCCGGATCCCCCCGCCCGGATCCCCGTGCTGCGCGGTGGGATGGACATGATTCGCGCGGCGGCGCCTTCCGCGACCGCAGGGGGATACGGGACCGGAGCCGATCCGAACGGACGGAGCCGGCGTTTCGGGACCGCGGTTCATCGCCTGCTCGAACGAGTCGAATTCTCGGAGCAGGTGCCGCCCGCCGCCGAGCTGGAGGCCGTGGTCTCCGACCTTCTTCACGGCGATGACGAACGCATCGAGGTCCTGGAGGCGTTCTCGCGGATGCTCGAGCAGCCCGCCGTCCGTTCGGTGCTCTCGCGCGAGGCGCTGCTGTCCGGGACCGAGCACGGGACGCAGCTCCGGGTCCACCGCGAGCTGCCCTGGATCCGACTCCAGGAGTCGGGTCGGATGCAGAGCGGTTCCGTCGACCGGGTCGTGGTCTTCGAGCGCGACGGGCGACCGGTCCGGGCACTGGTCGTGGACTGGAAGACCCACGACCTCGAGGGCTCGGAGGCCGATGCGGTGGCGGGGGCCCACCACGCCCAGCTGTCCGCCTATCGCGAAACCGTCGCAGGCCTCGAGGGGCTGCCAGAGTCCTCCGTGGAGGCCTGCGTGGTCTTTCCCGTGAGCGGCATACGCATTCCCGTCGGGCTTTAGTCGCGCTCCCCTCCGGGGTGGCTGCTAGAATGGGGACCCAGCCCACCAAGGTCCCGATCTCCCGGAAACGTCATGCCGAACATCACGATCAATGGAATAGACATTGATTTCGAGAAGGGGCCCTCGATCCTGCAGCTGGCGACCGACCATGGGGTCGAGATCCCGCACTACTGCTACCACGAGTCGTTGAGCGTCCCGGCGAACTGCCGGATCTGCCTCGCCGAGATCTGGCAGCCGAATCCCCGCAATGACAACAAGCTCGAGTACCTGGGCAAGCTGGTCCCGACCTGCTCGACCCCCGCGGCCGACGGCATGGTCGTCTCAACCAACACCCCGCACGCCATCGCGAACCAGAAGGCGGTCATGGAACTGCTGCTGGTCAACCACCCCGTGGACTGTCCGGTCTGCGACCAGGCCGGTGAGTGCCACCTCCAGGACTACTCCTACCAGTACGGCCGCGGGCAGAGCCGCTTCCAGGAGGACAAGAACAAGCAGCCCAAGAAGGACGTCGGTCCGAACGTCCTGCTCTACTCCGACCGCTGCATCATGTGCACCCGGTGCGTCCGCTTCACGCGGGAGGTCACGGGCACCGCGGAGCTCATGGTGGAGGGTCGTGGCTCGCACAACCAGATCGACGTGTTCCCGGGCATGGCCCTCGACAACGAGCTGTCCGCGAACGTGATCGACCTCTGCCCGGTCGGTGCCCTGCTGGACAAGGACTTCCTGTTCCAGCAGCGGGTGTGGTTCCTGAAGAAGACGCCCTCCATCGACGGGATCACCGCCAGCGGGGACAACATCTACCTCGAGCACAACGAGGGGACGATCTACCGCGTCAAGCCGCGTCGGAACGAGTCCATCAACAAGTGGTGGATCACCGACGAGGTTCGCTACGGCTTCAAGTTCATCCACTCCGACCATCGCCTCACCATGCCGGTCGTCGCGGGCGAGGAGCCCTTCCTCACCGAGCAGGCACCCACGGCGTGGACCATCGCGATCACCGAGACCAATCGAATCGCCTCCGAGGCCGTCGCGGCCGGGGGCAGGCTCGCGGTGATGATCAGCCCGATGATCACCTGCGAGGATGCGTTCCTGCTCGCGGAATGGTCGCGCTCGGTCGATGAGGAGGTGGTCTTCGGGATCGGTCCGGTCCCGGTGGACGGCGAATCGAAGACCTTTCCCGGCGGGTACACGATCTGCAACGAGAAGGCCCCGAACGCCCGTGGAGTCCGCCGGGTGCTCGCGGCGACCGGTTGCCAGGTCCTGGAGTCGACGGAGTTCCTCGAGCGGATCGGCAACGGGGTCGGCTGCCTCGTCCTGACCGGCAACTATCCGAGCGACTGGGTGGTCGACGACCTGCGCGCCGCCATCGGGAGCACCCCGCTGATCCTCGTCGACACCCTCGAGAACGACCTCTGCGAGATGGCCAGCGTGGTGCTGCCCTGTGTGACCTGGGCCGAGAAGTCCGGGACCTTCGAGAACGTCGGAGGCCGGCTCCAGAGCTTCTCCCGCGCCATCAAGGCGATCGACTACGCCAAGGGAGAGGCCCAGATCGCCTGCGAGCTGATCGCCGCCCGAGCCGATCGTCCCTCGTTCGCCCTGACTTCGGAGCAGGTCCGGGAGCGGATGGCCGCCACCCCCGGGCTCGAGTGCTTCGCCGAGACCGAACTGCCCACCGAGGGAACCGTGCACGTCGAGAGCGACATGCAGCTGGTCGATCTCTAGCCACCACCTGGACACCACGCGATCGACTGATCGCGAGCCGCACCGGTCCTGCCGCTCCGTGGGGGCCGTTTTCGCTGCATTGTCCTGTGCCGGGGAACCGGATAGACTGTCCCGTCTGCCCCGGAGAACCACTGTGCGGATGGGACCCCCGCCAGGTCCGGTCGATCGGGGCCTGCGATGCACCTGGGTCCGTCATGTTGAAGAATCGGAGCGCTACGATGACGAATTCCGGCGAAGGTCTCGACACGGTGATTGGTGGCTCGGTCAAGGCGGCCGATCCTGAAGCCGCCTCCGGTTGCGCCGCCCGCGGTGCGGCCTGCGAGGAGTCAGGCGATCGGCTCGGCGCGATCGGCGCCTATCGGGAGGCGGTCGAGCTCGGCGCCGGTCCCGATGTGCTGTTCCGCCTCGGCTGGCTGCTCGACCAGCACGGGGAGGAGGACGAATCGGTCGCCTGCTACGAGCGCATCATCAACACCTCGTCCTCGCTGCCGCCCCTCAACGCGATGGTGAACCTGGCGATCATGTACGAGGACCGAGGCGACATCGACGCCGCCGAACGCTGCCTGCGAAAGGTCCTCGAGACCGCTCCCAACAACCCGCGGGCACGACTCTTCATGAAGGACATCGTCGCCTCCAAGAACATGTACTACGACGAGGAGCAGGACCGCAACCTCGCCAAGCGAAGCGCGCTGCTGGACACGCCGGTCACCGACTTCGAGCTCAGCGTCCGGGCCCGGAACTGCCTCAAGAAGATGAAGATCCGCACACTCGGCGACCTCCTGAAGATCACCGAGGCCGAGCTGCTCTCCTACAAGAACTTCGGCGAGACCTCGCTGGTCGAGATCAAGACGATGCTCTCCCAGAAGGGCCTCCGGCTCGGACAGGGCCTGGAGGGCCGGTACAGCCAGGTCCGCAAGGAGATCTACGACGAGCTGCGGGGCAAGGCACCCGACCACATCCTCAACAAGCCCGTCTCCGCCCTGGAGCTCTCGGTGCGCGCCCGCAAGGCGCTCCAGCAGCTGGGCGTCCAGACCATCGGGGACCTGGCCTCGCGCACCGAGGCGGAGCTGATGGGGGTCAAGAACTTCGGCCAGACCAGTCTGGTGGAGATCCGGGAGAAGCTCTCCCAGTTCAATCTCGACCTGCGCCTGCTCGAGTAGGGCGTCCTTCACGCCCTCCCGGCGCCGGTCCCCGGCCGGAGACGACGTGCGATGCGTCTCTCAGCTGCGCGAGAATCCACGTGGCACCCGTCGATCCTCATCGTGGTGTCCTGCCTCGGCCTCCTGCTCCTGCAGCTGGGCTGTGAACCGGGTCCCGGTGCCCCGGCGCGCGATGCCGGCGCCGGCGGTGGGGGGCCGAACCCCGAGACGTGGCCCGACAACCGTCCACTGCCACCACCTACCGAGCCCGGCATCCGCCTCCGGACCGAGGTCCTGGACACGCCGGTCGATCTCGAGCTCGGTCGTCCGGCGCAGCAGTTGCTCGTCTTCGATGACTGTGCCCGACGACCACGGCTGCTGCCTGCGCCCCTGACCTGCCGCCTGGAGGACGCCGGGGGATGGGTGGTCCGTGCCGCCGACGGCCGGACGGTCACCACCCCCGGACCCTGCCCGATGTCGATCAGGACCCTGGAGGGGGCTCCGGAGACGATCCTCCTCGACGGCCGGGTTTCGCCGGGTGCCATCGACCTGGTCCCGCTGCCAGCGTCATCCGGGTCCGGATCGGGCCGCGACGAGCGATCCCCGCCGCGCGTGGACGTCGTGGTGGAACTCGACATGGAAACCTACCTCGCGGGCGTGCTTGACGGCGAACTCTACGCCCACTGGCCGCTGGGGACCTTCATGGCCCAGGCCGTGGCGGCTCGCAGCTTCGCGCTGGCCGAATCCACCTTCTGGCGATCGAGGCGGCATTTCGACCTGGTGGCCGGACCCTCGAGCCAGGCCTGGGCGGGACTCGCGACCTCGGATCGTGCGCGGGAGGCGATCGAGGCGACGCGAGGGTTCGTGCTGCTGCACGAGGGCCGGGTGGTCCCTGCCTACTACTCCTCGAGCTGCGGGGGACTCCCCGCGTCGGCGGTCGACTCGATCTCGGATCGCGCGTCCCACGACATCCCGCCCCTGAAGCCCCGTTCGAGCGCGACACCCTGTTGCGAGGGGGCCCCGGTCCGGGCCTGGGAGGTTCGTCTGCCCCTCGACGAGGTCGAGGCGGCCCTGTCCCGCGCGTTCCCGGGCGGGTTCCCCGACGGCCTCGTCCGCATCGAGGTCGCGGAGCGGAACGTCGCCGGCCGCCCCCTCCGGCATCGCCTCGTGGATCGTGCGGGGGAGAGCCGGAGTCTCGGGTCGGATGACCTTCGCCGGCTGCTAGGCCGCGTGCCCAGGCTCGAATCCGGCGAAGCAGGTCCCCTCCGGTCGGATGCGTTCGAGGCCAGGATCGTCGGCGAGGTCCTGGTGATCGAGGGGCGTGGATTCGGTCACGGTGTCGGACTGTGCCAGTTCGGGGCCTTCGAGCGGGGACGCGAGGGTGTGGACTGGCGACAGCTGGTCCTCGAGTACTACCCCGAAGCCGGCCTCACACGGTCCTGGGAGTAGGGGGGCTCGACCATCGCATCCTCCCGGGCACGGGCCGTGACCCCCCAATTAATGGACAAGGCCGCGTTTCCGCGGCCTTGTCTCCCTTTTTCCCGTCCCTCACGTCATGTGAGACGCGGCGGTGTGTTGTTCGAGCGAGCCCCCCACACACAGGGAGCAAGCTCGAGACGGTTGGTACGACTCCCATTTCTGGGTTCCAACTGTGTTAGGCGGATCATCTGATCCCTCAATCGTCAGATCGAACCTAACTGCCGCACAGCGGACCGGCATCCCTTTTCCCAAGAAATCGTCCGCTGCTCAAAAGACGCCTGACGTGATGTCAGCTTTGAAGAGAGAGAGTGCACCGTGACTCCCATGAAACGGTGCAGTGCCCAAACTATAACTGATATTTGAGACAGGGGTTATCAAATTCTCCGATTTCGGGCGCTTTACCCCATAATCACCCGTTCACGGCTCGACAGGAAGGATTTCGCCGCAACCGGCGCGATCCTCGGCCGGGGGTGGCCCGGCCGGGCATCCTCAGCACGCGACGTGGCCCGATTCACGGACCGGGACTTGGGGACGTCATCCCAAGGAGCGATGATGGACCAGATGCGTCACCACCATCCAGCTCGAGGATCCCGGCATCCCGGGCCGTTGAAACGCTGGCTCCCCCTGCTGCTCGCTCCGTGCCTCGTGGGATGGCTTCCCGTGCACGCCGGGGTCCAGGAGTCTCCGTCGCTTCGCCCGCCCTGGGCCTCCCGCTCGAGTTCCTTGGTGGGGGAATCCGGGCTGCGCGCCCGCAGCGAACGACCGGTCCGCGAGACCCGTGCCCTGATCGACCTGGTGGAACGGACGCGAGCGGTCCTGGACACGCTCCTCGAGGTCGAGATCACCCGAGCTCTCGATCGCCCCCTGGTGCTGGTGTTCGACGATCCCCGGGAGCTGGACCTCGTCGTCCGGACCGGATTCATCGTCACCGAGCTCCGCGAACGGGGGACCGCCTGCAGCTTCGTCGCCGACGAGGGCCAGGTCATCGCCCTCGCCCTCGGCGGCTCCGATCCCCTCACGATCCAGCAGGACCTCAAGTCCTCGGTCCTCGACCAGTACCTGCAACCTCGATTCGGCACCCTCGTGCCGCCTTGGTTGCAGGAGGGACTCGCGCAGTACGTGGGTGCACTCCACCTCGTCGACGGGACGTTCGTGCAGGGCGAGGCTCCCTCCGGCTTCCCGGCCCTGCTTCGCGAGGCCGTCCAGGCCGACGGGCTGCTCGAATTCGACGTGTTGTTCGAGCTCGATGCCGGACAGTGGGAACGTCGCAAGCGGGCGGGTGAGGCCGAGCTCATGGAGGCCCAGTCCTGGGCCGTCGTCCACTACCTCATGCACGGTGGCGACCCCGAGGGTCCGCGCTGGCTGGGGTCGGCGATCCGAGGGCTGGCCGACCGGGGCGCGGTCCCCGGCCGGCCCCCGATCCGCGTCGCGCCGGATCCCGATTCGGACGATCCGTTCCTGCAGCACCTCGTCAACCTCGAGACCGGACCCGTGACCGGACTGCGTCGCCTGGCCCTGTGCATCCGCCCGGTGCTGGCACGCGCGGAGATCGACTCCCGGCGGATCGACGATGAGACCGTGCTCCGGGAAGCCTGTGCCCGGTGGGCCGACGATCCCACCCACGACCTCGATCCGTTCTGCGCCCGGCTGCTCGCCCGGCTTCCCACGAACCTCGAGGTGGAATTCAGGCCGGCCAGGAACCCGCCCTCGCCCCGGGAACTTCGGGAACTGGGTGTTCCCGCGCCACCGGACGCGCTGCATCTCGAGCAGCCCGGTTCCGGAAGCGTCACGATCGAGTGGGTGGTCGAGCGCGACCCGGGAACCGGCCGGGCGTCCTGGCGGCCTCGCGTCCGCTGGTAGGCGCACCCGACCGATCGGGCCTTCGGCGGCTAGTCGAGCCAGGCGAGGTCCCCGGGGCCGGAGGCCTCCTGCTCCCCCGATCGATCCACCGCGACCCCTTCGAGGGCCCGCTGCTCGTACTCGCCGCGCACCCCCCGCAGCTCGAGGGTCTGCAGCTGGGCCTCCTGGGTGGTTCTCAGCTCCGAGAGCTTGGCTTCCAGCTGACGCAGGTTGCCGACCTTCCCCAGCTTCTCGAACTCGTCGAGCATCGCCTGCTGCTCCCTCGTCATCGCGATCAGGCGTTCGTTCCGCTCGATCGAATCGATCTGCCGGTCGAGCTGCCAGAGCTTGGCCTCGAACTCCCCGTACTCCGCCTCGAGCCTCCCGAGGATGTCCTGCAGTCTCTGCCGTTGCCGTTCCAGCAGGACCGACTGCTGTCGATTGCCCTCGACACGGTCCCGGTAGGCGGCCCGGATCCCCGCGATCCTGCGCCCCTCGCTCCTCAGCTGTTCGGGCGGCACCGAGACCGCCTCGTGGCCGACCAGCACCTTGTGGCCGGTGACCGATTCGTTCCCCCCGTCCACCAGGCGGGACCTCAGCTCGCCGAGGTCCCGGCTCGTCAGATCGACGACCCGGTCCGCCACGCGGGAATCCCGTTCAAGCTCCCGCAGCTGGCCCTCGACCTCGGCGAGTTCCCCCCTCACCTCCCCGATGCGGTCCGGGTACTGCTCGGCGAGGCCCTCGAGCTGGTGCCGCAGGGCGACCGGATCGTCGACCAGGTCGTCGATCGTCGCCCCGGCGATGGTCCTGACCTGCCGGAGGCCCGCGGCGATCCGGTCGGGTCCCACGAGGAAGGTCACCCCCCCGACCACCACCGTGGCGATCAGGCTCCACCTCAGAAGGTGCTTCGTGCAGAATGAAATCATGGTCAAACTCCTGTACTGGGCGATCGAAGCGCCCTAACTTGTCCTGTGCGCCCGCGTCCGATCGAGCCTTGAATGGCGACCTCGCACGATGCCGCCTCCACCTCTTGGGATCCCCCACCCGGTAATTTCACGTTCCGGCCCGAATCCTGAAATCCACCGGGAGCGTCTCCGAAGAAGGGGTCGTGATCAGAATGAACCCACTCACCACACGATTCGTCGCGCGCCTGCGTGATCGCGACGAGGCCGCCTGGCTCGAGCTCTGGGAGGTGTTCGGCCCGGTCATCCGGGGGCGGCTCGATCGCTGGGCGCGGGGATCGGTGGGCCGGGAGACGGTCCTCGACCTGACCCAGGAGACGCTGGCGCAACTGTCCACCTCCATCGAGCGCTTCGATCCCGGACGCGGGGTCCGGTTCAGCAGCTGGCTCCTGGCGATCGCGAAGCACGTGCTGTTCGACGAGCTCGACCGCCGCAACGCCCGCAAGCGTGGAGGAGGACGGCGGGCGCTCTCCCTGGATGAGGGATTCATGTCCCAGTGGGGGGGGCCCGGGCCGGACGAGCTCTTCGAGCGGAGCATGTTCCGGGCCAAGGTCCTCGCCGCGCTCCGCGCCACCGAGTCCGCGAGCGAGTTCCTGCACTTCCAGGTCTTCAGGCTTCGCGTGCTGGAGGGGTTCCCCGGGTGCGAGGTTGCCGGCCAGCTCTCGATCAGCGAACCGACCGTGACCCGCCACGCCCGACGGGTGCGGGATCGGCTGCGTTCGGAGCTGAGGCTGGCGATCGAGACCTACAGCTTCACCGAGGAGGAGCTGGTGGAGGCGGAGGCGGCCGGCCTCACCTCCGACGACCGCCTCTTCGACGAGGCCATCCGCGATCTCTGGCATGCACGCCCCGAACCGGTCGAATCGCACGGCCTCCGGGCCTCCCGGTCATGACCCCGCCCATGAAAGGATCGATCACGTGACCCATCCGGCCGTCGAACCCGTGCTCCTGGTCGGCTTCACGGCGGGCTCGCTCCTCGGGCTGCTGGCGACCCTGGTCATGGGTGCCGTGGTGCTGGGGCTGGGGCTGCTCTTCCTGCGTTCCGTGCTGTGGTTCCTCGGGCTGCTGGTCGGTCGCCTGGGGTCGCTGGCCTCCGGGCTCCTCGCGGATTCGACGTGGCTGGTGCTGGGCCTGCTCGCACTCCCCGTCAACGGGTTCATGGCGTTGACCAACCTCATCGCGGGCCGGTGGCAGGCGGCGAACCGGCGTGCCGATCGGTTCGGCCGCAACCTCGCGGTGGTGCTCGGTTGCGTGGTCGCGGTGGTGGTCTACCGACCGCTTCGACTGTTCGGTCCCGGTCGATTCGCGGACTCGGTGATCGGCCGACTTCCCTCGCCGGTGATCGACTGCCGCCGGCTGCTGCCTCGCTCGTCGCGCCCCGCCTCGACCCCCGCCGGTCCCGGGGGGGCCTCGGTCGATCCCCCGGATCCGCGGGTCATCCCCTCGCCGCACGGCTCCCCGGCCTTCGAGGGATACCGTGTCCTGGGTCGGCTTCCCTCCGGTGGATCCGGGGCCAGCCTCTGGGTGGCCGAGCCCCTGGATCCCGGATCCCGACCGACCTCGGTCGCCGAGCACCGGGTGGTCATCAAGTCCTTCGATCTCCGGCAGGGATCGACCCTGCCCTCGATCGTTCGTGAATCGCGCGCCCTCGAGGGGGCACGGAGTCTCGGGCTGGTGCTCGAGCACCACCTCTCCGAGGAGCGATTCTGGTATGCGATGCCCTACCACCCGGGACGCACCCTCACCCGGGTGGTCGAGGACCTCCACCGGACCGCCGGACCCTCGGGACTCGAAGGGGGGGGCCTGGGTCTCGGGCTGGACCACGTGCGGGACCTGCTGCGCGACCTGGACCGATTCCATCGCGCCGGGCTCTGGCACAAGGACGTGAAGCCGGACAACCTCGTGGTGCACGACGGACGCGCCCACCTCGTCGACCTCGGCCTCGTGACGCCCCTGACCTCGGGACTCACCCTCACCACGCACGGCACCGAGTACTTCCGCGACCCGGAGCTGGTCCGCATGTCGCTGCGCGGGGTCAAGGTGGAGGCGATCGATGGTGCCAGGTTCGACGTGTACGCCGCCGGTGCGGTCCTGTACTTCGTGCTCGCCAACGACTTCCCCGCCCAGGGCGGCCTGACCCGCTTCCCCGCGCCCGTCCCCCCGGTCCTCGACTGGATCGTGCGGCGTGCGATGGCGGACTACGACCAGCGGTACGGTTCGGTGGGGGAGATGCTCGCAGACCTCGACACCGCCTGCCGGCTCGCCGACGTGTGGAGCGCCCGACCCGCCGACCTGCCTTCGCTGGGGGGAACGGGGGTCCCCTCCGGGGTCGCCGCGGGATCCCTCGATTCCATTCCACGTCCGGTCGCCTCGCCGGCCACCCCGCCACCGCCGGTCGTCGTCGGCGACGCGTCGGTCCGCTCACCGGAGGCGACGGACTCCCCTCGCACCGTGCGACCGTCATCGAAGCTGCTCCTGATCGGCGCTTGCGCGCTGGTCCTGCTGGTGTCCTGGCTGGTGGCGGACCTGGGAGCCGTCGGGGCGTCCGCTCCCGGATCGCGCTGGCGGGACGAAGTGCTTCGCCTGCCCGGCGAAGGCCTCTCGCTCCTGGCGCTGCGGAAGTCCGATCCCGGGGGCGAGATCACGCTGCTCGGCTGGAACCACCGGGCGGTCGAGTCCCTGCCGAGCCTGCGCGCCTCCATCGAATCGACGATCGACGACCTGCTCCTCGACGGCTACCGCTTCGAGGGAGTCGCGGAACCCCCGATCCCGGGCGAACTCAGGAGCGAGCTTCGCAGGTTCCCGATGCCCGTCACCCGGCACGATGGATCCCCCGGTCCCTCGATGGGGTTCTTCCGCGTCGCGGACCGCCTCGGGCTGGACCGGTTCAGCTTCGTGGTGAACGACGACGGCGTGCCGAGGCTCCGGAACCACGCCCGGGACGACGAGGCGTGGCGGCTCAGCGTGGCGCTCCTCGCCCCGGGCGACGAGCGAATCGGTAGACTGGTCTCCGAAAGGTGATCGACGCCCCATGCCGAGTCCCGAACATCCCGGTCGCACCCTGAGGACGGCCATGCAGTCGGGAGTGGTCGCCGTGCCCGGCGCCTTCAACGCCCTCGTGGCCCGATGCATCGCCGAGGCGGGGTTCCAGGCCACCTACATCTCCGGGGGCGCGACCGCCAACGTCGCGGGCTACCCCGACATCGGACTGATCACGCTCACCGAGATGTGCCGTACCATCAAGGAGGTCGCCCGCGCGTCCGGCCTCCCGGTCATCGTCGACGCGGACACCGCCTACGGCGAGCACGAATCCGCGGCCCGCACCATCCACGAGTACGAGCACGCCGGGGCCGCGGCGCTCCACATCGAGGACCAGGTGTTCCCCAAGCGCTGCGGGCACCTCGACGGCAAGCGGCTGGTCGCCTGCGAGGAGATGTGCGAGAAGATCCGGACCATGGCCGGCTCGAGGATCGACCCCGACTTCCTGATCATCGCCCGCACCGACGCCCGGGGAGTGACCTCGATGGAGGATGCCATCGAACGCGCCCACGCCTATCGAGAGGCGGGGGCGGACATGATCTTCCCCGAGGGACTCGCGAACGCCTCGGAGTTCGGCACCTTCGCGAAGGCGTGTCCCGGCCTGCTCCTCGCGAACATGACGGAGTTCGGCAAGACCGAGTCGATCACCCTCGATGAATTCGGGGCCCTCGGCTACTCGATCGTGATCTACCCCCTGAGCATGATGCGGGTGGCGATGGGAGCCGTGACCAGGGGCCTCGAGGTCCTGAAGACCCGGGGGTCGGTGGAGTCCCTGCTCGACGGGATGCAGACGAGGGAGGAGCTCTATCGTACGCTCGGCTACCGGCCCGGCGAACCGTGGCACTTTCCCGGCAGCAGCACCTAGCCCGCGCCGTCCCGTGCGTCGACCCGTTCGAGCGTCCAACCCGGCCGCGCCGGTCCGAAGACCTGGGTCCCCTCGCCGTCGAAACCCTTCAACCACATCCGGATCCCCCGGGGACCGAGTTCGAGTCGCGTGGTCTGGTACGCGCTTCCCGGGAGCGTCGAGGCACAACCCTCGCCGCGGGTCGAGCCGCCGTATCCTCCCGCCATCGACTCCAGGTGGATCGAGCAACCCCCCCTCGGCTGGAGCATGCCGGGGTCGACCCGGTTGAACGCCGACGGCGTGCGCCAGTCACCGAGGTAGCTCGCCCCCGCCCCGGGCAGGCGATAGCACGCGATCAACAGGCCTCCATCGAGGTCGTCGTTGAGTCGCAGGATCGACTGCTGCACGGCCCGGTCCGGCGAGGCCCCGGCCTCGAGCTCCGAGTAGAACCAGATGCCGTCGGTTCGTTCATCCCAGATCCGCGCCTGGTCCAGTCGGCATGCCTGTCCGCCGTCCGCGAACGAACCCGCCATCCACCGCGCGCACTCCAGGCTGCTCGCGGAGAACGGAGGGAGTTCCTCCGGGACCCCGACCACGCCGGGGGTGCATCCCGCGAAGAGACCGGCCGCTCCGAGCATCACCGCGAGGAGACTCGTGATCCGCGATTTCGCCCTGTCCCGTCCTCGATGGTGCTTCCGTCGTTCCCTGTGCATCCTGTGGCTCCTCTCGCGTTCACCCCGGCTGCGTTCTGCTACGATCTCCCCTCACACCATAATCGAACCGAAGCGGACACGATTCACGAGAGGAACCCACATGTCCACGACCAAGAAGGAAGCCGACACCCGTGGCCTCGCGGGGCAGACCATCGGCGAGACCGCCGTCTGCGCGGTGAACCAGACCCAGTTGATCTATCGTGGCTACGAGATCGCCGACCTCGCCGCCAACGCCTCCTTCGAGGAGGTGGCCTTCCTGCTGCTGGTCGGACACAAGCCCGCGTCAGGAGAGCTCGCTGCGTTCAGCGAGGAGCTCGCCCAGATGCGTTCCGGGCTGGGCGAGGGCGTGCTTTCGACGGTCGAGCGCATCGCGCGGGAGTCCCCCGGCGCCCACCCCATGGACGTGCTGCGCACCGCGATCTCCCTCGCCGCCCACGAGGATCCCGACTGCGAGGACAACGGACCGGAGGCCGAGCTGCGGAAGTCCAAGCGGTTGCTGGCCACCATCCCGGTGATCGTCGGCACCCACCAGCGCGCGCTCGACGGCCTGCCCCGCATCGAGTCCGATCCCTCCCTCTCCCATGCCGCCAACCTGCTCTGGCTGTTGACCGGCCGGAAGCCCGGTGAGATCGCGGCCAAGGTCATGGACGTCTCGCTCATCCTCTACGCGGAGCATGACTTCAACGCGAGCACCTTCACCTCCCGCGTCATCGCCTCGACCAACAGCGACATGCACTCCGCGGTCTGCGGCGCGATCGGCGCCCTCAAGGGCAACCTTCACGGAGGCGCGAACGAGGCCGCCATGGAGATGCTCAAGGACATCATGGAGGACACCGCCTCGGGAGACATGACCGTCGATGCCTGGATGGAGCGTGCCTTCTCCGAGAAGCGGAAGCTGATGGGCTTCGGCCACCGGGTCTACAAGAACGGGGACCACCGGGCGGGCATCCTCCGGGACTGGGGGATCCGCTACGCCGAGCAGGAGAACCCGGACACCAGGAAGTGGTTCGACCTCGGCGATGCGGTCCAGAAGATCATGCTGGACTCCAAGAACATCCACCCCAACGTGGACTTCCCCTGCGGCATGACCTATTTCGCGATGGGCATCCCGGTTCCCCAGTACACCCCCATCTTCGTCGCGAGCCGAATCACCGGCTGGTGCGCACACATCATGGAGCAGCACCAGAACAACCGGATCATCCGCCCCCTCGCCGAGTACACGGGTCCCGGACTGCTGGAGTGGAACGACTGAACCCCGGCATCGTCCGGTGGAATCGATCGAACCGCGGGAAGGCCGGGCCCTTCCCGCGGTTCGTTTCCAGGAGGATGCCCGGGGTCGGTCAGCGTTCGAGCTCGCAATACCCTCCGATGTCCGCGCCCGAGGGCAGTCCGAGTTCCGCTCCGGTCCTGAACGAGGCGAAGGTCCCGGAGGTCTGGCTTCCCGTCGATCCGGGGGCGAACTCCACGAGGTCCTCGTCGGCCCCCGTCAGGCCCGCCACCGAGAAGTCACCGACGCAGGAGAACCGTATGACACCCGACGGATCGACGTGGACCGCGTCGACGTCCTCCCCGCCGGAGTTGTTCAGTCCCACATCGCTGTTGTCGAGGAAGAGCTCGATCGTCCCGCTGGTGTCCGCGCCGAGGGTGGCGGGGGTGAAGAGCACGAGGTCCTCGTCACGTATCGTCGGGAGCCCCGGGATCCGGGTGGTTCCCGCGGTGGAGATCACGAGTCGGCCGTCGGGGAGGATCGACAGGCCGTCGATGTCCTCGCCGTTCTGGGTCATCTGGAGGTCACTGGCGTCAAGGTACAGCTCGAACCCGCCGCTGGTGCCCCATCCCAGTGAATCGGGAACGAAGCGCACGACGTCGGAATCGTCGTAGGCCAGCCCGCCCACGGATCCCGCGGTGCTCTTGGACAGCAGGATCGACCCGTCCTGCATCAGGCAGAATGCATCGATCGCGCCGCCGGTGAACCCGACGTCGCTGCCGTCGAAGTACATCGACCAGTCGCCGGTGTCGGGATCGAAGGACACGATGTCGTCGTTCCTCGCGGTGCCCACGCCCGGGATGGAGGTGTTCCCGCGGAAGCTGACCAGCATGAGGTTGGAGGACGGGGGAGCCGCGCAGGCATCGGGGTCGCAGGACGAGCCCTCCCCCAGCCAGTCGCCGCCCCGGGTCCCGCACTCCACCTGGGTCAGCGTCGCGCAGCTGGTGCCGAGACAGCATCCACCGGTCGGGTCCGGCGGTGTGCAGTCGACCTGGCTGCAGTCGCTGCCATCGCCGAAGTAGGAACCACCCGCGGCCAGGCAGTCGTCCGCCGCCAGCAGCTGGCAGGCCTCGTCCACGCAGCAGGCACCACTCGGGTCCTCCGGCACGCCCAGGGCGGCGAGCGCGGAGGCCACGTTGATGCGGCCGGCCCCCAGCTTTCCCGCGAAGCTCCCGTTGCGGGAGTCGATCTCGTCCGCGGTTCCCCGCAGGACGTCCCACACCCGGCTCGCGGGCATCGAGGGGTCGACCGACCAGACCAGCGCCGCCGCACCGGCGGCCAGCGGCGTGGCCATCGAGGTGCCGCTGAGGAATGCCGCGTAGTCCGTGCCCGGATCGGCGTGGTCGTGGTAGGTGCTGAGGATGTCCACCCCCGGCGCGGAGATGTCGATCCACGACCCGAAGTTCGAGAAGTCCGCTCGCCGGTCCGACTGGTCCGTCGCGGCCACGTTGATCACGTCCGCCCTGGATCCCATGTAGTCGGCCGACTCCGAGTTGCTGTTCCCCGAGGCCTTGAACACGAGTCCGCCCGAGGCGACGAAGTAGTCGATCGCGGCCCCGAGGCCCCCGGAGTTCGAGGATCCCCACGAGCAGGATGCGATCCGGGCCCCGTTGTTCGCCGCGTAGTACAGGGCCTGTGCCGCGAAGCTCATGTCCACGAAGCCGTATTCACGCCCGCCGTACGCGGCCGAGTGGCCGATCTTGAGCGACATCAGGCGCACCCCGTCGCCCTCCGCCCCGAGCGCCCCGGTCCCCCGGCCCCCGGCGACGCTGGCCACCATGAACCCATTGTTGTTCAGCGCGCCCACGATTCCCGCGCAGTGGGTGCCGTGGCCGTTGAAGTCCCTCGGGTCGTTGTCGGCCTGGGTGCAGTCCTCCCCGTTCCAGCAGTCGAATATGGGGCTCGAGACGAAATCCCACCCGAGGTGATCGTCCACGTAGCCGTTGCCGTCGTCGTCGACCCCGGGCAGG
>MDTG01050955.1_pt1 | contig 45000 bp, 37 predicted proteins | sample 811421 | NCBI WGS metagenome assembly MDTG01 (sample SAMN05326645, study PRJNA326480) | marine metagenome | isolation source: seawater | place: Pacific Ocean: South East | collected 2011 | reverse complement strand
TTTCCCCCTTTGGTCGCCGTTGATGCGGCTTTGCCGCATAGGCGATAGTACTTGGAAAGCAGCTTTCCGGCTTAGCCGGGAGCTGCTGGTTCAGCAGCGCGCAGTTAGACAGAGAAGCTGCTTCTTAAGTACGATTATCTACTTTAGAGCGTAAAACCCTGCAATCATTTTAACCAAACGCCCAGTTTTTACAAATAAAACCCAAGTTTTCACAAAAAACTCGCACTTTTTATCAAAAAATACTTGCAATTCATCTGAATAGGCGCAGAATAGGCCCTATAAAAAGACAATAACGCACAAGCTGTGCGAATCAAGCGATGAACCTAATTATAAATACTTACATTGCTATACGTTTTGCTGCTATGCAAAATGGGCAAATAGCGTGAACTGTTTGTAATCATTTTCCACAGTAGCATTTAGAGACAATACAAGGATTACTCATAGCGGGGTAATGGGGCATGGCTAAAGAAGAAGTCATAGTAATCGGGGGCGGCGTTGGCGGTTGTAAAGTCGCCCTCGAATTAGCGAAGACAAAGCGCTACAAAGTCACACTGCTTGAGAAGAATGAGCAATTGCTTTCAGGCACCAGTGATGCGACACCCTGGCGTGTCAGCTTGGGTTTCCACTATATTGATCCAGCAACAGCGAAAAAATGCTTAGATACCGCAATTGAGTTGTTACAAGAATATCCTGGCATGACGTTATTCAGTAATGATGACATTCCGTTACATCGTTCAGGAGACGTGCGTGTACAAATCGCTGGCAACACCCACTACTATATTGTCAATAATTCAATTTTTAGCGAAGACAGAATCCTAGATACCTTTAGGCAAATCCGTGAATACTATCGCGAATTAGTGGCTAAAGACCCCAGAAAAAAGATTTTTGGCGAGCCTGACGACTTGTTCAGTGAATTGAGCCCGGATCAGTATCAAGATTTAGTAACCGATGACCGGATTAAGAAAGCAATTCGCACTGCTGAGCCAACGCTCAATTGGCCTAAATTACAAGAAGCCATTCGTGATGAGGTCGCGATTAATCCCGACATCAGGGTGTTTACTGGTGCAGAAGTTGTAGATGCAAAACGGGCTGAAGGTGAGCCAGGTTATTTGATTAGCTACACCTTAGAGAATGCCGGCCGTATTCGCACCCATAGTTTACATGGCGATGCCGTTGTTAATGCAACTTATTACGGCATCGAAAAAATCAACAAGATGGTAGGCTTTGAAGCGGAACAAGATGAAACCCGCACCAATCGCTTAAAGGCCCTTGTCACAGTCAAAGTTCCTGACGATGTTTATGAGTATTGCCAGTCTGCTGGGGCTGGCGCGCTATTCTTTTGCTTTGGTCCACATTGCGCCATGAGTTTAACCGATGATGGTTACGCCAAAATTACCTACGAACCGGTGACCAATGTTGAACAAAGCACCGGGATTGAATTGCCTGAGTTATCACAGCGATACCTCAGTGGCGGCGCTACAGCCGACGAAAAACGAGAACTAGCTGAGAAGATAATTGCTGGTGTTGCAACGTATATTCCTGGTATGGAGCATGCCGAGTATGTTGAGCAGTTACCCAATGACAAAGGCCCAGGTATCAGTTTTGGCATTGTTAGAACCCGTGGTCAGGCTGACATTAATAGTCCCGCTAGCGACATCCATAAACGTGATTACCCAGATGTGCGGTTCCACGGAGCTCCCGGTGATGCAGATGCTTTTTGGGTCGATAGCCCAACCTCTAAACTTGTGCGCATGACTGTTAACGCTAAAGAAGTGGTAGCTGGTCTCAATGAGCGCTTTGAAGCAAAAATGCAGGTGGAAGATAAGGCAACGGCTTTGCGACACGCACAACTGCGTAGCAGTGGTTCAAGCCAAACAGTGATGTTTTCTCAGCGTGGTAATGGCTTTATGAGAGAAGCGCGCGTGACTATTGGTGCAGGCAGGGGTAATAACTGGCAAGCGGCTATGCCTTCAGAACCACCGCCACCTGAACTTAGACGTTCTGGCTCCGCAGTAATGGTAAACAGCTAATTAAATGAAGGATCTTCTTCAATGACTGAAGACATGAATATAACCGAGCAGCTGATTAATTCAATTCCGAATTTTATCTTTTGGAAAGATTTAGATTTGCGTTTTCAAGGTTGTAATCAGCTTTTTGCTGAATCTGTTGGTATGCCACATCCTGATGATGTTATCGGTAAGACAGATTTTGATTTTCCTTGGGGCAAAGGACAAGCAACAAAATACCGTGAAGATGACTTGGAAGTTATCCAGTCTCAACAAGCTAAGCTCAATATTGTCGAACAACAAACGCAAAGTGACGGTAGCGTGCGGGTCATGCTGGTCAGCAAGGTGCCGTTATTCGATAAGCAGCAGCAAGTCTCCGGTGTCTTGGGGATCTATACCGATATTACCGAGATGAAACAACAAGAAGCTGAGCTCGAACAAGCTAAGATTGAAGCAGAAGCTGCCAGTCGAGCAAAAACACAATTTTTGGCAAATATGAGCCATGATATTCGTACACCACTGACAGGCATCATTGGTATGTCTGAGATTATGCAAATGTGTATCGAGCACTTGACTCTGGAGAATATCCAGGATATTCACCAGTCAGGTAAACGCTTGCTGGCGATGCTCAACCAGATTTTGGACTTTGTTACCACCGATGATCCTGAACAAATAGGTGATGCTGTGGATTTTTCACCGGAAGAAGTTCTCTCTGATCTAATAACTCTATTTACACCAGCCATTAAGAGAAAGGGATTAGGTTTATCCCTGACAGTTGGGGAAGGTATCCCCAATAGGGTTCATGGTTATGGCTTGGTGACGCATCGCATCATTCTAAATCTTATAAGCAATGCCATTAAATTTACCGACAAAGGTAACATCACGGTTACTGCAATGTTTAATCAAGATACTGACAACGAGGCACAGGGCGAGTTAGTGATTGCTGTAAAAGATGAGGGTATAGGTATCCCGCTTGATGCGCAAAAGCGAATCTTCAACCGCTTTGAGAAACTTAAACCAGACTATGAAACCAATGAAACCGGTGCGGGTTTAGGTCTATCTATCGTTGCGAATTATCTTAAAACCATCGACGGTACAATCACAATTAAAAGCGAAGTTGGGCAAGGTGCAGTTTTCACCGTTACCATTCCGGTAGTCTCTGAGCAATCTTATGCTCATCTATTGTCGACTAACGTAAATACACCAACTATAGGACACTCGGACGTGAATATGAACTTACAAGCAGAAGTGCAGGTGCCTCCAGCAGAACCTGCTAAATTGAAACCACAGATCTTATTGGTTGAGGACGATAAAATTGCAGCGAAAGTTGCAGTTGCTATTCTCACCACATTGAACTGTGAAGTCATCCATGCACCGACTGGTGCTGCGGCCATTGATTTGGCTGGCAAACATCACTTTGACTTGGTCTTTATGGATCTTGGTTTGCCGGACATGTGTGGCATTGATGTTGCTAATGAAGTCCGTAAATTGCAAGACATTCCTATCATTGCTTTGACGGGTCATGCTAAGTTTGAGCAAGTGGTGGGGTCCTTCAGTGCTATCAATGACTTAGTGACAAAACCCTTGTTGACCGAGAAAGCACGCTATGTCTTAGATTCATTCATCAATAAGCCTAAGCTCAAAGGAGCAACCGCCGTCAATCAGATTGATGTTATTGATTTTGAACATGTCAAAAGCTCGATGAACGATGATGAGTACTTGGCGAAAGAGATCATTAATACCTTTGTTAATGATTTACCAAATACCAAGGAACAATTACGGACGCTTGTTACCAGCGATAACCGTAGCCGGTTATTGTATGAAATCAACCGCATCAAGGGCGCGGCGATTTATTGCGGTGTCAAGCGCTTACAAGCAGCACTCTCCCGTGCCTATGAAGGTATCAAAAAAGTCACTATGCTCAAAGACGCTGAGCCCCAACTTGATAAGATCTATGACGAGATGGACATGGTGATTGATGCCCACAAAAAAGATTCGATGTTGAGTCATTAGATTAACAGGGCGCTTAGCGCCCTTTTCTTCATGTTTGTGTGATCTTGATCAGCATTGCAACTGAGGGGTTGTCAAAGTAATGTAGCGTATCTGGGCGCATGCGTTGGCCTTGCTTCAAGACGTAGAGTTTGAAAGGCTCTGTAGTCTGTGGTTGTGAAAACAAACCAAAAGCGCTCGTTGTATTAGGCTCACTCAAGATAAAGTTGGCACTGGTAAGAATGTCGTGATTGCGGCTAAAGCGGATAGTGCCGTCCAATTCCCACACTAAGGCATCATCGGTGTTGGCGGGATTGAGTTGTTTTGGGTCGCTATTAGTAATCACCACATTGCCCTCATTATCAAAGCCATTACCGCCATAAATATGCACGGGCTTGGTGCGGCTGCCAGAGGGAATGTCCTGCTCCCAGGTTAGATGGGAAAGAACTTGATAATTGGTTTGTTGTGCTAACGCATTACTTTGTCGATTAAGATGATAGTTATTCACTAGCTGAAAATCTTTTTGCTTGTCGCCAGCAGGAAGCAGTGTTTTGGCCCGCGCAGTCGGCGGCCAGTCTTTAATATCGCTGGTTTTGACAGCATCTTTGGCATTGAGGGGAGTTTGTTTAAAAATAATAACTTCAATCTGATATCTGTCAGGGGAGTCTGACGTTGGTTTAGCCCAGGTGCTTACAGTCGTGCTAAGCAATACAAGGACTGTGAAGCAGATTTTGCGAAGGATGGTCATTGGACTTGGTCTCCCGCTAATTGCGTTAATAAATCATCAATAAATGCCAATCGTGGTCCCATACGGGTCTCATCAAGACTAAACTCTAACCGCGTTGGGCCTTTGAGTTTATAACAATGTGGCTGCTCTTGCACCAATTTAATGAGCACAATTGGATCAATGTTAGCATTTTGTGCAAATTCAAAATAGCCCTTTTTCTCACTGGCTTCTATTTTCTCAAGTCCTAGCGTACTAGCTTTGTGCCGTAACCGTGTGATTTCAAATAAGTTTTTGCAGGGTTGAGGGAGGAGGCCAAAGCGGTCGATCATCTCGACTTGAATTTCATCCAATTGTCGGTCGTCACGGGCATTAGCAATGCGTTTGTACAAGATTAACCGCTGTTGCACATCAGGGAGATAATCGTCGGGGATGAGGTTGGCCATGTGCAAGTCCACTTCGGGACCCTGTTTGAGCGGAGTTTCAAGATCAATATCTTGACCATCTTTGAGCGCTGCCACCGCTCGGTCTAATAATTCCATATACAGGGTAAAACCGATGGCTTGGATATTGCCGCTTTGTTCATCGCCAAGCACTTCACCAGCGCCGCGGATCTCGAGATCATGAGTGGCAAGCATGAAGCCTACCCCTAAGTCTTCAAGCTGTGAGATGGCTTCTAGGCGTTTTTGTGCATCTTTACTCAAGGTCTTTGGCATCGGCGTCATCAAATAAGCATAAGCCTGATGATGACTACGACCCACACGGCCGCGCAATTGATGCAATTGGGCAAGGCCGAATTTATCGGCACGGTCAATAATGATGGTATTAGCCGTTGGAATATCAATACCAGTCTCAATAATCGTGGTGCAGACCAAAACATTAAAACGCTGATGGTAGAACTCCGACATCATGTGCTCAAGCTCACGCTCGCGCATTTGCCCATGGGCAAAATGAATCGTAGCCTCGGGGACAAGCTCCGCTAAATCCTGACACGTGCGTTGAATGGTTTCGACATTATTATGGAGAAAGTACACTTGCCCACCACGCATGATTTCTCGCATGATGGCTTCGCGAATAATGCCTTTGTTGCGTTCATGGACGAAGGTCTTAATCGAGAGCCGTTTTGCTGGTGGGGTGGCAATGATGGACAGTTCCCGCAAGCCCGATAATGACATGTTCAAAGTGCGGGGAATAGGGGTTGCGGTGAGGGTTAAGATATCCACTTCGGCCCGCAGGGCTTTGAGGCGTTCTTTTTGCCGCACACCAAAGCGGTGTTCTTCATCGATGATCAATAAGCCCAAGGATTTAAAATTCACGTCTTCTTGAATGAGCTTATGTGTGCCGATCAAAATATCAATGTCATGGCGTTTGAGCTTTTCGAGGATCTGAGTTTGTTCGGCTTTGCTACGAAACCGTGAAATCACGTCAATATTAACCGCAAAGTCAGCAAAGCGATCAGTAAAGGTCTCATAGTGTTGTTGCGCAAGTAGGGTGGTTGGTACGAGAACTGCGACTTGTTTATTGTCCCGCACTGCCATATAGGCCGCGCGCATGGCCACTTCGGTTTTACCAAAGCCCACATCACCACAAACAAGACGATCCATGGGATTCTCGGAATGCATATCCCCCAGCACATCATCGATGGCGCGTTCTTGGTCTGGTGTGGGCTCAAAAGGGAAGGCGCTGGCAAAACGGGCGTAATCATTATCAGGTGCTTGGTATTGATGGCCTTTACGGCTCGCCCGTTGCGCGTAAACATTCAATAACTCAGCTGCAACATCGCGAACTTGTTTGGCGGCTTTTTGTTTGGCTTTGTCCCATTGTTTGCTGCCTAAGCGATGTAGAGGCGCATGATCCGCATCCACGCCACTGTAGCGAGAAATTAAATGCAAAGATGAGACGGGCACATAGAGTTTTGCGTCATCAGCATATTCGAGCGTCACATATTCCGCCTGCATATCACCGCTATTAATGGTCTGTAATCCCAGATAACGACCAATACCGTGGTCAAGATGCACCACCGGTGAATTGATTTCCAACTCTGCCAAATTGCGTACCACGGTGTCTTCGCTAGGCTCCGTGCGCTGTTGTTTGCGTCGTCGGCGTTGAAAAATCTGCTCGCCAAAGAATTGACTCTCAGCAATAAGGCTGATGCCGTGTTCGGGCAAGACCATGCCTGACTCGAGTGGTGCGATTGTAATACATAAAGGATTATCGTCAGTTAAAAAATCTTGCCACGCCTCAACCGGATGGGGATGCAAACCGTGTTTTGCCATTAACGTCAGTAACGTCTCTCGTCGCCCCGCAGTTTCGGCGCAAATCAACACGCGACCTGTATGTTGGTCATGATAATCCATAAATGCTGCCAGCGGATTTGTTTGTTTGTGATCGACCGGCAACAAAGGTGGTTTGCTGGTATTGAGGTTACTATGCATAGCATCATCGTTAATACCATCACGATGGTATTGCAGTCGGCAATACTGTTTGATTTTGCTGTGCAATTCGTCTTGGGAATAAAACACCTCAGCAGGCGGCAAAAAGGGACGGGTGGGATCAAAATTACATTGCTCATAGCGCTCGTTAATTTCTTGCCAATATAGTTGGCCGGCGTTATTACAATCGCCAATTGTACATACCATGGTATCGGTGGGCATATAATCCAGTAAACTCGCCGTTTCAGTGAAGAACAACGGCAAATAATATTCAATACCCGGTGTGCAAATGCCTTCGGTGATATTGGCATAAGTTGGACACTCCATGGGTTTGCCGCCAAAGCGTGCGCGCCACTGTTCGCGAAACCGACTGATGGCGGTTTCGTCTAGAGGAAACTCCCGCGCCGGTAACAAATCGATGCGTTCAATCTTTTTGATGGAGCGTTGAGTTTCCGGATCAAAAGTGCGAATGCTATCCACATCATCATCGAGCAAATCAATCCGGTAGGGCAGGGCACTGCCCATGGGAAAGACATCAAAGATAGAACCGCGAATGGCAAACTCACCCCGTTCATAGACTTGACTCACCGCACGATAACCGCGAGAACCCAATTGTTGGCGCATGGCGTCTGGGTCAAAGCGCTCACCAGTCGCCAAGACAAAGCTGGCTTGGGTGATAGTATCTTTGGGCGCAATGCGCTGCATCAAGGTGGCTACGGGGACGATCAATAAGCCCCGCTGTAAGGTTGTTAAACGGTACAAACAGGCTAAACGCTGGGAAATAATATCTTGGTGTGGTGAGAAGTTGTCATAAGGCAGGGTTTCCCAATCAGGGAATAGCACCACATCAGCATTGTCACCGAGAAAGAATCGACATTCTGTTTCCAATCGATGTGCCGTTAGGCTATCCGGCACGATGGCAACAATCGGGTGCTGTTGGCTATTCACCAATTCCGCCAGGGCTAAACCGAGGCTAGCTCCTGACAATTGCCCCCAATGTAGGGCTTTGCCAGGTTTGTCAGGGACGCGCGCTGTCGTGGTGATGAGTGGTTTCATGGGTCACAGAGGCCGTAAAAAGGCGCATTGTAGCATTAGGATGATAAAACCTGAAATGGCGTCAGGGCTGCGTACAGATTGGGTGCTAGACCGGCTGCTTACAAATCAGCTGCTCAAAAACGAAAAAAACCAATAAAATTAGTATATTAACCCGGTTTTGTTGGACAGTTATGCCAGGCTTTCGTGCTATTGACAGAATTTACTGGTGACTGTCATCATCGCAGACATCGTACATATCGATCGCATGAGAAAAGAATGCCCGCCTGCCATGCAAGCATTAAGTTGTGCTTGGTAATTACATCTGTCGCCTTGCTGCTTATAGTGAGCAGACTTGATATAAATATCGTTCAGGCTGAGGGCTTTTTGTGCTTCATCAGGGTGTTGCTGCTGTAACCAACGATTGAAATCATCTTGTCAATTGCTTGCCTGAGCAACAAGCCAATTTACAGAAGAAATGCGGCATTAACTACGCCTTCTATTGGTCGTTAGTATAATAGCCCAAAAAAGAGTAAGGGAATAACCCCATGGCTTGCGGCAATGATATCATCTTTGATAATAAATGCATTGCCGAGCCCTTTGACTTGTTGGCGCGTTTTATTCTTGCCGCCGATTTCAAAGATTGCCTCGTTAATCTGAAAATCCCCTTGTTGACTGTAATTGACGGTCAGCTGAGCATTCGTAGTTGCTTGTAGAAAAGCAAGCTCACGAATACTGCCAATGTCAGTTGCCTGGGGTGAATGTTCACTTATCGCATAATGCAAATTAGTGTTGTCAAAGAATATTTTTTGCGGTTTTCTGAGGCCTTGATTACCGCCTTCGGCGGCATAGATAAGGGTGATGAGTCCGGTTTCATTGAGCATGGTGAGATAGCTCGCTGCGGTTTTGTCATTAATGTTGAGGTTCTTCGCGAGGTTATGAATGTTGATATTACCTGGTGGAATGGTGCTAATGAAGTTAAGAATTTTGCTCAAATGCACGAGGTTTGCAGTTTTGAGGTTATAAAAATTAGCAATATCTTCATAGATGGTTTTTTCGATGGTTAATAATATTTTTTCGTAATAGGACAGGGGATCGTCTTTGACAAAGGGATAAAAGCCATATTGGAGATAATGGTGATAGTGGCCGAGTATCCCTGGTATCGCTACCATGGCTTGATTGAGACTCACGGCATTGGCGAGCAAGTCAGGGAATGCGAGTTGCGGTAATTCAATGTCATGAAAAAACTGCAGGTACTCACGGAAGGATAAGCCGGGCAAATGATACATCTTGGCGCGTCGCGAGAGATCATAAGCGCCCTTGACCAAGTCGAGACTAGAACTGCCTGAGAAGATGATGGTTAATTGCGGGAAGCCATCGTAGAGATTCTTGAGCTCCTGGGACCAATTGCTGTATTTGTGAATTTCATCGATGAAGACCGTCGTAATGCCATTGTTGAGGTATAAGCCTTCGACAAATTCATAGAGTGTCGCGCTCTTGAAGTAAATATGATCCGCCGAAAAATAAAAGACCGATTCCGTCGTCGCAAACTGCGTCTTTATAACTTGCAGCAGCAGTGTCGTCTTACCCACACCTCGCGGCCCCACAAGGCCGGTTAAACGGTTAGAGAGAGTGAACTCGTGGAACAGGTAACGTTGGTAACGGGTATCCACGTCGGCCAATAATCGCTCAAAAATCATCTGTAGAGAAGAAAACATGGTCAAAATACCTTTGTTATGGGTCAAGTCTTACTAATGCGTTGATAATTTGTAGTTAACTACAAAAAATCTACTTATTAAAGTGATTCTAGTCGTAATAATGGGTGATTTCAAGCCAATAAGGGTGCCTAAGGGGGAAATAGTGTCAGTCTGTCTATAATTAGAACACTGTGATAATGGAGGTGGGGTATGGCACAGAGTATTATTTTAACTGGTGCTGGTTTCAGCGCAAATTTTGGTGGTCTACTTGCAGGGGATATGTCTGATAAAATTCTAAATCATAATAAATTAAATTCATCTGATAATTTAAAAAAATTAGTACAAAAATGTTTTAATTATGAAGACATTTATTATCAAGTTATGTCTGGAACAAGTTTTAATGAACAAGATAAAAAAATCATGAAGCATATTATGTTAGATGTCTACAAAAATTTAAATAATACAATCAAAAATGGGATCGATAACAGTGGTGGTTATTATTTTGTTAAAGACTGTCTGCGTAGAATTACGAGTAATCAAAATAATATTGGATATCTCTTTACACTAAACCAAGATTTATTAATTGAAGGGCTATATTCAAGGCAGTATTTTCAGTCTCATGAAGTTTTTGCACCAGGGATAGATACACCACGTACATCAATATCTCTTGAACAAGGGAAAACATGTAATATTGATCAAGATGTGGCTGTATTCAAAAAAAAATTTAATAAACAGAAAAACAAAACGCGTCCAAAAATTTTCTATGTTAAACTTCACGGTTCATTCAACTGGAGGTGTGAAGAAGGAACGGTGATGGTTATAGGTCATAATAAGTCACTTGCAATAGCTAAGAATGAATTATTGCAATGGTATTACAATTTATTTAGTAATGAATTGAAGGGAAAAAATACGAGGCTTATTGTAATCGGGTATAGTTTTAATGATAAGCACGTCAATGATGCTATCATTAATAGTGGTTGTGAGCTATGTGTTATTGATAGATTGAGAAGAGTAGATTTGCTCTCAGGTATTAAGGATGCAGAGCAGCGTGACAAAATTAACAAGATACTAACTAAGTACTATTGTAAGACTATACTTGAGCTAATTAATAACGGAAATGTGTATGATCCAGACTTTACTGAAATTGTTGATTATATCACATTCAAGGATTAATACCGTAAATTTATCACCCCTCCAAAACCACCTCTTCTTCCGGCTTCCGCTTAGCATAATCCTCGGCTATGAGTAAATACATCGCGGGGACGACAAAGAGGGTGAAGCAGGTGCCGATGGAGATGCCTGTCGCGATGACTAAGCCGATATTAAAGCGGCTCTCGGCACCGGCGCCAGAGGCCATGATGAGAGGAATCACACCCAGCACCATGGCTGCAGTGGTCATCAATATCGGGCGAAACCGAATGGCGGCAGCTTCGATGACAGCGTCGCGTTTGTTTTTGCCTTGCTCTTGTAAATCATTGGCAAATTCAACGATCAAAATACCGTGCTTACTGATAAGACCGATTAAGGTAATCAATCCTACTTCGGTATAGATATTGAGGGTCGCACCGCCCACACCTAGACTGATAAAAATCATCGCCCCGCAAATAGACATGGGCACACTGATGAGTACAATAAGCGGATCTCTAAAACTATTAAACAATACGGCAAGGGACAAAAAGATAATTATTAACGCCAACAAAAAGGTAATCGCCATGGAATCACTTTGCTCCATGAATTGCCGCGATTGTGAAGCATAGTCAATGGTATAACCTTGGGGCAGGAGTGGTTTTGCAATGTCATTCAATGTGCTAATAGCTTCTCCCATACTCACACCCGGTGCGGGAATACCTTGCAGGGTAATAGAATTCATTTGCTGAAAATGGTTTACCGACTGCGGCGCTATATTCTTGGTGATGGTTGCTACCGTAGCTAACGAGATCGGTGTGCCAGATGCAGTATTAATATAATAGTCCAATAAGGGATTAGCATTGAGTCGAGATTGACGGATGGTTTGAGGAATAACCTGGTATGAACGTCCCATGTAATCAAAGTAATTAATATAATTTTCACTGAGTGCGGCACTGATGGCATTGCCCACATCTTGTAGGGTTAAGCCAAACTCAGCGACTTTTTCGCGGTCAATCTTAATTTGTCCCTGCTCCATGTTGTAGTAGAGATCAGGAAATAACGCCTGAAACTTACCTGATTGGCGACCCTTTTGGGTAATTTGATCAGCAATGGGCTTCATGTCACCAAGGGGTTGGGCTGACTGGATAACAAATTGCACCGGTAGACCAGAGCCGCCGCCAGGCAATGATGGGAGTTGGAATGCTGCTATTTGTGCACCGGCAATACCCTCTAGTTGGCGTTGCACCATGGGCTGCAGTTGGTTCGATGTGCGTTTACGCTCGCCCCAAGGTTTTAATACCATGCCGCCCATGTTCAAATTAAGATTAGGCGCATTGTTGGCGCCATTTAAGCCATTAACCTCGAACGTGGTTTGTGTCTCTGGGTAGCTCTTGAATATCTTGGAAACAGCTTGGGAGTAAATCTCAGTTTGATCCAGTGATGAATTGGTATCGGCAGTGAGCTGCGTCATAATGATGCCTTGATCTTCTTGAGGAGCGAGTTCTGATTGGGAACTCTCGAACAAAAAGAAATTACTGGCCAAAATAATAATAGCAAATACAATAACGACAGGCAGATAGTTTAAGGCGTTGCTGAGCTTCGTCTCATAATTATCTTTAAACCCATCAAACTTGGTATCAAACCAGGCGATGAATTTGGTCTTGTGAGTATGCTTTAGCATTCGTGAGCAGAGCATGGGCGAGAGTGTTAAGGCAATCACTGCGGAGATACCCACGGCACCGGCTAAGGTGAAGGCGAACTCAGTAAACAATGCACCCGTTAACCCGCCCATGAAACCGATAGGCATGTAGACGGCGATGAGTACGATAGAGATGGCAACAATGGGTTTAGCCAATTCTCGCGCGCTGAGTATGGCGGCTTGAAATGCTGATTTGCCGAGCTCCATATGACGCGACACATTCTCGACCACGATAATCGCATCATCCACCACTAAACCAATGGCCAAGACCAAGGCCAGCAGGGTTAAAATGTTGATGGTATATCCCAGCACTAACATCAAGAAAAAGGTGCCGACGATAGAGAGGGGGATCGCGATTACAGGGATGAATAATGCTCGCATTGATCCTAAAAAAATAAAAATCACAACCGTGACTATCAAAAACGCTTCAAATAATGCAGAATTGACTTCATCAATTGACGCATCAACAAATAAGCTTGAGTCATAAACTATATTGCTTTCAATGCCAGCGGGAATTTGTTGTTGTGCAGCAGCAAAGGTTTTTTTTACTTCGCCAAGGACTGTTAAGAGATTTGCCCCTGGGGCGACGACGATCCCGATGAAGACCGCGGTTTTGCCGTCTTTGGTAACGGCTGAGTTATAATTTTCTTGTCCCAGGCTAACACTGGCAACATCGCGCAAGCGTATGATTGCGCCATTGTCTGCCTTTATGACCATGTCTTTAAACTCATCGACGGTGGTAAGATTGGTATTTGAATTAAGATTCAAGATAAATGTCTGGCCATCAGTACGGCCAGCAGCAGAGATAAAATTATTGTCCGATAAGACCTGTGCAATTTGCGATGTTGTTAACCCATAGCCTGCGAGTTTGTCAGGATCTATCCATATCCGCAAAGCGATTTCACTGCTGCCTAATACTTCTGCGGTTTGTACACCATTGACTGCTTGTAGTTTCGGCTGTATGACGCGAACCAGGTAATCGGTAATTCTGTTAGCCGGCAATGTATCGCTGTTAAAGCCAATATACATAGAGTCTACGGTTTCGCCGATGGCAACTGTGAGGACGGGTAATTGTGCCTCGGTGGGCAATTGATTCAACACACTGTTTACTTGGGTGTTTATCTCTGTCAGAGCTTTGTCATGATCATAATTCAATACCAGATTTGCCTGGATCATGCTGGTGTTTTGGGTGGAACTTGAGGTAATGTAATCTATCCCATTCGCCTGGGCGATGGCTTGTTCCAGCGGCGTGGTGATAAAGGCGGTAATGGTTTCGGGTGAGGCGCCTGTATAGGCTGTATTAACCGTGATAACGGCGCTTTCGATAGTTGGGTATTGCTGCACTGAAAGCATGCCAATGGCACGGGTACCTAGCACTAAGATCATTAAACTAATGACAATAGCTAAAACAGGGCGGCGAATGAATAAATCAGTGATCATAGCTACTCACCTTCCACCTGTGGCTTGGCTGCATCTGAGGGTGCAAGACTGTTATTAATGACGACTTTGCTGTTATTCATGATCTTGACTTGTCCTGAGGTCACCACCGTCTCGCCAGCTTTAACGCCACTGAGTACGGCGATTTGGTTACCTCTGGTTTCACCGGTTGTCACAAATAATTCTTTGGCAGTCCAGACAGGTTTTTCGTTGCTAGTTTGACTGGTTTTAGTGAGAGTGTAGACAATGTCACCATAGGGATTAAAACTAATGGCGGTTTGTGGCAGAGTGATATATTGCTGCGGTTTGCCCACATTTAGGCTGACATGAACAAACATGCCAGGCAACAGTTGCTGCTCTTCATTCATGAATGTTGCTTCAACTTGCACATTGCGGCTACTGCTATCAACGATGGGGTTGATGGTTGTGATGGTACCACGAAAGGTTTGCTCCGCGAATGCATCTACAGTTAAGCTAATAGGCGCGCCAACACTTAATAGGCTAATGTCGTCTTGAGGCAAGTAAAAATCCACATAAATAGGCGACAAGGTTTCAAGATTGACTATCGGATCGCCGGGGTTAATGTATTGGCCGACATTGATGAGGGAGATCCCTAACTTGCCGGCAAATGGTGCTTTGATGGTTTTTTTCTCGATAGTGGCTTTTTGTTCCTCCACATTTGCCACGCTGCTTTTGTATTGTGCTTCATTTTCATCGAGAGTTTCCTGGCTTACACCACCGATTTTGTGTTGTTTTTTATTTCGCTCGTAGGTGATTTTGGCAAGATTGGCTTCAGCTTCTAATGAATGGAGTTTGGCTAAGTCGGTGGAGATGTCTAATTGTACGAGTAGTTGGTCTTTTTGTACTTTTTCACCGGATTGAAAATAGATCTCTTCAATCATACCGCCTAGTTCAGTCGTGACATTGACACCTTGGTAAGTTCGCACACTACCGACGGCAGATAAACTGCGTTGCCAGGTGCTGGTGGTAGTTTCAGTGGCGGAGACGGTTTCTACCCGGTCTTTTAGGGTGGAGAAGACATGGTACTTATTGCTGATACTTGAATAAACTTTCCAAGCAAAAATAGCACCAAAGAGTATAAACACGGCAAGCAGCATTTTGATCATGGCTTTGGTCATGTTGTGGTTTCCTTCTTGTTAGGGGGCGGTGTCCACCAAGCACCGCCCAGGGCTGCATACAGCGCAACGGTATCAGAGTAGCGGGCTGCTTGGGCTTTGATTAAGGCAAGACGGGTTTGCTGAACTTTTTCTTGGGCGTCCAGTAAGCTTAAATAATCGACGCCGCCTAGCTTGTACTGTTGTCTGGTGATGGTTAAGGTCTCTTCGGCGGCGTGGTTGGCCGCGAATTCGCGATTATAAACCACGGCATCTTGTTGGATAGCACTTAAGACATCGGCGACATTTTTGAAGGCATTCAAGACCGTATCTTGGTATTGATTGAGGGCGATTTGATACTGTGCATCAATGGCTTTTTTCTCATACCATAATGCACCCCCGTGAAATAAAGGTTGGTTAACACCAACGCCATAAGTCCAAGTATTATGCCGCTTGGTAAAGAAATCGTTAGTACGTTGAGATAAGTACCCATAGTCACCGGTTAATGTCACTTGCGGCAACATCTGCGCAATCGCAATTCCGATCTGGGCATTGGCAGCATGGAGCATGGCTTGAGACGCTTGAATATCGGGGCGTTGTTCAACGAGCTGGGCAGGGAGTTTATAGGGCAGTTGTTTGGGTAATTGCAATTGATTAAGGGATAAGTGCGGTACGGGTTGTTGGTTCGTGTATTTACCTGTGAGCACGGCCAGCGTATGAGTTGCTTCAGCCTGTGCTTGTTTTAAAGTTGGTAGTGTGGCTTCTGTTTGTGCCAATGTTGTTTGTTGCAATAGCACATCTTCTTTGCTGACACCGCCCAGCGAAAATTGTTGTTTGGTTATGCGTAAAATATCTGCCTGATCGTTAATGAGTGCCTTAGTTGCTTTAATTTGATCGCTCAAAGAAGCGACAGCAATGCTCGTACTCGCAATATTGCTACTCAGGCTAAGGTAGGCTGCTTGCAGTTGGTATTTTTCATAATCAACGTCTGCCCGATAGGCCTCAATCGTGCGGCGGGAGCCACCAAAAATATCCAACAGATAATCGATACCGACGGTAGCATTGAATAGCCTAAAAATAGAACTAGGCATGTCCTGACCTAATGAAATTGTCGAACTCCGCTGCCGCTCTGCGCTGCCGGTGAAGTCCAAAGATGGGAATAATAAATTACCAATTTCGGCATTGAGGGTAGCTTGGGCTTGCACCAGGGTGGCTTTAGCAGCAGCAAGTGATGGGCTATTAACCATGCCTTCTTTTATCAACGTGTTGATTTGTTGGGAATGTAAAACATTCCACCAATCCATGGGGATTGATTGTTGGGCTGAAAAGCGTTGGCTATTGCCAGCATTGCCTGCATCTGGCGTTGCCCGGGTCTTAGTGGGGAGGGGGGTATTGGTGTAACTGGCGCTGTTAGGGGCGGGTTGCGGTTTGTAATCTGGGCCCACAGCACAGGCTGCCAGCCAGAGGCAAGCACAAGTCACACCTGCGTAGCATCCTGCATTACGCAACCGTTTCAGCATGAGTATCCCTTACTAAACAATCCTTTGCTACAATAGTGACACGTTTGCGGGTGGAATGCACCATTTAGCTGAGGAGTACATTAAGGTGGATATTAATCATTCGGTTGCCATAATCACAGGGGCCAGTTCAGGGATGGGGGCAGCGACAGCCCGCCATTTACACAAATTAGGGGCCAAAGTCGCTCTGTTGGATATTAATGGCGAAGGGATTGAGGTGCTGGCAAAAGACCTAAGGGGGATTGCGATTGCCTGTGATGTGAGTTCGGCAAAGGATGCCAGCAAAGCCATGCAACAGGTAAAAGAAACCCTCGGCGTACCACAGATCTGTGTCAATTGTGCGGGCATTGCACCGGCGAAGCGGATAGTGGGCCGCGAAGGGCCCATGGAGCTTGAGAGTTTTATGCACGTTATTAATGTGAACCTGGTGGGGACCTTTAATATTATGCGTTTGGCGGCTGCTGAGATGAGTGTTGCTGAACCGTTGAATGATAATGGTGAGCGGGGGGTTATTATCAATACTGCCTCTGTCGCAGCCTTTGAGGGACAAATTGGCCAGGCGGCCTACAGCGCCTCTAAAGGCGGCGTGGTAGCCATGGGGTTGCCCGCTGCCCGTGAGTTTGCCCGCTTCGGCATTCGGGTAATGACTATTGCGCCGGGCTTAGTAGAGACGCCGATGATGCGGGCCTTGCCTGAGGACATACAAGCGAGCCTTGCTGAGTCTGTTCCATTCCCTCAACGTCTCGCCAAAGCCAGTGAGTACGCTCGGCTTGCCCAACATATTATTGAAAATCCAATGTTAAATGGCAGCGTGATTCGTTTAGATGGCGCTATTCGGTTAGCGCCGAGTTGAGATCCCTAGTCCACCAACTGCAGATCCTTAATCACTTCACCCAAAAAGCGACTGGCTTCGCCGCCGGTTGCTGCGCGGTGATCAAAGGTCAATGACAATGGTAGTATTCGATGAATTTCGGGTTGACCATTGACAGGGATAAATTCTTCGCGCATACGACCAGTACCTAAGATTGCAACACAAGGCGGTACCACGATGGGGTTTGCATAGCGGCCAGCAAAGGTACCGAAGTTAGAGAGAGAAATCGTCGCACCTTGTAAGTCTTCCTGTGGGATAGTGCGATTGCTGACTTGGTCTTTGAAGCGATTAATGGTGTAGCGTAAGTCTTCTGGTGTTGTATTGGCAATATCCTTAATCACCGGCACGAATAAGCCTTCAGATGAATCCATCGCAATGCCGACATTGACGGTTTGTTTTAGCTCCCGTGATAATGTCTTGCCATCAAACACGGCGTTCAGCGAAGGTTCGGCCAAGCAGGCTTTCGCCAGGGCGCGCAAAATACGAATGGTGATATCTGTGCCTTCACGCCAGGCATGTAAATCGGCATCTTCAACCAATGTTACTGGCACCACTTCTTGGTGTGACAAAATCATCGCTTGTGCCATGCTGCGCCTAACGCCACGTAAAGGTTGTTTATCGCCAATGGTTTGTTCGGGTATTGGATTATCAACGGGTTCGCGCGGTGTGCTGACAGCATTGCCAGCGGCATTTTTGACATCCTCGAGGGTAATTAAGCCATTTGGCCCAGAGCCTTTGAGGGTGTTCAAATCCACCCGTAAACGATTTGCTAAATTGCGTACAGCAGGTAAGACACGCAATTGTTCACCGCCACTGTCAGTAGGCTTTGGCGCAATGCCTGTAGGCGATTCCTTCAGCACTGTATTGCCTACTTCAATGCTGCCAGCAACAGTGGCGCCTTTTGGCGCTTCAGTTGCAGGCTCTGAAGACTGTGCCGTTGCTGTTGGCGTCTCTGCCACGACTCTAGAGGCGGTTTCGGGTTTTGTTTCGGGTACAGACATATCTGCGGCAGCTAAGTTAGCTGCTTCCCTTACACTAGGTGTTTGCGTCTGCGGTTTTTGTGGTGCTTGAGGTTCTGCCGCCTGGGGCGCCTGTGGTTGTTGCGCAGCCTTGGCCTCACCCTCAGCAAATTCCACCAATGGGGAGCCAGTGCTGATAACATCACCAGCTTGACCATGGAGTTTGACAATCCTTCCGCCCTGGGGTGCTGGCACATCGACGACAGCTTTTGCTGTTTCCATAGAGACTAGCAATTGATCGACTTCTACGGTGTCGCCTTCTTTGACATGCCATTCGTGAATTTCAGCATCAGGTAAGCCTTCGCCTAAATCGGGTAAATTGAAAATGCTCATGCAAACTCCATGGTTTGTTTTACGGTCTTTACTATACGTGCAACGCTGGGTAGGTAATGTTTTTCAAGCCTGAAATAGGGCATCACTGTGTCATAACCCGTTACCCGCTGAATTGGCGCAAACAACGATAATAAACTGCGCTCTGCCAACGTTGCGGCAATTTCAGCACCCACACCACAAGTTCGTGCTGCTTCATGAATAATGACACAGCGGCCAGTTTTTTCAACTGAGGCTTGAATGGTGTCCATATCAAGGGGCTTGATGGTGGCAACATCAATGACTTCAGCATTAATGCCCTGGGTTGCCAATTGTTCAGCAGCTTTGAGGGTCTCGGTCATTGATGCCCCCCAGCTTACCAAGGTGATATCACTACCTTCACGCAAAATAAAAGATTGCCCCATAGGAATGGCAATACCATTATCGGGTACATCTTGTTTGACCAAGCGGTAAATCCGTTTTGGCTCAAGAAATAACACTGGATCAGGGTCGCGGATAGCGGCGAGTAGCAGGCCATAGGCCCGGGCTGGGGATGAAGGAATCACAACTTTCATGCCAGGGATATGGGCAAACAGGGCTTCAGTACTCTCAGAGTGATGTTCCGGTGCGCGAATTCCACCACCAAACGGTGCACGCATCACGAGTGGGCAAGTTAAGCGGCCACGAGTACGGTTACGCAGGCGGGCGATGTGATTAATGATCTGGTTAAATCCAGGGTAAATAAACCCCATGAATTGGAATTCTGCTACGGGCTTTAATCCTTGGCTTGCCATACCCACCGACATACCCGCAATCAAGGACTCGGCCAAGGGCGAGTCCATGACCCGGTCTTCACCAAAGCGCGCCTGTAAACCATCAGTGGCGCGAAACACACCGCCGTTCTTGCCGACGTCTTCACCGAATACGAGTACATTCTCATCATGATCCAGTTCGTAAGCGAGGGCCTGGGTAACTGCTTCAATCAGGGTAATCTCAGTCATGTTCGCCTCCCAATTCAACCGCTTCATGGCGTTGTCGTGCTAACTCTAAAGGTAATTCAGCGTAATGATAATCAAACATACTGGAGATGGGTTGGGTGGGTGTGTTTATGTATTCTTGCACTGCAGCCTCAATTTGTTCACGGCAATCTAGACGTAATTGTTCTTCTTGCGTGTCATCCCACAAACCCTGGGCGGCTAAGTAGTGTCGCAGACGCACAAGCGGCTCTTTGGCCCAAGCAGCCTCTAAGTCACTAGCATTGACGTAGCGTTTAGCGTCATCACTGGTCGTATGGTCACAGAGACGGTAAGTCATTGCTTCAATGACTGTTGGTCCTTCACCATTACGTGCGCGTTCCAATGCACGGTCAGCCACATGACGCATGGCAATGACATCATTACCATCGACTTGCTCACCAGTGATGCCGGCCGCAATGGCTTTTTGGGCGAGGGTTTCGGCGCCAGTTTGGGCTGCGCGAGGGACGGAGATTGCCCATTGGTTATTATTGATGACAAAAACAACCGGTAACTTCCAATCGCCGGCGACGTTTAATGCTTCGTAAAAATCACCTTCTGAGGTACCACCATCACCGATAGTCACAACCACCGCGCGGGATTGTTTGCGGTATTGGAAGGCTTTCGCCACACCGGCAGCATGCAAACATTGCGACGCAATGGGCACGCAAATAGGGAAGTCTTCTTTGGCAGCAAAATGATTTCCTTGCTCGTCACCACCCCAGTAGCGCAAAATATCCACCATGGTAATACCGCGCTGGAACATTGCACCATAATCTCGGTAGTAGGGGACCAGTACATCGGTCTCTTGCATGGCGCTGCCATAACCGACAAAAATAGCTTCTTGCCCTAAACTACTGGCGTAGGTGCCGCCCATCTTGCCGGTACGTTGCAGTTTGATGGCTTTGTCATCAAATGCGCGGGTGTGAAACATGGTGCGGTATAGGTGTACGAGCAATTCGTGATTATCACAAAAAGCCGGTAAGGCTTGGGTAGGGTTGCCGTTTTCGTCAAGAAATTGTGTATGCTGAATGCTAAATCGTGCTACTTCAGTCATTATTGTTCTCCTTAAGCATTTTTGCGGTATAAGCGCTCTTTGGCGATGGTATCAATAATGTCGCAAGTTGCTTCGCCGGCGGTTTTAGCCCGTTCGAAGATCTCTAGACAGCCGTCATAGATATTTAAAATCTTTTGATCGCTGACTTCATCAGGGATCCCATCGTAACGACCAACAGCATGAATTAATCCCCCCGAGTTGACGAGATAATCCGGGGCATAGAGTATGCCCTTCTCTTGTAACTCGCGACCATGACGCTGTTCCGCCAATTGATTATTGGAAGAACCACAGACAATGTCGGCTTTAAGCTGGGCTATGGTTTTGTCGTTAATGATTGCTCCCAATGCACAGGGTGCAAATACATCGCAATCAACCGCAAAAATTTCTTCATTATTCACAGGGGTCGCAACAAAGTCATCAACACAACGCTGTACGTGTTCTTCTACTGTATCACACACCGTTAACTTCGCGCCTTTCATGTGCAGCTCTTGGGCGAGGTGATGACCAACATGGCCTACCCCTTGAATTGCCACATGTACGCCTTCTAAATTGTCGCGGCCCAGTTTGAACTTTACCGCGGCTTCAATACCGCGTAATACCCCGAGAGAGGTGTACGGAGACGGGTCGCTATTGGGTTGTTTCATATCACTGGTAGAAGCGACGTATTGAGTCTGGGTGGCAATAATATCCATATCCTCTAAGGTGGTGCCGCTGTCTTTAGCAGTAATGTATCGACCACCCAACTCTTCGACAAAACGACCAAACGCTTCAAACAGTGCTCGGCGGTCCTTAATCTCAGGTGGTTGAATGATGACAGATTTACCACCACCGTGATCTAAATCGCTAATGGCTGCTTTATAACTCATTCCACGGGCTAAACGCATCGCATCGATGATAGCGGAGTCAGAGTTAGGGTACTCGATAAAGCGGCAGCCCCCCAAAGCAGGACCGAGGCTGGTATCATGGATAGCGATGATCGCTTTGAGCTGGGTGTCAGGATCATATTTAAAGTGTAAATCGCCAAACTCAAGGGCCTCGAGGGCATTGAACATATCACTGATTTCGGTGAGGCTGGTATTCACCTTACCGCCACTGGGACTGAACATAAATGGTACACCTTGTGAATTGTTAAACTGGACAAGGGTAGCAGAAATATTCTCGATGTAAATGGCTCTAATATGCTATGGTAGGGGCTTATTCGATAGAGGAGAACACCATATGCGCATAAAGAAGACAGTAATTGTGATACTAGCCTCATTGAGCCTACCCATCATGAGTTTGGCAGCAAGTCCTAGCCTAGTAAAAGATGTCGGCCAATATCCTCGCTTAAACAGCATTGTATACACCACTAGTATGGATGAGTGGGTAAGCACGGATACTGCGAATGTGTCTGTTGTTGTCAATGGCAGTCTACAACAAGCAGATGCGGCGAAATTACAAAGCGATGTTTTAGCAAATTTAAAACAACTCTCTGCTGCCGGTAAATGGCGTATTACCCAATTTAATCGCAGCAAAGACCAATCTGATCTAGAGCGGGTGACTATCGTCGCTGAGGCTCGTTTGCCGCAAGCACAACTGGCTAATTTGCGTGATGATGCTAAGAAGCTCAGTAAACCCGGGGTAAAATATGAGATCCAAAATATTGATTTCAGCCCCAGTGATGCCGATGTTCAGGCAACGAAAGATAAATTACGGGACAAGATCTACGCTAAAGTCAAAAAAGAAGTCGACCGACTGGATAATGTTTACACGGAAGAGCATTTTTATGTCAATCGTTTAGTGGTGGGTGAGGGTGACTTCCCTATGATGGACGCAAATGCTGGAATGATGGGGGCTGCTGGGCCCGCACAGGCCGCTAAATACATGGTTGCCGCACGCCAAGCACCCCGTGCAAACACCTCAGTGAGCCAAAAAATTACCCTCAATGCGTATGTGGTGATTGCTTCAACTGTCGCAAATCCTCAGTAATTGTTGTTAAAGGAGCCTGGGTTCAGGCTCCTTTTGTCATATAAATCAATAGGTTACATGGATTAGATAAAGTGAATTACTTATTGTTTAGCAAAAATTCCACGATTCATTTGCATCATCGCCTAGTCTCAACAATACTTAGGCAATAGCAAGTGAAGGAAATAACTATGTCAGGACAGCGTCGCTTCGGTTTATTACGGCCACTGTATATGAGTTTTTACTCAAAGTCTTTGTACCAGGATGTCGGACAGAATTGGCGCGGTACCTGCTTTTTGTATCTCTTCATTGTTTTGGCAATTTGCTGGATCCCATTGACTGTCCAATACAATTACATCGCAGATAAATTGATTAATGGCCCCGTTCACAGTTTGATAAATGAATTCCCGAGCAAAATGACAGTGGAGAATGGCGAGCTTTCTATTTCAGCGCCTGTGCCTTACAACATCGTCGATGAGACAACGGGCCGTCCAGTGATTATCTTCGATACCAGTGGTCAGCATACCAATTTAGAGAATACGGCAGCCCGTGTTTTGATAATGAAGCAAGGCGTGCTGTATTATAAAAACGACTACGAAACCCGCTTTTACCAATTTCCACAGGATATGAGTATTGAAGTTAACCATGAGATGATGAAGTCTTGGTTGGGGAATTTAAAATTCATATTGATCCTACTGGTGTTTCCCATTTGTTTGATTGGTGCTTTTATTTACCGCATCATTCAAGCATTGGTCTATGGTTTGTTGGGTTTATTCTTCAATGTCTTCATCAAAAGCCCGCTGGACTATGTGCCTATCCTGCGCTTGTCAGTGATTGCGGTAACACCAGCAATCCTGATTGGGACCGTATTGGAGTTGATGATGGTGTCATTCCCTTACCAATACACATTGTACTTCCTGTTGACCATGGGTTACTTGATTTTTGGCTTGCGAGCCAATAAGGTAGCTGCCAAGAGTGAGAGTACAACTGAGGCGTGAGTTGAAGCCAGCAACAACCATTCATTTTGCCCATGCTAATGGGTTTCCAGCCCCGTGTTACAGCAAATTGTTTCGCGCCCTAGGTGATGAGTATCATGTAGACTATATTGATACGCTAGGTCACGATGATGCTTATCCAGTCACTGAAAATTGGAAATTACTGGTCAAGCAATTGCTCCATCATCTTGAGACACATTTTTGTGTACCTGTGATTGGTGTCGGACATTCCCTGGGTGGGGTGCTGACCTTCTTGGCGGCGGTGTACCGGCCTGATTTATTCAGTGCCATTATTCTGTTGGACTCGCCGGTCTATGGCCGCTTTAAGTCCCATGTTATCAAAGCGCTGAAGTTGTTTGGCTTTATGGACAAAGTCAGTCCCGCGGGCAGAACCCAAACCCGACGCCAGCATTGGCCAACGCCGGAGGCTGCGTTTGAGTATCTGCGAGAAAAAACCGTATTTGCAGATTTTGATACGGACTGTCTGTGGGATTATGTTAACTATGGCATGGCCCATGATGAGGAGGGGGTGTGTCTACGTTTCGAGCGGGATATTGAGTATAAAATATACCAAACCTTTCCCCATAATCTTTATCGTTACCGTACCCGGCTTAAAGTGCCCGCAGCGTTACTCTATGGTGAGCATAGTCATGTTATTCAGGCTGGGGACGCCAAAAACATGGCGCGCAAATTACCAATGGCGCTGCATCAAGTTCGTGGGGGACATTTGTTTCCGTTTGAGTATCCTGAGTATACGGCCGAACAGATTAAGCATGTGATTGAGCAACTCTGCTCGCAAAAGTAAGCGGAATGCTGCTGATATGCTATCATCAATAAGTTACAAACCTTAACAAGGATGGACAATGATCAAGCAATTCCAATCTCTCCTGTATCGGTTGTTAGCTGTAGTAGCTATGGCCGCTTTCGTGGTGACGGTCGCTGACGCCGATACGTTTGACAACACCTTGATGAATTACCAAGATGCGCAACTGCAAGCGTCACAGGCACCTTCGGATCTGTATATGATGGCAGACGTGGTGGCGGGGCGGCCATTGATGGCGGCGGGGACTATTTTTTCCTCAGCCTTATTTGTTGTCAGTTTGCCTTTTAGTATTTTAGGCGGTAATGTCGGCGACGCTGGGCAAAAGATGGTAGTGGATCCCGTCAATGCGACTTTCTTCCGCTGCTTAGGCTGTACGTCTAACAATGACCAAGTGTATGCTAGCTCGGTGGGTTAGTTTTCGTTTTTTTATAGAGGAGTGAACAGTGACAGCTGTACTTTGGGTTGCTTTTTTAATCGTGTGTCTTGCAGGTTTAAGTTATAAACGTGCATCCTTGTTAGTCTGGAGTATTGGTGCCGCCATTACTCTGGCAGTATTTACCCTCTACAGCCCTTTTGGTTATGTCACGAAGAGTTTGCTCTGGTTGATTTTCCTCATTGCTATTGTGCCATTCACTATCAAACCGTTTCGCCAGCGTTTTATCAGTGGGCCAATCTTAAGCCTATACCGCAAAACCATGCCAAGCATGTCCAGTACTGAACGTGAAGCCCTAGAGGCAGGTACGGTTAGTTGGGACGGAGAAGTATTTTCGGGTAAACCTAATTGGGAAGCCTTGTTGGCCATGCCACCCAGTCAATTAACCGAAGAAGAACAAGCTTTTATTGATGGTCCAGTCGAAGAATTATGCCGTATGACTGATGATTGGGAAATTACCCACAATCAAGCGCGGTTGCCAGAGAGTACTTGGCAATTCATTCGAGAACATGGTTTCTTTGCCCTGGTCATGCCAAAAGAATTTGGTGGTAAAGGTTTTTCGGAATATGCTCATTCGCAAATTCTCACCAAGCTTTATAGTGTGAGTGTGACTTTGGGTACAACCGTCAATGTGCCTAATTCTCTCGGTCCTGCAGAATTACTCGTGAAATACGGTACCGACAAACAAAAAGCCTATTACCTGCCACGTCTGGCGCGGGGTGAAGAAGTCCCGTGTTTTGCGTTAACGGGGCCTGATGCAGGCTCTGATGCGGGGGCGATGACCGATACAGGGATTGTCTGCAACGGCATGTTTGAAGGCAAAGAAACTCTCGGTATTAAACTCAACTGGAATAAGCGTTACATTACCCTTGCGCCGGTAGCGACGGTATTAGGTTTGGCTTTTAAACTATTTGACCCACAACATTTATTGGGTGAGGAAGACAATATCGGCATTACTTGTGCCTTGATTCCTACCAATACTCCGGGTGTGGTGACTGGGCGGCGGCATTTTCCCGCCAATGCGGTTTTCCAGAATGGACCAACCCAAGGTAAAGATGTTTTTATTCCCATTGACTGGATTATTGGTGGGCCTGAAATGGCAGGCCAAGGCTGGCGTATGCTGATGGAATGTTTGTCCATCGGCCGGGCTATCTCGTTGCCGGCAGCATCAATTGGTGGCGCGAAGATTGGTTTAGCCTCTAGCGGTGCCTATAGCCGGATCCGCAAACAATTTAATTTGAGCATTGGCCGCTTTGAAGGTATTCAAGAAGTACTCGCACGCATGGCGGGTTATCTTTATATTTCCGACGCTGCAAGAATCATGACAGTAGGCTTAATTGACCAAGGGGCAAAGCCTTCAGTGGCGTCGGCAATCGTGAAATACCACGCAACTGAGATGTGCCGTGTTGTTGGTAATGATGCCAGTGATATTCATGGCGGAAAGGCAATTTGCATGGGTCCTCGTAATTACCTTGGTCGCGGTTACCAGAGTATTCCTATCAGCATCACGGTAGAAGGGGCAAATATTCTGACCCGCTGCTTGATTATCTTTGGTCAAGGCGCTGTGCGTTGTCATCCCCATGTTTTTGCTGAGATGCAAGCCGCAAATTTAACAGACAAAGAGGGGGCTGTGGCGGCGTTTGATAAAGCCTTCTTTGGTCATGTTGGTTTTACCATCAGTAATATTTTCCGTTCATTATTACTGGGATTAACCGGTGGTTTCATTGCTGGCGTGCCAGGCAAGCGGGTATTAAAACGCTACATGCAACAATTTACTCGTTATAGTTCTGCCTTTGCCTTGCTGGCAGACATGTCCATGTTGGTCATGGGGGGCGACCTAAAGCGCAAAGAATGTATCTCTGGTCGCTTAGGGGATATTCTCAGCATGTTGTACTTAGGCTCTGCGGTTATCAAACGTCATGTGGATAATGGTGAGCCTGAAGCAGATTTACCCGTAGTACATTGGACGTGCCAATATATTATCAAACAAATTCAAGATCAAATGGACGGGGTACTAGCAAACTTCCCGAATAGAGTCGTTGCAATGTTATTGCGAGGGTTGTTGTTGCCTTTGGGTCGTCATGCGAAGGGGCCAAGTGACCGGTTAAGTAAGAAGGTCGCACGTTTGATGATTGCCCCAACGGACACCCGACAACGTATTATTGATATTGCTTACATGACGGCAGAGGAGTCTAATCCCGTTGGGCAAATGGAAGAGACGTTGAAGCAGGTCATTGATATTGAACCACTAGAAAAACGCCTTAATCAAGCGCGCAAAGCTGGTGAAATTAGCGGTAACAATTTTGTAGAATTGGTTAATGCAGCGGTTGACAAAAAAATCATTGAGACGAAAGATGCGAGCCTGTTACGGCGGGTCGAAGCACTGCGTCAAGAAGTTATTGCAGTAGATGATTTTGATACGGCTGATCTGCAACATGGCGCGGCCAGTCAAACAGCACATCATCATAGCAGCCAATCAACGGTGGTAGGGACATGAGACGAATAAGTCAGTACATTGGATGTCTATTGTGTGTAGTTGCGTTACCGGTATTGGCAGGTAATCTTAAGTTACCCAAAAATTTAATCGCTCTCGATAGCAAAGAAGGCCAAGAAATCTTTCAGCAAAGTACCTACAAAGCGGATTTTTGGCCGCTGATGGAGAATATCGAAACTCAACAGAACCTCATGTATTCAGGAGTTGCCAGTATGGTTGTCGCGCTCAATGCATTGAATGTTGACCCTCCTACAGAACCTGCCCATGCGCCCTATAAAATGTACACACAAAACAATATCTTTACCCCAGCGGTATTAAAGATAACCACACCCACCAACGTCAATAAACGTGGGGTCAACCTGACTGAACTCGAAAAAATGCTAGGGGATTACCCAGTTAAAGCCTTAATGTACCGTACCAATGACACGAGTTACAAGGAATTCAAAGAAAGCGCTATGCATGCACTTAAGACGGGCAAAGGCTATGTCATCGTGAATTTTGATAGACGCACGATGGGTGAGAAGGGTGGCGGACAGTTTTCGCCAATAGCAGCTTATGATGCGACCACCAATCGTTTTCTCATTGTTGATGTCGCTCGTTATATGTACCCACCAGTGTGGGTCAATGGGCTTGATCTCTGGCACGCCATGAAAGCCGTCGATACCCGCACCCATGAACCCAGAGGCTTTGTGATTATTAGTAAGCTTTAAATGGCTGATGGGATAGCAAAATCACTTCTTTCTTCTCGTTCATCTGCGAAGGCTGTTCGCGTCGGCCCTAACAGATTGAAGAAAAATACAGCAGAAGCTGCGGCAGTTAATATGATAGGTATTGTTGCACCTGTAGTGATGACACATGCGACAATGCCTATGACTACTGCTGCGACTGCGGCTATATCTGAGGCTATAACAGCTGATTTAGCGCCAGCGCCAGGTTTATATTCCATTGCGTAAATATCATTAAGAACAGCATCACAGTTTTTATAGCGCTTTGAAGTCTCATTATGTAACAGTTTATTAAGAAGACCTCTTACTTTACTATTTGAATGAAAGTTGTTGTCGATGTGTACTTCAGATTCACTTTTATCGGCGTAACGGGTCGGCAGTTTTAGGTCATTATCAGATTTAAATACACTCTGAATTGACTTATGAGCACGATATGCTTGCTGAGGTACATATTTAGTGCCCTTAAATAGCTGTACGGCGATAACCCCAATAGCAAACAAATCTAGTTGCTTTGAGGCAGAAATTGTTCGGCTCTTTGTTTCGGGAGCGTCATAGAGTGGTCTAAAATACGTACTTCTTCTTGTTGAGCCAATGACAGCAACACGTTCTTTTCCACAAATGTTTACTTTGACACCATCGTCTCCACAATCATCAATGATAATGTTTTGTAAGCTGAGCTTTGTATGAGCATAACCTTTATTATGAAATTCATCTCGTAAAGTAACAAGAATGGCTTTTAAAATTTCGAAGCGCTTATATTCACCGATAGCATCAGGATTTTCACTTATATAGTCAGATAGAGGGATTCCACTCATATGCCGATCACCATACTGAAACTTCTTTGATTTGGCTTGGGGATCATTTGCAGTAATAACGCCACCTAGATTGGTAGTGCGATGACTGTCTTCAGCCATTACTACAGAATATTTTTTCCCCTCGGTATCGAGAAAACTCGCCAGTGACCTTGCTAGAGTAGCATCCTTTGATTTAACACGCTTAACAGTTGCGTGATCCGCGTGATATATATTGTTATTGAAATATTCAACAACGCCTCTAAATGATTGTCCATCTGTGCCTTCGCCAAGGTATTGAGGTGCGACCGGAATATCTGCATCATTTTTTTGTGGATCATAAATGGGAGAGCGGGGTTGATAGAATCGCCAGACTTTATTATTTTTGTCTTTCTCTGCTTCAACTAATGCCGCTGAATGACTGAGTTTGACAGTTAGTTCAGTAATGCTGACAGGTATATTAAGGCCATTGATGGCGTTTAGTTTTTGTCGAATAGCATCAGAAATTGTAATCTTATAACTTATGTCGGTTTTTCCACCTTTATCAGCGCGCTTTTTAATGACTCGTACACCACCTTCAATAATAGCTTCACTAAAAGAGGCTTCCTTGTAGCGATTTAATTTCATTGCCTCAGGATTTTTACTAGCTATCGCTGCTAGAATAAGACCAGCTAGCTCTCTTTCACTTGAATTTCTATCAATATTTTTAAGGGCAGCAATGTCGATAAAAAGGCTATAGTCGTCGCCGGTATTTTTTAATGTAAAGGTGCTCATAATTATTAGTATCCATATTTATTGTGGACGCAATACTAACTGGTTAATATTAACTCAACCTTAAGAGCGTCAGTTTCGGCGCAAAAAATCCACAAAAAAATCCTTATTTATCAGAGGGGTTTTAATTTTACGTAGTTTTACGGACAGGGATTTAGCTATGATTATAGGATGAAATAGACATTATAAAGCATGCTAAGAGTGGAGGCATAATCATGGTAATATTGTTCAAACGAGTAGCGGTGATCCTTATCCTGAGATCACATTTCATGTGCATACGCCGAAATAGCTAAGGGGATTGGTTGCAATGTTATGGCATTAAGTTTTGCCGACTTATTGATATAGGGTCGGATCAGGAATGTTAGCTTCTAAAAAACCTTTTTTGCGGTAGTGGCAACTGTCACAATTCCCACATGCGAGCCCTTGATTATCTGCACGGTAACAGGAAACAGTAAGGCTGTAATCCACCCCACAGGCAAGGCCCTGTTGTATAGTTTGTGCTTTGCTAAGTTGAAGCAGTGGCGTATGTATCGTGAATTCACTGCCTTCGACACCGGCTTTGGTGGCAAGCTTAGCCACGCGTTCAAATGCTTGGAAGTATTCAGGCCGGCAATCGGGATAACCGGAGTAATCCACCGAACTTGCACCAATAAAGATATCATTGGCACCAATGACTTCTGCCCAAGCGAGAGCAAAGGTCAAAAAGATAGTATTGCGTGCTGGTACATAGGTGATTGGGATCTCATTACAATCTTCTGCATAATCGGGCACAGAAAGTTGAACATCGGTCAGTGCTGAACCACCTAGTTCACCAATAGGCAGTGCTAAGACTTTATGCTCGAACACACCCATCGCCTGACACACGCGTTCGGCGGCTCGTAATTCGGTTGAATGTTTTTGCCCGTAATGAAAGGTGAGGGCATAGCACTCACAACCTGCTTGTTTAGCGAGGCCCAAACACGTTGTGGAGTCTAGTCCGCCGGATAAGACGATAATGGCTTTGCGAGACATGATTTACCTGTAGTAATGGTTATCGATAAGTTTTTTTGGCGAGTGCCGTGTATTCGCAATCTTTTGTTTTGCCGTAGGAAAAACACGAGCAACTTGCCGGCTGGACATCGCCATGACAGTTCCAACCTTTACCCATCGTATGTTGATCGATGTCATAAATCTTAGATTCACTAACCATGGTGATGGGAATCGCCCAATCGCTATGGGTTTCTTCTAAGTCATACATACATACCATGGGACTTTCAAAGCCCCACCAAAATGCGCCTAGGTAGGAGATCTTGATGTCAGTCTTCGGGGTTTGTTTGATTTTCTCACCCATAGTGATAGGAGAGACGAAGAGACTATTGGCATCGCCTTGTTTGTAGTTGCCGGCACTGCCGGTGCCTTTGGCTTCCCACTGCATGCCATTCATGCGTAATGCTGAAGGCTCGGGACACAATTCTGCAAAAGCCAATTGGCTGATTGCACACAATATGACAATACCAATGAGTCCTTTCATCATTTATTACGCCTCAGCAGGTTCTGGTGCTGGTTCAATCGCTGTTTCAAGATCAGGCAAGGTGATATTCAATTCCAAGACAGAATGATCGCCAGCCTTTTCCATGTCTACTTTGACTTGTTCTTTGAGTTGTTCAGCATCAACCTTGAAGTATTTTGTAATAACATCTAGCAAATCTTGCTTGAGAGAATTCAAAATATCCGGTTGATTGCGCTTGGTTCGTTCATGGGAAATAATGATCTGCAAGCGCTCTTTGGCAACAGAGGCAGAGTTTTTACGTTGTTTACGGAAATGTCTTAGGATACTCATGCAGGTGTGCTCTCCTTGTCTTTCTTGAAGATCCGTTGCAAGAAGCTTTTCTTCTCAGCAGTGATGAATCGGTGTGGTCTCTCTTCTCCTAAGAAACGGGCAACCGCATCTTCGTAGGCTTGTCCGGCATCCGTGGCGTTATCGATGATAACCGGTACACCGGCGTTAGATGCGCGTAGTACTGCAGGAGATTCTGGAATCACACCAAGTAGGGGGATGGATAAAATTTCCTGTACATCTTCGATGGCCAACATGTCACCTCGGTCCACTCGGCACGGTGAATAACGGGTGATCATTAAATGCTCTGTAATACCTTCACCGCCATCTTCAGCGCGCTTTGAACGGCTAGCAAGTATGCCTAGGATGCGGTCAGAGTCGCGCACAGAAGAGACTTCAGGGTTAGTGACTACAATGGCACTGTCAGCATAGTAGAGTGCCATTAAGGCGCCTTTTTCGATACCGGCAGGAGAATCACAAATAATAAAATCGAAATTATCGGCTTTAAGCTCGTCTAAAACTTTACCGACACCTTCTTGATTGAGGGCATCTTTGTCCCTGGTTTGAGACGCAGGCAAGATGTAGAGGTTACTCACCCGCTTGTCGCGAATTAACGCTTGCTTGAGCGAAGCTTCGCCTTTCACGACATTGACGAGATCGTAAACAACTCGACGTTCAACGCCCATGATTAAATCTAAATTACGCAAACCGACGTCAAAATCAATGACGGCTGTTTTGTAGCCCCGTAGGGCAAGACCGGTTGCGATGGCGGCAGAAGTGGTGGTTTTGCCAACGCCGCCTTTACCAGAAGTGACAACGATAATCTTGGTCAATGTTCTTTCCTTCCATAGGGTAAGCCCCAATTCAGGGGACGGTTAAACACAACTATGTTACAGGTTTTTTGCGATTGTGAAAACCTGCACAGCACTAAAGTTCAGAAATTTTTATGGCGTCATTCTCTAAAGTGATTTGAATATGCGCTTGTTCCCGGTGGGTACTGTAATCATCACTGAGTTGATACAGCCCGGCGATGGAGACCATTTCAGCGTCAAATTCTTTACAAAAGATACGGGCATCAGTATTGCCTTTGATGCCAGCCAGTGCCCGACCTCGCAACACACCATAAACATGAATATTACCATCGGCTAATAATTCCGCACCATGACTGACAGGTGCTACAACAATAAGATCACCGCCTTTCGCGTAAACTTGCTGGCCTGAACGGATAGGCTTGGTTACCAGTAGGGTTTCATTAGTGGCTGACTCTTCAGACTCGGTAGCTTTATTGGGCTTGTTGCTGTTGCTGTCATCCGCTTGGCGAGGCAAGTCTTCTTGGGAACTGCGATTATGGGGAAAGACAGCGAGGTTTGCTTCAGTGGCGGCTTCTTGTTGCGCCTCTGTGCCACCACAAACACCGACGGGAATTAATTCATGCTGGCGCATACTGTCACACATTTGGACGAAATCGATGTTTTCATCCCCGGGTAAGTGTTGTAAATCGAGAACAATAGGGGCATGTTGAAAAAACTTTGGCGCTTGTTTGACCGTTTGTTCCAATTGTTGTTTGAAACTGTCAATATCAGCGCTAAAGAGTTGCATAATCGTTAATGTGAATAAACTGCCTTTCAATTTGAAGGCGTTACTGACTTTTTCTTGACTAACTGCTTCCATTGATTAATCCCAATAATTGCATCTGATGAAATATTTGTGGCAAACTTAGCGTGCATCCGGCGGCAGCCCTATTGCTGTGGTGGATTATACAAGAATTTCAAGCAGAAGGCAGTAGTGTGGAAAAAATTTGGTTGCAGCAGTATCCTGAGGGCGTCCCTGATGAAATTGATCCCGATAAGTACAACTCTCTTGTCGATATTTTTACCCAGAGCTGTGAGCTATACAGCGAACGACCTGCCTTAAGTAATTTAGGCACAACGCTGAGCTATGCTGAATTAGACAGACTTTCACGGGATTTTGCCGCTTATTTACAAAGTCAGTTAGGACTGAAAAAAGGCGATAGACTCGCAATCATGATGCCAAACCTTTTGCAGTATGGGGTGGCACTGTTTGGTGCATTGCGGGCGGGTTTAATTGTCGTCAATGTTAATCCTCTGTATACACCTCGAGAATTAGAGCACCAGTTAACGGATGCTGCTGTCGAAACTATCGTGGTCCTTGAGAACTTTGCTAGCACCTTACAAGCAACCATGGGCAAAACGCCGGTCAAAAATGTCATTGTGACCAAGATTGGGGATTTGTATCCACACCCCAAAGCATGCTTGGTGAACTTTGTTGTGCGTAAGGTCAAAAAAATGATCCCAGCATGGCAGATTGATGATGCGTTACATTTTCGCAAAATCCTTAAAGCAGGGCGTCGTGCTACCTTAATGCCTGTTGAAATAATGGGCAAAGATATTGCGTTTTTACAGTATACGGGTGGGACAACTGGGGTCGCTAAAGGGGCAATGTTGACCCATCGCAATATGGTTGCGAATGTTGAGCAAGTTTTTGCGTGGGTGGATCCAGTGGTGAATGGCAAACAAGAAGTCATTATTACTGCCTTGCCGCTGTATCATATCTTTTCATTGACGGCGAACTTATTGACCTTTTTTAAATTCGGTGCAGAAAATATTCTCATCACTAACCCTCGTGATATTCCTGGTTTCATCAAAATCCTCAACAACAACCGTTTTACCGCAATTACCGGCGTCAATACCTTGTTCAATGCTTTGCTGAACAATTCACAATTTAAGACTATCGATTTTAGTGAATTAAAACTCGCTCTCGGCGGTGGTATGTCCGTGCAGCGGGCGGTGGCTGAGCGTTGGCTCGGAGTAACCGGGAAGCCATTACTCGAAGGCTACGGTTTGACAGAAACGTCGCCGGTAGTCTGTGTAAATCCACTGAATCAACGAGAGTACAGTGGGTCTATCGGTGTACCAGTGCCTTCGACCGATATTGCTATCATGGACGAGGAGGGGAATGAATTAGGGGTTGGAGCAGAAGGTGAGTTGTGCGTTAAAGGTCCTCAAGTCATGAGTGGCTATTGGCGAATGGAGAGTGAATCTGAAAAAGTATTCTTTAATGGCTGGTTGCGTACAGGTGATATTGCCACGATCAATGAGCAGGGCTTTGTGTATTTGCTGGAACGTAAAAAAGACATGATTTTGGTGTCAGGGTTTAATGTTTATCCCAACGAAATCGAAGATGTCATTGCTGCCCATCCAGGGGTTATTGAAGTTGCTGTGGTAGGCGTGCCCCATAATATTTCGGGTGAAATTGTTAAAGCCTTTGTGGTGCGCAGTGATCCGGAATTAACTCCGGCAAAGATCCTTGCCCATTGCCGTGAAGAACTAACAGCTTACAAAGTCCCTAAGCAAGTTGAGTTCTGCGACGAGTTGCCGAAATCCAATGTCGGAAAAATCTTGCGCCGAAGTCTACGAGAATCAACCAGTCAAAAAGCGGATTAGTCGAGTCTGTCGTTATTGGCGATACATTCTAACACATAACTTCCTTATTATTTTGAGGATATGTATTGAATACTAGTCGAGTTTGAAATTATGATCAATGGAATTTAATTAAAATTCATAAATTGATTTTAGGTGATAAATGCGATAGTAGTCTTGTGCTTTATGCTTGCCGCTTTTGCTCAAGATAGGCGAGATCAAAAACCATCGAGTGAAATTCTACTAGAAACCATTCATTGAACAACTCAATGGTGCGCTCTTTGGGCCAGAGGCGTTTGGGAACTCCCCAGGAAGCGAGTTCACCTTCAAGGATGCCATCGTAGATTTGGCGGATATATTCTTTAGCTTGGTTGGGGCCGTCGAATTGCGGGATCAACAACGCCGTACAATCCCGCTGCAGGTTCTTGAGGGTAAGATTGTCGATAGAGACTTCTTTTTGGCCTTGTAGCCACTCAAACAGTGCTTGTCTGGGTTTGATAATGGCAACAATACGGTCAACTTCAAACATAGGCGTTAATTACCTGCTCCTTGTAAGACTAGGGGTATAGTAATGTATCTCGCCGTATGATGCCAGTATTTGCCCTTATGAGTTTACGATATGAAGAATTTAACCGAATATGCTGACAAGCCGGCAAATCGGTGTATAATCCCGAATAAGGCGTATAGGATTAACTTCGACTTAAGTGTAAAGGTGGATAAGGAAATTAAATCAGTTAAATACCTATTTGGGCCAAAACGTTAATATTTCGTTAATAGAGCCTACCTATACTTGCCGAAGAACAACGATTTTAGGGACTTTTTTGGGATTACCGACTAAGCCCCACCTTTAAAGAAACGAGGTTTATTATGTTTATGTACGGAGCAAGCCACGGTAAAGACAGACAGGTCAGCTGTGCAACGGGTGAAGAATATCCCCAACGTCTGGTACAAAATCTCAATAATGCACTTCGCAATGCTTCAGTCAATCTAAGTAGTGCGGCGGTTTCTGAAGCTACTGGTAGCTTTAAGCAGCGTGATGCCGAAGCTTGTGGCCAAGCACTCCGACATAGTGTTGAAAACGGACCAGCTCAGCAAGCGTCACATGGCTTAAAAGCGTAATACTTACATGGCACAACACAAATCTTTAAAAAGCACATCAATGATGTGCTTTTTTTATGCGCGATTTTCATTCTGATCTCATTTGCCGTTAATGGTTTTTATTTTCATAAAACTTTGTTAGTCTTGAAACTAGCCTTAGTTCGAAATGATGCTGTTTGGGTATGATTTCGTTCTTGGGCTATACAATTGTATTAACTTTTCTGGAAACCTTATAAGGATAGAAACTATGCGCAAAGAACTACTCGTATGCTCACTTGCAACAGTTTTAATCGCTGGTTGCTCTGGTGGTGATGTTACTTCAGCATCAAATGGCAACGGTGATGATAATGGTGCTGCTGTATCACAGCAAGCAGAGGACAATGGCAGCAATGGCCAAGCTGGCGATAATGGCGGTAATGGTCAAGCTGACGATAACGGTGGCAACGCTCAAGCCGATGATAATGGGAGTGCCGACGAAAGCGACAACAATGGCGGTCTAAGTGGCGCCGTCAATGATATGAAAGATAAAGCTGCTGAAGCTGCGCAGTCAGCATCTGACGCTATGCAAAATGCAGCAGACAGCGTTAAAGATGCTGCTGATAGCATGTCTGGCAGTTCAAATGACGCGCCGGCTGATGGTAATACTGCTGATAGCGTAGGTGATCAGTCTTCGCTGCAAGGCTATGGTTCTGCGCACGTTCAGGTTGCGTCTAATACCACTTCAGCTGCACCAAGTGGCTCTAGTCGTTATGCGCAAAATGGTGCAATGGGTGCAACAGATGCTGCTCAAGGCTCAAATACCATGCAACAAGCGCAAGATGCGATGGATAGTGCGCAAGGTGCTATGCAACAAGGCCAAGATGCAGCTAATGCGGCTATGGGTAATAACCAAGCAGCGGGTACTGACAGTAATGCAAATGCAGCTGCTAATGGCGCTGCTGCAGATACGTCTGGCCAATTCAACATGCCTGCAATGGATAACAACCAAGCGGGTCAAAGTGCAATTGGTTATGGTGATGGCACTGCAGGTGCTGCGGGTAATGATGCTGCGGCAGTTCAGGGTGCTCAAGGTGCTCAAGGTGCTGCTGATGCTGGTGCGCAACAACCCAATGCTGCACAGCAAGCTGTACAATCTGCGGGAGATGCAATGCAATCTGCTAGTGATGCTGCACAATCTGCCGGTGACGCTATGCAAGGCGCGACTGGTAACTAATTGTTGAGTGTCTACCTCAGTAGTAAAACGGCCAAGGTAACTTGGCCGTTTTTTTTGTTGTGCTCCATATCAAGTCTAAGTGACTTAATGTTAGTCAGCCTGCACTAGATAGACCAAAAGGCTGTAGCCGACATTCCGCTTTTTTCGTTAATTTTTTATCCCTTTCTGCATCAAAAATAGCTCTGGTGGAAAAGCCGGTTGTAGGTAATCGCCTTGATTACCAAATAGGCCTAGACTTTCAGCCATACCCCTAGTAAATTAGTCGTTTCGTTGCAAAGAAAGGTTTATTTTTATGAGTGGTGCCATTATTACACCAGACAAACAACAAAACGCACCTACTAATCTATTTTTTCCTATCATTATTCTTCTCATCGTCGCTGCGTTTTATTTCTATGAATTTATGTTACAAGTCTCACCAGGGGTGATGACGCACGATTTAATGAAAGACTTTGGCGTTACCGCAGCGGGTTTGGGGATGATATCTGGGTTTTACTATTACGCTTACACGCCGATGCAAATACCAGCAGGGTTGCTCTATGATCGCTTTGGGCCACGGGTATTGCTGTCGATTTCAGCAACGGTTTGTGCTTTAGGTGCACTGGGCTTTGGCCTTGCCCCTAATGCTTATCTTGCCGGTATCGGTCGATTTTTTATGGGGATGGGTTCCGCATTTGCATTCATTGGTTGCCTCGTTTTAATTTCCCGTTGGTTCCCAAGTAAGTATTTTGCTTTTCTCTCAGGCGTTATCATGATCATGAGTTCCCTTGGCGCTTTAGTCGGGGAAATGCCGCTGGCTGCTGATGTAGAACGCCATGGTTGGCGTCATTCAATGATCAGTCTTGGCTTAATTGGCTTGGGCATCGCAGTATTAATTTGGTTGATTGTGCGTGACTCACCAGCATTTGAAAAAATCAAACAACACCCCAAGCAAGCTAATGAGTGGCACAGGTTAGCCCAAGTATTGCGTCGGCCCCAAAGTTGGTGGCTGGCGCTTTATGCCTTTTGTGCGTGGTCACCGATTCTCATTGTCGCAGGGCTGTGGGGGGTTCCCTATATCGCTCAGCTCTACGGCATTAGCACGACGAAGGCCTCAGGCTTCATATCGATTGTTTGGATCAGTGTGGGGATAGGTAGTCCCTTATTTGGTTGGGTTTCAGATAAAATTGGCCGCCGCTGCCTACCATTAACGGTGGCAGCTGGGATCTCTTTGGCTGCGACGCTGGGCATGTTATATATCCCACATATTCCCTATTGGTTAATGGGGGTTTGTATGTTTGGTTTAGGCTTTGGTGGTTCAGGTCAAATTCTCTCCTTTGCACTGGTCAAAGACAATAACCCACCACGAATAGTTGGTACGGCGATTGGGTTCAATAATACAATGGTGGTTGCGGGTGGTTTATTATTTCAACCGCTTGTGGGGCTAATATTAAAGTTTACTTGGGAAGGTAAGTTGCTAGATAACGTTCCGGTTTATTCTCAAAGTAATTACCAGGTTGCACTGGCCATTGTGCCTTTGTGTGCATTGATTGGAACGTTAGTGTCAATGTTTATGCTACAAGAAAGCCATTGCCGTGCGCTACACGGTGAGCAGGAGGATTTTTAATGAGTGCTAAATCAGGCGGCTTGGCCGGAATTACTGCGGGGCAAACAGCTATTGCTACTGTGGGCAAGGAAGGCTTTGGGTTGAATTATCGCGGGTATTCGGTTGATGATTTGGCGGAGCATGCGTGTTTTGAAGAAGTGGCGTATTTGTTGATTTATGGCAAACTGCCTAACGAGACGGAATTAACGGACTACAAAAACCGCTTGAAATCCTATCGTGCTTTGCCTGGGGCATTAAAAATTGTATTAGAACAAATTCCATCACATGCACATCCGATGGATGTATTGCGTACGGGGTGTTCCGCCCTTGGCACGATGGAGCCAGAGAGAGACTTTGAGGATGAATACACAGTTGCTGACAAGCTGCTTGGCAGCTTTCCGGCAATGTTGATGTATTGGTATCAACACCATCATAAAGGCACCATTGATACTGAAACTGATGATGACAGTTTAGCCGGGCATTTTTTGCATTTATTGCATGGTGAGAAACCCAGTGAGTTGCACCGCAAGTGTGTGGATGTGTCCTTAATTCTTTATGCGGAACATGAATTCAACGCGTCAACCTTTGCTGCACGTGTGACGGCGGCGACTTTGTCAGATTTTTATTCTGCCGTTACCTCTGCCATTGGTACCTTGCGTGGCCCGCTGCACGGCGGGGCAAATGAAGCGGCAATGGTATTGATTGAGCAATTTGATTCGGTTGAGGCTGCGGACAAAGGCTTACGGCAAATGCTAGCGGACAAGGCGCTAATAATGGGCTTTGGCCACCGGGTGTATACAAGCTCTGATCCACGCTCTGATATCATTAAAGCCTGGGCCAAAAAATTATCTGAGGCGGCAGGGGATACTGTGTTATACCCCGTATCTGAACGTATCGAGACTATCATGTGGGATGAAAAAAAATTATTCCCTAACTTGGATTTTTACAGTGCGACAGCGTATCATTTTTGTGGCATTCCCACGGCAATGTTCACGCCAATTTTTGTGATGTCACGCATCACGGGTTGGGCAGCCCATATTATTGAGCAACGGGCAAACAACAAATTGATCCGTCCTGGTGCGGAATATATTGGCCCTGAGCCCCAAGCATTTGTCAGTATTGACGAACGGTAATTAAACAAAACTACAGGAAATGCCCATGTCTGCAAACGTCGATGAAAACACACGTCCAGAATTTGATAAAGAACTCCAAGACATTGTTAATTATGTCCTGAATTACCAGATTGACAGTGATGAGGCGTATCAAACTGCTCGTTATTGTTTGATGGATACTTTGGGTTGCGGCATTCTTGCCTTAAATTATCCGGCGTGTACCAATCACCTTGGGCCATTAGTGTCTGGGACAACGGTCGAGAATGGCTGCCGGGTGCCAGGTACAGATTACGTATTAGATCCCGTGCAAGGTGCATTTAACATCGGTGCAATGATACGCTGGTTGGATTTTAATGATACGTGGTTAGCGGCAGAGTGGGGGCATCCCTCTGATAATCTTGGCGCTATATTGGCGCTTGCTGATTATTTATCACGGCAAAACGAAGCTCATGGCAAAGCGCCATTAACCATGCAAGCTGTGTTAACGGCGATGATTAAAGCCCATGAAATCCAAGGTTGTTTGGCTCTCGAGAATAGTTTCAATCGGGTGGGGCTTGATCATGTGGTATTAGTTAAGGTTGCATCTACGGTTATTGCCGCCCAGATGTTGGGTTGTAACCGTGATGAAATACTGAATGCCTTGTCTCTTGCCTGGGTTGATGGACAAAGTCTTCGTACTTATCGCCATGCACCTAACACGGGCGTACGCAAATCCTGGGCCGCAGGGGATGCAACGAGTCGTGGTGTGCGGTTGGCGATGATGGCTAAACAAGGGGAGATGGGATATCCCAGCGTCTTAAGTGCTAAGACGTGGGGTTTTTATGATGTATTATTCAATGGCAAAGCGTTTCAATTTCAACGTCCCTATGGTTCCTACGTGATGGAGCAGATTTTATTTAAATTGTCATTTCCAGCGGAGTTTCATGCGCAAACGGCGGTGGAGTGTGCGGTTAAACTTCATGATGAAGTGAAACACCGTCTTGATGATATCGAAACAATTGTATTATCCACTCAAGAACCTGCAGTAAGGATCATTAGCAAAACGGGGCCTCTTCACAATCCTGCTGACAGAGATCACTGTTTGCAATACATGGTCGCCATCGGTCTGCTATTTGGCGATTTAACCGCTGATCATTATGAAGATGAAGTAGCCAGTGATCCACGCATTGACAGTCTGCGGGACAAAATGCAGGTTGAAGAAGATTCACGTTTCAGCGAGGAGTATTTGGATCCGGATAAGCGTGCTATTGGCAATGCTATTCAAGTGTTTTATGCTGATGGTAGTTCGAGTGACAAAATCAGTATTGACTATCCTATAGGGCATCGAAGACGACGGGAAGAAGGGATCCCCGTACTAATTGAAAAGTTTCGCCGAAACTTAGCAGGGCAATTTCAAGCAGACAGTGTTGATGCCATTATGACATTATGCAGTGATCATGAACGTTTAACGAAAACGCCGGTAACGGACTTCATGGCACTATTTGTTAAACGTTAGATCTACAACATGCAAGAGCGCTTTCGCGGGTCGGCTTTGTGCTGGCGGCACCTATAAACATCCCCCCGACACCACCAGCACCGCCTCCAGCAAAGGTGGCTATAAGTTCAAGCGTACCTTCTAGATCGCCACTTTCAGTCGAAATGCCAATGACACCAATTAGATAACTCGCACCCCAAAAACTTAACACCCCGCCAACAACGCCTAGTATTAACCCGCATGTTACAATGGCACAGCTACTGGTAAGTACCTCTTTTTTGCTGAGCGGAATCGGGGAGATAATAGGTTCGCTTAGTTCAGTGCCACTTTCGCCACCGTTTAATGGTCTTGCTTCATCGCCTTGTCTACAACAGGGAAAAAATCGTGAAAACATGCGGCATTACTCCTTGGCGGTGATGGTTGTAGTATATCGCATTTCATTCTTACGATAAAAAACATTTGGTAGGTTAACTTATTGCTATTAAGCCAAGAATGCGTATCATCTCCACATTAACAACCAATAAATATCAGGTGATTGATAATGCAAAGCATTCTTTCTATCCAGTCCCATGTGGCTTATGGTTATGTGGGTAATCGAGCAGCGGTCTTTCCCTTGCAGCGGTTAGGGTTTGATGTTAGTGCGGTAAATACCGTGCAATTCTCAAATCATACGGGCTACGGTGAGTGGGCTGGGGATGTTTTTAGCCATGAGCATATCCGTCAAGTCATTGATGGCATTGATGTGCGTAAACCGATCAATAGCTTCACGGCCGTTTTGTCGGGTTACATGGGGGATGCTGCGCTTGGGGAAATCATTGTTGAAACCGTGGCTCGGGCACGAGAAGGCAATCCAGATATGCTTTACTGTTGCGATCCAGTCCTTGGTGATGTGGGGCGGGGGATCTTTGTCCGACCGGGTGTGGCAGAGTTTATTCGTGATGAGGCGGTTACCCATGCCGATATTACGACTCCAAATCAGTTTGAATTAGAATATCTAACTGGACAGGCGATTACTGATATTGATAGTGCTCAACAAGCTTGTGCTGCACTACGCCGGCGTGGTCCTCATACCGTATTGTTAACTAGCTTTGAAGCAGCCGATAGTAATGATGATACCATTGCGATGTTAGTCGATAGTAATGATGGCACATGGTTAGTGGAGACCCCGAAATTACCAATAGATCCTGCGCCTAACGGTTCTGGTGACGCGACTGCCGCGATCTTTTTGGCAAAATACCTCGAAACAGGCAATGCTGAGCTTGCGTTGGAACATGTGACAGCGGCGATTTTTGCGGTGTTTTCTGCGACATTGGCGGCCCAAACCCGAGAATTACAGTTTATTGCGGCCCAAGATGAGATTTTGGCGCCAAAACAGCATTTTGCACTGCAACATTTACGTTAAATGATGGTCTAATCCTATTACCCAGAAGGTAATCCGTTGTATTAAGAGAATTTGATGAAACCAAATCAAGATATACCTAATAATGGCTTTGGCCATAGCACCGATTATTTAGCGGTTGATAACCCGCTAAGGGATATCGATGTCTTGCTGTTTGATTTGGATAATACGATTTACCCAAATGAACTGGGCTTGTTGGACCGCGTTGAGGCCCGCATGACAGAATTTATCATGGATATGTTTCAGATCGATGTTGCTACCGCCAAAGAGCTTCGCACAGAGTATTACCATGAGTATGGTACAACGCTACGGGGATTGATGAATAAGCACAAAGTTGATCCGGAGGCCTTTCTCGCCTACGTGCACGAAATTGACCGCTCCCACGTAGATGCTGATCATGAGTTAGAAGAGCTGCTGAGTATGATACCAAAGCGCAAAGTGATTTTTACCAATGGCTCTCGTCGGCATGCGGAGCATACCTTGGGTAAGTTAGGCATTAATCATCATTTTGAAGATATTTTTGATATTACTGCGGCAGAGTATATTCCTAAGCCGAATGCCTATCCCTACCAGAAGATATGCGAAAAACACAATATCGATCCCAAACGGGCTATTATGTTTGATGACATTGCTCGCAATTTACTGCCTGCAGCCGATATTGGTATGACCACCGTATTAATTGAGTCAGATAATCCTCGGGCGATGGAGTTCCATGATGATGAACGTATTCACTTCCATGTGGTCAGTGTGGTTGAGTTTATTAAACGACATTTTTTGAACATCTCTTAATTTTTATAACAGCTTCTGTACAATCCTGATTGTTATTATCTCGAACATGAGTTCTATTTTGCCAATTTCATTGCAATCGCAAAATACTTCCTCTAGCATCCTGTTCAACGGAGTTACGATTCTCTGGTTAAGTTGGCTGCTTTGTGCTTCTTAGCGAGGGTACGTTTGTTAGCTCGGATGCTCTAACGATGATAATGATTAGGAGCAACACATGTTGAAAAAAATCCTTCCCGCAGTAGCGGTTTCTTGTGTCTTGGCAACCTCAGCTTATGCGACACCCAATGGTTTTTATGCGGGTGGCCAGCTCGGCTATTCTGACAGTGATTACACTGCTGCTAGCCAAGGCTTGAAGTCTGTTTCGTTAAACGGGACGTCAACCCAAGTCAGTGGTCCTGCTAATACGAAAACCGAAAAAGACCACTTAGGTGGCCGTTTGTATACCGGTTATCAATTCAATAAATACCTTGGTGCCGAATTAGGTTTCACTGATTACGGTGATAACAAAATCAAAAACGCCTATGGCTTAGAGGGCACGAATGTAACCTTGAACAACCAAGCTGTCGACTTAGTGGGTAAACTATCTTACCCTGTGACTGATAAGTTTGATGTGTTCGGTAAAGCTGGTGGTGCTTACGTGATGGCTGATAAAGCTAAATCAGACGTTACTGCAACCACTGTTCCTGGTGGCGCTATGTTTAGCGGTACAGTGAAAACCAAGTCTATGGACAAACTACGTCCGACTTATGGTTTAGGCGCTAGCTACATGTTGACTAACAATGTCAGCGCTGATCTGTCTTATATGCGCATTCAAGGCGGTAACGGTGTGAAAGACACCAGCTTAACCGCTCTTGGTGTTGCTTACCACTTTGCTTAATCATTAAGTGAGTGATTGCCCGGTCTTTGTTTAGCATAGGCCGGGTAACCTCTAATACTTCCAATCGACATTCCGCACCAGTCTCTTTTTGCGCATAAAAAGGTAAAAACTTAACTCAAAATGCTCAGGTATTGCATATACATTCCGCTTTTTCGTTAATTTTTTACCCCTTTCTGCATCAA
>MDTG01094684.1_pt1 | contig 45050 bp, 40 predicted proteins | sample 811421 | NCBI WGS metagenome assembly MDTG01 (sample SAMN05326645, study PRJNA326480) | marine metagenome | isolation source: seawater | place: Pacific Ocean: South East | collected 2011 | reverse complement strand
AGAATTATCTGGTAACGATATTGGCTCGCTTGAACATGTTATTCAAAGAAGAATCAAATATTATGCTGATTCAGAGTTAAAACCTGATGTAATTCTAATTGATGGTGGGAAAAATCAACTTAATTTTGTAAATTCAATTATTGATAAATCAGATCATCAAGAAATCAAGGTTATTTCAATCGTAAAAGGTTCAAAAAGGGTACGAGCTACTGAAACCATAATAAGTGAAGATGGTATTATTGAATTAGATAAATACTCAAAGGCTTTTTTGCTACTTCAAGAGATTCGTGATGAGTCGCATAGGTTTGCAATTCGTGCGCAAAGAAATAAAAAAAGAAAGAAAATAAATAAATCAGTTTTAGATAATATAAATGGAATAGGAAACGTTTTAAAAACTAGGCTCATGAAAAAGTTTAAAAACATACAAAAAATTAAGGACGCATCTATCGAACAATTAATGACTGTTGATGGTATTAATGAGAAAATGGCTAAAAATATTCAAAACGAATTAAGATGATAGCAACTTTAATAAACATTTTGACTTTTTCTCGAATTCTTATTGGAATGATAATCTTTGGTTTACTGATGTTAAATAATTATTATATGTTATCTTTTTTGTTATTTTTTCTTGCAGGCTTTACTGATTATTTAGATGGATATTTAGCGAGAAAATACAATGCAACGTCACAATTGGGAGAAATTCTTGACCCAATCGCTGACAAGATGCTTATTATTTTTCTTTTAATTGCACTGGCATTAAATTTATCAAGTAATTTGATAGGTTTTGCAGGTGCTTTGATAATTTCAAGAGAAATTTGGGTGAGTGCTTTAAGAGACTTCAATTCAAGAAGAGGCAATTCAGCTGCAACAAAAGTGATGTACATAGCAAAAATTAAAACCACTATTCAAATATTTACCATTGCTATATATCTTACTGCGTTAGCATTTAGCAAGATGTTATTAATTTTAGTTGGCGATATTTTTATGATAATTTCAGTACTTATAACTATTTATACTGGATATATATATACTTTAAATTCTTTGAAGAATTAAATTCCACATTTTATTTAATAGACATTACAATAACATTTAAATTATGGCTGGATGGCAGAGTGGTCATGCAGCGGCCTGCAAAGCCGTTTACGCCGGTTCGATTCCGGCTTCAGCCTCCAATAAAAAAACTGTATAATTTGGCAAGTTTACAAAAGCCCGGGTGGTGGAATTGGTAGACACAAGGGACTTAAAATCCCTCGCCAGTGATGGCGTGCCGGTTCAAGTCCGGCTCCGGGTACCATATATAATTTTATTAAATTTATAGACATTGCAATATAAACATTTTGTGTGAAAACTATTTTACATAGATTGTGTTTATTTGCTTCACTTCTCTTATCAATACGAAACAATGTGAAAAGTAATTTTATACTTCGTAGAAGATAATATAATATGCTCATTATGAATATAATTGTCACAGGTGGAGCGGGATTTATAGGCTCTGAGCTAATAAGATTTTTAATTAAAAATACAAAACATAATATTTTAAATATAGATAAGCTCACCTATGCTGGCAATCTTGAATCACTTCAGGCTATTGTTGATAATCCTAGATATCATTTCAAAAAAGAAGATATTATTAACAGAGATAAAATAATAAAAATATACGCTGAATTTCAACCTGATATTATCTTTCATCTAGCTGCAGAATCACATGTAGATAAATCAATTGAAGGCCCGCTAGATTTCATTTCTACAAATGTTACCGGAACTGCAGTTATGTTAGATGTAAGTTATCACTATTGGATTAATTGCAATTCAGAAAAGAAAAAATTATTTAAATTTCACCATATCTCTACTGATGAAGTTTATGGAAGTCTTGAGAAAGATGGATATTTTACTGAAGAAACTTCATATGACCCCAGTTCTCCATATTCAGCTTCTAAAGCTAGCTCTGATCATCTTGTTCGTGCTTGGCATAAAACATTTGGGTTACCGGTTTTAATAACTAATTGCTCAAATAATTATGGACCATATCAATTTCCAGAAAAATTAATACCCCTTGTTATATTAAATGCAATAAAAGGGAAATTATTGCCAATATATGGAGATGGTCTTCAGATAAGAGATTGGCTGTATGTTGGTGATCATGTTAAAGCTCTATATCAGGTAATGCAAAATGGTAAACCTGGAGAGACGTATAACATCGGTGGAAATAATCAAAGAACAAATTTAGAGGTTGTTAATATTTTATGTGAGCTATTAGATGAATGTACCAGCCCAAAAGATCTCGGCCTATCTAGTTATAAAGAATTAATAAAATTTGTTGAAGATCGACCAGGACACGACCAAAGGTATGCAATGGATACAAGTAAAGTCTTTAAAGAGTTAGGATGGCAGCCTGAGCAAACATTTGAAAGTGGCTTAAGATTGACCATAGATTGGTATATAAACAACTATGAATACTAAAATTATCATAAGATAATGTTAGGTCAATGTTATAGAAGTTGGTTTATGCTTGTTAAAAGCAATATATGATGAATACCTTTTTAATTTGTAAGTAACAAAAAATGATTCTATTTTCAAAGATACAGAACCAAAAAAACGAATTTTTAAATTTAAAAAAAGCACTTTCGCTTGGAAAAATAGAGGGAGGTGGGCATTTTTCTTCAAAAGTTTACTCTCAGATGAATAGCTTAGGTTATAAAAATAGTCTTCTAACCACTTCCTGCACTTCTGCACTCGAAATGTCTGCAATTCTATTAAACTTCAAAGAAGGCGATGAGATAATTATGCCAAGCTATACTTTTGTATCTACAGCAAATGCTTTTTTACTCAGAGGTTGTAGACCTGTTTTTGTTGATATTGGAATAAATGATTTAAATATTGATGCAAATTTAATCGAAAATGCAATAACTTCAAAGACAAAAGCAATAGCTATTGTGCATTATGGCGGTGTTAGCTGCGATATGAATAAAATATTAAAGCTAGCTAAAAAATATAAATTACAAATTATTGAGGATGCTGCTCAAGGTATTGGAGCTTTTTATAAAAAAAAGCCACTAGGATCAATGGGAGCTCTGGGAGCAATATCCTTTCACAATACAAAGAACATTTCTTCAGGTGAGGGAGGCGCATTAATTGTTAACAAAAATATTTATTTAAAAAGAGCAAAAATTATTCATGAAAAAGGCACAAATAGAAATGATTTTAAAATGGGGAAAGTTTCAAAGTACGAATGGAGAGACATTGGCTCGTCATATATTTTAAGTGATTTGTCATGCGCACTTCTAGAATCTCAATTATGTAACTTGTCAAAGATTACTAACGCAAGATTAAAAATATGGGAGCAATATAATAACTTTTGCAAAAATCACAATATGTTTGAAGACTTATTTCAACTGCAAATAATTCCATCATATGCTTTTCATAATGGACATTTATTTTACTTATTATTCAGATCAAAGTTTATAGCTAATGAATTTAAAAAACATATGAACAGTCATGGAGTTCAAGTAGCTTCTCATTATGTTGGCCTTCACTCTTCTCATTATGGAAAAAGTAATTCCAGATATATAGGTGATATGAGAAATACAAATAAAGCCTCAAATTGTCTAATACGACTCCCTATTTGGGAGGGGCTAAATGTTGAATGTGTTATTGATGCTATATCCAAATCATTAAAAAAATTATGAGCATATTAATAATTCAAGCAAGACTGAATTCAACCCGAATGCCAAAAAAAATTCTTTATAAATTAGGAAATATTACAGTTCTTGATCATGTTATTAAAAGGGTAAAAAGGTCTAAAAATTTCAATAAAGTTGTTATCGCAGTTCCCTTTGGAGAAGAAAATACAATTAAAGAAGCAATATATCATAAGGATATTGATATTTTTTCAGGTAGTGAAATTGATGTTTTGTCACGATATTTTGAATGTGCAAATAAATTTTCTGCAAAAATAGTATGTAGAATAACCGCTGATTGCCCATTCTTAGATTGGCGAATTCTTGATAAATGCTATGAAAAATACATTGAACTAGATTGTGACTATTACGTAGCTAATACCTGTCCACCACCAAGCACTTATCCCGACGGTATGGATGTTGAGATCTTTTCAATGAACTATCTAGAGAAAGCTCATAATGATGAAACACTCTCAGAGAATCGAGAGCATGTAACATTTCAATTTTGGAAAAATAAAGAATATAAATCCTATCAAATGAATAATTCAAAAGATCTTTCAGATCTCAGATTTACTATAGATTATGTTGAAGATTATTTACGCTTAAAAGGTTTCGCTGAAAAATTTTGTCCTAATGGAGAAGACTTAAGCTTAAATAAAATTGTTTCATTGTTAGAAAAGAATGGGGAATTAGAAGAATTCAGAAAACCTGATTTACGAAACTCAGGTTGGAAGCAATAACACAAGGGGTATAAACCAATGAATAAAAAAGTACTTAAAATAATACCAAAATCAAAAAAATTATCGCCTATTTCTATAGGTGGAAATAATCCAGTTTTTACCATTGCTGAAATAGGACTCAATCACAATGGTGATATTGATCTCGGTAAAAAATTAATAGATTCTGCATATAATGCGGGATGTTCATCTGTAAAGTTTCAGAATTTTGAAACCGATGATGTTTATATTCAAGGAGAGAAAGCAGGCCAATATCAATTACTAGGAAAAAGTATTGATATATATGATCTTCATAAAAATTTAGAAATAGAGCTAGAATTTTTGTTAAAGCTAAAAAATTATGCTGAGGAGAAAGGTATGTATTTTTTTTCAGCTCCAATGGGGAAGAATGCTTTAAAAACTTTGTTAGATTTAGATTGTGATCTTGTAAAAATATCCTCTTATGAAGTTACTAATTTGCCATGGATAAGAACAGTTGCAAAAACTAAAATACCAATAATTATGTCTTGCGGTGGAGCAAGAATGGAAGAAGTAGATAGAGCTTTGAATGAAATTTATAAATATCATGATCAAGTGGCTTTGATGCATTGTGTAATTCAATATCCTGCAAAGCTTAAGGATGCTAATTTAAAAGTCATCCAAACCTTAAAGTCTGCATATGAAATTCCAGTAGGTTTTTCAAATAATGGTTTTAAAAATAATTTAGATGAAATTGATTACATAAGTATTCCTCAAACAGCAGCAGCAATAGGCATGGATTTATATGAAATTCATATAACTCTGGATAGAAAAATGTCTGGTGTTGATCAAGGCTTTTCTACCGAACCAACAGAATTAAAAAAAATGGTGGAACTTATAAATGATATAAGATCAAGATACTTACTTTCCGAAAAAATTGATTTTGATGAAATCTGCGCTGGTTCTGGAATTAAAAAGACACTTAAATGTGAGGAATATGTTAGGAAGTTTGCTTATAAATCAATTTTTGCAATAAAAAATATTAAAAAAGGTGAAAAATTGTGTAAAGACAACATTAAATGCCTCAGACCAGGTGAATATAAATCAGGACTAGAGCCTATCTATTTCGATATTATTGATGAACATTTTTATGCAAAAGAAAATATTGATTCATTTGAACCAATTAAATGGAATAATGTAACAACTTAAAAATGTAACAACTTTTTATAATGAATTATATTTTTATTGCATTTGAAGAGCTTGAAGAGGGCCTTGGAACTGGACATATTACTAGAGTTAAAAGAATAATTGAATTTATCTCAACTAAGTCTTTTTTAACCGATAACACTATTACATTCGTAACCAATAATGAGATACATAATGATAATTACTTTCACGTCCATGTTAAAAGTATCGAAGATGCTGAAAACAAAATAAAAGATTTAATCGATAAAAAAAACATTGACGTTGTTATCTTTGATTGCTTAGATTATTGTCAAGAACTATACAAAGTATGTAAAGATAATCTTATATTTACTATTGGCATCGATACATCTAGTTCTAAGTCTTCAGATTTAGATCTCCTTATCAATCCATCTATCTATAACAAATTATCATATTTCTATGGCCCAATGCATTCAATTCATTATGAGAATACCAATAAGTCTGTATACAAGAATAAGATTAATTCAAAAAAATTATTTCTATGTTTTGGAGGCATAGATTACCAAGAACATTTAATAAAAATCTTACCACTACTTAAATTACTTCCAAGTAAATATGAACTTAATATAGTTCTATCGAATAATTTTGATGAAAAAACACTTGATGATATTAAAAATGTTAATTTTCTTCGCAAACCTAAAGATTTCTATGGTTTGTTAAATGATTCAGAATTAGCAATTATTAGTGGCGGCATAATTTTTCAAGAGGCCCTTTATCTTGGAATACCGACATTTGTTATTCCTCAATATAAACATCAACACCAGGTTGCAAAAAAAAGAAAAGAGGAAGGTGCTTGTTTAGGATTTTCATTAATAAAACCTGATTATGGAAATATAATTTATAAAATTAATGATTTGTTGAATAATATTGATTTGAGGATAGCTACCTCAATAAAATCAAGATCATTGGATGATGGACTTGGTCTAAATAGGATTGCAAGTTCATTGAGGGTTTATGACCGCTTAGAGTGGGATTCAAATTTCTTTAAAAAAGAAATATATATATTAAATTCAAGATGTTATACCAAGAGTGTTCATAAAAAAGTGCAATCATTGATTAAAGAAAAAAAAAATAGACCTTATATATTTTTTATGCCCGTCAAATGATAAAAAATCAATAAATTTTGCCGAAAATCATAATTTCAAAAAAGTCGATAATAGACTGAGTTATTCAGTTTCTCATAAAAATTTTGTCTCAAGACCAATTAAGGGAGATGGTGTTATAAAGATGTCCACTTTAAAAAATACAAAAGAATTAGAATTACTTGCAAAAAAAACTAAGTGGATTTCAAGATATTACAATGATCCAAAGTTCGAGAAACAAAGTTTGAATAATTTTTATGGGGAATGGGTTAAAAAATCTATAACAGGAAATTTTGATGATCATGTTTTTCATGTTGAGCTAGATAATAAAATATGTGGATTTATAACAGTAAAAAAGAATGGGATAAATTTTGGTTCAATTGGTTTAGTAGCTGTAAATGAAAAATATCAAGGCCATGGTTTTGGATTGGCGTTAATATCTCACGCAGTTGAGTATATGTTTTTAAAACTAGGCTGCGCATCTGTATCAGTGGTTACGCAAAAAGAAAATATCAATGCTTGTTATGCATATGATAAAATCGGATTTAAAGTTAACACTAATTCTATTTGGTTCCATAAATGGATATAGATAATAATAAAAAAATAGCCATACTAACTGGTTCTAATGGTCAGTTAGGAAAAGCTATAAATAAAAAACTTTCCTCTCATTATAAAATTTATAACTTAGATATCTCATATTCTTCAAAGCAATTAGATAAATATCATATAAATCTAGATATATCTAATAAAAATCAAATAAAAGATCTGTATCTAAAAATTAATCCAGATATTTTGATAAATAATGCAGGTATTTCTGTGTTCTCAAGCTACTTAGATAGAACCTCCGAAGAGCTTGACTCGGTTTTTGATGTCAACCTTAAGGGAACAATCAATATGATTAATGAGTTTGCAAATGTCAACCAGAAAAATTTGAGTGAAAAGTGTATTATAAATATAGCTTCTATATATGGTGTTGTATCAGCAGATCCAAGAATTTATACTGACACACCTAGAAATAGTCCTGAAATATATGCAGCTACAAAAGCTGGAGTGATTCAGCTTACAAAATATTACTGCGTCCAATTGAGTAGTATGAATATAAGAGTTAATGCTATTTCTCCTGGAGGAATCTTTAACCCAAAAGATCCTCAGGGCAAAGATTTTGTCAAAAATTATTCATATAGGTGTCCAATGGGTAAAATGGGTAGTGCTGAAGATATAGCAAATGGAGTTTTTTTTCTTTCGTCTGAAGAGTCTTCATATATAAATGGACATAACCTTGTAATAGATGGAGGTTTTACAGCATGGTAAATAAACTAGAAAAAATTGGTGAAAAAAGAATCCCAGGATTTTCACAATTGTTGTCTAAAAGACCAGATCAGTTTTCAAGAGAATTTTGGCCAAAATACTACTCAAAGGCTAAAGGCACTTATATATGGGATTTAGATGGAAAAAAGTATTTAGATTTTAGCTTTAGTGGAATCGGCGCCAACGTATTGGGCTATGCGGACTCAGATGTAAATAAAAAGGTAAAAAAATCAATTGATATGGGTAGCTCCTCTTCAATTAACTGTTATGAAGAGGCAGAGTTAGCAGAACTATTATGTGAAATGCATAAATGGGCTGACATGGTTAGATATTCCAGGTCCGGAGGAGAGGCTGTTAGTATAGCAATAAGAATTGCTAGAACATACTCAAATAAAGATAAGGTTTTATTTTGTGGTTACCATGGCTGGAGTGATTGGTATCTTGCATCAAATATTAATGAAAAATCTAATCTAGACAATCATCTTTTGCCTTCCTTAAAATCATCAGGCATTCCAAAAGCATTAGAGGGCACCGCAATTCCTTTCAATTATAATAACTTAGAAGAATTCAAGGTACTCTTTAGAAAGAATATAAAAAGTTTAGGCTGTGTCATTATGGAGCCTGTAAGAACTGTAAAGCCTAATAATGGTTTCTTAGAAACAATTTCTGAGATGTGTAAAAAAAATAAAGTACCATTAATCTTTGATGAGATTTCATCTGGTTTTAGAATATGCCCTGGTGGCAGCCATTTAAAATTTAATGTAAATCCAGACATTGCGGTCTTCGCAAAAGCAATTGGCAATGGTTATCCTATATCAGCAATTATCGGTTCTAAGGAAGTGATGTCTTCTGCACAGGATACATTTATAAGCAGTACAAATTGGACTGAGCGAGTTGGAAGTGTTGCTGCATTAGCGACTATTAAAAAATTTCAAGACAATAATGTACATGAGCACATTCATAAAATGGGAAAAAAAGTACAAAATTTTTGGAAAGAAATGGATAAAAAATATAATTTAAAATTAGATGTGTCAGGTTTATATCAATTAAGCTACATGGCATTTCAAGAAGACAATGATATAAAAAAAACATTTTTTGTAGAACAAATGCTCCATCGAGGAGTACTTGCATCAACAAGATATTATCCAAATTTTGCACAAAATGATTCTCATTTTAGGCTTTATAAAAAAAATGCTGAAATTGTATTTAAAAATATTGCTGACCTATCAAAAAGAAAAGATAAGAGTTTAGAAAATGCCATTGAAGGCTCTATATCAAAGCCAGGTTTTAAAAGATATGCATAAAATAATAATTAAAAATTAGTAAAGAGAATCAATAAAATGGAATTTTTTTTTTATGAATAACAATTTAGAAGCAATATTATTAGCAGGAGGAAGTGGAAGTAGATTAAGACCATTTTCCTTATATACATCAAAACATTTGCTTCCAGTTGATAACGTTCCGATGGTATTTTATCCCTTGAAAAATCTCCAACTTGCTGGAGTTAAAAAAGTATTTCTTATAGTAAATCGAGAACACTTTCCACAATGGGAAATTTTGATTAATGCGTATGATTTTAGTATGGAAATCAGTATTGTAATACAGGATAAACCACTTGGAATACCTCATGCAATTGCATGCTGTGAAGATTTAATTGAAGGTAAGAATTTTTTAGTAGCACTCGGAGATAATGTAATTCTTGCATCAAATTTTATTAACAATTTTAAAACATATTTAGCTGATCCAAATAGAGCGGTTATTTGTGGGTTTAATGTAGTTGATCCAAGTGCATTTGGAGTAGCTGATTTTAATGATTCTGGAAAGCTCATTCAAGTTATTGAAAAACCTTTAAATTCTCCATCAAATATAGCAATAGCAGGTTTTTATAGCTTTCCTCGCAGCTCTTTTTCTTTAATAAAATCATTAAAATATAGCGATCGTGGAGAATTAGAAATTTCAGATTTAATTAATCATTATATAAAAAAAGAATCCTGTGACTTGATTTTGTCAAATAGCCGATCCGATTATTGGATGGACACTGGTACATACAGTTCTCTTATACAAACTACTAATTTCATTAAAGTTCTTAAAACTGGAAGTGCCGACGACATAGCACAATTTCCAGTTAAAGCGGTTTAAGTATCTCATGAGTATTGGAATACAAAATCGTTTTCTTAGATAAATTTTACTCTTTGTTTTATAATCATATTTCGAAGCTTTTAAATAATAAATTTATTCTATAAAGGACCTTCCTTATATGATGAATGGTAAATATGAATGGAAAAAAGAAGATTCTCAAATAGCGAGGAAATAGATCTAAAAGAAATTTTTTTAATTCTATGGAATGCTAAATACTTTATTGCAACAACTTTTATTCTTGCAAGCATACTTTCAGTCATTTATGCCTTATCACTTCCAAATATATATAAAAGTTCAGCTATATTAACTCCTGTGTCTCATAGCGAGAACTCAATGAGCGCTTTATCAGATGTTCAGATGGGAACACTTGCAAATATTACTGGCATATCTATACCAAGCAGTAATATCAATAAAGCTGTAATAGGCATTGAGGTTATGAGATCAAGACAGTTTTTTAGTAATTTTGGATTAACTGATGAATTTTTAGTCCCCTTAATTGCTTCAAGAGGTTGGGAAATGTCTACAGATACTTTAGTAATTAATGAAGAAATATATAATCTAAAACAAAAAAATTGGGTGCGTGATGCAAGACCTCCTAGAACTTCCAAGCCGTCTTTACAAGAAGCGCATAAAAAATTTATGAGCTTATTTTCGATATCCAGGGATGTTAAAACTGGACTTATCACCTTGTCCATTGATCATTATTCACCAAACATTGCAAAGAAGTGGCTCGAAGAAGTGATTTTTGAAATTAACAATTCTACTCGATATAAAGATATTGCTAATGCCGAATTATCAATTGATTTTTTAAATGAAGAAATTAATAATACTCAAAATACTGGTCTTTTAGTGGGCTTGAATCAAATGATTCAATCCCATACTGAAAAAAAAGTTTTTGCAAGAGCTACTAAAGAATATGTATTTCAGGTAATTGATCCACCGCATGCGCCTGAAATTAAAAGCTCTCCAAGAAGGTCCATAATTTGTATTATCGGAGCAATAGTAGGAACTATTTTTGGAGTATTGGTAGCTTTATTAAGGCATTATTTCTTCAATTCAAAACGACCTGATTTACTTCAATAAACAACTTAATCTTGAAAAATGTATAAATTTTTTCCGACTATCTTGATTTAAATGATATTGCCATGAAACAAGCACTTTTTTTGGATAGAGACGGAGTGATAAATGAGAATTACGGCTATGTTTATAAAAAAGAAAAATTTACATTTATTGATGGCATCTTTGATTTAACAAAAGCAGCAAAAAAAAAGGGCTACAAAGTAATAGTAGTTACAAATCAATCAGGAATAGGAAGAGGTTATTATAGCGAAGAAGATTTTAAATTAATATCTAATTGGATGTGCCAAAAATTTTTAGATAAGGGGATTTTAATTGAAAAAGTTTTTTACTCTCCATTTCATCCAACAGAAGGCATTGGAAAATATTTAAAAGATGATTTTTCAAGAAAACCTCATCCAGGAATGATAATTTCTGCAAAAAATGAGTTTGACTTAGATCTAAATAACTCTGTTTTAATAGGTGACAATATTACTGACATCCAATCAGGCATATCTGCAGGTGTTAGAACAAATATTTTGTTCTCTAAAGATGAAGTTAATAAAACAGACAATAATTTTATAGTTGTAGATAATTTGAAGGATTCTATAAAATTTTTATAGTTTATAAAAATATAATTTTGTGGATAATAGATTTATGACTAATTCAGATAGGACTAATACTCTTTCAGAGATCAAAAATTCAATAAATCATAGATCAGAGTTAATTAAAGACAATATAGATTATTTTACAAAATCAATTGATGTCATTTCTGAAATATTATGTGAGGCTTTACAAAAATCGAAAAAAATATTTTTTTGTGGTAATGGTGGAAGCGCTGCGGAGGCCCAACATATGGCTGCTGAATATTGCGCAACACTTGACCATAATAGGCCCAGGGATGGTATGCCAGCAATTTCATTGACTACTGATACCTCTTTTATAACTGCATGGAGTAATGATTTTGGTTTTGATGGTATTTTTCTGAGACAACTCCAAACACTTGCATTGCATGGAGATGTTTTATTTGCATATTCTACAAGCGGTAATAGTAAAAATGTCTGTCTTGCTGCCGAATTTGCAATTATGAATAATATTAAAGTAATTTCTATGACAGGAGACCATAAAAATATGCAACTTCAAAAATATTCAACTTTTAATTTTAAGTCTCCTTCAACAGCAACTCCAAAGATACAGGAAATACATACAATTATTGGACATGAAGTTTGTCAACTTGTAGAAAAAAAATTATTTGGCTTTGAATGAAAATTAAACAAATTTTTTATGATTTTGATGGTGTTATGACCGATAACAAGGTTCTTCTTTCTGAGAAAGGGGTCGAATCTGTATTTGTAAATAGAAGTGATGGACTTGCGATTTCTTATTTTAAAAAAATTGGGGTTAATCAAACAATCATTTCAACTGAGAAGAATCCTGTAGTTATGAAAAGAGCTAAAAAGCTGGAGATAGAATGTTTTCAAAGCATAGATAACAAACTAGAAAAAATAAAGATAATTCTTAAAGAATCCAAATTAGAAATAGACGAAGTAGTTTTTGTTGGCAACGATTTAAATGACCTTGAAGCAATGAAATATCTTTCAAATACTTACTGTCCAAAAGACTCTCATCCTACAATACTTAAAGTAGCTAAAAAGATTCTAAGCTCCCCTGGGGGTCAAGGAGTTATAATGGATTTATACAATATATTGGCATAAAATACACATTTTAAATTTTGGGGAACTTTTTCAAAAATGAATAAAATATTTACAATCGGTGAAATCGGAATCAATCATAATGGAGACCTTGATATTGCTAAAAAGTTAATTGATTTATCTTCTGAGGTTGGCTTGGACGCAGTTAAATTTCAAAAAAGGACTATTGATCTAGTTTATACGCAAGAGATGCTTGCTGGCGAAAGAGAGAGTCCTTGGGGTAATACTCAAAGAGAGCAGAAAGAGGGTCTAGAATTCGGATTGGATGAATATAAGGATATAGCTGCTTATTGTAAAAATAAAAAAATAGAATGGTTTGCTTCTGCCTGGGACACAGAGAGCCAATTATTTTTAAGACAGTTTGATTGCAATTTCAATAAAGTTGCTTCAGCTATGATTGTATATGATGAACTTCTTGAATTGATAGCTTACGAAGGAAAGCATACCTTTATTTCTACTGGAATGAGTACCATGGAGGATATTAGAAATGCGGTTGATATTTTTAGAAAACATAACTGTTCATTTGAATTGATGCATACTATTTCAACTTATCCAATGAAGGATGAAAATGCTAATTTAAACCTGATTAATACTTTGAGAGATGAATTTAAATGTAATGTTGGCTATAGTGGTCATGAGAGTGGAGTAGCTATTTCTGTAGCTGCAGCAGCCATGGGAATTACTTCATTGGAGAGACATATTACTCTTGATAGATCAATGTATGGCTCAGATCAATCTGCATCTCTTGAACCGGCAGGACTTAGAAATTTAATTGGCTCTATCTCTAAAATCAATGTAGCGATGGGCGATGGTATTAAAACAATAATTGATGATGAAGTTCCAATAGCATCAAAGCTTAGAGAGCATATTCAATAGAATTAGTAGGGTAATTTATATGGGTATTAAATTAAACTTAGGTGCAAGTCCAATATGGCATATGGAAGGTTGGCACACACTTGACCATAAACTTCAAGAAAATACTGATACCGCTATAGCTGGTGACGCATCGGATATTAAGCTTGATGATCAAAGTTGTGATGTTGTATTTTGTTCTCACGTTTTTGAACATATTCCTCATAGCAGACTGCCGTTGGTAGTTTCAGAAATTAATAGAGTTTTGAAACCAGGAGGTATCTTCAGGATGCTTACACCCAATCTTGAGGTATTGGCAAAAGCATATGTTGAGAAAGATGAAGATTTTTGGAAAAGAGCACTTGAAGAGGATGAAAATCTTAGGAAAGATTTAGGTTATGGAGGAATGCTCATGAACTGCTGTGTTTCACCTGGACAGGATACTGCTTTAATTGATAGAAATCTGAGGACTTTTATAGCAGGATATGCTCATTTATATATCTATGATTATGAGATGATGAGCACTATATGGCAAAAGCTAGGATTTGAGTGTAGAAATGCTGAATTTAATGATTCTGAAATTGAAGAACTGAGAACACCTTTACACGTGGTTGGATTAGAGCCAGTTTGGCAAAATTTTAATAAAAAGTTTTATAAAGAAAATAACCTTGTTCATCAGCTTGTTGATGGTAAATATGAAATTAACTTTAAAGTGACCGGTTTCGATAGAGATCCATTAACATCATTAATTGTCGAAGGTAAAAAATCAGAATATATTGATAAAAATGTAGCAAATGAAATATTTAATTTTTCCTCAGAAAACTATAACAGATATAGTTATTCTTTACTGAGAGATGATTCATTCAAGGATAGACTTGATGAAATGGGAATTTCATACCCAGATATCAAAGTTTAATTACAAATAATTTTTTTATGCGTGTAGTTCTTATACTTCAAGCAAGAATGGGTTCGATTAGATTGCCAGGAAAATCTATGATGGATCTTGCTGGCGCTCCTCTTGTAGGTAGGATGATTGAAAGAGTTAAAAGGTGTAAATCTTTATCCGAAATAGTTTTAGCTATACCAGATACTGAATCAGATCTCCCATTAGAAAAACTTGGTAAAGGTTATAATATTAAAGTTTTTAAAGGTTCTGAAGATAATTTAGTATCTAGATATTATCATGCTGCAAGAGAATCAAGAGCTGAAGTAGTTGTTCGCTTACCTGCAGATAATGCAACACCTGAACCAAAAGAAATTGATAAGATTGTAAACTTCCATCTATCATTAAAAAAACCTGGTTTTTCTTCAAACATCTCAGAGATTAGAAAATCAGGATATCCTGATGGCATTGGTGCAGAAGTTTTTAATTTTTCGTTGCTAGAAGAAATTTATAATAAAGATATTTCAGATAATCAAAAAGAGCATTTACATCTTAACTTTTATAATTACGAAACTGAAGAAGCAATTGACGAAGAATGGTGCCCAATCAATACTATAGAATGTCCAAAGGTATATTCTAGACCAGACATTATTTTAGATGTTAACGACTATGAACAATATATTTACATGAAGAAATTATATGAAACACTATATATTAGAGATAATAATTTTAGTATAACTGATATCATTGAATGGCACGACAATGAATATGAAGCCTGAGATATCTTTGATATGCTTTATCAATTGAAGGAGAAATAATGAATAGTAAAACCAGATTAGTGCATTTTAATGGCAAACTTATTCCTGAGAACGAAGCAAAAATATCGATATATGATTCAGCATTGATGTTTGGAGATATGGTTTTTGAAATGACCAGATCTTTTAACAAAGAACAGTTTCATCTGAAAGAACACATAGACAGACTTTACACAGGTTGTAAAATCTTACGTATACCAATAGAAATGACTCCCTTAGAAATGGAAACAGCTTGTTACCAAACTATTGAAGCAAATGATCACTTATTTGAAGACTCAGATGAGCATAGACTCATGATTGATGTTTCAAGAGGTTTGCTAGGAATATATCATGGCATAGATGGGCTTGATTCAGGACCAAATATTATAATTGCTGATTTCCCATTAAGATGGACAGTCAAAGGTATGGGCAAACTATTTGATGAGGGCATAAATGCCGTAATAACATCACAAAGAGCAATTCCTGCAAATTTAATGGAACCTAAGATAAAAAATAGAAGCAGACTATTTTATTTAATGGCTAATATAGAGGTTTCATTAATGAAAGGTGAGAACAACTGGGCTTTGCTTCTTGATCCAGATGGATTTATTGCTGAAGGAAGTGGTGACAATTTTTTTATCATTAAAGATAAGACAATAATAAGTCCAGAAGGAAGAAATATGTTAAGAGGTATTTCCCGTGATTACATTATGAAGGTAGTTGGTCCAGAATTAGGATTTGATGTTATCGAAAAGAATATTGAGCCATATGATGTTTATACAGCTGATGAAGCGTTCATGACAGGTACACCATTTTGTATGTTGCCTGTTACAAGTTTGAATGATGTTAAAATTGGTAGTGGTAAGGTTGGAGAAGAATTTAATTCTCTTCTTCAACAATGGTCCTCTAATGTAAATGTAAATATCCCTGAACAAATTAAAAAATGGAATAAAGTAGATGGAGAGGTTGTTTCAGGACCATCACCATATAAATTTAAATCTAAGTGAATTCAATTGGTTTTATGCAAGGACGTTTGTCGCCTTTAATTGACAATAAAATTCAATCATTTCCATGGACGAATTGGCAAAAAGAATTTCAGATTGCATCTGCTAATAATTTAAGAACAATTGAATGGACAATAGATCAAGAAAGGTTGTACGAAAATCCATTGCTTACAGAAATTGGGACTAAAGAAATTAAAAATTTATGTAAAAAATACCAAATAAAAATACCATCATTAACAGGAGACTGTTTCATGCAGAATCCATTTTGGAAAGCCACAGGAACAAAAAAGAAAAAACTACAAAATGACTTTATTAATATCTTGTATGCTTGCAATAAGGTCAATATTTCTATTGTATTAGTTCCATTGGTTGATAATGGTTCAATAGAAAATACTGAGCAGGAAAATAATTTACTAAATTTCTTAACTTCGCAAAAAGAATTAATTAAAAGGCTTTCTCTGCGAATAGGTTTTGAATCAGATTATTCGCCCAAAAGACTTAAAAGTTTTATTGATAAATTTGATGATGATACATTTGGTATTAACTATGATACAGGAAATAGTTCCTGTTTAGGATTTAATCCAATTGATGAGTTTGCAGAATATGGAAAAAGAATAATAAACGTGCACATTAAAGATAGGCCTTTTGGAGGATCAACAGTCCCACTGGGTAAGGGCGATGCAAATTTCTTGCTTATTTTTCAAATGCTAAGGGAGTATAATTATAATGGTAATTTTATATTGCAAACAGCAAGGGCAGAAGATGATGATCACTTAGGGGTATTACTTAAATATCAAAATACGGTACTAGAATTTGCAAAAAATACAGGAATAATTAGAAAAAATATTTAAATGGAACTAATTAAAAAAACAGCATTAATTACTGGAGCTTCTTCAGGTATTGGTTTTGGAATAGCATCCGAACTCGGCAAGTTTGGATGTAAAGTTATTATTAACTCTAAATCACAAAAAAGGCTTGCAACAGCAGCAAAAAAAATTCCTGGATCAATTCCAATTTCTGCTGACATTACATGTCCAGATCAATCAAAAGAACTCATCCGACATGTAAAGAGGTACACAAAAAATATAGATATTTTAGTTTGTAATGTTGGCAGTGGGTCCTCATCTGCACCTGGAAAGGAAAAATATAAAGATTGGCAAAAAATGTTTAATATAAATTTTTTTTCGACAACAAATATAATTGAAAACTCTAAAAATATAGTTACCAAAAATACTGGATCCATTATTTGTATATCATCTATATGTGGGATTGACTATATCCCAGGTGCGCCCATAACCTACAGTGTAGCAAAGGCTGCTTTAAATCATTATATTAAGTTATCTGCAAGAGAGCTTGCTAAAAACAACATAAGAATTAATGGAATTGCACCTGGTAATATATTATTTGAAAAATCTGTATGGGATAAAAAAATTAAAACCAATAAGAGAGATGTAATGAAAATGTTAAATGATAATGTTGCTCTTAAAAGATTTGGCAAAATATCTGAAATAACTTCATTAGTATTATTTTTATCATCACAAAAGTCCAAATTTATAACAGGATCAATCATTCCTGTGGACGGTGGGCAGCTAAGATAGAATAGCTAGAATTATGAAAGACAAACAATATTTAAATAATATATTTAGTCTTCAAGATAGGGTTATAGTTGTCACTGGTGCTAGTGGTCTTTTAGGAAAAAAACATGTTGAGGCAATAGCAAGTCAAGGAGGCATTCCAGTAATCGTTGATGTAAATCAAGAAGGTCTTCAAGAGCTATATCAGCATATACTTTTAGAATATTCAGTAGAATGTTTTATAGAGTTGGTAGATATTACAGATGAATCTAATGTCTTATCTAGTTGCTCTAGGATCATTCAGAAATATGGAAAAATTGATGGTTTAGTAAATAATGCTGCGAGAAATCCATCAATATCAAAAAACCAAAAATTAAATTTTAATAGACTTGAAAGCTTTGATCAGAAAGTATGGGATTTAGACCTTGGAGTTGGAATTACAGGATCTTTTTTGTGCATAAAACACTACGGCTATAATATATCTTTAAATAAAAATGGTGGGTCTATTGTAAATATATCATCTGATCTGGGCATCATAGCGCCAGATCAAAGAATTTATGAACAAGATAATATTGATAAAGATAACCAACCTGTGAAACCTATCTCTTACTCTGTAGTTAAATCAGCTCTTCTTGGTCTTTCTGCCTATGTTGCAACATATTGGGCTGAAAAAAATGTTAGAAGTAATTGTTTGCTTCCTGGTGGAGTAAAAACTGATCAAGATGATATTTTTATAAATAAATTAACAAATTTGATTCCTTTAAAAAGGATGGCTGAAAAGAATGAGTATCAAGCTGCTTTAATATTTCTTTTATCAGATGCCTCTAGTTATATGACTGGATCACAGCTTGTAATCGATGGTGGAAGATCAGCCTGGTAGAGGTGCTAAATAATTTATTAATATTTTTTATTAAATGAATGTAAACCTTCTTTTTAAGAGACCATTTTATACCGATGTAGTTTTGCTTTACAAAGAAAGAGAAGATCTGCTTAAAAAATATGTTTTTGGACCTATATCAAATCAGACAATAGATGTTGGAAAAACCTTGAGTCTCCACCCCTCCGTATTACTAAAAACTTTTAAGCTGATTGCCAAAATTAACTTTAGCTGGTCACTTAAAGTTTATATAAAGCAGGTTTATGAAGCACACCTTCAAGCATTAATAGAAACAATCGCACCAAAGTTTGTTGTAACTTTTATAGATGATAGTGGACTGTTTCATAGACTAAGCAGAAAACATAAAGACATTATATATGTAGCCATTCAGAACGGAATGAGACCAAAAAGTCATTTTGATTATCTTATATCTGAAAAATTAAAATCAGACATATTATTTTCGAACGCTTACTATTTCTGTCATGGACAATCGGATGTAAGCTTATTTAAAAGATATGGATATAACATTGATAAATTTTTTCCTGTAGGCTCTTTTGTGGGAGGAGTATACTGGAATGAAGTAGGAAAAAATATTAAGCCTAAATATGACATATGTTTAGTATCATGCTGGGTAAGTGACGAAGTATCAAATAAAAGTAAAGATGAATTAAGTTTATTCAAAATTGATAAAGCTGGAAATAAAGCTTTAGAAGATAATTTAAAAAAAATTATAATGGAAAAAAAATATTCTGTTATCGTTGCATTAAAGTATGAGAATTCAGAAAAAGAATTTAATCATTTTTATAATATTTTTGGCGATAATGTTACATATCAACATTCATCAAGGAAGCAATTTTCAACATATGAAGCTATTGATCAATCTCGCCTAGCCATCACTCTTTATTCAACTTGTGTTGCTGAAGCAATTGGAATTGGCAAGAGAGGACTATTCAGCAATGGATCTGGAAGCGACTCAATCGGAATACCATCTGCAGGAATTTGTTATTATGAGGGCGATAATTATTTTGAGTTTAAAGAGAAAATAGCAATGTTACTCAATATGTCTGAAAAAGATTTTAGTGATGAAATATCAAAAGATGCAAAGAACTTAATGAATTACGATCTAAATGATTTAACGCATGAGAAAATTTATAATTTCTTACTAGATAGATTAAATTAATTATTCACAAAACTATTTAAATTTTAATAATGGAAGTGAAAATCAATAAGGCAATAATTGCTGGCAGCAAAAAAGATTTTGATGAAATTAAAAAAAATCTAGATATCAATAATGCTCAATTGATATTATGGAAACCTGATTTTTCGTTAATATCTAATAAGGAAAATACCTTGCCCGAGGTATTAGGTGATCGAATTAATAAAAAACATATAGATAATGCAACTAAAGATATTCATGTTATTTTAAAATCTTGGTACAGAAATAAGAAGGGTGATGATCTAAGTATTGTAGATGGTTGTTCACTAGGACTAGTTTTTGAATCGTCGCTTGAATTATTATTATATAACATATCGCAGACATATTTAGGCTTATTAGAAATATCAAATCAATATGAAGAAATCTTTATGGATAACGCAGATGAACCTGTAAAAACTTTTGTAGCTAATTGGCTGACAAAAAAATTTGGATTACAAATAAGAGTAATAAATGTAAAGCAGTCGAAAAAGAACAAATCTCTATTTCATCCAATGTTAGGTTTTAGATATTTAGAATCTCATTTCATTCAAGGCAATATTTTTGATAGATTGGCATTTATTTTTATGAAGTTAATCCAACCTAAGCCAAAAAATCCTATATTCATTCAGAATTCTGGCAAATTAGATGAGTACTTTGAAAATCATTTCAGGATGAAAAATCCATTCTTCAAATTACTTCTGCCTATCAGCAGGAAATTAAGATTAAACTTTAAGTTTAATCAAGTTTATTTTTGGAAGAGGGCATACAATCATAACAACAATAATAATGAAGTATTCAATGAAATTAAATTAAATATAAAAAGTCTTGGCTGGAACCAAGAAACTAAGGTTATTCCAATTTCCTTAATTAAAGAGTCTATTAGTGAATTCTGTACGCCATACTGGCCTTCAGCTTTAAATTATTATTTTTTTTATAAAAAATTATTCAAGGCATATAAACCAAATCTTGCTTTTTATGGGACAGATGGATCTGAAATACCATTAATCTCTGCATATGCTGCAAAAAGTTTAAAAATACCAACATTGATGATGCCTCATGGAGTTGCTCCATGGGGGCCTTATAATATGAGAAAAACACTTGAGGGACCCATAAAATATTATTGCACCATCGGGCCATTTGATTCAATTAATTTTAATGCAAATGGTATACCGGTGGATAATGTTATTAAAGCCAAATTACCTTGGTTTTCAAAATCAGAATTTAGAACTTTAAAAAATAAAAAAGATTCTTTTATTAAGAAAAAAGCAATGCTCCTTCCGTTAGACACAGGTTTTTCACTTCACCTGAATGCAAATACTATTCATAGACACATTATAGATATGATAGATATATGCGATAAATGCAATATTGAGATTTATGGAATTAAATTTAGAAGCATTGATGAGATTAAATCTTTTGGACTTAAACTAGGGAATAATATTTTATATGGAAAAAAGATAAATGTTTTTGGTGGTTATGGAAATTTATCGAGCTATTTTAACAAAATTGATATGGTTATTGGCCCACTAAGTTCAGCAAGCGCAGAATGCTCTATAGCAAATATGGATTACTATCATTATCATGACTATTCTATGTATGAAGAAAATCCAAATATTTATAAATCACCTACTAATATTTTTCACATAGCTTCTAATAAGAAATCTCTAGAAACGAACATCTTAAGTAACCAAATTTTTAAAAGCGGCCATGATAAAAATTCTTTGGTAAATATTAGCTCTAGCTTTGACCAAGCTTGCGATGATTTAAATAAAATCTTATGTAACATTGCCAATGAATAAGAGTATATCTTAATGTTATTTCTTTCATATATTGGTCTTATAGTTATTGCATTACTCTCTTTAGTGATAAATTTAAAAACAAAATGGTTAAGAATATTTTACTTAAGCTTCTTTAGTTTCTCATGGTCACTTCTAATGAGAACTGCAGATCTAAATGCAGATATGAATTACTACACTTTTGTAATGACTTATGAAGATTTTTTAGGCGTATTAATATCTAATCCTACTCAGCCAATATTATATTCCTTGCAATGGTATCTATATAGTTTAATCAACAACACTTATTGGACATGGGTAGCGAGTGATTTAATATTTTTATTCATTTTTTATCAGTCCCTAAAAAATTTAAACAAAACTTATAGTTCAAAAATTAATAGTGAAAATTTAAAATATTTTTTTCCTAAAATTTTTTTTATTTTATTAGCATCTTGGCCTTACTTCATTGGATTTAATCTAACGTATCGACAATTTGCAGGTACTGTTGTTCTTTTTTACGCCCTTGGTAAAATTAGAAACCACAAAATACATGCTTCGATAATATTCTTGATTTCAGTTTTTATACATAATGCAATGTTCTTTTTCGCACCATTAATAGGATTTTTATCCAATAATAAATTTCTAAAATATCTTTCGTATATTTTTGCATTAATGCTTCCATATTTGATCTTCCTGGCATCAAGCTATGGGGATTATGCGTATGTGGGGCTTCTACTTGCTGCTTTATATCCTTTAGCAATATCAATTATATGTTTTATGATGCTTTTAATTGTTACCGCAAAGGGTATTAGATTAAAATCAGAGTTCACATTATCATTTTTATATTTGCCTTATCTTTCAATATTGACTTGGATTATATTGAATAATGGTGCAGCCGAAAGATTTGGCATCCTTTCCTTATCTATTTTGCTTCCAATATTTATTATGTTTGTTCTTAATCACGTAAAAAATAAGGTTTTAGTGTTAGCTTCTATACTGGCAATAACAATAATACCAATATTTACTTTTTATCAATCACTTATTGCATAGAGCTATTTAATCTTTCATATATAATAGCTTGATAAAATTCATAGCGATTTATTAATTATTTGGATAATAAATTGGAAATAAACTTATCACATGATCATACAATCTAGATTTTATTTATTAGCATCATTTGTTACGATAGGTATAAATTTTCTTACTTTACCCTTTTTCACACAGTATCTTTCTCCTTCAGATTATGGAGTTATTGGTTTGTTTATAGTATTTGGCAATGTATTAACGAATTTATGTGCGTTTGGATTAAATACTGCTACTTATGGAATTTTTTTTCGTACTTCAATTGAAAATTTTAAGATCTTAAATTTCACTATTTTAGTTTTTTTAAGTTCTATTTTTATAATTATAGGATTTTTTTTAGTTTTTCCTTTTTCCCAAAATATAGCATCCTCAATATTTAATAATGAGATAGACCAAAATTTAGTAAAACTTTCATTCATTAATGGCTGTATAAGTTACTTTTATATTTTTTATGGTCAACTTCTTGTAGCACAAGAAAAATCAGTTGCCTTTTCTACCTTATCTATAATTCAAGTAGTAACAAATGTATCAGTTACTTTTTATTTTATTTCTTGGCAAGCCCTCACATATATGGCAGCTATTTATGGTTTATTAATCTCAAATTCAATAGTTCTTTTTATATCTTTAGTTATCAACAAAAATTTATTTTTTTTCAATTTTTCTCTAAGAAATCTTAAGTCTGCATTGAGATTTGGTACCCCAGAGGTGCCAAATACAATTGTAAATCTTTTATATGGATCCTTTGATAAATTAATGCTTGTTAATTACAAAGGATTATCAGAGGTTGGTTACTATGATTTTGGAAATAGATTTGCAGCTATATTAAAGATATTTATGGATGCAATTGGAAAAAGTTTTTCACCTTTTTTTCTCAAAAAAGCTGCCAGAAAAGATCAATTTGAGAATAATGAGATAGTAAAAAAATTTTTTGAAATATTAGTTATTCTTGGATTTCTAGGAATTGGTATAGCCTTATTTTCAGAGGAGGCGTTAATTATACTGACTACAAAAGATTTTTATCTTGCAAAATATTTAGTACCATTATTAGTTATTTTTTATATCTTTGGAGCATTAAGCTATATTTCCATGAATCAATTTATTTATTCTCAAGCATTATATTATTTGGCACCAATATCTTTTGTTGGATTATTAATTAATCTTCTAGCGAATATGCTGTTAATTCCAAAATACGGTGCTTTCGGAGCTGTAATTGCAACATCTGTTGCAGCAATGATAATGTCTTCTCTTCAACTCTATTTTGGAAATAAAGTCTACCCACTTTTAGTAAATTACAAAAATTTAATATTATTATTATCTATAATAGTTTTTTATATTATTCTAACTTATCCAATTTTATCTATTAATGATAACTATTTAATCAAGTTATTACTTAAACTTATAGTTGTATTGTTATATTTAATTACAGTTATTAAGTTTAAATTTATTAATCTAGAGAGCCTGAAAGAGAACTTTACTTTACTAAAATAGCATGAAGCGTATTTATTTAAAAAATTTTATGAATGTTCTATTTTCTTTATTTTTTAGACCAATTAGCAATTTATTTCCAAAAGGCAATATCGTAATTCTGGGAACCTATAGTAGACATAAGTATGGTGAAAATACGAAGTACTTATTTGAATATCTTGCTGAAAAGGAAGATATAAATGCTTATTGGATAACAGACAATAATTCAATTATTCGTAAACTTAGAAAAGAAAATTTAAAATTTATTAGTTTGAAATCACCTTTAAAAATGTTATGGATTTTACTTAGAACAAAAGTAGTTATTGACTCAGGGACAGGATTTTTTAATCCATTTAAAATCTTGAACTCAGAAAAAGTTATTAAAATAACCACATCTCATGGAAACGGACCAAAAGTAACAGTATCTAGATTTCATCCTCCAGATAATCATAGAATAGGACTCAATCAGATTGAAGATTTATACAGATTTGATTTCATCAATTATCCATCTTCATACTCAGCAAAACATATTGGCAAAAGGATACATTTGCTTCCCAATCATAAAATTGTTTCCTTAGGTTATCCAAGGTGCGATCAATACAATGACTCGGAAATAGTTAATAATGCATATAAGCAAAAAAAAATTGCTAAAACCTTCTGTCCAGATGTTAAAGATACATCAAAAATTATATTATATACCCCAACCTGGAGACCTTATGACTACAACTTTCCATTAGAAAATATGCCTCAATTGGATATGATTGAGTTTAATAAGTGGTTAGCAAAAAACGATAGTTTCTTTTTCTTTTCTATACATACTGCGCATTTACCAAATAAAATTCCAAATGACTTAGAAAGAATAATTTATATAGACCCCAATAAGTATCCATTTTACGACACCAACTCTTTTATGCTTGAAGTAGATATACTTATTAATGATTATTCTACAACTTCTACAGACATAGCTATGTTAAAAACACCTCAAATTTTTTTCATGCCAGATTATGATCAATATGAGGAAGAAAGTGGATTTGTTGAGGATTATAGAAAAATAATGCCCGGAAAAGAGATATTTAATTATGAAGATTTAATAAAAAATATTAATCATATATACACAAATAAATTTGATTATCTCCAAAATCATGAAGATAATAGGCAAAATTTATTAGCAAAATATTACGATTTTTATTGTAAAAATTCTTCTGAAGAGTTTTATAAGTTTATAAAAAGTAAGATTGAGTAGTATTATATTTATTCAACAAGAGAGTGCCATGGAAAAAAAATATTGGGATGGTTTTTATAATAGAAATGGAGCACCAGTAAGGCCTAGCGATTTTGCTTTGTATATTGAAAAAGAATATTCTGAATTTGTAAATTCTGTCGTCGATGTTGGTTGTGGAAACGGTAGAGATTCTTTCCATTTTGCGTCAAAAGACATTAATTGCATAGGTATTGATCAAAGCGATTCAGCAGTAAAAATTAATAATAGCAATATACCCTCTGAGATTTTAAATCTCAAATTTATACATGGAGATTTTCCTTCTTTTGATTATAAAAGTTTGAATGTAGATAAATTATCTGTCTATTCAAGATTTACACTTCATTCAATTAATTACGATGAGGAAAAGGTTTTCTTTGATAATCTAAGGGGATTGGATTGTCTTGATTATTTGTTTATTGAAGTCAGATCCATAAATGATGAAATTTATGGTGATGGCAAAGAAGTAGGCAAACATGAATTTATAACGTCTCATTATAGAAGGTTTATTGATCCAAAAGATTTATATAAAAGATTGAGTAACTCTTTTGAAGTTGTTTTTTTTGATGAATCTAAAGGATATTCTAAAACAGAAAATGATGATCCTTGTTTAATAAGAGTGGCCGCTAAAAAAATTCAATAAGTTATGTAGGCGTAAATTTATTTAAATCATGAAAATAATTTTCTTTCTAGAAAATAACTCAAATGGTGGAATGGATTCTTTTGTGGCTAATCTAATTAATAATTGGCCAAACCATGAAGATAAATTTTGTTTAATTTGTAATAATACTCATCCGGGGTTAAATAATCTTAAATCCTCTATCAATGTCGAATGTAAATTTATTGATCATCAAATAGAAACTGCTAGTTCGGTTACAGAAAATGTTTTTAGATTTTTTCCAAAACAAATTAAAAGATTATTTAGACCTTTTATTAAAATAATTCTTTATCCCTATCAATTAAAAAAAATTAGTCTTCTTTTTTCATCTATTGATGGAGATAGACTCATGTCAATTAATGGTGCATATCCAGGTGGCGAGACATGCAGGATTGCAAACATCGCATGGAATAAACTTGGCAGAGGTTTGAGTGTTCATAATATACATAATTTTGCTATTCCTCCAAGACTATTTTTTGGCTGGTATGAAAATTGGGTAGATTTTAACCTTGAAAAATCAGTTCATAGTATTGTTGGAGTTTCAAAATGTTGTGCATCTTCTTTAGGAGAAAGACCCAAACTTAGTAATAGCTCAAAAATAAAATTTATATATAATGGCGTTAGCAAGCCTGACATGAATATAACTCAAACTGATTTAAGAGAGTCCTTAAATATTAAAAATTCACCTATGTGCTTGATGTTGGCAAATTATGAGTCACGAAAAGGTCATTCTTTTTTGTTTGAATCATTTAAAATTGTAAGTCAAAAATTTCCTGATGTTCATTTAGTTATATGCGGGGATAGCTTGCCAAATGCAAAACTTGAGGTTCAAAAAAAACTATCTAAAATTGCACCCAACTCAAATGTATACTTATTGGATTTTATTCCTGGAGGAAGTAATCTTATCAGTCAAGCAGATGTACTTTTAGTTGCTTCACAAGAGATGGAATCATTTGGATTGACTGTAGCAGAGTCTATGATCAGACGAATTCCAGTTGTTTCAACCAATGTTGGTGGGCTTGCAGAGGTAGTTGGTAAAAATGGAGAAGCTGGTTTTAGCATACAACCAAATGATGTTTTGAAGTTTGCTAATGCGATCATTTCTTTATTTGAGGATAATAAACTCCGCTCTTCAATTATTGAGAAAGGATTTAAGAGAGTAAATGAGAAATTTACTATTGAAAGAATGGCAGAAGAGTACAAAGAAACTATATATAGAAATCATATCTCAAAAGGTAAAGCTGGATAAAATTATGTGTGGTATTTATGGCTTATTAAATATTAATGAAGGCCAAATTAAAAATTCTTATATTGACACGCTTTCTAATCAGATGATTTATCGAGGACCAGATGATAGAGGTGATGTAATTAAAGATTCATGGGCCATTGGTATGAGAAGGCTATCAATTATTGATATTTCTGGAGGACAACAACCAATATCTAATTTTAAGCAAGATATTCATTTGGTAGCTAACGGAGAAATATATAACTACAAAGAATTAAGAAAAAAATTACAAAAACTTGGTTATGATTTCAAAACAAAATCTGATGTTGAGGTTATATTGCATTTGTACCAAGAGTACCAATATGAGGCAATTCATCATCTTAATGGTATGTTTGCATTTGCTATTTATGACGAGAGGACTAGTACTTTGTGGATTGCCAGAGACAGGCTTGGAATAAAGCCATTATTTTTTGGTTGGAAAGATGACTGTTTTGGTTTTTCATCTGAACTTACAGGTCTTGCAAGAATCTTTGAAGCAAATATTTCAGAGATTTCAATTATCGATTATCTTTTTTATTCCTATATTCCAGCTCCAAAAACAATATATGAGGGAATTTCTAAATTAAATCCTGGAGAAGAAATAATCTTATCTGATGGAAAATTAACTAAAAATAAATATTGGCAATGTACTAATAACAAAAATAATGAAATTAGTATCGATGAAGCTTCAGCTACATTAGATGACTTGCTTATGGATTCCATACAAATGCAAATGATAAGCGATGTTCCGCTAGGAGTATTCTTAAGTGGAGGCATTGATAGCAGTGCAATTGCATTATATGCGGCTGCTACATTAGACAATATTGCTCTTGAAACTTTTACTATTGATTTTAAGGATAAGAAGAGCAAAGACACTTATTTTGCTAATGAAATGAGTACTCTCTTAAAAACAAAACATAATGTAATTACAGTGACTGCAGAGGATCAATTTAACTGTTTAGATGAATTAATAGACTCTATGGATGAGCCAATGTCTGATAGCGCAATAGTTCCGACATACTTACTTTCAAAAAAGGCAAGAGAAAAAGGAATGAAAGTAATGTTATCTGGTGCAGGAGGAGACGAAATATTTGGGGGATATGCAAGACATTTTCCTAAAAATAAATTTTCTGCAGGATGGTTTGCATCACTTCCTAAACCTTTTAGAAAGGTTTCGTCTTATTTATTTGGCATAATCAATAAATCTCATAAAACTAGATTCATGAAATCTTCAAGAAACTTTATTGGTAGCATTTCTGGAGTAAATTTTGAATTTTTATACCATGGTTTAAAATCAAAAATTCACTATGACAAAATGTTAGAGAAAATTGATAAGGAATATTCAAGAGCATCATCGCTATCTTCTCACTCTCTAATGCATATAGATGTAGGCGATTACTTACCAAACAATATATTAAGCTTAACAGATAAAGCTACAATGATAGCCTCAGTTGAGGGCAGGGTTCCGCTACTTGATCATAGAATTGTAGAGTTTATATTTTCTATTGATGAAAAGATAAATATTTTAAATGGAGAAGAAAAAGGCCTATTTAAAAAAATACTAAAAAATAGATTACCTGCTGAATTATTCTCTAGAAAAAAAGAGGGATTTAATGCTCCAATTAATTCTTGGGTTCAAAGTTGGCCAGAAAGAGTCAGCAATGAGCTGCTAAACAATTTATCACCAATTTTAGAAAAAATTATCGATGTAGTAATTATAAAAAAATGGTTATCTAACTCCAAGCTTAGGTCTCAAGGAGGAGAGACACTTTATGCATTATATATCCTTAACAAATGGTTAAATAAGCACACAAATAAATCATGATGAAAATATCAGTAATTTGTCCAACCTATAATTCATCAAAATTTATTCAAACTACTCTTGAATCAATTCTTAAACAAATTAGAATGCCAGATGAGTTAATAATTTCTGATGATGGTTCTACTGACAACACTCTAGATGTTATAGAGGACTATCTTCGCTCTCATTGCAAAAAATTAAACTATAAAATAGTTAAAAATTCTCACAAAGGTCCTGGTGCAGCCAGAAACTCTGGCATAAGGAGTTCAACTTGTAAATGGATAGCTTTTTTAGATTCTGATGATATTTGGTATCCAAATAAGATATCTCATATTCATGAAATTATGTCTGAAAATGAAGACGTAAACTTTATTTGTCACAACGAAATACATGTATCAAAAGGTAAGAATAAACATGCAGTTGATTATTCAAAAAAATTTAAGGCGGATAGACCATTATTTGAGCAATTATATATTTCAAATTTATTTTCTACCTCTGCTGTAGTTTGTAAAAAAGATTTGTTAATAAATCATGGTATGTTTGATGAAAGTTTAATGTCAGCACAAGACTATGATTTGTGGTTAAGACTTGCTCCTAATATAAGAGTTCACTTTGTTAAGAAAATTTTAGGAGAATATACAATTAGATCTGGAAATATAACTTCGTCTAGTATTATTAACAGATTTAGGAATGAAATCAAAATAGCAAGAAAGTATTCTAGATCTTTTAAACCTCAAAAGTTCGTTATAAGAATTATTATTATAATTTTATCTTACATTAAACAACTTATTCTTAAATATATTAGATAAAGCAAGCTCATGAACTTTCATTTTATAAAAGTATTAATTAAGAAACCAAAAATAGTTATTGAGATTGTAGAAATACTATTCTTAACAATATATAGAGCCTTAAGCGTGAGAGGTTTGAGGGGATTAATGCTTAGTTATCCTAATAAAATAAGTTTACTTGCAAAGAAAATACCAGTTGAGGTTAAGAAATATGAATTTACTCATAATGATGACTTGGATCAAAATTTCTTTAACTTTAAATTGGCAACTGGGTACCTTAGATTTTCTGATAAAAATAGTTGGAAAATAAATTTTAAATCTCATGAACAATATGTTTCTCTTCATCGTTGGAATTGGTTGCTTTATAGTTCTTCAAAAAAGAAACAAATAAATCATAAAGATGGAATGAATTTAGTTCGGTCTTGGTTTTCTGTTATGGGAGTACTCCCATCTGGTGATGCCGGCGAAAGCTACACTACAGCAGAACGTCTTTCAAATATTTCTTTATTTTCAAGAGAATTATCTGGTAGCTGGCACGAAATACCAGATGATATTCAAAATGCATTAAATATAAAAATTAAATTTTTAGCACATCGACTTGAAATTCTGCCAGGACTTACAGGAAATCATATAATTAATAATGCTAGAGCTTTACTTCTATCCGGTTATGCATGCAAGAATGATAATGCAATTACTTTAGCAAGAACCATTCTTGAGGTTTATTTACCTAAAGTTATAGATGTTAATGGATTCTTAATAGAAGGTTCATCCCATTATCAATTATTGATTTGTCGATGGCTCTTAGAAATGCGCTTTATATCAGAAGAATTAAATGATGATGAGACACTTGAAATTTTAAAAGAATATATTAAAAAAGTAATTAAAGCATCCAATTTCTTTTTAATAGGCAAAGGAAATAATAAGATAATTCCTCTAATTGGAGATATTTCACCTGACTGTGATCCCCAATGGCTGCTAAATATGTCTGAAAGCGCACTTAATCCTTACGCTAGTAATATGACAAAAGGAAAATTAAAAAAAAATAATACTGGGTGGAGCAGTTTATTTTCTGATTTTAGAAACAATCCAAATTATAAATGGCATGACTTAAGTAATAGTTTTAATTTTTGGAATTGCTTTGAAAATAGTGGTTGGTTTCGGCTTGATTATAAAGGGTGGTCTGCAATATGGCATGCAGAACCATCATCAGGTTCTTGTGTTGCATCTCATGCGCATCATGACTTATGCTCCTTTGTTTTATATAAAGATGGCAAAGAGATAATAATTGATCCGGGTAGATATAATTATGATAATAGTGAGATTGGTAAATATGGTATGACAGCAAAGTCGCATTCAACAATATTATTAAATGGCTGTCCCCCAGCTTTATCAAGAAGAGATTTTAAAATTCCTAAATCATACAGACAATCTGATATCAAAGTATCTCATTTAATAAATGAGGACACGCATTCAGTTACTATTAGTCATAATGGTTTTAAAAGAATTTCATCTAATATTCAGATTCATACACGAAGGTTTATGTTTAATGAAGATTCTGTAAAAATTACTGATAATATTGAAGGAGAAGGCAATCAAAAACTAGACATATTATTCCAAATTAGTAAAAACACTAACTATAAAGTTTGTTTAGATAAGAACCTTAAAAACTATACACAAAGATTTCAAGGTAATGAAAATCCAATTAGTGGATGGAGGTTTCTATCATTTGGAGAAAAAGAAGCAGCAGTAACTCTTAAAGCAACTAAAAATATATCTTTACCTTTTCAGTGCTGCTCAGAAATAAAATTGAAGAATTAATACACATGATTATCTCAGCTAAGCCACTTATTAACTTCAGACATTTATTTAAAGTTCATAGTAATCCGATTCTAGATCCATGGAAAAATGGAATTTTTTTTAAAAATGGAACTCAAGCTCTTATATCAGTTCTTAAATTACTAGATGTAACCATTGGAGCAAAGGTTGCCATTCCAGCATATATTTGCAGCTCTATTCCAAATGCATTAAGGTCTAACGGATTCATACCTTGTTTTTTTGATGTTCCTTTAGATTTAAAAGTCTCAAGTGAATATCTAGAAAAAATTTTTACAAACGATGAAATATCAGCATTCCTTTTAGTAGATTTTTTTGGGTTTTTATCTCAAGAAAATATAGATACATCCCAAGAACTTTGTAAAAAGGGATATAAAGTTATTATTGATAGGTGCCATTCTGGTATTACTAAAAGAGATTACAAAAAAGATTTAAATAAAGCTAGTGCAATAATTTTTAGTTTAAGAAAAACATTTAACTCTATAGATGGTGGAGTATATCTCACAAATATAAATAATGATAAGAATGTAAATCAAACTAAAAATACAATTAATATAACTTTTATCCTTATAAGGATAATTGAGTTGTTAGTTTGTAAGCTTGGCTGGCCAAATATATATTCTCGTTATTTTGATAAATATAAAAAAGAATATTTTAGAGAAGATGTTAAAATAGATGAAAACCATAAAAACTCACATTATTTGCATACACAAATATCAGATTTAACAAATATTAATAATATTTCATCTGAAAGAATCAAAAACTATAATCAGCTTAGATTAATTTTTAGGAACAATTCCATAAAAACATTATTTAAAATTTCTGACCAATTTACTATTCCTCAAATTTTGCCAATAATCGATGATACTATGAGACTTAAAAAATATCTCAGAAACAATGGTATTGGAGCTTATAATTGGCCTGGCTACGAGGTTGATAGTTTTGTGAGTAATAATACTCTCTTATATCCAAATACCTTAGAACTAAATAAAAAAATTCTATGTATACCTGTGCATCAATCTTTGAAAATTAGTGATATTAAGTATATTGATAAAAAATTAAAAAACTGGAATGCAAAAAATAAAGAATAAATTTTCTGTCATTATGCCAGTATACTTTCAAGAATGCCCTAATCAACTGAGGGCAGCAATTGAAAGTATAGTAAATCAGACATTAATACCAAATGAAATTATAATCGTTTTGGACGGACCAGTTGGAGAAAATCTTCATGAAGTAATTGATGAATTTAAAACATGTAATCTAATTAAAGTTATAAAACTAGATACTAATTCTGGAGTAGGAGTCGCAAGAAAAAAGGCAATTGAGATAGCACATTACGATATATTAGCTTTAATGGATTCTGATGATATTTCATGTAAAGATAGATTCGAAAAACAAATTTCAAAAATTTTGTCTCAAGAAGCTAACGTTGTTGGAGGTTGGATAGAAGAATTTGATAAAGAGCCTCATGACACTGGCATCATAAGAAAATCGCCTGTAACCCATGATGAAATATATAAATATGGCAAATGGCGAATGCCTGTTAATAATGTAACATTAATGTTTACAAGAGAAGTCTATAATGATGTTGGAGGATACTCAGATCAAAGTAAAAGTGAAGATTGGAATTTAATAGTTAGGTTCCTAGCAAATGGTGTTAAATTTTATAATTTCCCTGAAATTTTGGTTAATGTTAGAGCGGGTCAGGATATGTTTCTTAGAAGAAGAGGCTGGACACAAGTTTTTTCACAACTTTATATTTTTCCACTTATGTATAAACTAAAATATATTGGTTTATTTCATTTAATTGCTAATGTTTCCATCAGATTATTATTAAGACTTATGCCAATTAGCCTGACCTCATATCTTTACAGAAATTTTTTAAGACAAAAAATATCATAGTTAATTTTCCTTATTATGTTTGATTTGCATACAGTTAAACTTCTCGAAGGGCTATAATAAATTTTTAATCGAAAGAAAATATAGAAGATCATTTTATGTGTGGAATAGCTGGAACTGTTTATAACCGTGAAATTTTGTCGGGAATTGAGATTAGTCCGGAAAATTTAAAACTAATAATATCAGAAATAAAAAATGGTAACGATAAAAGTAGCAGCTTACTGGATGCAGTTTGGAAATATAAATCAAATATTAACTTTTTGAGGTTTGTAAAAGACAGTAAAGAAAAAGATGCTATTGATGAAATTGTATTTTCAATTAATTTACTTTCAGAAGAGATTAAAAATAGAATCCCAAAAATTAATAAAAGTTTTTCATATGAAGAATATAATAATTCTGTTCAAGATTATCAAAATCTATTAGATGCATCTTGGTTTTTATCTGTTGAAGTCTATAGATGGTTAGAAACCATAGAATATTTATCTGGTAAACCAATTTCATCTCTTTCAGATGAAGTTATCATTTTATATAAGGAAATCACAAAGGTTATCAATGCAATTGATAATCGCCTTGAACTCAGGGGAAGAGACTCTTTTGGTTTGTCAATTACATTAAATTCTTTAAATTTTAATGGGGATGATAAGTGTAATCATAAGATTAGAGATAATGTAGAATCTCACCATTTTTATAAATTTTCTGAGATCGGAACATATAACTTTTCTTTTAAGACTTGCAATAGTATTGGAGCACTTGGAGAAAATGCATCTGATATTAAGTACTTAATAAAATCTAATTCATTTTTTAATTTATTAGTACAATCAGATAATGTAAATTCTTCAACTATTATGGCTCATACAAGATGGGCATCAGTCGGTAAAGTAAATATCCACAACACTCATCCTGTAGAATATATTGATGGCAAAGATAATACCACTGCGCCTAAAATATCATCAATTTTAAATGGCGATATTTATAACTATAACGACATAATTTCAAAATCTGAAGAAAATGGTGAGTTTTCTCTTGATACGTCGCTAATTACAAACGATTGTGTAGCCATACCAGCTTATTTAAGAGGAAATAACGGTATCGATCCTGAAACTTTTTCCTCTATGGCATCTAAATTTTCTGGATCTTTTGTGATTTGCGTGCAGCATTCTGAGGATCCAGAAGATATATTTATTTTAAAAAAAGGAATTCAAGGTTTATATTTGGGATATTCTTATGATGGTGTAATGTTTGCATCAGATGTTTATGGACTAGTCGAGACATGTAGGTACTTTGTGCCAATAGAATCTGATAAATCATTTGTTCTTTCAGCACAAAATATAGTTTCTTACAATAAATCAAACATTGAGATAAGAGATACCAAAACAAATGAATTATTGCCTATAAATTTTGAAGATCTAAGAGTTTCAAACATAACAACTCGCGATATAGATAAAAAAAATTATAAGCATTTTCTAGATAAAGAAATCCACGAAACATCAGACATTGTCTCCAGAACTATCACTAACTACTTGCAGCCAGAAGAGGGAATTAATGAAAGCACTATTTCAGACGCAATTGCACTAACTGAAGATCAGATTCCAGAATATATTATTGAGAGTTTAAGAAATAAAGAAATAAATAAAATTATACTTACTGGCATGGGAACCTGTTATACAGCAGCTGTTGCTATTTCAATGTATATGAGATCAAGGCTAAAGATGTTTATTCCATATATATTAGTTGAGCCTCATATTGCTACTGAAGGGAGTGCTTTTTACCTTGAGCCAAGCATGCAAGATACTTTGGTTATTGTTATAGCCCAATCAGGAACAACTGTAGATACAAACGTTTATGTTCAAAAAGCAAAAGAAAGAGGTGCTATGAGTCTTGCTATTGCAAATAAGAGGGAAGGAGACGTAACATTTATAGTTGATGGAACTCTATATATTGGCGATGGTAGAGATATTGAGATTGCAGTACCATCCACAAAAACCTATTCAGCTCAAGTTATTCTTGGGTACATTCTAACATTAGCACTAACTACCAAAATAGTTGAAAAAAAAGAAGATAAAGATTTATTATTAAAAGATATAAAAAATTTAAGGCACACAGATACTCTTATCGATCAAAGTTTTGAGACTTTAAAAAATGAGAAATTATTTGAAGATCTTGCTATACAAGGTTGCAGGCATAATTCATGGTACATGTTAAGAGATAATGCATCTAATTCAGTTTGTGCTGATGAAATAAGAATTAAATACTCTGAAAATTGTTATCAATCAGTTTCATCTCTTTCTATTGCAGAAGCAGATGCTTTATCAATAAATAATTCTTTTATTGTGATCGTTACCGAATCTGATATAAATTCCATGAATAAAGAATTAGAAAAATTGCTTAATGCAGATAATTATATAGTTGTCATCGCAAATGGTATTAAAAGCTTTGCTCCATATAAAGACAAAATTGAATCTAAAAAATTATCTATTATAAACATGCCAAAGGCTGATAAGTATTTTACCTTTCTCCCAACAATCATAGCGGGACAGTTCTTAAGTTATTATCAGGCAATGTCACTTGATAAAAGGAAAAATTATTTTGTTAATTTAGAACGCGCACTAGCAAATAGAGAATTATTTAATAAGGAATGGAATAAGCTAAGGCTTTCTTTAAAAGAGAAAAACTTCAATCAAGGTTTTTCCGCATTAGATTTTAAGAGACTAAATTCTTACATACACAAATATATTTCAAAAGAATTTAAAACAGATAGACCACTTGAGGATGTAAGAAATCACCTTAATAAAATGACTCTAGATTCCAGAAGAACTATTGATACTATTAAGCACCAAGCAAAAACTATTACTGTGGGAGCGGTTAGAGAAGATGTCTCATCATTATCTTCAATTGATTCAAATGAATTTTTATATGATGAACGTGCCAGTTCTGGAGAAAATTCAAATTTAATTAAAAGGGTTAATGAATCTTTTAAGATAAATAACTATTCTTTGGCTAATATGTTTAATAAAAAATATAAAGAAGTTTTAATAGCATTTGAAGGAACAGATGAAGCTTTCGCCTATAACATATCTAATATTATTAATGATTTTGGAAATCAATTTAATATTTCACCTAATGTAAGGCTTGCTAGGCCCTATGACTATCCAGCTGAAAATGAAAAAAGTGGAGCATTCTGGATAGTGCTCTCTAATGGAGATTTCAGCGAAAAACTTTTTTTAAATGAAGACCAATATATATTATTTGATTTTAGTATATGGGATCAAAGTAATGAGTTTTTAGATTACTTTTTAATAAAATCTTCGAAAGGTGATGAATACAAAAAATCTTTGTGGAGTCTATTTATAGGTTTATATTTAGCTAATAAGTGGCTTCTCACAAGCTTTTTTGATATCAAAAAAAATAAATCACAATTTAAAAAAATGGATTTTGAGATAACAAGACACTTAAATATTCTCATCGATGCTATTCATGAAATTTCATCTTCTAAACATATAGAACCTGCGATTGACAATGCTGTCAATGTTTTCCTTACAAAAATTAATTGGAAGTCTATTGGAAGTGGAACAAATTTTAATATATCAAAATATGCTTCTAAAAGACTTATAAAAGAGGCCAAAAGAGCTTGCGCATTTGATGTTTTAGAGAACCATAAGCATATAGATATTTCTGCAGAGAGCGCAATTTTAGTTTTTATCAGCAATATATGGAAACGCGGATATCAAGAGGATGTTTTTTCAGAGCTTGAAAAATTAGTTGCACACAATAATATTCCAATAATTATTACAAATGATGGAGATGAAAGATTTGATAGTATGTCTTTAAATTCTTCAGGTGATTATGATGATGAGCCAAATTTAGATGTTCCTGTAATAAAAATACCTAGAGTTGGGACTCAATACTCATTTCCAATTAATGTCCTCATTATAGAAAAATTTATTAAGAAACTTTCCAAACATGATAATAATAATGAAAAAAATAGTGATTTTAGTGTTGCATTAAGACCACCAAGAATGGAGTTACTAGATGCCAATATTTGGAAGTGATGGCTTTAGATGTGAGTTTGGAAAAAGCTTCTTAACTTATGAATCAATTACACGGTTTGCAAACAGCCTTGGTGATTATTATATACATAAATGCTTTTCTGAGCCTCTGCTAATTTCAAAAGATACACGCCAATCAGGACAAATAATTGAAGGAATTATCATAAATATATTAAATCTGAAGGGTATTAATACTTGCTCTACAGGAATTCTTCCTACACCAGGACTTTCAAAAATTCTAGAAACTGACAATTATTCTTTAGGTTGCATGATTACTGCATCTCACAACCCTCATTACGATAATGGAATAAAATTGCTTAAAAATGATGGTTATAAAATAGATATAGACGCTCAGGAATACATAGAAAAGTTAATGACATCTGACGATAGTAAAAATATCTCTTTTTCAAAAAACCTTGGAACACATGTTTTTTTAGAGACCTGTTTTCAGAAATATTCAAAAGCATTATTTGACACCATTAAGCCTATGGACCCAAGTTGCAATATTTTAGTTGATTGCAGCAATGGAGCATATAGTTTCGGTTTAAGTAAATCTTTTCCTTTTAAAAATGTTACATTCAAACACAATAATCCAAACGGTAATAATATAAATCTTGATTGCGGATCTTTAGAGGCTAAAAAACTTCATAAAGATATAATAAATTCCGAAAATGACTTTGGTGTAGCTTTTGATGGAGATGGAGATAGGGCGATATTTATTAGCAGAGAATATGGAATAATTGAATCAGAGAAACTAGCCCTTTTATTTTTCTCTATGCTTTTAAAAAATTCAAAAAGTAAGACTGTTGTAACAACGGAAATATCAAATCTTGCATTAAAACATAATATTGAAAATCTTGGAGGTATTCTTATTGAAACTCCTGTTGGAGATCGTTTTGTGATTGATTCTGTAAATACTCATGGCGCAATTTTTGGGTTTGAGCCGTCAGGACATTTTTATTTTCCTAAAAACTCTAAATCAATGGATGGAATGGTTGCGATGTTGCATTTTTTTAATTTATTAAATCAATTCCATGAAACATTAGATGCTACTCTTTGCAAGTTGTCACACTACAGTAGAATTCAAAAAAATTTTGATATTTCTAATAATTTAGATATATATGAAAATACCATTTCAAATGATATTTCAAAGCTTATTAATCCCGAAAAAGAAAAATTTATAATTCGAAAATCTATGTGGGATCCAGTATTAAGAATTTATTATGATTACATAGACGAAAATAAATTTTCAATCATAGAGAGAAGTATCCATAACTTAATAAATAATAATAATATCAAAGAGATATGAAGGGTATGATTTTGGCTGCTGGAAGAGGCTCTAGGATGGGAAACCTTACAATTGATATACCTAAACCACTTACTAAGGTAGGACAATCAACTTTAATTGAACACAACATCTTAAGACTTAAAAAGGCTAAAATAGAAGATATCTGTATAAATATTTCATATCTTGGCAATCAAATTAAAGAATATCTTAAAACTGGAACACATTTAGGAGTTAATATTACCTATTTTGATGAAAAAGAGGATATGCTTGGAACAGGTGGAGGAATTTTAAATGCTCTTAATTTCTTTGACGATGATCCGTTTTGGCTTGTGAACGCTGATTTATATTCAGATTATAATATCCCTTTAGACTTAAAATTAAAGCCTGGATTTTTAGCCCATCTTGTACTAGTACCAAACCCAGAGCATAACAATGATGGTGATTTTTTTCTTAAAAATAATATTGTTTCTGTAGGCTATGGTAAAAAACCCAATACATATAGTGGCATTAGCCTTTTGTCACCAAAATTATTTAATGGTATAAATGAAAAAAAATTTCCTCTTGAGCCATTATTAGAAGCGAACTCAGAAGCTGGTTTTATATCTGGTGAGTTTTATTCTGGTTTGTGGTCTGATATTGGCACTAGGAATAGACTTAAGTTGATAGAGTCTAGGATTAAGCAAAATATATTTTGAATAAAAATAAAAATATATGAACAAAATTAATAGTAAATGGATAAATTTTGATGATTACATCAGCAAATTAAAAAAATTTGAATCAGAAAGTTTATCAATTTATCATCAAAAAAGTTGGTTATTGGCAGTTAAAAATGGCTTTGATTGCAACTTAAATTTTATTTTAACTCAAAATAATGATGAGGTTCTTGCATTAACCCCATTTATGACAAAGACAAAAGGATTTGTTTCAATATCAGGATCACCTCTTAGGGGAATGTACACAGAATTTTCTGGCCAATTGACAAAAAAAAATCTTGATAAAGACACCATTAATAAAATTATTTTTTCTCAACACGCTCTAATTTCTGCTAAAAATAGTTACCTTGAATTTGGCTTCAAAAATAGCAGAAATGAATATAATAATATGAATTATGAATTTTCAAGATTGGGATATTCATATGAATCTCGTTCCTCAATCTTAATTGATCTCTCAGAGGGTGCTGAACAGGTTTGGAGTGGATTTAAAGGACGGGCAAGAAATATGGTTAGAAAAGCAGAAAAATCTGGAATAATTCCCGAAACAATTGTTCCTGATATTAGCTGGATAGAGGAGTATTATGATTTATTGGTTAAAACTTTTAAAAAACAAGGCCTATCTGTTCCCCATCCTCTATCTTTTTATAAGGAACTTATTGGTTTGTCAAAAGCTGGACTAATAAAATGCGCTCACGTGAAGCAGGATAAAAAAATTATTGCTGCTGCTATTTTTACAGTTGATACAGATCGGATAATGTATTTTTCTGGAGTTGCTAATAGAAAGGGTATGAAACTAGCTGCAACATCTCTTATACAATGGCATATGATGAAACTTTCCATAAAAATGGGATTAAAAAGTTATGATTTGGGAGGATTAGGAGTTGAATCTATCGATAAATTTAAGAGAAGTTTTGGAGGCATTGACATATATCATCATCGCTGGATTTATCGTGGTAGGCTATTTTATTTTATAGAGCCAATTTTAATATGGCTGTCAAGAAAAGGTTTAATAGGATTAGGTGGGTGAGAAATTGATTGAAAACTTCTGTATCGGAAATGCAAATAAAATAAACACTCTAGTTTTTCATAAGATAACAAATACTAGCTTAAATTGGGAAGACGTATCCAAAAATTTTTTCGAAGAGGTTTTAAATGAAATAGAATCCACATGGAAAATTTCTGGCGAAATTAAAAGTTATAAAAGTAATGGAGGCATACTAACGTTTGACGATGGCAATTCTTCTGATTATGAGATTGTATTCCCAATGCTTATTAAAAGAAAAATTAATGCAATTTTTTTTTTAATTGTTGATAAAGTAGGAAATAAAGGCTATCTCAATTGGCCACAAATAAAAGAAATGCATAAATATGGAATGACTTTTGGATCACATGGCTTTAGCCATAGAGCTTTAAGCAAGCTTTCATGTAAAGATGCTCAAGATGAATTTATTAAATCTAAATTAATTTTAGAAGATGCTCTTGGCTCTTCTGTTAAATGTTTCTCATATCCGTATGGAGATTACACTAAAGAAAGCCATAAAATTGGTCTTTCTGCTGGATACGATTTTTTGTTCACTTCTGATCACGGTATTAGTAATAAAAATTCTAAAATTTTGCCAAGGAATAATATTCATTCAGGATTAGATCTAAAAAATATTTTAAAAATCATAAATCCAGGATTTAGCTTGCAATTAAACTGGATGATAGAAGATAAATTGAAAACTATTATCAAAAAGAGTATTGGAATGGATAAATATAAGAAAATAAGAAATAAAATTTTTCAGAACTCAAAATAAAAAATTGAAATTATTTATGATTGATCATTTTATATTTATAATCATTAATATCATAAATTTTTAAAGGTGTTTTCTTGAACAAAATTCAAAAAGAAAAAAAGTTAATATTCGTTGAATTAAATGAAATCAACTTTGATGTTGTCAAAAGTTATATAAGTAAAGGTGAAGTTTTGCCTGCTTTTTCTAAAATATTTAGAGAAGAATTAATAATTACAAAATCAGAATCAGAATACGAAAATTTAGAGCCATGGATTCAATGGCCTTCTGTTCATACCGGTTTGAGTTATAAAGATCACAAAATCTTTAGATTAGGAGATTGTGTAAATTCTGATAAGAAACAATACTTTGAAAAGATTGAAGCTGCCGGATATAAGGTTGGAGCAGTAAGCCCTATGAATGCAAGCAATAAGCTTCTAAAACCAAGTTATTTTATTCCTGATCCATGGACACAAACAGAAACTGATGGAAGTTTTTTCAGCAAAGGAATAAGTAAAGCAGTTTCTCAAGCAGTGAATGATAATTCTTCTTCAAAGCTTAATATATCTACAATTTTTCACCTTGGTCTAGCATTTATTTTTTTAGTAAATCCTCTAAAAATGCCATCATTGATTAAATATGCATTAAGTGCAATTAGCAATCCGTGGAGGAAAGCGCTATTTCTTGACAAGCTTCTCCATGAAATTCATAAAACTTTATATAGAAGAAAAAAACCTAACTTTTCAACTTTATTCTTAAATGCAGGTGCTCATATACAACATCATTATTATTTTAATTCACCTTTCGTTGAATCAGCAGAACTTCAAAACCCAGACTGGTATATTAAAGAATCCAAAGATCCTTTTCTAGAAATGCTAATTGTATATGACGAGATACTTTTAGATATATTCAAGCTCAATAATTCATCTATTATAATTGCTACTGGCCTATCTCAAACTCCATACTCATGTCTAAAGTTTTATTATCGTTTAAAAAACCATAAAAAATTTTTAGATTTATTAGGTATAAAATATAATGAAGTAATTCCTAGAATGACAAGAGATTTTCTCATAAGCTTTAATACTGAAACAGATGCAGCTATTGCTGAAAAAGCTCTTAAAGAAATTTATGTAGACAATCAAGTGAAGCTATTTGAAGAAATTGACAATCGAGGATCAGAATTATTTGTTGTTCTTACCTATCCTCATGAGGTCAAAGACTCCTCAACAATAAATGTTAATGATGAAATTGTAAAATTACATAACTTTGTTGTTTTTGTAGCTATTAAAAACGGAGAACATCAAGGAAAGGGTTTTGCATATTTTTCAGACGGCATAAAAGAATTTGCACCAAAGTCTTCTAGCCATGTTTCAGCAATTCACTATTCAGTATTAGATTATTTCAATGCTGATCATATATAAATATAATTTATGAAAATATTAGTAGTAAGTGGAGGCTTTGATCCAATCCATAGTGGCCACATTGCACTTTTTAAAGGAGCAAAGAAATTAGGTGATTGCTTAGTAGTAGCTTTAAATAGTGATGAATGGCTCATCAAGAAGAAAGGTAAAGCTTTTATGTCATTCCATGAACGAAAAAACATAATTGAAAATTTGTCAATGGTTGATAGGGTTATTGATTTTGAAGATGATAATCTTGGCAGTGCATCTTTAGCATTAAAAAAAGTCAAGAAGCTATATCCAAATGACAACATAATCTTTTGTAATGGCGGAGATCGTAATGATAAAAACATTCAAGAAAAATCAGTTTCTGGAGTTGACTTTATTTTTGGTGTGGGTGGGAAGGATAAAAAAAACTCATCCAGTTGGCTTATAAATGATTACTATAACAATAGTGAAAAAAGAACATGGGGAAAATTTTCAACACTATTCAATGATGAAAATATTAAAGTAAAGGAGCTTATTGTCGATCCAGGTAAAAACTTAAGCTATCAAAGACATAAACATAGGAGCGAGTTTTGGTTTGTTAGCAAAGGTTGCTGCAAGGTTAACCATGCTGAAAATGAAAGCTCTAAGCCGTCAAAAACCTTTTTGTCAAAAAATCAGGTTTTTCATATTGAAAGTAATAATTTGCATCAGATAGTAAATGAGTCAAGTTCACCTTGTCATATAATTGAAATTCAATATGGAGAAAGGACTATAGAAAATGATATTGAAAGAATAACAAAATGCAATATTAATGAACAAGAATGATAGATTTTATAAACAACAATCAATCTTATCCATATGTCCTATTTAGAGATTTTTACTCTGAAGCTTTAAAAAAGTCACAGAAAAATATTGAAGCTATTTGTATAAGCTCTTATGATTCAAAAATCAATGAAGTTCAAGCTCGTTTTGTAAATTTAAAGTATATAAAAAATGAAGAGTGGATTTTTTTCTCAAATTATAAATCACCAAAAGCAAAAAGTTTTGAAAATCATAATCAAATAACTGCTAGTTTTTTCTGGAACACAACTTATACTCAAGTTCGAATTAAAGCTAAAATTAGTAAGACCGATGAAAATTTTTCAGATTATCATTTTAACAAAAGATCAATTGAAAAAAATGCACTTGCAATTAGCTCTGATCAATCACAGCAGATTGACTCTTACAAAGAAGTCAAAAATAATTATGAGAAGACAATAAAAAATATCGATAGTAGCATCAAAAGACCAAATTATTGGGGTGGATATTCATTTAAACCATATTATTTTGAGTTTTGGCAAGGTAATGAAAAAAGGCTAAATGAAAGGACAATATTTGAGTACGTTGATGGCACATGGAAAAAATACTTTTTACAGCCCTAGAGACTCTTTAAAAAAATTTGCGTATTAAAAATATTAGTTTAAAATCAGTTCAAAATGCTATTAATAATTCTTAAAATTCATAAATAAAGTTTGTCTACTTTAATATTCAAAAATTCATGTCAAAAAATTCCTAAATAGATTTGAAGAAGAAAGCTAATCCATTAAACGAGAAAATTATGGCATCAAATGTAATGCTTATTGATGATGAAGGTTCTAAGAAAGGTTTAATGTCAATTGAATTGGCATTAAAAAAAGCTAAAGAAAAAAATCTAGATTTAGTTCAGGTTTCTGCATCTGATTCAGATCCAGTAGTTTGTAAACTTCTTGATTATGGAAAACATGTTTTTGCAAAAAAGAAAAAAATATCCACGTCTAGATCAAAAGTGAAGAAAACATCTGTAAAAGAGATTAAATTCAGACCTTCAACTGACACAGGCGATTACAACATAAAATTAAAAAAAATAAAAAGCTTTATTCTTGATGGAGATAAGACTAAAATAAGCGTCCGTTTTAGAGGTAGAGAGATT
>MDTG01142590.1_pt1 | contig 45082 bp, 41 predicted proteins | sample 811421 | NCBI WGS metagenome assembly MDTG01 (sample SAMN05326645, study PRJNA326480) | marine metagenome | isolation source: seawater | place: Pacific Ocean: South East | collected 2011 | reverse complement strand
GTCGCCGGCTCGACGGACCGGTTCGCGATCCACAACACGGGGGCGCGCCTGGGGCGACAGGTCCGCACGGAGCGCCGCGACGCCGAGCAGCTGGCGCGGGCGATCGACGAGGCGTACGAGGCCGTCGCCGTGTCGCCCGGGCCCGCCGAGTTCGACGGGCCGGGCTCGGAGCGTTCGGCGGAGGACGCGTTGCGCGCGGCTCTGGAGCTCGCCGACCGGGACCTCCTGAGCACCGAGGGGAAGGGGCCCGTCGTCCAGCTCGTCGACGCGATGCTGTTCGAGGCGCTCGCGAGGGGTGCGAGCGATCTGCACGTCCAGCCGCTCGCCGATGTCACGCTCGTCCGCATGCGGATCGATGGCGTCCTGCACATCGCGCGGGAACTGCCGCCGACGGTGACCGCCGCGGTCGTGAGCCGGATCAAGGTCATGGGAAGGATGGACATCGCCGAGCACCGGGTCCCGCAGGACGGGAGAGCGACGGTGAGCATCGGGCGAGCGGATTCAAAGACGGGTGGGCGGACGGTTGATCTCCGAATCAGCAGTCTGCCGACGAGCTTCGGAGAACGGGTCGTCATCCGGCTGCTCGACACCGAGCGCGGCACGGCGATGCAGAGCTTCGAGTCCCTCGGGATGCCCGCCGATATCGAGTCGGCGTATCTTGATCGATCGGCCCGCGCGAACGGCCTCATCCTGCTGACCGGCCCGACGGGATCGGGCAAGACGACGACGCTCTACACGACGCTCAAGTGGATCGCGACACGCGGCGGCGGTGAGCTGAATGTGATGACGATCGAAGACCCGATCGAGTACGAGCTCTCCGACTCGGGCGTCGCGATCAGCCAGGCACAGGTGAATACCAAGAAGGGCGTGACGTTCGCGAGCGGCCTGCGGCACATTCTCCGCCAGGACCCCGATGTCGTGATGGTCGGCGAGATCCGCGACACCGAGACGGCCCGCATCGCGATCCAGTCATCGCTCACGGGGCACCTCGTCTTCTCGACGCTGCACACCAACGACGCGCCGAGCGCGGTGACCCGCCTGGTCGATCTCGGCGTCGAGCCTTATCTCGCGAGCTCGTCGCTCTCCGCGGTGCTCGCGCAGCGGCTTGTTCGTCGGACACACACCGAATGCGGCGGGCAGGGCTGCGCCGGCTGCATGGAGTCCGGGTACGCCGGGAGGACGGGTCTGTTCGAGCTGCTCACGGTCGATGAAGACCTGCGGCACGAGATCTCGGCAAACGCGACCGCGGTTCGACTTCGCCAACTCGCGCGTGCGCGAGGGATGCGGACGCTGCGGGAAGACGGTGCACGCGTGCTCGAAGCCGGGATGACATCTCGATCAGAAGTCGAGCGTGTCACCGTGGATCTGGCGGGTACGGAGAGCCCGGGATGAGCGGCGCACGGCCCACGCTCTGGAGGTACAGCGCGCTCGGTGAATCCGGGCTCGTTCGGGGCGAGCACCAGGGCGCCAGCCCGGCCGAGGTGCGGTCCGCGCTGCATTCGGCCGGTTTGCGCGTACTCGACCTCAGGCCTCTGCGGGTGCCCGGTGCGCAAGCGGACGATCGTCCGACGACCGCGTCAGCGGTCCGGCGCGTGGTCGAGCAGCGTTTGCGGGCCCGTCGCGTCGGTGTGAAGGCGGAACTCCTCGACGGGTTCGCGACCATGCTGGAAGCCGGTGTGCCGCTTGTCGAAGCGGCCGAGGCGCTGGCCGGAGAGGGTGTCGGTCGGTCGCGGGCCGAGGTGCGGTCGCAGCGGGTGCTCCGCGATCTCGTTGCCGATCTCCGGGCCGGTCAGTCGCTCGGCAATGCGATGAGGTCGATGCCGTCGTGGTTCGACGCCGCGGAGGCTGCCATGGTTGACGCCGGGCAGGCGAGCGGTGAACTCCCCGGAGTGATCCGGACGATCGCCGAGAGGCACACGCGATCCGGCGAGCTCGCGAACAAACTCGCCGCCGCCCTCGCGTATCCGATGATTGTCGCGGTTGTCGGAATCGGTGTTGTTGTGTTTCTGAGCACCAAGACGCTCCCCGAGCTCGCGCTCGTCCTCGCTGAGTCCGGGCAACCGGTTCCCGGGCTGACTCGCCTGGTCATGGCCATCGGTCGGGGCATTGTCGCCGGCACGCCGTGGCTGCTGGTCGGGGCGGCTATGTTCATCGTGCTGCTGGGGCTCGGTGGCATCGTGTTGCGCCGGGCTGGCGTTGGGTCGCCGCGGTGGCCTACGAGGCTCACGCCGCGGGTGCTCCGCCGGGCGGTTGTTGCCGAGTTCTTCCTCGGGCTTGCCGAGCTCCTGCGGACCGGCGTTCCCGCTGTTGAAGCGCTGCGGGTCATTGCGCCGACCACCGGCGGCCCGCTCACTTCGGGGTTCTCTAAGCTCGTATCAGAGGCCGCGGACAAGCTCGAGAGCGGCACAACGATCGAAGACGCACTCGGGGATCCGGAGTGGTTCTCGCCAGAGGTTCAGCGCCTCATCCGGATCGGCCAGCAGAGCGGCGAGCTCGATGCGGTCCTCGAACGGGTCGGCCAGCGGTACCGCCGATCCGCTCGGCGGCTTATCGATCGTCTCGCCGCGCTGCTCGAGCCGGCGGTTGTGCTGGTGCTCGCCGTTGGTGTCGGTGTTGTCGTCATGGCGGCGATCCTGCCACTCGTCCGATTGCAGGAGATGCTGTGAAAGGAAGCCCATACATGCGGCCTTGCAGGAAAGACAATGATGCGGCCCGTCGCGGGATGACGCTCGTCGAGGTACTGGCTGTGGTTGTGATTCTCGGGCTTCTCGCCGGCACGCTCGCGGTCTCCATGAGCGGGGCACTCGGAAAGGGAAAGCGGGAGATCGCCAAGTCGGGTATCGCGAGCATTCAGCAAAAGCTCGAGACCTATCGCATCGAGCACGGTTCATGGCCGGAGACCGATGTCGGGCTTGACGCGCTCGGCGATGCGCACGCCGACCCGTCGAGGTCATACTTCATGACACGAGACCAGCTCATCGATCCATGGGGCAATCCCTACTACCTTCTCGTACCCGGTCCGGAGAATTACCCCTATGAGATCGTTAGCTACGGCGCCGATGGCGAGCCCGGTGGCGAGGGAGAGAACGCGGATCTGAGCTCTGTCAGCTTGCGGGGGGCGCCGTGAGACGCGGTTTCACACTTGTCGAGATTCTCGCTGTGGCCGCCCTGATCGCTCTTGTATTCATCACGACCGCACCGACACTCGTCGGGGTTGCAGGCTCGGGTTCGCTGGACGCCGCGACAGAGCGATTCATCGACCTCGACGCGAGGGCGAGGCTGCTTGCACGTTCGGGATGCGGGGCCGTGCTCGAACAAGACGAGGGGGGCTGGGTCGTGCGTACCGGTGCGGCCGGCGGGTCCGATCCGGTCGCGCAGTGGCGGCCGCGAGGCGTGTCGATCTCACTCCGGTCGCACCAGGGTGATGTGATCACGGGGATCAGATACGACACACGCGGCAGATCAGCCGACTTTCTCGCACGCATCGATCACGAGGGCGGATTCAGGAGAGTCTCGGTCGCCGGACTGACAGGGTGGGTCGTCGAGGAAACCCACGGGGGCGGCGCATGAACCGCCGCGGGCTCACACTTCTGGAAGTCATTGCAGCGACAGCACTCCTGACGGTCGTTGTTGCGGCGTGCCTTCCGATGCTCGCCGAAGCGCGTCGATGGGCAGAGAGTCAGCAGAAGACAGAGACGCTCAGCGAACTGATGCGTGTCGCCGACGACTTCCTGGTGGATCCCTCGAAGTACGGGGTCGATCCCGACGACGTGGCGAAGCCCGGCTTCGTCGCGGAGATCTCAACAGACTCGGTCGCGGATCATCTGGGGATCGTCAGTATCCAGTTGCTCACCGCCGCCGATGCGGACCACGCGTGGCTGCGCTTCGACGCAGTCGGCCGGTCGGTGCTCCGGTACTCAACGCTCCCCGCGACTGTTCCGGCAAGAACAGGGAGTCCAGCCGGATGAGACGCCGCGGCCTCACCCTCATCGAGACGATCGCGTCGCTCGCGCTCCTGAGCGTGCTCGCTGTCGCGGCCTTCGGGTGGGTCGTGACGAGTCAGAAGACCTTGGCTGAAACATCCGAAAAAGTTGAGTGGAAAAGGGCGGCACACGCGGCCCTTCTGCAACTGCACGACGACCTGCGCACCGGCCAGGCCCGGATCTGGGAAGACGATGTCCTGCGCACCTGGCCCACCATCGATGCGTCCGGCCGAAGCGAGGTGGAGCGTATCGCGTTCCGCTCTATCGCGCCCGGAAGCGGTTCAGTCGAGATCGTGTACCGGTTTGATCGAGAATCGGCCTTGTTTACCCGCCGCATCGATGGACGAGACCGGGTGCTGATCGGGCGAGTGGCCTCCCTTGCGATCGAGCTGGCCGATCCCCAGCGGGACGATGACGTGAAGCCGCGATTGATCGCGATATCGATGGCGAGCGAAGACGGTCTTGCCGTGGATGCGCTCGTCCATCTCGGTGCACGGGAGATCAGCGAATGAGCCGGCGTGGTGTTGCCATGCTGATCGTTCTCGTCGTTCTCCTCGTCGCCGTCACCGCGGCGACAGGCGTCGCCAGGGTCTCGGTCGTCGGCCGGATCGCGGAACGTCAGTCGTCGAACGTCATGGTCTGCGAGGACCTTCAGCGGCAAGCCGAGGAAGCGTGCCGGAACTGGTTGGTCCGTGAGTCAGAGCGGACGGTCCTGCCTCCGGATCGCGAACGACCGTCTCTCCCGATCATCGCCGACAGCATGACCACCGCCTCGGATAAGGCCCAGATCAGCGTTCTCGCCGTCGATCTGATGGGCATGATTCCCGCGGATCGGTTGGAGGGTTCTCTCGGAGCGACCGTGCCGAGCGACATCCGTCGTGCTCTCCGTGGCCGTCCTGCCGGAGAAGACGGCGGCGGGGCATACGCACTCGATCGAGAGCTGCTTCGTCGTCCGCTCTTTCCGCCCGGGCTTCAGGTCGAACGGGACGTTTTCGGTATGGGGGATCAGGAGCTCAGCGGGCCACGAACCCCGCGGGAGCCGGCCGCGCTTCACGCCGATGCATCGGTGTGCGAGACGGTCGCCTTTGCCCGTGTCGGGCAGTCGCGGAGGATTCGAAGGCGTGACCAGAGTGAGTCTGTGGCTCTGAACGTGAACACCACGCCGGCTCCGCTGCTCGAAGCGGCGTGTTCCCTCGCCGGCGTCGAAGCGATCGATGCGATTCTTCGGTCGCGAGCCGAGGGAGTCCCGGCGGCGCTCGACTTCCGTATTGAGAGCGGTTCCGAGATTCGATTCGTGTCGCGGAGTCACCTCTGGGGATTCCGTATCGACACGAGCATGAGCGGTGCTTCATCCGCGTGGTGGGTCGTCTTCGAACAAGCGGGCGGGGCGTGGCGCGTCGCGCGGAGGGTGCTCATCGATGAGTAGTCGCACCGGGGTGATCCTGACGCTCGCAGGAGGAAGCGCTGTCGCGGCTGCGGCGTGGTACGCGTTCGCAGTTCCAGTCGTTGGCGTGTCGGACGAATCCGTCGTCGGTCACAGTTCAGCAGCCGATACCGAGGCGCCTGTCACAAGATCGTCGCTCGATCGTGGGGCGTTCGATGTTGTGCTCTGGCACGAGCCGCCCCGGCCCGCGCCTCCGCCGCCGCCACCCAAGAAGGTCGCGGCCCCGGTCGCCTCAGCCCAGCCCCTGCCGCCACCCGCCGTGGATCTGCTCGCCATCAGCCTCGTTGGCGAGGAAAGAGAAGCGGTCTTCTACGACACGCAGCGGGATCAGCTCCGACGCCTGCGGGTCGGCGATTCCCTGATGGGCTACCGGCTCGAGGCGATCACGCCGGTCCGTGTCGATCTCGCGCTCAACGGCCGGAGTATCTCGCTCGATCTCGATCAGCCCCGGGTCGCCGGGCGAGTGCCGGGAACGGGAGTGTCTCCGGATGAGTAGCACACGCACGATTCCAGCGAGCGAACTGTACTGGGGCTTGATCGATGCCAGCTCGTTCCCTCCGATCCCGTTCGGGGTCCTCCGCCCGGCAGCGGTGAGGCGAAGGCTGGAGAATCAGCTCGATGCGGTGCTCCCGGTCCCGGTCGAGGATCTGCACGTCGTCTGCTGGACTGTCGGCGAGAAACGCCACCTCATGTGCGCGATCGAGCGCCACCAGATCGCGGCCCTGTGTGAAGGGGCATCGAGTCTGCAGCCCGACTCCGTCCCCGAGTGGGTGATCGGTGACACCGCCGTGTCTGTTCAGACATCAGACCTTGAGTTGCTCACCGGGCCGTACACCCCGCACGCGAGGATCGAGCGGGCAAACCGGATGGCGCGACTCGCCGCGGCGTGCCTGCTGCTCCTCGCGGTGTTCTTCTCCGTCGGCAATCTTCGACGGGCGGCGGCCTTCCGGGCGGCGTCCGTGGAACTGCGCGCGAGGCAGGCGGCGATCTATCAGGATGCCCTCGGGTCACAGACAGGACGCATGCCACAAGCGATCCGACTGACAGCGGAGCTTCGGCGGCTCTCGCAGACACGCGGCCAGGAGGCCGGCGAGCTGAAGCAGCCCGACGCGCCGGGTGATCTGCAGTCGGTTCTCGGCGTCTGGCCCGCCGACGCAGAGCTCCGCATCGAGCGGATCTCTGTCGATGGCGACCGCATCGACATCTCCGGGGAGGCGGCCAATGCGGAAGACATCCGGAAGCTGATCGCTTCGCTCAACGAGCTCGAGGGCTGGGAGATACCGGTCCAGAGTATCGATAGATCGCGGATCGGGCAGGCTGCTCGTGCGCGGCTCGGGCTCCAACGCCGGGAGCGAGACGGAGGCAACTCGTGACGACGAACAGATTGACAATCCTGGTCTCGGTCGGATTAGCGGTAGTCTCGGCGGGATACACCCGGGCGAACCTCGTCGCCGCGCAGCGCGAGCACCGGGCCGATGCGGCCAGGCTCTCCCAACTCACGGAGGATGTTCGCAGACTCGAGGAACTCCGTGGCACCGAGCAACGAGCCCGGGAATCGGAGCCCGCCGAGAACGATCTGCTCGGCGCCGTGCGCGACATACTCGAGCGGGTGGGGCTCGATGCGAATACCTTCCGAGGGCTCGCAACGACCGGCTCAGAATCGGTCCGGGGCCACCGCGGCTACCGCCGTACCAGATACCGTCTTCAGTTAGCCGGGCTCGACGCGGTCGCTCTCGGCGGATTCCTCGCAGCGTGGCAGGAACTGCAACCGCTCTGGTCGGTGTCGAGGATCGAGCTCCGCCGGTCGGGGCAATCGGCTCGCCGAGGCCGGCCCGACTCGAACACGGGGTATGCCGTTACCATCTCCCTCGAGACCGTGTACGCGGATCGTGATGGGGTAGATCGAGAGCAAGAATGAATTCTCCCGATAGAAATTGTATGTCGCGATTCATGATTCTCGCGTTCTGTGTTGTCGCGGTTGGGTCGCTGCTTCAGGCCTGTTCGTCAACAACGGGCCCGTACCGCACGAGCGCATCGGGGTACCGCGACAGCCTGCGGGCGCAGCAACTGACCGAGGACGCCGCCGATCTGGTGTTCTCTGATCCAGAGCGTGCCGAGGAGCTGCTCCGCGAAGCGCTCACCGCGGATCTCTACCACGGCCCGGCGCACAACAATCTCGGCGTCGTCTTCCTCAATTCTGGCCGGCTCTACGATGCCGCGAGCGAGTTCGAATGGGCGCGAAAACTGATGCCGGGACACCCGGACCCCCGTCTGAATCTGGCCCTGACGCTCGAAGAAGCGGGCCGGATCGGGGAGGCGGCGGATTCGTACCACACGGCACTTGAGGTGTATCCGAATCACCTTCCGACCCTCATGGGGTTGACGCGGATGCAGATTCGGACCGGGACGACCGACGAACACACCCGCTCAAATCTCCAGGAGATCGTCATGAGGAGTTCGGATTCGGTCTGGCGGTCCTGGGCGGAGCGGGAATTGCTGCGACTTGATGAATGAACTCATGATCTCAAATATGCTGACGCGAGGGAGGGCCACCGCAATGGCCGCGTCTGGTGCGGTGATTCGGGCTCTCTTTGGCTGCCGTTCCGTTCAACTTGTCATCGTAAGCGCGACGGGAAGTAGGCTCTGTCCCGACGCTCTCTCTTCCTGGCGAAGGTGGCGTGGCGGAGGCAGACCGGTCACCTCCGCATCGCATCGGGCATCAATCGAGGTGAGACGCCGATCCCTTCGAGTCTGATTCTTTAGAAGTGTGGGTGTGGTCCATCAGTCCTAATATCTCAGAGTTTCCGGCGCACGCATGTTGGTGGTAAGTGTCGATCTTCGAGGCCAGGCGCGCGGGCCACTCGATCCGAATCCCTGAGGTCCCGCTCTCGTGCAACGATTGACGAATAAAGCTAGGATACGCTGTGATGATGGTCCGTAGCGGCACGGGATTGGATTCACAGCTCCTCGGTTGCGTTGCACCACGAAACGGGCACGGGCTTCGTGACAGCTCATTGTTTATCGCCTCGTGGCAAGCCGCGGTTATCTATCCGGGGCGTTGTACCAGATGCGAGGGGGCGAAGACCAGTCGTATTACAATGTGACCTCATCATCCGTGTCTGACGTGATTCTGACTTCCGCGAGCGGAGCAGCCCCGAGACCGCCGCCGATCAGAGATTGCGGGGCGTCGCCGCTCACTGCTGCCTGCGTCCCCGTGCTTCCCGATCCCAAGCCGGGCCCGATGGTGATCTCGGTACCGACGATCGTTCCGCTGGAATCGGTGGTCCAGGTCCCCGTGAACGAATCCGAGCTCGTCCCGAGGGTGACGGTCGTGTCCCGGATCGTTCCATCGGAGCCGAGGGTCAGCGTTTGGGTGAAGCTGTCGCTGGGCGATTCGATGGACGAGCTCTCGCTCGAGCCGGACCCGGAACTCTCGCCGCTCGATGCGCCGCTGCTGGCTCCGGACGAGTCCATGCTGAATTGACTGGAACTGCCGCCCGATCCGGATCCACCGGGGCCAGAGCCGCCAGGTCCGCTGCCACCACCCGAGGATCCCCCTCCGCCGGATGACCCGCCACCACCGGAGGAACCCGGGTCATCCGTCGAGGCCATCGACGAGCCGGCCGAACTCACGCTGAAGGTCGAGTTGGTGCCCGTCGGGACCGAGCCCGATGAACTCGCCAATGAGCCCGCCGACGACGCAGCGGATGACCAGCCGCTCGGGTCATCGGTCGAGCCACCGCCGCTCGGCGTGGGATCATCGGTCGAGCTCGGCGCGGTGCTATCCGCCGTGCTGCTGACGGACGTCTCGTACGCCGACGACGACTCGGAGGTGGGCGTCGAGTAGTCGCTCGAGCCGCCGCCTTGCGGCGCGCGCCCCGTCGCCCACACAGGAATGTAGAGGTAGTACCGGGTGGGCTCGCTCATCTGTTCTTCCCTTGGGCGACCTCCCGGGCCACCTCTCGGTTGGCATCCACCGGTGTGTACCAGCCCTGCGTGTTGATCGGCTTCGAGCACTCGGCGCTCGCTGCGGCGACGGCGTCCTCGTACGACATCCGTTCGAAGACACCAAGCCCGCTGCCGGGCGAGCAGTTCACGACGCGGAAGCGGTGCTTCTCGAAGTGCGGCAGCAACGCCTCGAAGCGTCGGCTCAGCGAGTCGTAGAGCACGTTGTTGTGCTTGATGGCGGCGGCCTCGCGGGTTTCGTCGAAGGCGTACTTGTGGTCGGCGGCCATGCGAAAGTCGCAGCCGAGCAGGTAGACCGTACGGAAGCCGAGATGGTGCAGCAGCCGCAGCGCGACGAGCATCACGCTCCGCTTGCCCTTGATACCGAGCGAGTCGGTGGACTTCGGGTCGTTGCCCCACGGCACCGCGTCGCCGGTGAGGAACCGCTCGTGATCGAAGTGATTGCTGCGGCGGAAGAACAGCACGCTCGGCATCTGCGCGACGCGGTATGCGCTGTCGCGCATGGTGCCATCCTTAGCCTGAATGCGCAGCTTGCGGCCCCAGTGGCACACCGGGACGAACTTCAGCACGCCCGGGTCCTTCCAGCCCGTGTCGATAAACCGGCCGGGATCATCGACGCACGTCCACAGCGTCGGGCGATAGATGGTCCATGAGTTGTTGACGCCCATCGTCACGATGCCGCGTCGGTCGAGCTGCGTCAGATCGATGTCGTTCAGCGACGGGCCCGACAGGACTAGGAACGCCGACCGGCCCTTGTAGAACCCGCCGAGCGAGATCGAGTCGAAATCCGCGGTGTAGAGCCGCAGCCCGTTGCGGGCTGGTGCCCGGTTCTTGAGGCCGCGCTGGAGCGCGACGATGTCGGACTGGTTGGGGCTGTTCACTTGAACCTCCCCGTGATGTATCTGCCACTCATACGCGTAGCGTTGACCCCGCCGACCCGGCCGATCACATCGACCCACCACGACAGCGGGCGAACGGTCGGGTGCAGATTCTCGCCGTTCACCGTGATGCGGCTCGGCCGGGTGCAGATCGAGAAGCAGAACCACGCGCGCGGACGGGCGACGCGCTTCATCTCGGTCAGAACCGGGACCACATCCTCGATCAGCAGGTGCTCGAGCGCGTCGAAGCTGGTGACGACGTCGGCCACGCCTTCCACGAGCCCGGTGTCGTGCATCGGCTTCTTGATGTCGGCCTCGGGGAACGCGAAGTCCACGCCGACGCCGTCGATGGCGTGGCGGCGGAGATCGGCGATGAAGTCGTTGCGGCCGCAGCCGAAGTCGGCGACGAAACGCGGCTTCCACCGCTTGACGATCGCGAGCGCGGCTTGGCCGTGGTTCGACGCGCCGTACGACGACTTCGGACGCGATGCCAACTCGACGTACTTGCTCCGCTCGTGCGCTCGGCGTTCGGCAAGGTCGGTGCTCATCCGCCACCCCCCGCAGCGATCACGTTGAGCTTCCGATCGCCGTCCGCCGGGTCGACGATCTCGACGCAGCTCATTGCCTCGAGCACCCAGACGGGCTGGCCCTTCGTGTCCCGTTCGCAGGTGAGCTGCACCGTCACGCCGGGCGGTACGGGAGCCAGCCGCGGCTCGAGCGACCGCGCCGGCGGGCAGTCGGGCAGGACGCCCGGCAGGTCGCACACCGGCCCGAGCCCGAGCAGCCCCTCGAACCCCTCGCCCGGCACGGACTCATCGCAGTGGTGCGCCTCGAAGCGGTTGATCGCCATGCGGGCGGGGTCTTCACCGCCGCCCTGCCCGCGAGACGAGAACCCCTCGGGCACCTCGACGTACCGCAGGTAGTCGGCGCTGCCCGCGTCGCCGTCGATCCGAGCCTCGGCCCACGGGTACCGCCAGCGGTTCGACTCGCCGGGGATCGGCTGGGCCTCGCCAAGCACCGCGGTCACGCGGGCCAGCGACGGGCGGCCGAGTTCAATCACGGCCCACTTCTCGCCTGTGCCTTCCTCCTTCCAGAGGAGGGGCACGCCGCCGAGCGGGGTTGTGGCGAGCAGCATCTCCTCGGCCTTCAGTTCGCACGTCTCGTCGGACTCGTTCTGTACCGTGATCCGCGCGGCCGTGACGCCGTGCAGCACGCCCCGGCCGATCTCGCCAGCACGGATCGGCTCGACCGCGACCACGAACGAAAGCGGCGGTGAGTCTTCGGTTGCGACCTCGGCGGTCAGCGGCGTCCGACCCTGGAACGTCCGCTCCTGATCGTCCTCGCCGGGCTCGACCAGCACGCCCGTGATCGCGAGCGCATGGTGGGCGGGCAGGTCATCAGGCGAGTCGTTGCGGACAAGCACGACGCCGCGCTGCGTCGGATCGCGGCCGGGATCGGCAATCGCGTTGCGTTCGCTCGCCCGGTTGGCGATCGCCGCATCGACGAACGCGTTGTACGCCGCCGCGGGGATGCGGAGCGGCTCGCCGGTGCGGACCTTGCGAAGGGCGTCACCGCTCATATCCCGAGCCCTCCGAAGTTGCCCTGGTCGTACACGCGCTCGACGTACGCCGCGACGGGCCGCTTGACGATCGTGTTCGCGCTCGTGTCCTCCTGATCCGCGTAGCGGACCCAGAGGTACTCCCATCCCTTCTTGGCGATGCCGTTGATCGAGCCGACAGACAGCCCGGTCACGTTCGGGCTCGCCGCGAACCGGAACGTGATCTCCCAGTCGTCGTCGGGGCCGGTGCCGCGCCGGGCTCCGGTCGCCCCGAGGAAGAGCACCTCGCCCGCGGCGAACCCGCGGAACCCGCCGCTGTTGACCTTGCCGGTGAGGTTGAACAGTGCGCCCTTGTACGAGTTCGTCACCGCCGCGGCCGGGAGGTAGTGCGTCTCGCTGAACTGGTAGATCGGCACCGTGATGTCCACGCCCTCGACCGCGTCCTGCGTGACGCCGATCGCGCCCCGGAAGTCCGGTGCTGTGGTGCCCGACGCCGCGTAGGTGCCGACCGTCTGCTTGCTCTGGGAAATGTGCTGCGTGCCGCCGCCGGTGTCGAACGCGAACGTGCTCTCGCCCGTCTGCGGCGGCGTCGACTGCTGCTGCGAGTCCGGCGCGTACCTCACCGTCGCGTCCCACAGCTCGTGCCCGATGGGCTCGACCGTGACCGACTGCCGTGGCATGCCGTCGTAGGTCGCCAGGCTGGCGGTCGTCGCTTGCGACCGCGCGGTCATGTCGCTGTCCGTGCCGCGGACCGTATAGACGAGTTCCGCCGATGGGTTGTTGCCCGTGGTTGATCGGCGGCTCTCGAGTTTCTCGGTGACGGTCACGGGCACGCGATGGGCCTCCTCAGGTGAAAGACAGGCCGCCCGACTGGGCGGAGTCGGCCAGGCGGCGGGTGTTCTTGGCGGTCTGCTCGGAGGCCTTGGCGGTGCGCTCGGCGGTGTCGTCGCCGGCGGCGAGGCTCTGCACGGCCAGCGCGTTGAACGTGCCGCGGACGGCGACGCCCCGCTCGATCGCGGCCCCAAGACCGGCGAGCCCTTCCTGGAGCCGGCCGATCAAGTCACGCGGCACGTTGCCGGCTGGGTCAACGCCGGACTCGTCCTGTTCTTCACGCCGCCGACGCGCCTCGGCGATCGCTTCGTCGAGCTTGGCTCGTGCCTCGTCGAGCTTCCGCTGCGTCTCGGCGATATCCGCATCCGTACCCGACCGCAGCGCGTCCTGGGCGTCTTCGAAGCGCCGACCGATCTCGGCGAGCGTGGCCTCGTTCAGATCCGAGGCGTCGTCACGCTCGCGCTGGCGGCGCGACTCCCGTCCGGCTAGATCCCGTCGCGTGTTCGCATCGATCTCCGACAGCTTCGCGTCGAGCTGATCGTCCACCGCACGCTTCGCGGCTTCGACATCGAGGCCGCTGTCGAACAGCCCCTGGATCTCGAGCATCCGCTTGGCGACGAATGACGACGCCGACTGCCAGACCTTCTGGAACCCGCTCGTGAACCGCGTCCATGTCTTTGAGAGGAACGACGTCGTCTCGATCCACGCGATTTCTAGAGCGTGGAACACGGTCTGGGCGACCGCGAGCGCGCCGTACCACATCTTCTGGGCCGTGGTGATGAAGAAGTTGCGAGCGCCGAGCCAGACCTCGTTGAGAGCGGCGACACCGCGTTTCCACGCGACCTGCAGCCCACGCCAGAGGATCTGGGCGGCGAGCTGGATGTCGCCGGCCGCGAGGGCATCGGCGATGCCCCCGGCGACTTTGCCGACGAAGGCACGGAGCTCGCCGAACCGCTCGCTCAGCCACGCAATCGCCTCGCCTCCGGCACCCGTGTAATAGAGGGTCGCGACGCCGAGGGCGGCGACGCCAGCGATCACCAGCCCAATGGGCGAGACGAGCGCCCCCAGGACCGCTCCGATCACACCGATGGCGGTCCCCGCAGCCGACGCGATGGCCGCGAGCGACCCGAGCACCGCGCCGATCCCGATGATGGCGGTCCCGGCGATCACGAGCGCAACCCCGACGCCGAGCACGATCGCAGTGACCTTCGCGATGGTCGCAACCAGTTCGCGGTTCTGGGTCACGAGCCGCGTGATGTACCCGGCGACGCGGGCGAGCGCGTCCGCCACCTTGCGGACCGGGCCCTCGATCGCCTCGCCGATGGCGATCGCGATGCCCTCAACAGCCGACAGCAGCTTGCGGAACGCGCCGCCGATGCCCGCGTCCATCTGCTCGGCGGTCTCGACCGCGATCCCCGCGGCGTCGCGGATCTCATCACGCAGCGTGTCGAACGCGGTGCCCGACGATGCGAGCTTCAGCGCCGCGGCCTGCCCGCACACGTAGTAGCGGTACCGCTTCGAGCCGCCCTGTGCGTTCTTCGACGTGGCGAAGTGGTGCCCCATCGCGCACCCGCAGGCCATGCAGACGACGAGGCCCTTCAGCATCGCGCCATGCTTGTTGCAGGGCGACCGCCCGCGTTTCGCGCTGTTCGACATGAGCAGTTCGCCGACCTCGCGGAACACGTCTTCATCAACGATCGCCTCGTGCTCCCTGTCGTACAGATCGTCATGGTGACGGACCTTCCCGATATAGACCGGGTTCGTGAGCAGCTTGTGCAGCACGGCCTTGTCGAACCGCCGACCGCCCTGCGGCTCGCCGTTCTTTGCGACCCAGCGCTTCGTCGTCCAGCCACGGTCATTGAGGATGTCCGACGCCCGTAACAGCGACCGCTCGGCGAGGTACACGTCGAAGATGTCTCGGACGCGGTCCGACTCGGTCTTGTTGACCATCAGCTTCGAACCGCCCGGCCCCGGCACCAGGTCGTACCCGAGCACCGGCCTGCCGCCGGCCCATTTTCCCTTCTTCCGGGCCGCACGATCTTGTCGCGGGTCCGCTCGCTGATGATCTCCCGTTCAAACTGCGCGAACGAGAGCAGGATGTTCAGCGTGAGTCGGCCCATCGAGTGGGCCGTGTTGAACTGCTGCGTCACGCTGACGAACGACACGCCGTGCCGCTCGAACGTCTCCATCATGCGCGCGAAGTCGAGCAGCGATCGGCTCAGACGGTCTACCTTGTAGACGACCACGCAGTCGACCAGCCCCGCCTCGATGTCGGCGATCAGCCGCTGCAGCGCGGGCCGGTCCGCGTTCCCGCCGCTGAACCCGCCGTCGTCGTACCGCTCGGCGCTGCACACCCAGCCGGCGGCCTTCTGGCTCGCGATGAAGGCCTCGCCAGCCTCGCGCTGCGCATCGAGCGAGTTGAACTCCTGCTCGAGGCCCTCCTCGGTGCTCTTGCGGGTGTAGATCGCGCAGCGAACGGTCTTGATCGGCTCAGCAATCTTCTTCATCCACGGGCTCCTTGCCGCGTCCGCTTCCCGAGCCCGAAGAAGTGGAACCCGTTCCAGTGCGAGCCGCTGATCGCGTGAGCGACCGCACTCAGCGAGCGGTAGGTATCGCCGAGGTACTCGAAGCCGTTGGCACGCACCGTGACCCGGTGCTCACGCCCCTTGAACTCGCGGACGAGCACCGCGCCCGGTGGCGGTACCCGCTCGTCACGCCCAGCCGGCATCGCGGCGCTGACCGTGCGCCCCTGGCCAAGATCTTCGATCGGCCCCGCCGGCGGGCGGACCCGCAGGTCGGCGTCACGGGCCAGCGTCAGCGCTTTGCCCCGAACTCGGTCCATGGTCCGGTCTGCGAGGTCACCCTCGGCCAGCACCTGGATCCGCCAGGCGATCCGCCGGATCAGCCAACGCCGGTTGCTGGACCTCGCCGCTTCGCCGAAGACCTCCTCGTACCGCTCGCGGAGTTCGCGCGTGGTCATGTCCTCGAGCGCGGCGAGTTCCTTCTGGATGTCCCGGGCCGACTCCGGCATCACGAGCCTCCGTCCCGCGGGCAACCGTCGCCCGCGGCCACACTGAGGCCCGCATCGCTCGGAAGTTCAACTCGTGTGGCGGCAGATTCTGAGAGTTCCTCGCCAGTCTGCGGAGATTGCTCGATCACCCGGGCGAGCCCGTCCCCAAGCAGCGCAACCAACTCCCGTCGCCGGACTTCCGGGGTTGTTGTCGCTCGTAGCGCACGCGATCGCCGCCCCGCGTTCCGTGCAGTCCGTCCGTCCATGGTGGATGCCTCCGGGCCCGGTCGGCTGTTCACCAACGGGGCATGCATCCTCTATATCTACACGAAGGGGGGAAAGTGTCGCAGCGGCGAACGCGATCCGGCTGCTACCTGCCTGATGCCCATTGCGACGACGCACGGCTCTCGGTCAGCTACGCCAGATTTCAACCGGCCGAGGCGGAAGTGACCGATTATGCGCGAGAACGGGGTGCCAAATACCCGCCCCGCCCTGAGAGCACGTCACGATCAAGGAACCGATTGAACCAACGGCACGATGGCTCGCCGATGTGAAGACACGCGGCACATGCGCCGCCGCTGTGCTTACAGCCGGGGTCCAGCGCACAGCGATGCTCCGCACTCGATACCGACCTGAGTAGTAGATGTAAATCTCGCTCGAACAACGCCTGCAGTCCTCCTAGAACGAACCCGCCCCGGGATGCTGCGAAGACAAAAAACCCTGCGTTGTGTGGTACCAGATACTCAGAAAGCGCGTTTCGATCGATTCCCGCGAGTGCTGCTGCTTGCCTGATCACACGGTGAGCGTACGAGTGGACGAGAGTCAGGAGATCTTGCCCCGCGGAGGCTTGTTGAGCAGGGTCCGACCCTGGATGAGGAATCTGTGACGCTCGAAGGATTGATAGTCGCGCCGATCTTGCATCCACCCAGTCGTCAATCATATGCCCGCGGTTCGACAACCAAGCGGCCACAAGACGAGGGTCCAAGCGGAAGAACAATGCTTCGGTCTCGGCTCGCTCCGCATAGACCCGGTACTGAGTATTCTGCCGACGATCCCTAAAAGGCACGAGCCGGCTCGCCCCGGGTGTGCCGTCACCCCTGGTGTAGCCGTACATGCCGGTAAGCACTGGGAAGCGTTCTAGAAGCTCGACTGCCTCAAGTCCGCACCTGCCCAACATCTCAGGGTAGGTAGTGTTGTACAACTGGTACCTTCGAGACCCTAGCTCTGCACGCTCGCGCATTTGTCCAACTGTCAGACGTGAATCGGCCAACGCCACGGCAATCGAAACAGCTTCGGTTCGAGCCTCCTCGGCCAGGTCGAGAGGGGTCTCCCCAGTCCCCGAGGCTTGCACCGCACCCGACTGAACGGCTTGTTCCACCATCTGCGCGGCGACTGCATCCGGCAAGCCTTGCTCCCGGAGTTGCTCCAGAAGGGCATCGCGTGTCAGGGCATATTCTCTGAACGAGCTGGTTGTTAAACCGTCCAAGATCCACTGGATAGCTCGGCTGGCGCCGCCTGCACGCTGGAGGTCTCGCATCACGTCAGGGCGAGGGGCATTCACGACAACCACGCTACGTGGCGTGTAGACAGATGCGGCTCGGTGAACATTGTGTTGCCCGAGGCCTCCGCCACAGTCACACTGTCGAAAGCCAAGACCTCGCCGTAGCTCAGCATTGCATATCGGGCACTCGAAGACAATATCTCGAGCCGACGCCGTTCCGGGAAACCGTACCCTGACTTCGCCGTGCTGCCGACATCGAGGGATATACGGCTCGTCGATCATCCCGCAGTCGTGGTACGCGACAAACTGAAACTGGGCCCACCTCCCTCCTCCACATCGACAGGCTCCGACATCACTTTGGGATAGGCGCCTGCAGGACCGACAGAACCAGATCCGCGGGAATGGTTCAACAAGCACGCCTCGCGAGCGGTTGAGCGTAACAACGTCCAGTTCGAAGCCCCGGCGGAGATCATTGCAGTAGTTGCCGTCTCGTCCGGCTACTTCCCATACGCCGGCTTGCCGCAGAAGCTCTCTCCGTAGCGACTCGTCGTCTATGCGTTCACGGATGGGGCTCTGCCATCTCGATACCTTCCACACGCGACCAGAGATATCTACCGTTTGGTTCGGAAGGTAGCCGAACAGGATTTGAGATCCGCTGCGATCTACTTTCACGTAGCGCCTCCTAATCCTGGACCGGCGCAGGGAGCTCTACGTCGCGAAGCGATCGCATAGGCCCTTCGCCTGGAAATAGATCGGACATCCATTTTGCATCTGGGTCGGGATCGTCGATGTTCCGGAAAAACGTGCGAATCCAGTCTTCAACGAACTCGACAGCTTCGGGATCATCATTCTTGTTGATCGAGAGCATGTCGATTATTGCTCGGATCTCGCCATTTTCGCTCATTCCTCCGGACCGTGCGTACTGCCTCAAGGATCGGGCCATGCTGATTCGTTGACCACTGCGGCGCTCATGAACGTGATGGATTCTGGCTTGCACGAGTCCCGGCAGGGTTCGTTCGAGTACTCTTATGCTCTTCCGAGTCACTGGTACGGGCTCAACGAAACGATCACCCTGAGTGACGAAGTGCTCGAAGCTCCGGAACACACTGGCATCCCGTTCAAGCGCCATCTTGTGAAGCACGAAGACACATCCTGGCCAGCGCCTGCCGATGCGAGCAGTTGCTTGCATGAACTCAGCGGTAGTTAGTGGAACTCCAAGCATCACCATCACGTTGAGCCTGTCGATGTCTACGCCGTGCGACATCATGGAACTCGCAGTAATGACGTGGAGACGGCCATGAAAATCCGTCTCGGGTTGTTCAAGACGCCTCAGGATCGTCGCCACGTCGGGGAACGGCGTGTGACCAGTGAGAGCCGCTGTGTTTAGCGGCCCATCTACGGCAACCTGGTCAGACTCCAGAGAACGGGCACTTGCTTCAAGGTCGCGGATCGTGTTGCCGTATATGACGTTCGTGCCGAAAAGCGACAGGAGATCGCTGATGTCGTGAAGCGGTACGCCGATTTCGGAGGCGACTACCTCCGGTTCAGAGTGGAGTCGCCGAGCAAGGCGCTGGAGCGTCGTGAGCAGCCGATCGGCCGCATGTTCTTGCGTCACTCCCCGCGGGGCAAGAGCGACGTACTGCCGTAGCAGGGACTCCCCCTTTGCTGTCCAGAATGACTCATCGATTGAGGCGCCTTGTAGAGGAAACACTCGCGCGTGTCGTCGGTAAATCGCGTCTGCCTGCTCTTCGTAGCCCGTCAGGGTGGCTGATGAGGCAACGATCTTGGGCGGAGATCCGCCGCAGCTTGCAGAGATATGATCCAGCAGGCTTTCGTAGTGCGCATCGATTGCTCCCAAGCTGTCCCGCAATAGGTGCAGTTCGTCTTGAAGCCGTATCGAGGGCGGGAAGAGCCGATCCTCTAGAGGAAGTGTCAATGATTGCCCAGTACAACCCGGGACTAAGCAGCCGGATGGGCGTGATGATCGTGTTGCATAGGTAAACCCGTGTTCCGGGAGAGAACAGAAGCCGGTTGGCGCAGCAAGCATCCCACTCATCGCGACCTGCATGGAAGCGAGCGCGACTTTGTCCAGGGTGCCGACGATAACGCTTGGCAAGAAGCGATAGATCTCGTAGTCCACGACATAGACAGGCAGGCCAGGCTCGGGCCACGGGCATTCGGTTGAAAGACAGCGATGCTCAAGGCGCCAGTTGCGGCGGTTGAAAGCCATCTCTACTTCGGCATCGCAGAATGGACAGAACCGGAGTAGCTTGAATCTGCTCGGCATATCTGGGTCGACTGGATTTGGATCATCAGGTCCCGGATCAGCCTCGATCTTGTTCGGAGTTGAGCCCTGTCCAACAAAGAAGCCAAGTGAAAATGGATCACCTTCGATCTGTGCATTGCGTCGCTCAAGCTCGGCGGAGCAAATCGCGTTAGCGAATCGCTGGGTCTGTTGCAGTGACAAGAGCCGCAACGGAAAGCGGCTCCAAGCGGTTACTCCGGTCGACTTGCCCGTAAGGCGATCATAGAAGAGCGCGGTCACCAGCAATCCGAGATAGGTCTCGGTCTTTCCACCGCCGGTTGCGAACCAAAGGATATCTGCGATGTCGTGATCAGGATGATCAGCGCGGATGCCGGGAAGGCTAGAGAGAATGAAACCGATCTGAAAAGGTCGCCAGCCAGGGAAACGCCCGCGAGTGGAGTGCGCCATCGCACGATTCATCAGCTTGAATGCTCGAAGTAGATCCGGATTAGTACTGAGTACGTCAAGGCCGGCCCGCAGCCGGTCCGCTTCACTCCGAAACTCCTCGCGGGCCAAGACTGCCTCTTGAGACATCTCGTCCGTCCACTGGTGCGCCACGGCAAGCTCAGCGAGCATCTCATCGGACCACGCTGAGTTTCCCCATTTGGCGTGTGCGTCTACGAGTGCCGAAAGCGGGACGATTGGGTCATCCGCGAGCATCGCGAATGAAAGATCTGGCTGATCCTCCGGCGCGGTCCAGTACTCAGGACGATACCGATTAGCGACAGAAGCCTCTACCGTGGCGAAGTGACCAGGACCACGCGTCTCGATTGCGCAGTTGATCCCGTAGGCCGGTACTCGCCGGTCGTACCGAAATGAATCTGGAAGCGCCTCAAGCTGGAATGGCCTCGTCGTAAGGTCCATCAATTCAAGTCGGACTTCATATAGCATCGGATCGCCGTCGATATCATGTCGGGTTTCGTTGACTACCGTCACCGATACGGACTGCCCACCATGCATTTCAGGCTGCAACTCGATGTCAAGTCGGGCGCGGAGGTCGCGGCCGGTTGCGGCTTCAAGAGCTGCGGACAGGCTACTCAGCGCGACGGAAGTGTCGTCTGTGACAGACAGCGTGACTTCCTCATGAGCGCGATCTGTCTTCAGCCACTGACGGGTACCCGCCGTGGAATCGCGATTCCAAGCGACCGCTGATACAGCCACTTTGAAATTCAACGGGACGCTACCGGATGGCAGGACCCGTATGCCCATCGCGCATGGGTCCATTCTCTCTGCTCGGTCACCGAGTGGCGAAGCCATGACGGCACTCTCTGGCGCCAGAAGCCCCAGCCAGAATCGATCTTGAGGGGGCACCGATAGTTGCCGAGAAGTGTCCCCGCGAGCATCCGCCAACACCCCGTCGACAAGCCACTGCACCATGCGTTCGCAGGAATGCTCACTCGGCATCGTGATGCTCCTCTGGCGTGTCAGTCGCTGGGTCCATCTCGCCTGACAGTCTACGACACTCCAGCGTTAGCGTGTTGAGCGCCTTGAGCTCAAGCTGCCGTACACGCTCCCGGGTAAGGCCAAGCATGGTGCCGAGCTCCTCAAGCGTCATGAAAGTCTCGCCATCAAGCGACAGACGATGGCGAACGATGGACTGCGACCGGCCATCCAGTGCGGTGATAGTTTGCCGGAGGATGCGTCGCTCCTCTTGCTTTTCGAGTGCTATCGAAGGATCTGGCGTCGAGTCAGGCCGTGCGGGAGGGCCGTCATCACGGCGATCGTCAGCTTCGCCAGGCGGAGCGTCGTAAGACACGGCATCACTCTTGACTGCCATTAAGAAGTAGACCTGCGCCTGCGTGAACCCCGTCTCGGCGGCCAACTCGCGGACAGTTGGTGACCGCCCGAGACGTGCTCGCAAAGATCTGCGGCACTTTGACACCCGAGCGAGCTGCTTGATGATGTGCGGGGGTAACCGAATCGTGCGGCCGCCCGTGCCGAGCCCTCGCAGAATGGCTCTCCTGATCGAGATACTCGCATAGGTGGAGAACCGATAGCCACGTTCCGGATCATACTTGTCTGCAGCGTGAATCAGCCCACAGATTCCCATCTGAACCAAGTCATCGCGCTGCAAGTCCGTGACACGTGCGTACTCCCGAGCGACCCACAGGACCAGCTTCATGTTTGAACAAATCAGTCGCTCTCGAGCTGCCTTCCCGCGCTCTACTACCGCTTTGAGTTCTAATGGGCCACCGCTGCAATCAGCTTCCTCAATGACCTGGCGAGCCGATCGCCATTCGCGGGCGAGTCGGATCTCCTCGCTTGCTGAGAGCAAGGGAAGCAAACCAATGTCACCAAGCAGGTCATCCACGGCATCTGTCGCAGCCCTCCCGTTTCTAGCGGACGCTGCATTGCTCAAAGGCTCTGACTTATGCGTCACAAGGTCGAGCTTGCCGACTTCAAGCCAGACCAGCCTGGTCTCGTTCGGGTCGAGCGCGAGCTGAGACACGAGGCGATGGACATCGGTGTCTTCGAGCACGCCGCCGCGACGTTCGCGGTCGTCGCCAAGTGCCTGGAGGCACCACCGCACTCGGTCTCGGCCCTGATCCACGCGTCGTACTCAAGTTACCGGCTCAACATCCCCTCCGCCAGCATTGTATCGACAACCGCACATGCCAACGGGGGTGGGACCGCATTGCCGATCAGCCTTTGCAGCGCAGTCCGTTGCACAACATCGCGGAAAGAGAAGAAATCCGGAAAGCCCTGCAGGCGTGCGGCCTCATGCGGCGTGATCGTTCGGCATGCTTGTGGATGAAGGTACCGTCCTTGGCCCATCGAACCGAAGCCTGTCGTTATGGTCTGTGCAGGCTCGTCCCAGCGGAGCCGGCCATAAACAGATCGGTATGAATGATTGCCGTCGGCGTGGCACGCTGGCCGTAGGTGGTCCGGCAAATCGTACTCGTCGTGTTCATACAGCCACTGGCTTCGGTGCTTATTCTCGACAGTCATGCGCGATGCAACGTCGAACAGACCTGTCGACTCACTTGTAAACGACTCAAGATCACCGATCGCATCGCGAACCGTTGCTGCACCATGCCCACGGCCGAGATGTGACAGCCTTCGCATCACCTCGGCGTGTGGCCGTTGAGACACGATCAGGAAGTGCCGCCGTCGACGTTGCGCGATCCCCGACTGGGATGCATCGAGTATGGCTGACGAAATGCTGTAGCCCAGCGCTGCCAAAGCCTCATGTGAACGGTCCACGACGCCGCGTGAATCATGCATTACAGATGGCACGTTTTCGATCAGGGCGGCACGCGGCTCCAGAACTCGGATTGCGCGAACCGCCTGTAGGTAAAGAGCGTTCCGCGGATCATCGCGTCGAGTGCGATTGTTCAGATCAGAGTGGCCTTGGCACGGCGGCCCCGCAAGGAGCAAATCCAGACCACCCGCGTGACGACGAAGGTATCGCTCGGGCCCGGTCAACTCAGCATCAATATCTGCGGCAAAAAGCCGATCCATCGAGTCATGCCTGATCCACGACGCAATTGACTCGAAGTTGGCGTAATAGACTTCAAGCGCAACCGCGTCTAGGTCAACGGCAAGATCGATGTTGGGACGCAGTCCGTGTTGATGGATGGCCACAGAGGCGCCTAGAGACATGCCGCCGCAGCCGCTGAACAGGTCTGCAATGTGCACGACACCAGAGCCATTGGACCACTTAGGGGGGGCAGTGCGACGCAGCCACTCCCCGACACGCTGCGGGACAAGGCTCTGGGAGTGGGATGGCGATTCAAGGTCAGGCACGGGACTAGTCTACGCTCTCCAACGCGGAATCTCGAGCGAGGTGCTATGTGGACACGCTCAAGCCGTCAGCACGCTCAGAGCGGATGCGGCGGATCCAATCCAAGGACACCAAGCCTGAGTTGGTGGTACGGCGAGTGCTGCATTCGTGTGGGTACCGATTCCGACTGGGCGGATCTGGCCTGCCTGGCCGTCCAGACATCGTTCTGCCGGGTCGGAGGGTGGTGATCTTCGTTCACGGATGCTTCTGGCACCGTCACAAATGCCGGGCGGGCTGCTCGGTTCCGAAGACCCGAACCTCGTTTTGGCTTCGGAAGTTCAGCGACAATCGACGACGTGATCAGCGTGTCAGGCGGCAACTCTATCGAAGCGGTTGGCGCAGCATCGTTGTCTGGGAGTGCCAGGTCCGGGATCTTGAACGCTTGAGTACCCGACTACGACAATTCTTGCGATAGGCGGGCATGCGCGTGGCAACTCTCGAAACTGGCGCCCAAGAGCACCCACTCCCCGCACCGCTGCTAACCGAGAGTCAGAGAGCGCGAGAGTCTCGCCCCGGTCGGCCCGCCGAGCCGGGGTTCCGCTCGCCACCCGCTCGCCAATCCCAAAGCCGAGAGCGCCGCGCCCCGCCCCGGACGCCCCAAAGCGGCCCGCTCCGACCCCGCCCCAGTAAACAAACAGGCCCGCGTCCTTTGGACACGGGCCTGCCAAGCTCAAAATTGCCCTGACTCAATCACTCCGATGGTTAACAGCATCTGGCATCGCACCCCGGCTGGAACAGCGATTCTGGGACATCCGGGGCGAGTTCGGCTGCCTTGGTGCCAGCGATCCCGCAGTAGCGGCTGCCGGGTACATCCGCGTTCTTGCAGTGGCACATGCTGACCTCGACGCCTTCCGCGGCTGCGATCGACGCCACACGTTCGAGTCGCTCTCGCCGTTCCTCAACGCCAATCGTCCGACCGCCACCGAAGCCCTCCGAGAACCGGTGCCACGACCAGTCCGATGCCTGGGACGCTTCCCCGAGTTGCGGCAGGGCCATCGCACCCTCGACCCGGCGCTTGAAGGCCGGCCGGGTAAACAGATAGCTCGCGGCCGCTCGGCTGATACCCGCCGCCCTGAGCGCGCCGAAAAGCTCCGCCAGATCATCGAGATCATCGGTGATGTCGGGAATCAGCGGGTCAAGCCGCGCCTTTGTCTCGACGCCGACCTCGACAAGCCGCGCAGCGGTTCGCAGTCGCTGCCATGGCGACGCTGTGCGCGGCTCGAACCTCTGCCAGAGTTCCCGGCGGAGTGTCGAGATGCCGATCTGCGCGTGCACCCGTGCCGAGTGCTCACGGAACAGCGGGTAGAACCGCTTAGTAAGCACGCCCTTAGTCAGGAACGACACTTCGATGCCCTGTTCCAATAGCACTCTCATCGTCTCGAAAGTGACATCCTGCACCTCCCGTTGCATCGGGAAGGCGTCGCTCGCGGTGCTGAAATACCCCCGCCGCGGCTTCGCTCTTCCGCGAGCCAATTCGCTTCGAACGAGGTCCGGCGTGTTCTCGTAGAGCACCACCCGCTCATTGCCGGGGTGCGACGGATAGCTCTGGGTGTAGCAGTACACGCAGTCCATGCCGCAACCGCTGGTGATGTTGATCGTCGGCATAGAGCCCAGGCACGGCAGCGACGACGGCGTCAGCACCTTGCCCTTCCGCTGCCGGCGCTCGACGATCACCACAGCCGTTCCCCTCTCACAGCCTTCAAGAGGTCCGGCTGACCGACCACGATGTGCGTCGCCTCGGTTCGGAATCCGTCATCGCCGCACGCCACCGCAGCAACTCCTGCCAGTCCGAACTCGTCTCGATGACGCACGAGATGCTCCGGCTGGAGATCGACATCCTCGATCACAACCGCCTGCGCGTGCTTCGCGAGTTGTCTGATCAAGCTTCGGCCGCTCGGGGTGATAAGGGCCGCCGGATTGAACCGGCGTACCGGCAAGTACCATGAATGGCGGTTGAACGCGTCGATATCCCGGTCCTGAACGACCCGCAACGCCGCAAAGTAGTCACGCAACGAGAACTGTGGATATGCGATCCCGTTGCCTACCGATCGGCGCGTCGTGCCGACCTGCAAATGGCCCACGCCTTCGGGCTGTTCACGAGGAGCGAGGCACCAGTGTGGCAGACACGACTCGTCCAAGTCGATGCCGATCGCGTCCGCTTCGATATTCTCGATCGAGAAGTTGCTCGTGTTGTCCAGGACGCGGCAGAGAAACACGACTCCAAACGGACCGTGTTCGGTGAGCCACTGGTCGTCATCAGCAAGCGTTCGATAGTCCGCAGTCGTCCATTCGACATGTGTCACGCCCGCCTGATCTCGGGCCAACCCGAATGATCGCCCAAATGCCGGCGGATTCGAATCGACGAAGTGAAGCGACGCCGACCGATCGATGCCCGTCGACTTCCGGGCGGTCGTCCAAGCCGTGGCGAGAAGATGGCCCGTCCCCGCGCCGAGATCGAGGAGGTCAATCGGATCCGGGTGCCCGCTCCCGGTGGTCTTCTCGATCCATCGAATCACCGGGGAGAGCACACGCTCCGATAGCACCTGCGCTCGCGGTCGCCAGTATGGATCGGGTCGATGGCTCAGGAGACGGTTCAGCCGATCGATCGGCAGGAAGCTCGATGCCCGGGTCGATAATTCGACAGCAGGCGCGACGAACAGCCGGTGCGCGGGCATGCCAGAGATCTGGAGTTGACGGTAGTGGTAGTAGATGTCATCCGCGTCAGCCGGTCGAAGCAGCGGCACATACCTCGGCGTTGGAACACGAGGCTCGGACGCGAGCTGCCCCAGAATCGCGAGCGGGTGTCGGGCGGTGAACAACGCCGCGGCCGCGCCCGATTCTCCCGATGCTTCGAGCAAGAACGACTCGAAGCCGACGATCCTCGCGATCGCCGCGAACGGATCTGGGCGTTCGGGCTCGGCAGCGGCAATGGCGCACGCATGATGCAAGAGGCCGAAGTACCGCCAGCAGTAAATCATCTGGAGGTATCGATCGGTCGGCTGCTGAAGCAGTTGCCGCCACGCCTTCTTCAGCCGGTTCAGGCGTTGGACCAGCCTTAGATCGACCTCAAAGAACGGCTTGCTCGGTGCCCAATAGTCGCGCCATAACAACGACTGAAGCTCGAGCTGAGATCGCCGGACGACGAGCCGGACCGGCACCACCGGGGCCGACGCCTGTCTCGCCAATTCACGGCGGTTGTCGGCCCGGGATGTGCCCGACACGATCAGCATCGGGCGATTCTACTGGCGGAGATCTCTCGAATCAACGGTTTTTGTTTGGGTATTGTTGCCGTCTGAGATCTACTGTTTTACATCGTCGGTGAGCCGCCGGACGCAACCCAGTTGGAGACACACCACGACAGCCCCGGAACACCGGTTGATTGTGACTCTATCGATCACATGCGGCAGAAACGCGTCCTGAGATGACTCGCTAAGCGACTTCCACACCATCGCAAGGTGTTCGGCATCAGCAACTTCGGCCTTATAAGCCCCTTGCCATGCCTCGGGCTTCTCGAACATGCCGCGCACCGTGTCCTCGATCTCACCCGCAGCAAACTGGACACCCCGGCACGGCGGCCGCCCGCCCGCCGTCGAACGGCACCGGTAGTACCGGTAGTTGACCGTGGTCGGACCACGCCGATGCGTCACAACATGCGTGCAGAGCGGTCGCCGGCAGCCGGGGCAGAGGATCTTGCGACGGAGCGGGAATGGCAACTCGACGCGACCCGTCTTATCCGTGGTTCGCCGCGCATCCAGTTTCCGCTGCTTCGCATCGAACAGCATCTCGTCCACGACCGCCCGGTGACATCCCGGCCGCGTCGATGAGCCATCTGCGAACATCCCAAGGTGGACTGGGTTCCGCAGTGTCTCGACCACCTGCCGCGCGGTCCATCGACCGCCACCAACGATCTTGCCCGATCGCTTCGCCAGGCGCTTCTTCGTCCTCCACCCCATGCGATCGATCGCCCGCGCAATCTCGCTGGGCGACTGGCCCCGCGCCGCGCGCCGGAAGATCGCTCGGACACGCCGAGCCTCCACGTGGTTCGGCACCAGTTGCTTTGTATCTGGGTCCGCGTCGTACCCGTACGGCGGCGGCCCCGCGAGCCGCCGACCGTGCCGCTTCAAGTACGCCCGTGTCTTCGCGATCCGGGCGGCAATCATGTCGCGCTCGAACTCCGCGAACGAGGCGAGGATGTGACGGAGCAAGCGGCTTTCCGGTCCCGAACTCAGTTCGGGCTGATGTACCAAGCGGACTGCAACACCCGCCGACTCGAACTCATCGAAGAGCACGACGACATCGCGGAGCGTGCGCGACAACCGATCCATCGCCACCGCGTAGACGACATCGACATCGCGCTTGCTGAGACGCCGACGCAGTCGATTCAGCGCGGGTCGATCGAGCGTCCGCCCCGATACGCTCTTGTCATCGAACCGTTCCTCGACCCAAGCCGCTTTGGGCGCCGACTCCGCGGTCGCGAAGTCCAAGCAGGTCTGGAACTGGGCGTCGCATGACGACAGCCCGTCCCGCGGCTCGGCCGACCGCCGCGTGTAGATCGCGAACCGATGCATCGGTCCCGCGGGCGACCTCATCCTTCGTCGTCCGCATCGTCCCACCCGACCTCGGCTTCGAGCGCCGTGATCAGCGGCACGAGCCGTTCAAGCAGCTCCGGCACATGCTCCGTGACAACCTCGTACACCTTCTCCGGCATCACCACGCCGTAGTCGTGCGCCAGCACGTTCCGCATACCGATGACCAGCCGCCACGGGATCCCGGGCTCGCGACTCCGGGTCTCGTCGGAGACCAGCTTCGCCGCCTCGCCGATGACCTCGACGCACCTAATCACCGCGGCCTGCACGAGTTCGTCGTCGAGAAACTGATCGAGCGAGCGCCCGCCGAGGAACCGCACGGATCGCTCGGCGTGCAGCCGCATGTCCTCGCACTTCACGAGGTCGCGTTCGAGCTGGTCACGCCGCTTCATACAGCGGCTCCGTCGATCGCAGCGCAAACCGCCGGAAGTACTTGTTCGCCGACCGCTCGACCGAATCGCGTGTCAACAGGTCGACCGTGCGCCCGAGCAGATCCTCGAGCGCCTGCTGAAGTTCCACGATGCCAAGCCCGGAGGCCTGCCCTGGCGCAAAAGTCACGAGCACATCGACATCGCTTGAAGCATCGGCGTCACCGGTCGCGAAGGACCCGAAAACCTCCAACTTCGACACACCAAACCGCCGACAGAGTTCCACCAGCCGCTCGCGATCGATGTGAAGGTCAGCCGTCCGCACCACTCAGGCCTCGCCGCTCTCGAAACTGGCGGGCAAGAGCACCCATGACTTCGAGCGCTGCTAACCGAGAGTCCGAGAGCGCGAGAGTCTCGGGAGCGAGCGCCGGGCGATCCGGGGGTTCCGATCGGTACCCATGACCGAGTCTCGAACTTCGAGAGCACCGATCGGCCCGCATACGGCCCCAAGGGCCCCGATCCGCTCGCTCCCGAGTCAACCGCTCGGGCAGGCATACCCATACAAAAACCCAAGAAACTCCCCGAGTAGGACTCGAACCTACAACCTAGCGGTTAACAGCCGCTCGCTCTACCATTGAGCTATCGGGGACCGAATGTCACACCGGTCGGGGCATCCGCCGCAGCCCGGAGCAGAGACAACAGTATCCCGAGAACGGATGGCGTCAAGCCGAGATGGGGTGCCAGCCGACAGGGGGCGATTCAGGTGCCGGTCAGACCGCCCAGTCGGCAGAAACAGACCCGCGTCGCGTGGGGAAAATCGCGTCCACAGTGCCCCGGCGCAATCCGGAGCCACGGAGAACCGCTTGCAGCGCAACACCTTGTCAGTCCTCCTGTTCGGGATACTCGTGCTCGGGCTGTCGCACGGCGGAGCCCTCGGACAATCCGCGAACCTCCGATTCCGATGGGATCCGACAGCGGAGCGACGCTATTCGTTGCTCGAAACCATGGACCAGACGATCTCGGGCGAGGATTTGCGATCCGAACTCCGTTGGGAACGCTCGATCACCTTCATCGACCGTGTGGTCAGTGTTTCGGACTCCGAGGCCAGGGTCGAACGATCGTTCTTGACCCTTGAGATCAAGGTGACCCGCGACGCCCAGGCGCCGATCCGGTACGACTCCACGAATCCCGATCCGAAGATCGCGACCCACCCGCTCATCGCGCCGTTCGCAGCCCTGCCCGGCTCATCAATCGCCTTCACCGTCCAGACCGCGGGCCCGGAATCGGGCAAGGTCTCCGATGTCACCGGCGCAAAGGAGGCCCTCGACGCGATGCTCGGGCCGCTGTCGGGCGGGGCGCTCGCCCAAGGGTTGAACGCGTTCACGCAGCGGCCGGACCCTCGCTCAATGATCGTGAGGCAACTGGAACAGTCGCTGGGCGTCATCCCCGGAAAGCCCACCCGTGTCGGCGAGCGGTGGCCCGTCGAGATCGAGCATGTGTCGCCCCTCGCGGGTCGACTCTCCTCCGACCTGACCGCCACGCTCAGCGGCCTCAAGCGGTCCAGCAACCTCGCGACGATCGAGATTTCGGGAACGCTGACGCTCACGCAACAGGACGAGCCTGGGCTCGCCGGGCTCCTGGGAATCGTCCTCGAATCAGGCGTGATGAAAGGACGCATCGGGTTCGATGAGGAACGAGGGCTCATCGTCGGCAGCACCGTGGACCTCGAGACCTCATGGAGTATCGCGAAGAACCTGACCGGATCCGATGCGCCGATGACCCAGACCATCCGACAGTCCAGCATTCTCACGCTCGACCCCTGATGGGGCCCCGAATGCACGCCAAGGTCTTGCTTTTCATTCTCTTGCTCGTCGCCGGTCCACTCGGGGCGGCCCCCCCGCGAACCACGCTGTTCTCGGTGGGAGATCTGCCCGCAACGCGCGGGGTGGTCACCGCGCATTGGGCAACGCCACCGAGCGGTGAGGTGCCGAGTTCTGACATGCTGCGAACACTCACGGGTGTTGGTGTCGAGTTAGGCCCGAGGCAGATCCGAGATCTCGAGCGTGCCCTGTCTGATCGCACCCGGGTCCCGCCCGATGTCCGGGTGGTCGAATCGCTCTGGACTGTTCACCTGTGGAACGGGTCCGCAAAGGCCCGCGTCGAGATCGGAAGAGTCGAGGAGGGCTGGATCCTCGCCTCGAGGGATGAGCGCGAAGCCCGCCTCGAGCAAGTCCCTTTCGAGCACCTTTCCCAGCAGTGGGGCAACCCCCGACCCGATCCGACCACGCTGGGGATCGCCCGCCGAAGCGCAGCCCCGGATCACGCGATCGACGACCCCGCAGAGCGCGAACCGACATTGCTCCGTCCGCAACCAAGGGCCTCGCCCGTTCGCCTCGACGCGCCGGAGCTCTCGAAGCGATTCGCACGCGGCGGTGTGTCTCCGTTCGAAGCGCCGCTGACCCGGGATATCGACGGTGAGTCGTTCAATCTCTACATCCCTCCCGACGCGAAGCCGAACCGGCCGCTCGGGCTGCTGGTCTGGATCAACCCGACCGAATCTCCCGAGCCGCCCTCGGTCGTGACAGAAGCCGCGGGCGCTCTCGGACTCGCGGTGATCACCCCCGCGCACGCGGGGAACGATCGTCCCGTCGTCGACCGGCTCCAGCTCGCCCTCGACGCGGTTCAGACCGCAACCAACTCGGTCTGGATCGACGCCGATCGCGTCTACATCGCAGGAATGTCGGGCGGTGGTCGCCTCGCGTCCATGCTCTGGGCGGGGGCACCCGATGTCTTCACGGGCGCTCTGGGGATTGTCGGGCTCAACAGCCACCACCAGATTCCCACCGGGAAAGGCACCGTCTGGCCGCCCAGCCACCGGTTGCCAGCGGGTGACCTCGCACGCCGCCTCAGGCCGCACCCGATCGCCGCGATCACCGGCCCGCGCGATTTCAACTTCGTGGAGTCGCGTCAGCGCATCACCCAACTGAAGCGCGAGGGATTCGAAGCACGCCTCTTCGATCTCCCGAGACTCGCCCACGAGATGCCCGACGCAGGCACGATTCGCGATGCCCTGATCTGGATCGACCGCCCTGTTCAGCAGCAGCGGTCTGAGGCCGGGGCCCGGGCGGACACGATTCTCGATCGCATCCCCCCCGAGGTGCTCGAGAATCCGGAAAGCCCCCTGAGCGAGCAGCACCGGCGTGCACTCGTCCGCGTCACCGAGCTCGCGCCCTGGACCGAGCCCGCGTGGTTCGCCGCCGAGAGGCTCGGGTATACCGCTATCCCTCCCGGTGCGCCTTGAACACCTCGAGCGCTCGCTCGCGACCTTCCTTCTGCCCGACGATCGGCTCGGGGTAGCCCCTGAGTTCCGCTCGCGACCGCGCGTGAGGATCGTGGATCGCCTTGCCCCGAAGTTCGCTTAACTCCGGGACCCAAGCCCGGATGAACGACCCGTCAGGGTCGAATTTCTCGCTCTGACTCGTTGGGTTGAAAATCCGGAAGTACGGCTGCGCATCCGTCCCCGTGCTCGCGCTCCACTGCCAGCCGCCGTTGTTCGACCCGAGATCCCCATCCACCAGATGCCGCATGAAGTGCCGCTCCCCCTCGCGCCAGTCGATCAGCAGGTGCTTCGTCAGGAACATCGCAACGATCATCCGCAGCCGGTTGTGCATCCAGCCGGTCTGCTTGAGGCACCGCATCGCGGCATCCACGATCGGATACCCGGTATTGCCACTCTTCCACGCCTCAAGATCCTCCGGCGCGTCCCGCCACGCGAGTCCGTCGTAGTCGGAGTTGAAATTCCGGTTCCGGCTCACCCGCGGGAAGCCCACGAGCACATGCCGGTAGAACTCGCGCCAGAGGATCTCCTCCATCCAGCCCACCGCACCCTCGTTGCCGGAGTCAATCGAGCCTCCGTTCGCGTCGAGCGCTGCTTGCATGCACTGCCTCGGAGAAAGCACCCCCGCCGAGAGGTGAGCCGAGACGCGAGCGGTCTCGTCGCGCGCGGGAAAATCGCGCGCCTCGCGGTAATCACCGATCCGCGACCGGACAAAGGCGTGCAGGCGATTCAGCGCCGCCTGTTCGCCTGCGGGCCAGAGGTCCCAGTCGATCTCCGCCTCATCGAAGCCCGGAACCGATTCCGGCACCTCGTCAGGCGTGACATCGATCGTGCCCGCCGCGCTCGGCGCGTCCAGCACCGTCCACCCGCCTTGTTCCTTGAGTTCCTCGTTGAAGCGCTTCCAGCACGCTTTCTTGAACGGGGAATACACAGAGTAGAACGAATCGCTGCTCTTCGTCAGGATCGTCCCCGGTTCGAACAGCACCTGGTCATGGAAAGCCAGGGTGTTCAGCCCGGCCTCCTCGAACGCTTCCACAACCGCCTCATCCCGGATCCGTTCGTTCCATTCGTACTCCCGGTTGAAATACAGCCGGTCGCAGCCCGTCGCTCCAGCGAGTTCGACCAGCGATCCGGGAACGCCGTCGAAGAAATCAGAGCGGATGATCTTGAGCGGGATATTCAGCGAATCGAGCCGCTGCTTCAATGCCGCGACTTGCCGCATCACGAAGCCGACTTTCGGGCTCCCCCAGTCGTGCCGTTCTTTCCATTGCTTCGCGCACACCGCGAAGACGGCAACCACTCCTTCGTCGCTCTCGGCGCACGCGCGGGAGAGGGCCGTGTTGTCGTGCACCCGGAGATCCGATCGGAACCACATCATCGCTCGCATGGACGATCATTCGCCCGCCGAGCTCGCCGCGATTCGAATGCGGTGACCGAACCGCACCCTTCCGCTACGCTGACCGAATGACCTCCGTCACCTCCCGCCTCCGCCCCTTCGGAACCACCGTCTTCGCCGAGATGACCGCGCTCGCCAGGGAGCACGACGCGATCAACCTCTCTCAGGGCTTCCCCGACACCGACGGCCCGGCCGCGCTCCTCGACGCGGCGGCCCGCGCGCTGCGTGAACACGACAATCAGTACGCCCCCCTCCCCGGCCTCCCGGCGCTCCGCGCCGCCATCGCCCAGCGCTGGAGCGAAGGCGGCAACCGAGCAGCGGATCCCGATTCCGAAGTGACGGTCACTTCCGGCTGCACCGAGGCGATCGCCGCAACCTTGCTCGGGCTCCTGGAGCCGGGCGACGAGGTCATCCTCTTTGAGCCGTTCTACGACTCGTACCGAGTGTGCGTCGCGCTCGCCGACGCAACCCCCCGTTTCGTGCAGATCCGTCGCGCCGGGAACGACCACACATTCGATCCGGAGGAACTCGCCGACGCGATCACCCCCAAGACGCGGGCGATCCTGATCAACACCCCGCACAACCCCACCGGGGCGGTATTCGGGCAGACCGGACTCGAATCGATCGCGCGTCTCTGCATCGAGCACGACCTGATCGCGATCGCCGATGAGGTCTACGAGCATCTCGTTCTCGACGAAGATCGTCAGCACATCTCCGTCGCGTCGCTCCCGGGCATGGCAGACCGGACCGTCACCCTTTCCAGCCTCGGCAAGACTTTCAGCGTCACCGGCTGGAAGATCGGCTGGGCGATCGCCCCGCCCGATCTCACCACAGCCGTCCGCGCCGCTCACCAGTTCCTCACCTATGCCATCGCCACACCGCTCCAGCACGCCGCCGCCTTCGCGCTCAGCGATCCCGAGTGCCTCGCCTGGCTCGACACCCTGCGCACCCAACTCCGCACCAACCGGGACACGCTCTGCGTCGCGCTCGCGGATCTGGGATTCGACCCGATCCTTCCGCACGCCGGATACTTCATCATGGCGGATCACGCCCGCGTCTCCGCGCCAAAGAAAATCGACGGTGATGTCGCGATGGCACGCGCCATGACCACCGAAGCCCGTGTCGCGGTCATCCCGCCCTCCGCCTTCTGCGTCGATCCCGGCCTGTGCCGCTCCCAAGTCCGATTCGCCTTCTGCAAACAGCCCCGTGTCATCGATGAAGCAATCACCCGGCTGCACGAGTGGATCGGAGTCCCACGACCCGAGAACTACCCCCAGCCGCCGTCCGTTTCGCGCAACTTGAAACCGGATTGAACGCGACCAATGCCGAGTTTCGACCTCGAGGAGAAAGCCCGGAGGATCCGCGACACGCTCGTGCAGGCGGTCCTGCAAGCCGCGGATCCTTTCGCCGCGGTCAGAAGGGCGCACCTCCCCGAGGGCTTCACGCCGCGCGTCCTGCTCGCGACCGGCAAAGCGTCCGCGCCGATGGTCGAAGCCGCGCTCAGCAGGTACTCTGGTTCATTGGAACGCGGTGCAGTCACCTGCATCCCCGAGCACGAGCAACGCCTCCGTGAGGCACTCGAGCCGTTTCCCGGCGTCACTGTTCATCCCGCGGATCATCCGCTCGCGACCGAGCGGAACCGGCGCGCCGCCGAAGCGATCAAGGGCGAGGCGGTTCGTGCCTCGCGGGACGGTGCAACGACGATAGTCCTGCTGTCAGGCGGCGCCTCCGCTCACCTCACCAGCCCCGCGCCGCCCCTCTCGCTCGACGATCTGCGTCAGACGACCCGCGCGCTCCTCCGAGCGGGCGCGACGATCCGGCAACTCAACACGGTCCGCAAACACATCGAGACGCTCAAGGGTGGGGGGCTCGCGCGGTGCCTCGCGCCCGCCCCGGCGCACATTCTCGTCCTTTCCGATGTGCTGGGAGATCCGCTCGATACGATCGGATCAGGCCCGACCGCCCCGGATTCCTCGACCGTTCCCGACGCGCAGGCGGTCCTCGACATGTTCCCCGATTCAGGCATTCCCGAAGCGGTCCGAGCATTTCTTGACGCAGTCGCAATCGAGACCCCCAAGCCGGGCGATCGCTGCTTCGAGACTCTTCAGCACACCGTCATCGCGAACAACGCCGCGGCTCGTTCCGCAGCAGAGCACGCCTTGGCCCAAGCGGGCATCCCGGTCGTCCAATCACGGGGAATGGTCGAAGGAGAAGCGTCGGCTGTCGCGCGCGAACTCGTGAACACATTGAGAGAAGCGTCCCCGCCAGCAGCCGTGGTCTTCGCGGGGGAAACGACGGTGACTGTCGGGGATGCACCGGGAATTGGCGGGCGCAACCAGGAACTCGCGCTCGCGGCCGCCCTCGAGGTCGAGGCGATCCCGAATGCGATCGTGTTCGCGTTCGCGACCGATGGTGTGGACGGTCCGACCGATGCCGCCGGAGCGCTGGTGACAACCCGGACCGCAGGCATGATCCGGCAAACGGGCCTCGACCCGACGGCCGCCCTTGCCCGACACGACAGCCATCATGCGCTCGACGCTGCGGGTGCGCTGGTCCGCACCGGCCCCACCGGCACGAACATCAACGACATCGCCGTTGCGATTCGTCTCTGACACAAGATGCAGGGATTTCGTGACCGGCATTGGATCGGCGAGCGGACCTCATTACAATACCTGTAGGTCTGAAATATCGCTCCAAAGGCAGGAGGCGCCATGACCGCCATCAACGATGCGATCCCCGGAACGGATGCCCAGATTCAGGAGCCCCAGCCGGTCCCCGCAGCGCCCATCGCAACTCCCACGACGGGAGGGGCCCCTTCACACGAGCCCGGCGACTCAATCCGCGCCGAGAACGGCGAGCGCATCACGCTCAAGAAACTCCTCGCCGCGATGCCCGTCATGCAGGCGTCCGACCTGCACATCAAGCCGCTCATCCCCCCGACCTACCGGATCGGTGGCCACCTCCACCCGGTTTCGGCACCGCCTCTGACCAACGAGCAGACGGACGCGTTCGTGCGCCCGCTGATGACCGAGGCACAGAACGAGCAGTTCGAGCGCGACGGGCACATCGACTTTGCGTGGTTCCTCGAGTCAGGACCTCACAAGGGCGAGCGGTTCCGCTGCAACTTCTTCAAGGCAGGGCAGCACTCCGGCGCCGCGATCCGCCGGGTGAACGCGAAGATCCCGGATTACAACAGCCTGCACCTGCCGCCCGTCTACAGCCGCATCGTCGAGCACAACACCCAGGGGCTCGTGCTCATCGTGGGCGTCACGGGCTCGGGGAAGTCATCCACCCTCGCCGCGATGGTCGATCACATCAACCACATGCGCGGGGTCAACATCATCACGATCGAAGACCCTGTCGAGTATCGTTTCACGCAAGACAAGTCCATCATCTCCCAGCGCGAGATCGGGATCGATGTCCCGGATTTCCCGACGGCGCTCCGTTCCGTCGTCCGTCAGGACCCCGATGTCATCCTGATCGGCGAAATGCGTGACCACGACACCATCCTCGCGGCGATCCAGGCCGCCGAGACCGGGCACCTCGTCTTCGGCACCCTCCACACCTCCGACACGATGGGCGCGTTCGGGCGCATGCTCGAGTTCTTCCCGGAAAAGGAGCGCGGATTCGTCCGGAGCGCGTTGTCGGGATGCCTCGTCGCCATTTGTGCGCAAAGGCTCGTCCCCGCGGTTGAGGATTTCGAGGCCAAGATCGTGCCCGCGACGGAGGTCTTGCTCAACAACGCCGTCGTGCGTGACAAGATCCGCGAGGGCGAGGACGGGGATCTCCCCGCGATCATCAACACCTCCGAGGGGGAGGGCATGCACTCGTTCACCAAGTCTTTCGCGGACCTGGTCAAGAAGGAATGGGTCGATCTTCCCACCGCGCGCCTCTACGCCCCGAACAAGGAGGCACTCAACGCCTCCGTGAAGGGGCTGGAGGTCAAGGCGCAGACGCTCGTGAGCCGGATCAAGGGCCCTCGCTGATCCGCCTGCGCCAGACGCTAGACTCCGCGCATGACCGTTAGTCTCTGGCAGACATCGGGCCCGCTCTCCTCCGTGCGCACGGACCTCGTCGTCATCGGCGCGGGCATCACGGGGCTCTCCGCGGCGATCGAGGCCCAGCGGCAGGGGCTCTCGTGCGTCGTGATCGATGCGCGCGCCCCGGGGTCATCCGCGAGCGGGCGGAACGCGGGGTACCTGATGCGCGGCGCCGCGGACAACTACGCCGCCGCGGCCCGGGATCTCGGGCGCGAGACGACGCGATCGCTCTGGAAATGGACCGAGGAGAATCTCCGCGGACTCCTCGACTTGGGGATCGAGGAACTCCCGTCTTTCGATCGACGCCCCCCGTGCCTGCTGGCCCTCTCGGACGACGAAGCGGATGACCTCAGCCGGTCGCACGATCTGATGCGCGAGGACGGGTTCGCCGCGGACCTGCTCCGCGCCGGAGACGCGCACACCGATGACAGTATCTGGACCCGTGCCGCCCCCCGGATCGGGCTGGTGAACCCTGACGACGCGGTTTGCAACCCGATCGAGCTGATCGGCCTGCTCTGTGCGCACCTCGATGCCGCCGAATTGGTCACGGGTTGCGAAGCCTTCGCGATCGAGTCAGCACCTGACGGCGAGCGAGCGGTGCACACGACCCTCGGAACGATCCGCGCCTCGCGCGTGCTCATCGCAGCGAACGCCCACGCGGGGCGGCTCGTACCCGAACTCGGGCGCGTCGTCCAGCCGAACCGAGGGCAGATGCTCGCGGCCCACGCACCGGGCACACGGCTCGATTTCGCGTACTACGCCAATCACGGATCGGAGTATGTCCGCCAACTGGAGCCCGGCTACATCCTTTTTGGGGGGGCGCGGACGCACGACGAGGAGGGGGAGCGCACCAGCGCGGACAATCTCTCGCTCGCGATCCAAGAGAAGCTCGAAGAACTCTGCGGAGCCTGGATCTGCGACGATTTCCGTGTCATCGCGCGCTGGGCTGGGATCATGGGGTTCAGCCCGGACCATCTCCCCGCGGCGGGGGAAGTGGGGGGCGATCCCGCGGTCTGGTTCTGCGGCGGCTTCACCGGGCACGGCATGTCGATGGCATACCGGACCGCGACCGCCACTGTGCGCGCCATGACGGGAAAGGAACCGCTCCCGGAGTGGCTGCTGCTCGAACGATTCGCCGATCGGCTCGCCTGAGGCGGGCGATCCGGATCCGCTACCGTGTTTGTGCGCATGGATCCCCCGGCTCGACCAATCCGACGACTTCCGCTGCACGGCTTGCCCTCCAGGATCGGGCTCGTGGTGCTCATTTTGATGGCGGTCGCGTGCCTGGGCAGTCTTCCTTGGACGCTCGGCGCGGTCGATGAGGGCGGCGCTTCGATCCCGCGCTACAACGCGGGCGATCCAGCGCAGGCGCGCGTGCCACCGGTCTGGGCACCGGGGCACAGTCCTGAAGAGCCGTCTTTTCTGCTCGGTTCGGATCTGCTGGGGCGGAGCGTTCTAGTACGCGCACTGACCGGCGGCGGGATTTCGCTCGGGATCGGATTAGCCGCCGCGATCGTCGCGGTCACGATCGGGACCTTCTACGGCGCGATCGCGGGGTACGCGGGCGGGGTTACCGAGGCGGTGATGATGCGGATCGTTGATGTCCTCTACGGCTTGCCCTACATCCTGCTCGTCGTTCTGCTGGCCGTCGCGAGCGATGCCGTGATCGATGAGCACATCACCCGATCCAAAGAACGAGCGGGGTGGATGGTCGAACGGGTCGGCGAGCTCAGCGGGCGTCCGATCGAGGGGATCGCCTCGGCGGAGGCCTGGCTCAGCGCCCGTCCCGAAGTGCGGGAGCGACTCCGGACCGAGGCGTTGTCGGAGATCCCGCCGCGTCAGATCTCGCCCGCGGCTCGTGCGGGTCTCGATGTCGCGACGCTGCTGATCGCGATCGGTGGCGTGAGCTGGCTGACACTGGCGCGGGTGGTCCGTGGACAGGTGCTCAGCCTCAAGAACCAGCCGTTTTTCGAGGCGGCCCGCGCGGCGGGGGCGGGGCCGCGCAGGCTCTTTCTGCGGCATCTCCTGCCGAACTTGGTCGGACCGATTGTCGTGTATGTCACGCTGACGGTGCCTCAGGCGATCCTGCAGGAGAGCTTCCTCAGCTTCCTCGGGATCGGCGTGAAGCCCCCCCTCCCCAGTTGGGGGAACCTCGCGGCGGAGGGTCTCAGCGAAGTCAATCCCTACAAGAGCAACTGGTGGCTCCTCGCGGTCCCGTCGGTGCTGCTCGCGGTGACACTCCTCGCGCTGAATTTCGTGGGAGAGGGGCTGCGAGAAGCGCTCGATCCGAAGCGGGCGAAGAACCGGGAGGCCTCGTGAGTCAGCCCGTGCTCTCGATTCGTCAACTGTGTGTCAGCTTCTCCGGTCAGGCGGGTGCTCGTGTCGGTGCAGTCGAAGACCTTTCGCTTGATCTCGCGCCGGGCGAGCTGACGGCGTTGGTTGGCGAATCCGGATCGGGCAAGTCGGTCTCCGCGTTGAGTGTGCTGGGCCTGCTCCCGATGCCTCCGGCGCGGATCGACGCGGGGTCGATCCGATACACCGACGCGAATGGGGCGGATCACGAGCTTGTCGGCGCATCGGCGAAGCGGATGCGAGCCGTGCGAGGCGGAGAGATCGCGATGATCTTCCAGGAGCCCATGACCAGCCTGAACCCGGTTCTATCGATCGGTTCTCAGATCGTCGAGGCGGTTCGCCTGCACAGGCGAGTCTCGGTGAAAGCGGCTCGAGCCATTGCGGTGGAAGCGATGGACCGGGTCGGGATTCCCGATCCTTCTCAACGGCTCCGCCAGTTCCCACACGAGTTTTCAGGCGGGATGCGCCAGCGGGTGATGATCGCGATCGCGCTGGCGTGCCAGCCCCGGGTGTTGATCGCCGATGAGCCGACCACGGCTCTCGATGTGACGATCCAGAAGACGATCCTGGACCTGATCCGGGGGTTGGTGGAGCGCGAGGGGCTGAGCGTCCTGCTGATCACCCACGATCTGGCGCTGGTGAGCGAATACGCGGATCGGATCGCGGTCATGTACCGGTCACGCCTGCTCGAATCTGGAGCGGCTCGCGCCGTGCTTCGCACGCCCGCCCATCCGTACACCAAGGGACTGCTGGAGACCGTTCCTGAACTCGGGGCTGGGCGGCATCGGCTTGCCACGCTCGATTCGTACATGGAGAACGCGAGCGGGCAGACGATCCGGATCGGGGGCACGGATGCGGTCCCCTGGACGCCGGGGGGACCCGAGTCGGATCGCACGCCGCACACGATGGCATTGGTCGGCCCCGAGCACGCTGTCCGCGTGGTGGCAACCTGATACCGTAGAGCGACGACGGAGGGCCTCGTGCGGGTACTGTTTCTTTCCGATCCGCTGTTCACGCGACATGAGCGCGAGATGATCGCCCGGCTCGCGGTCGGGCTCGCGGATGAGGGGTTCCGCGTTGCCTGGGGGGTACCCGAGCGGATCGCGCAGACGCTCAATGAACAGGTGCTGACGCCTGTTGTGCCCTACATCGAGCGGCGGTTGGGTCTGAGTCCTGCGCGACGGGCTGGTGTGCTGCGGGACGCGGCGTCGGCGGTGCTCGGGGGTGATCCGGACATCGTTCATTTCTTCGGCGGCGGTGTGAGCCGGCTCGGTGCGGAAACCGCTCGGTTGGCGGGGGCTCTCCCCGCGATCGAGGTGTGGAGACCCGGGTTGGAGGGGACCATCCGGCTCGTCATCAACCGTGTCTACGGGGGAGCTGTCGGCTCGGAACGCGGCGCGCGCGCACTGCTCGTCGTGCCGACAGATGGCCTGCGCGACAAGCTGAACGCCGCGTTCCCGGAGGCGGTCGCGCGGACGATTCCTTGGGGGGTGTATCCCTCGGATCGTCAGCAGGAGGACGATGACGGGACCCTGTGCATGGTCTTGCTCGGCCCCGGCCGGGACGGTCGATCGTGGCAGGCTGCGTTCCGAGCCGCGGTCCGTTCACTTCGGGCAAGCGATCGCCTGCACCTGTTTGCGGACGCTGAAACGACGCGACGGCTTCGGCTGTGGTCGGTCGCTCGGCAGGCTGGGGTTCTCGGGCAACTCTCGCTGCTCGACGAGGCGGCGACGACCCGAGAACTGATGCTCCGCGCGGACCTCGTGCTGCAGCCTGACGCGCGGGGCGAGACCCGCACGATTCTGCTGGATGCGATGGCAGCGGGGGCCGCGGTCCTCGCCGCCGCGGATCCCCGGTCCGACCTTCTTGTGGATGGCAGCACGGCGCGGCTCGTGGTGGATCAGACCGAGCAGCAGTGGCACGAATCGATCGAGATGCTCGTTCACGACAGTGGGCTTCGTCGGCGGATGACCGAATCGGCGCGCGGCCTGGTCCGCGAGCAACACCGGGCGTCGCGGCAGATCCTGTCGCTGGTGGACGCGTATGAGTGGATCGGCGGCGATGCCGAGCGGATCGAGGCGCCGTCGGTTCTCGGACCGGACGGGCCGTGATCGGACCCTTTCTGCGTATTCTGAGGGCGGCTTGGGGGCGGGGCGGGTCCGATTTCTAGTTTCCTCTTCAGCACGCGGGTGTCTCCTGTACGCTCCGATCAGCCGGCTTCAGATCAGGCTGACGGGAGGCGAGAGACGATGCGGCGAGCGCTGGGCGTGATGGTGGTGTCGGTTTGTTCGTTTTCTGCGCTCGCACAGAGCCCCTTGGAGTGGTACCGCTCGTCTCGGTTCGTGCGCATTGATCGGTCCGAGGACCGGTTGCTGGCAACCCCCCCTCCGGCGCGGATCGACTGGCATCACACGAGGGCGGCGCCGGGGATCGGGAACGGACGCCTGTGGTCGGTCGATCCGATCCGTCGGCTGCCTGCTGCGTGTTCCAGCCGAGCTGGTCGCGGACCCGGTGATTTCGGGGTGAGGCAGGACGGGCTCCGGCTGGCGTTCGCGACGATCGGTACGGAGGTGATCGCGTTTGAGCCATGGGAGCGTTTCGGGCGCTCGGGATTCGAGCGGCTCGACCGTGCACGCGCGGTCTGGCTGCGGGAGCGGGGGCTGACCGGTGGCGTTCGGACTTTCGTCAATCCGGTTTCGGGGACGGCGTCGAGCAACGATGGACGCGAGGCGACGCCCAGTCCTTCGGGGTGGTTCCGCAGGCCGAGCGTTCTCCCTCGCACGAAACCGGTCGAATCCGTGCGATTTTCGGTTCCGCCGGGAATGGACCCTCGGCTCGCGGCGGCACTCATCGACGGCGATCGGGTGGTCGCCGAGCGGCATCGCTGAGGAGAACGGTCGAATCAGGCCTGTGCGTACGAGTTCAGGATTGCGTTGAGAAAGCTCACGATCCGCTCGCACTGGGATTCGCCGTCTTCGAGATGGGTGAGGTCGGCGATCGAGAGACGCGCGCACGGTGCGCCGTCAGCGGATTCATGCCAGCGACCCGTCGGTAGCTCTCCTGGTTGGATGCCCTCAGGAACTCGGGCGAACCAGGAGCCGAGCGGCTCGGCGTCATCGGGTGCGGTGAGTCCGATCGTCATTGGAGCCCGGTCTTCTCGGACCGTGAGGGTGATCTGTGCGTTGAGGGTGCTGGCGAAGAGCTGGGGAGGCGGCGGTTCGGTGTTTCCGGCGCTGAAGGTGTTGGCGAGCGCGGAAAGCAGGAGGCCCGCGCCCTCGTAAAGGGCTTCCAGATCCGCGCGCGCATCGGGGTCGTCGAGTGTGAAAGCGCGAAGCGCTGCCTTGGTCGGTGGGGTTGGTGCGCCGTCGGTGTGGTGCCCGCTGAGACGGGTCGCGGCGCCGCGTATCCATTCTTGGATTTCCGCGGGTGGTCGGCCTTCGAGTTCGATCCAGCAACCTTCCTGCGGCTCACGGCGCTCGATCCAGACCGACGCGGCGCCGAGATCGAGCCAGCCGATAACGGTGCCGCTCGGCCCGGCGCCGTTGGCGAGCCAACCCGAGTCCTGCTCGCTCCAGATCAGGGCGTGCGGTGGAGCGCCCCAGCCGCGACTCAGTTCGGCGAGCGCATCGGCCGCGACACGGTATTCGTGCCAGGCTCGGACGCGTGCCTCATCGGTTGCGAACCCGACGCGCGGAAAGAAGTCGATCGCGAGATCGCTGGTGTTGCTCGGCATGCGGTGCGTCTTCAGACGGGATCGACGGCGCGGTACGCGTCGATCAGGGCCTGCTCGCCTTCTGCACCCGAGCGGCTGAGTCCGTGCTCCATGCCCAGGATGCCCGTGAAGCCTTTCTCCTTGATGTGCCGGAAGACATTGAGGTAGTTGATCTCTCCGGTCGTTGGCTCCTTGCGCCCCGGGTTGTCACCGATCTGGAAATAGCCGATCTCATCCCAGGCGCGGTCGATGTTGGGGATGAGGTTGCCCTCGGTGATCTGCTGGTGATAGAGGTCGCAGAGAATCTTGCAGGAGGGACTGTCCACGGCTCGGCAGATCTCGTATGCGTGCCCCATCTCTGCGAGGAGCATGTTGGGATGGTCACGAGGGTTCAGGGGCTCGAGGACCATCACGAGGCCGTGCGGTTCGAGAATCTCGGCGCCCCGCTTGAGTTGTTCCACGGCGTACGCGGTCTGGTAGGACAGGTCGATGCGTGGATGCCTCGTCCCCAGCACAACGGTGGTCCATTTTGCGTTCACGCGCTTGGCGATCTCGACCGCTTCGCGGCATTCGCCGAGAAACGCGTCCCGGTCGTCGCTGTTGTTGCGGCTGAAGGTGGGCTTCCACGCGGTTCCCCGGTTCAGAACGAAGACGCCCATGGTCATTCCGAGGCGTTCCATCGCACCGGCGAGGCGTGACTGTTCTTCCGGGGAGCGCCCGCCCATCCCGTTGTCCTCCCACGCGGTGAACCCCTGGTCTGCCGCGTATTCGAGTTGGGCGATCGGGTCGTCACCGGCGAGGTGGCGGAACATCCCGAAGTGGGGGGCGAATTTCACCGAGAACGGGCCCGCGGCGGATGCTTTCAGCTGGCCGGCGAGCGCTTTGCTGGCGAACGCGCCGGCGCCGACAGCAGCGGAAGCGGCGAAGAAGTCGCGTCGATCCATGGTGTGTGCTCCGCGAAGGGCGAGTGCCCGTGGTCGAGAGGATCAGATCAGTGGTGTGCGGCCGGGGACGGGGACGGGATCGGTCTCGAGGCTTGTGAACGCGTATTCACTCGGGCTGAGATTGAGTTTGGAGTTCATCGCGTCCTCCCAGGTCAGCGCCTTGCCGGTGTAGGCGCTCATCCGACCCATGATGGCGGTGAGCGTGCTTTCCGCGACGCGCTTGCCCTCGTTGAGGCGTGGAGCACGACCGCGGATGGAGGCGATGAGATCGATGTGCTCGGTGACATAGGGGTTCTGCTGTCCCCGGATGCGCCATGCGTTCTCGCCCTTGATTGCAGAGAGGCCCGGTCGCGCCATGGCGGTGCCCTTGGTCCCGATGATGTCCTCCTGGACTTTGCCGGCGCAGCCGTCGATCTGCCGGCACATGCTCAGGAGGGTCGACCCGTCGGGGTACTCATAATCGATCGCGAAATGATCGAAGATGTTCCCGTACTTGTCATCGGTGCGGACCTGTCGACCGCCCATGCCGGTCGCCTTTTGGGGCGGCCCCCCCTTGGCCCAGTTGATGACATCGATGTTGTGGATGTGCTGCTCGCAGATGTGGTCGCCCGAGAGCCAGGCGAAGTAGAGCCAGTTGCGGCACTGCCATTCCATATCGGTGTACTCGGGCTTGCGTTCGTGGACCCAGAGCCCGCCCTGGTTCCAGTAACAGCGGGCGGAGACGACCTCTCCGATCGCGCCGTCCTCGATGCGTTGCATGAGTTCGAGGTAGTTGTCCTGGTGGCGCCGCTGCGTGCCGCTGACGACGGAGAGGTTCTTCTCGTCGGCGATGCGTGCCGAGTCGATCACCATGCGGACGCCAGCAGGATCGACGGCGACGGGTTTCTCCATGAAGACATGCTTGCCCGCGTTGATCGCGGCCTGGAAGTGGAGCGGGCGGAACCCCGGGGGGGTGGCGAGGATCACCATGTCGACGCCGTCAATCGAAAGCAGTCTTTGGTAGGCGTCGAAACCGGTCAAGCGCCGGTCTTCGGGGACATCGACGCGGCCTTGGAATCTCTCGTCGGCTTGCTGCTCGAGGGCGAGC